>Ga0164242_10006256_pt1 | contig 13145 bp, 8 predicted proteins | sample OricomgcompostMG_FD_108783 | JGI IMG/M metagenome (GOLD analysis project Ga0164242, IMG submission 108783) | Miracle-Growth compost microbial communities from Emeryville, California, USA - Original compost - Miracle growth compost (MG) ...
CATCAGCGCGGGCGCGTCGTTGATTCCATCGCCAACCATCGCAACGTGCCGGCCCTGGGTCCGAAGGGCGTTCACATGTTGGAGCTTCTGCTCGGGCAACAAGCCGCCGACGACCTCGTCCACCCCGAGTTGTCTTCCGACTGCTCCGGCGATCGCCAAGGCATCCCCGGTGAGCAGCACGGTTCGCAGCCCCATCGACTTCAGCGCGAGGATGGCGCGCGCGGCCTCCGGTCGAAGAACGTCCGCGAAGTGAAGTGCGCCCAGTAGCCGTCCGGCTCTCGCAACCAGCACCTCGGTGAGGTGTTCGGAGGGCGGGGCGAGCCTCGCGACTTCCACTCCACTCCGCTCGAGGAACGCCCGGCTTCCGACACGAAGCTCGTCGCCGTTCGAGGCCACGCAGACGATGCCGCCTCCAGGCGTGTAGCTGAACGCAGAAGGCTGCGCCGGGGGGATGGCCATGCGCTTCGCGCGTTCGAGAACGGCCTTCGCCAAGGGGTGTTCACTTGGGCGCTCGGCCGTTGCAGCGGCCTCGAGCAGACTTCGCTCATCCGCATCCGCCATCGGAATGAGGGCGACCACCTCCGGTTTTCCGAGTGTGAGAGTCCCGGTCTTGTCGAGGACGACAGTGTCCACGCGACCGAGCGCTTCCAGGTGCACGCCGCCCTTGACGATGGCGCCTCGCGCAGCCGCCCGTCCGATGGCGCCAAGGATGGCCAGCGGGGTCCCGGCGGCGATGCCACATGCCCCCGCGACGATGATGACCGAGATGGTGGATCGGGCATCGCGAGTGAGGATGTAGGTCAAGGCGGCGGCCGCCAGCGCGAAGTAGACGAGGTACCCCGCAAGGCGGTCCGCGGTGCGCTGAATGGGCGCGCGGCTCTTCTCGGCGTGCTCCACCGCCTCGAGGATGCGCCCGAACGTGGTGTCCTTGCCGACGCCGGCAGTCTTGATCTGCAACACGCCCGATTGGTTCACGGTGCCGGCGAACACCTTCGAGCCTTCGAGCTTCTCGACGGGCAAGGATTCCCCGGTGACGCTCGATTGGTCCACGAACGAGTGCCCCAGGCGAACGAGCCCATCCACAGGAATGCGCGCGCCTGGGCGGACCAGCACCACGTCACCGGAACGCACTTCCGAGATGCGTACCTCGACCGTCGCTTCCCCCCTCTGAAGAGAGGCCTCCTGCGGCATGAGGCTGAGGAGTCGTTCGATGGCATTCCGTCCTCGTGCGACCGTGAGGTGCTCGAGGACCTCCGCGATCAGGACGAAGAGCACGACGACATTGGCGGTGAACATCTCTCCGATGGCCAGCGCCGCGCCGATGGCGATGGTCATCGACAGCTCCATCGTCATGCGTCGCTCGAGCAGGGACTCGATGGCTTCTCGGTAGATGGGGTACCCACCAAGGACGGCGGCGATGAGCGCGATTGCGTCGAACCGGGCGACCGGACGCCACAAGTGGAAGCCACTGACCACCGCCGCCAACGCGACCAGGCCGATGCGCACGAGCTCCGCGGGGTCCACGCGATGTCCCGTCAGGCCCCCCGAGGCGACCGGAGCGATGGTTCTGTCCGCCGCCTGCTCGTCGAGCGGAGGCAGGAGCTTGGGCTGCACGTTCATCGGACTCTCGGTGTTCGTCACTTCAGGTAGGTCTTGAGCACGTCGATCAACTGCTGTGCGGCCTGCGTTTGCTTCGCGTTGGGCCGAGCGTCCGGATCGAGAACGTGGAAGCGGATGTGTCCTTCCATCACCTCGACCATCAAGCCCGCGGTCGCCCCTCGAACAGCGGCAATGAGCTGGAGCACGTCTTCGCACTCCTGCTCATCGTCCAACGCGCGCTCAATTGCCTCGACCTGCCCGCGAATGCGCCGAACCCGCATCAGGAGCTTCTTCTTGTCACGCGAGAGATGGGCCACACACTTACCATAGGGGGGTATGGTATTCGTTGTCACCTGAAAAGGGGTGAGCGCCTTCTCGGCTCGATGGACTCCACCGGAACGAGCGCGGCTGATCGTTCGTCGCAACGAAGCGGCCCGCGATGAACTCCAGGAGCTACGCGAGATCGCCGAGGCCTGCTCAGGAAGCAGGGCCCTCGGGGAGGAGGCGAGGTCGCCACCACCATGCGGCTCGACCAGGGTCTACCCCAGGAGAATAGTCTGCGAAGTTGACTCTGATGTGGCCGCTTGCTCAGCACCGCTGCCTGCTGGCCGCCTCCGGTCCGGAGGGTGGCCAGCAAGACCGCAAACGACCGGAGATCAGTGGCGAACGACAAGGGTCAGGGGCCGAGCGCCGCGAAGGAGGTGGAGCGTGAGCACGCGTCCTGAGCGAGTCGCGACCGCGGCGCGGTAGCCAGCCACATCCCTCACGGGCCGGCCGTCGATCTGATCGATGAGGTCCCCTTGTCGCAGTCCGGCGAGGTCGGCGGGACTTCCCGGCACCACGCCCGACACCCAGAGGCCTGTTTGGGCTGGCAAGCTCAATTTCGACGCCAGGGTTGGCGTGACCTGCTGCACCGCCAGCCCGCTGGGGTCGAGTTCCTGCACTGCGGCCGAGGTGCTCCCTTCGGCGGGCCGTTGGGAGAGGAACACTTCCACCTCGCGCGCGTGGCCCTCCCGCAAGAGCGTGAGTCGCGCCCGAGTCCCCGGTGGCAAGAGCTCTACCGTCCGTAGGAGCTGAAGGTACGAATCGACCGGTCTGTCGTTGAGCAAGGTGATTCGGTCTCCAGGGTGGACGCCAGCCTCGTCCGCGGGGCCGCCCGCGTAAACAGTCTCCACCTGAGGGCCCCCATTACCTGGCCGCTGGATCACGGTCAGCCCCATCCAGCCACGGACCAGATGCCCATTCACCTTCAGGTTCGGAAGCAGGTCTTTCACCAGGTTGATTGGCGTCGCGAAACCGATCCCCTGGCCTCGAGTGAAGACGTCGGTGTTCACACCGACCACCTCACCGTTCATGTTGAAGAGCGGCCCGCCGGAGTTTCCAGGGTTGATCAAGGCGTCGGTCTGGATGAAGTCGTCGAAGGCGCCCACCCCCAGGACGCGCTCTTTGGCGGAAATCATTCCATGGGACACCGAGTGCTCCAACCCGAACGGGCTACCGATCGCCACCACCCAGTCGCCTACTTCGAGCGCATCCGAGTCGCCCAAGTAGGCGAATGGGAGATCCTTGATATCTCCCACCAGGTGCAAGAGCGCGAGGTCCACCGAGCCATCGTCCCCCAAGACCTGCGCGCCGAACTCTCGACCGTCGTTTAGTCTGACCCGGATCTGTTGGCCCTCAATGACCGCATGATCGTTGGTGAGCACGTAACCGTCCGGATCGATGATGAAGCCGGATCCGAGGAGGCGCTCGCCATCGGCACCGGGCTCACTGCCGATCGCGCTGATGTTCACCACCGCCGGGCTCAGCGCGCGGCTCAGCGGCGCGAATGAGCCTGGCGGGCTGAAATTGTGCAGAGAGTGCCCCTCTTGCGGGCGCACGCGATAGAGCGGGCCGCTGGGGCCCACGGCGAGCGGATTCACCGCAGCCTCGAATTCTCGTGCGCGCGCGGCGGCCCAATCGCGGACGAACTTCCCTCCCGCGCCTAAGGAGGGACGGGCGAGCATGAGCACCAAGAGAAGCGGCGCCTTCATGAACCGGGCATCACCCACCGCAGCCCCCAGAAGGCAATGAACCCGGCGAAGAGGATGAGGGTGTTGTGGTCGGGCTCTTCTGTCTCGTGCGCCTCCACGAGCAGCTCTTCCGTCACCAAGTACAAGAGCGCCGCAGCGCCGAAGGCGAGAACCTCCGTGGTGGCGAGCTCAGGCAGTCGTCCGAGCAGCAGAAGCCCGAGGACCCCGCCAACGAGCAGCACCCCCGCGTACAGCGCAGTGAGCACGAACGGCCGCCAGCGATGTCCGGATTCAGCGAGCTCCCGGCCCACGGTCAGGCCCAGCAAAGAGAGCTCCACGGCGATCCCAATCGCCAACAGAAGTCCAAGGTGTCCGCTGAAGCTCAGGCCTGCTCCGACGGTCAACCCGTCTATCAGGATGTCGATTCCGCTCACCACGATCAGGCCCAGCGGGATGCCGTCAGGGACCTCCATGGACCGGGTCCACGCGCGCAATCCGAACATCGCCAAGCATCCCACGGCGAAGCCGACGAGAAGCCAGCCTTGCTGGCCGGATGCCTGTTCGATGCTCGGGATCACCTCCAGGGTCGCTGCGCCGAGGATGATTCCGGCCGCGAGATGCTGGATCGAAGCCTGGGCCCTTCGCGACGGAATCCACCAGGACGCGAGCAACCCTCCTACCGCAGTGGTCGTAGCGGGGATCAGCAGGTACCCAAGGGCGCTGATCACGCAGGCACTTCGCTCTCCAGCGCACAACAACCCGAGAGCCCCTGATCCTCGACCTGAAACGTTGCGTGGTTGATCCCGAAGTGCTCTCGGAGCTCATCCGAAAGCTCGCGAAGTACTCCGTCGCGCCGCAAGGCGGTGGGGATCACCAGGTGCGCGGTCAGCGCCGCATCGGAGGTGCTGATCGCCCAGATGTGGAGGTCATGGACTTCGGCAACGCTCGGCGTTCGCGCAAGGAACTCACGGACCTCGCCGGGATCGATCCGCGCCGGGACCGCGTGGAGCGCGAGGTCGAGCGACTCCCGCAGCAGAGACCAGGTGCCGACCACGATCGCCACCGCAAGCACCAGGCTCACCGCAGGGTCCATCCAGAGCCAGCCCGTGAAGTGAATCACGATGCCTGCGATCACCACGCCCAGTGAGAGCAGCGCGTCCGCCGCCAGATGGGCGTAGGCCGCCTTCACGTTCACGTCCCGGTCGCCACCCTTCCTGAAGAGAAAGGCGCTCACCGCGTTGATCAGCACCCCGGCCCCCGCCACCAGGATCACCGTGCCACCGGACACCGGCTCCGGATGTTGGAAGCGACGGATCGCCTCCCAGGCAATCGCGCCGGTGGTAATGAGCAGGGCGGACGCGTTGCCGAGCGCAGCGAGTATGGAGGAGCTGTGCCACCCGTAGGTTCGGCGTGCGGTCGGACGACGGCGGGCGAGGGACGCGGCTCCCCAGGCCACCGCGAGCCCCAGCACGTCGCCGAGGTTGTGTCCCGCGTCCGCCACCAGCGCGAGCGAGTGGCCAAAGATTCCGAAGATCACCTCCACCACCACGAACGCGAAGTTCAGGGTGGTCCCAATGGCGAAGGCCGTGGTGTGCGTCCCGGGCTTGGGTGCGGGGTGATCGTGATGATGGGTAGGGGCCATGTTCGTCTCTCGATCCGAGTTCAGCCGGCCACCGCGTTGCGTTCAGGGGAAGGCTCTTCTCCGGCGGGGTCTGGCGAGAGGGCCCGGGTGCGATCCTTCTCGAACCAACCGTACAGGGTGGGAAGCAAGAGGAGGGTCAGCACCGTTGACGTGAGCAACCCCCCGACCACGACCGCTGCCAGCGGACGCTGCACCTCCGACCCCGCGCCGCTGGAGAACAGCAGCGGCAGTAGCCCGAGGATCGCGACGGTCGCTGTCATCAGCACCGGACGCAGCCGCAGGAGGGTGCCCTCGTACACGGCATCGGCGGCACGTTTGCCCTCCGCGCGGAGGGAGTTGATGTAGCTCACCAGCACCACGCCGTTGAGCACCGCCACCCCGAACAGCGCGATGAAGCCGACCGACGCAGGCACTGACAGGTATTGGCGTGAGATCGCCAGACCGAGGATTCCGCCGATCAACGCGAAGGGCACGTTGAGGATGATCAGCGCCGCCTGTTTCAGCGAATTGAAGCTCGAGAACAGCAGCAGGAAGATCATCAGGATGGTCAACGGCACGATCACGGCGAGGCGCTTCATCGCTCGCTGCTGGTTCTCGAATTGGCCGCCCCACTTGAGGAAGTACCCCGCGGGAAGCTGGACCTGCGAGGCGACCTGGCGCTGCGCCTCCGCGACGAAGCCGCCCAGATCCCGGTCGCGGACGTTGAGCTGAATCACGATCCGACGCTGGCCGTCCTGGTGGTTGATCTGCTTCGGGCCGGTCACGACCTTGAGCGACGCCAACTGCGCGAGCGGAACCCGGGTCCGACCATCAGGGGTCGAGATCAAGAGGTTGCCAATCGCTTGAACATCCTGCCGGAAGGGCTCCTGAAGCCTCAGGTTGACGTCAAAGCGGCGGATCCCCTCGAACACCTGTCCCGCGTTCTCCCCGCCGACGGCGGTCTCGATCTCCTCCAACACGTCGTCGACGTTGAGGCCCAGCCGCGCAATGGCCTTGCGGTCCACGCGGATCTGCACCTGAGGCTGCCCGGTGACCTGCTCGGTTTGTACGTCCGCCGCGCCAGGAATGGCCGTGACCACCTTCTGGATTCGATCTGCGGTGGAGACCAGCGTGTCCAAGTCGTCTCCGAACAGCTCGATCGCGAGCTGCGCCTTCACGCCACTCAAGAGCTCGTCCACCCGGTTCTGGATGGGCTGCGAGAAGTTGAGCGCCACCCCCGGGATGACGGAGAATTTCTTCTCCATCGCCTCGACCAGCGAATCCTTGGTCGTCCCGCGGGGCCACTCCTTCTGCGGTTTGAGCGTCACGATGGCCTCGATGTTGTTGACCGGCTCGGGGTCTCCGCTCGCCTCCGCTCTGCCTGCCTTGGAGATCACGTCCACCACCTCCGGGAGCTGCTTCGCCAACTGCTCAAAGCGGGTGGCCAGCTTCAGGCTCTCCTCCAGCCCTGCGGAGGGCGCCAGCGTCACCCGGTAGAGGATCGATCCCTCCTCGAGCTGCGGCACGAACTCGCTGCCCAGGAACGGGACCAGCGCGAGCGCTCCCGCCAGCGCAACCACTGCGCCGACCAACATCTTTCGGCGATTCTGGAGCGACCACTTCAACATCGGAACGTAGGGCCGTTTGATCACTCGCATGATCCACGAGTCCTCCTCGCCCTTTGCCTTCAAGAAGAACGAGCAGAGGACGGGGATCACGGTGAGGGAGAAGATCAGGCTGCCCAGCATCGCGAAGGAGATCGCGAAGGCCATGGGGCGGAACATCTTCCCCTCCACGCCCTGAAGCGTGAACAGGGGCAGGAAGACGATGATGATGATCGCGATCGCAAAGAGGATCGGCCGGCCCACTTCTTTGGCCGCACCGAGGATCACGTCGATCCGGTTCTTGGGTTGGCTCGTGGCGTCGTGGCCTGCTTCGGCGAGATGGCGGTAGATGTTCTCCACCATCACCACGCCGCCATCGACCATCATTCCGATCCCGATCGAGAGCCCTCCCAGGCTCATCAGATTCGCGCTCAACCCCGTCAACTGCATCAGGATGAACGCCAACAGGAGCGACAGAGGCAGCATTGCAGTGACAATCAGCGCGCTCCGCACGTTGCCGAGGAACAGGAACAGAATCAGCACGATCAGCACCGCGCCTTCGATTAGCGCCTCCTTCACCGTTCCTACTGCGCGCTCGACCAGCTCGGATTGGTCGTAGAAGGGGACGATCTGGACGCCCTTCGGGAGCGACCGGTTCAGCTCGGCGACCTTGTCCTTCACCGCGCCGATCACCTTGGAGGTGTTCTCGTAGATGCGCTTGAGGACGATCCCGGTGGCGACTTCGCCCTCGCCGTTCATGGTCACCGCGCCGCGGCGCACCTCGGGCCCAAAGGCCACCTTGGCGATGTCGCGAACGAAGACCGGTGTGCCCTCGCGTTGGGTGACGATGATGTTGCCGAGGTCCTCCAGGTTGTCGGCGAGCCCGATCCCGCGAATCAGGTACTCCTCCGCGCCGGCGACGAGGTAGCCACCTCCGACGTTGCGGTTGTTCTTTCCCAGCGCGCGCTTCACGTCCGCCAGGGTCACGCCGTATTGGAGCAACGCGCGCGGATCGACCTGCACCTGGTATTGCCTCACCTGCCCGCCGAAGGAAGAGACGTCCGCGACGCCCGGAACGCTGCGCAGGTTGTAACGGACGATCCAATCCTCCAGCGTCCGCAGCTCGGTGAGGTCCTTTCCTTCCGCGCGGAGTACGTATTGATAGACCTGCCCGAGCCCAGTGGTGATCGCTCCCAGCATCGGTTCGCCCAGACCGGGCGGAATCTGCTCCTTCGCCTCCTGGAGCTTCTCGAGCGAGAGCTGCCGCGCGAAGTAGATGTCCACGTCGTCGCGGAAGTAGATGGACACCTGGCTGATGCCGAAGGCCGAGACGGACTTGATCTGCTCCACCCCCGGCAAGCCCTTCATCGAGACCTCGATGGGGTAGGTGACGAGCTTCTCCACTTCCTCGGGCGCGAGGCCGGGCGCCTCCGTCATCACCTGCACCATCACCGGCGACACGTCCGGGAAGGCGTCGATGGAAAGTCTGCTGAGCGCGTACGCGCCGCCGCCGAGCACCGCCACCGCGAGGAGGACGATCAGCAACCGGTACTTCAAGGAGCCTTCGAGGATGCGGTCAATCATTCCGCGTCCCCCCAGCCCGCCTTGGAGAGCTCCGACTTGAGCAGGAACGAGCCCTGGGTGACCACGCGCATCCCAGGCTCGAGGCCGCTCGTCACCTCCACCTCGCGAGACGCGACCCGGCCGACCTTGATCCGCACTGCTCGAAATTGGCTTTGGCCGACTGCGGCGAAGACGACGTCCTGATCGCCCACCCGCTGCACCGCATCCTTTGGCACGACGACCGGGCGGTCCCCCGGGTCGGTCGACGCGGTCGCGGTGTCGATGGTGGCGGTCGCGAACATCCCTGGCTTGAGCCGGCGCTCCGGGTTCGGCACCACCACGCGCACGCTCACCGCGCGTGTCCGTTCATCCACCACGTCGCCCACGTAGTCGATCTGCCCTTCAAACGCCTTGTCCGGATAGGCGCTGGTGGTGAGAGAGACCCTCTGGCCGACTCGGACCAGGCGCAGTTGGGATTCGAAGAGGTCGAGCTGCGCCCACAGCGTGGAGAGCTCGCCGACCGTGAAGAGGGGCGTTGTGGCGTCCACGCTCTGACCCATTGTCGCGCTCACCTCCACCACGGTGCCATCGATGGGGCTGCGTGCCGCGAAGCGCGAGCTGTAGTGCTCGTTGGTCTTGAGTGAGCGGATCTCGGGGTCGTTCAGCCCCAACCCATGCAGGTGGGCCTCCGCGGCATTCCGGTCCGCTTCCGAGGAGACGAAGGCGCTTTGCGCTTCGCGGACCTCGCGGTTGGAGGAGATGCCCTTGGCCTCCAGCTCCTTCTCGCGCTGGAGGGTCGTTCCGGTCACCTGGGCCCGGGTGGCAGCCGCGAGATAGTCCGCCCTGGCCCTCGCCAGCTCGGGGCTTTCGACGTGGCCCAGCGCATCGCCCTTGCGGACATGTTGTCCGGGCTTCACGAGCAGATCGACCAGTCTTCCGGGGACGCGTGCCGCGACCTTGGCCATGCCGTCCTGTGGGAAGGTGAGGCGGGCAGGGACGCTGAGCTGGGCCGACAGTGGGCGGCGCTCCGCCTGCCCGAAAGCGAGCTGAGCCGCAGCGATCCCTTCCGGTGTCAGGGTGACGAGATCCGGCAATTCCTTCGCCGTGCTCGTGGTCGCGCGCGGCGCTTCGTCAGAAGGGGCCGCTTCCCCTTTGCAGGCGAGCCCGCCGAGGAGAAGGAGAACCGAAAGGGCGACGCGGGCGTGGAGTGGAGTCGATGTCATCATGGCTTGCTCGGAGCTGCGTGAGGGTTGGTGGGATCGGCAAGCCCGATGGCGCGGTCCAGCTCCGCCTGCGCCGTGCTGAGCTCTTCGAGCGAATCAATGGCCGCGTTCTCGGCATCGATGGCCGAGCGGCGGATCAGCAGCAGTTGGAGAAAATCAATCTTTCCCGAGCGGTAGGCGTCGGTGCCCAGGGCGAGGTTCTGGTCCACCGCGCCTCGGACTTCTTGGCCGTACACGCTGGCCGCGCTCGCGGCCTCCTGGTACCGGCGGTAGGCCAGCTCTACCTCCGCGCGGATGCGGGCCTCAGTGGCCGAGAGCAGACTCTGCGCTTGAGCTGCCGCGGCGCTGGCGACGCCCTTTCCCGTCTGGTTCCGATTGAAGAGTGGGATGGGGATGCTGAGCGTCCCCGCGAGGATGTGCTCGGCGCCTTCTCGGCGATAGGCCACGCCGAGCGCGGGATTGGGGAGTGCCTCTTTCCCCGCCAGCACACGCTGCGACTGGGCGGCAGCGAGCTCCGCCGTCGCGGCGCGCAGCTCCGGCCTCCGGGACAGGGCGGTCTGGACAAGCGAGGGGAGGGGCGGAGGCGGTGGCCCCACGCTGGGAAGCTCGCCCTCAACGGAGAGCGGCTCCGCATCGGTGACGCCCAGCAAGAGCCTCAGCTCCGCGGCGGCTTGCGCCAGCTCGGTGCGTGCGCGGGAGAGGGCGCGCACCGCCTGCCCGCGTTCCACGATCGCGGCGTTGAGCTCCAGGCGGTTCGACTCTCCGGCGCTGAGCCGCGCCCTCGCAGCGCCGAGCGCATCGCCCCCGAGCCGCAGCGACTCCTCCGCGACGGTGGCCGCCCGCTGACGCGCGAGGAGTCGGCCGAAGGCGCTGCGAATCTTCGCGAGGAGGTTGAGGCGTTCGGCATCCAGACTGGCTTGCGCGGCATTCACCGACGCCTGGGCGGTGTCGATTCTGGCGCCGCGTTGCCCGAAGAGCTCAAACCGCTGCTGAACTCCCAACTCGAGATCGAGGGAGCTGTTCAGGCCGCCACTTCGCTGGCCAGCACCGGCGACGAGCTCTGGATTCTCCTGCAAGAGAAGGGAGGCTCCTCCGAGACGAGCTTTGGCCTGGGCAAGCTGCGACTCCACCCCCGCGAGCTCTGCGTTGTGAGCCAGCGCAGTCGTCTCCGCCTCGGTGAGCGTGAGGGTACGGGCCAGCGCGGGCGTTCCGGCGAGGATCGCCACGACCAGGGCGAGCGCCCCGCCAATCTTGCGCAGCGTGCATCCGCGCCCGCCGTGAATGTGGTTCACGCTGGGAACAGGGTGAGGCAGGACCTCGAAACCGGCGGCCTTCGCCTGCGTGGCGGAGAAGGGAATGGGAAAGCCCAGATTCTCGAGCACGACGACTCCTCCAGGACTGAGCACGTCTCGGATGCGACGAAGGAGCGCAGGGCTGCGGCTCAATGCCGAGGCGTCGGTCTTCGACATCTCAGATCCGACCTCGAACACGCTGGTGGCGATCAACAGGTCGAATGACCCGCCGAGTCCGACGGTCATGAAGTCGCCGCGCGAGACCTCTGGGATGAGGGGCTCCAGATCCACTCCCTGGACCTCGGCTCCTGCGCGCTGAAGCTCGCGGAGGAGGTGTCCCTCGCGTGGTCCCACCTCCAGAACCTTCAGGCCGTCGAAACTTTCCACGGCAAGCGAGGCGCGCATCAGGGCTTGGACCTGAAGCGCGTGAAGGCCCGAGCCAATCCGCCCCCGCATCAAGGCAATCCACTCGGCAAGCCGACCCGCTTCGAGCGCAATCTCGCTCAGGTCGGTCAACAGTCGCCGGGCCGCGTCGGCCCACCGCTCTCCACCGAGGCCCGCGAGCTGATCGGGCGCCCAGTTCGAGCTGCGGAGCGCCTCGTCGATCTTGAGGTCGAACCGGGGATCACCGCGTAGGACCGCCACGTACTCCTGTCGATGCAGCGGAACGAAGTCCCGCCAGCCGGCGCGGAGTTGATGATGCTCGCACCAGGCCCTTGCGCTCGCGGGACCGGCGAACAAGACGGCGAGCTCCAACAGCGAGCCCAACAGGTCCGGTTGCTGGCTCAGGTCCTGCACCAACGAGTTTTGATCCGCGGAGGAGCCTGCCGCAGTGCGAAGGAGGGTGTGGTAACGCGCTTGCGCTTGCGCGCCGCGCTCCCCGGAGGTTGTCTCCGGGCAGTCCGATGATTCGGTCATGGGAAAACTCATCGCGTCGGCATCCCAGCAAACACGGGACGGCCGATGCGTTGGCCAAGCAATGGGAACACATGGGAATCAAGCGCACGAAGCGCCGATCACCCTTCGAGTGGATCCTTGCTCAGGCCGAAACGGGAGGTCGCAGCTGCCGGCGTGAAAAGCCGATGCGGACCGAGCCCGGACTCTCTTGCGTGCCCTCTGTGCGCTGCCACTGAACGGGCCAAGACCGACCCGTCGCCTGTGCGATCACCGGTTGCCCGACACAACACAGACAGTGGTGATCGAGCGGGCCACAATCGTGTTCGGGATCTTGCTGGGTTGGCCCGGCTGCCTCATCCGCGCGCGCAACGTGGCCAACTCGCGCTTGCTCGAACAGCAATGTCACCTGTTCCCGCACGTCGGGAACAAGCCCATTGAGTAGCAGGAGCACGAGGAGCCATCGCAGCACGCGCGAACAAGTATCCCGCCACCTCGGCCCGAGCAAGCTCAAGAAGGAGAAGCGGACCCAAGCTCATCGGGCGAGCGGCCGGCAGCCGACTATTTGAGTGGCCCACCTTCGCTGGACGACGTCCTAGTTACATTAAACCGGCCAATCAATCGGCCGGGCCTCGGACTGAGCTGACGAGGACTAGCCCCTGGCCGTCCTTGCGCTCGACCTCCACCTGGTAGTCGCCTGAGACGAAGGCCTGCAAGGGGGACGACGTCTCGAGGGCGGCGAACGCCTCCATCTGCCGGAACAGGTCCTGCCGGCTGGGCTTGGGGATCGCCCGCCAGGCACCATGAACGGCGGCACGGAAGACGATGGCGCTTCTGCCGAGCGGGTTGAGCAGCATCGTCATGGCAACCGCGGAGGAAGAGCGGGGGCAGCAAAGCTCACGCGAGCCACTGAGCGTCGGCGGGAGTTCTCCGAGTGGGACGCGTTCGAACCCCAACCGCGCGAAGAAGGCTTCGGCAGTTCTGGTGAGCAAGCTCAGCGAAATGAGACCAAGGCGGTTGGCACTGGCGACGATGGCCTCGGTGAGCTTCTCGCCGAGCCCCAAACCCCGGGCGTCAGGGGCGACGATGACGGAGCGGAGAAGACCCTCATCGCCGTGCCGCTCCAGCCCAGCGGCACCGAGTAGGTGGCCTCCATTGTCGGCGACGACGAAATGCGCGAAGTGCTCGTCAACACCTTGAAGGAAGAGACCCGCGGCCGACAGAAGCGCCTCCACCCCGTGGCGGTCCTCCGGTCGGGCCGGCCTGATCTCGACTGCCTGGTGCATGGGGACCTCCCTCACAACGGCGCGAGCTGAGCCTGAAGGAACAGTGAGATG
>Ga0164242_10006257_pt1 | contig 13143 bp, 6 predicted proteins | sample OricomgcompostMG_FD_108783 | JGI IMG/M metagenome (GOLD analysis project Ga0164242, IMG submission 108783) | Miracle-Growth compost microbial communities from Emeryville, California, USA - Original compost - Miracle growth compost (MG) ...
AGCAGGTCGGTTAGCCACGCATGCAGGCAAACATCTATACCGGCATATTCGGCTTCCCAAATTATTTTCTTTGCCTGCGTCAGGCCCCCACAACGAGACAAATCAGGCTGAGCAACATCTATTTTTCCCCGGTTGATCAGTTCCCGGAATCCCCAGGCAGTTGCCTCTTGTTCACCTGCTGCCAATCTGGTATTCACCCCAGCAGATTTTACCTTAGCATAACCTTCGTAACATTCGGGATGAAGAAAATCCTCCAGCCAATAAATATGATATGGTTCCAACGCCCTGCATAACTCAATGGCATCATAAGCGCTGCGATTCACCATCCATCCAGGATCGACCATCAATTCCACGTCTGGCCCCAGGGCTTCCCTGGCAGCTTCAACCAGGGCAATATCCTGCTTCCGGCTTTGCCCGAAAACGCCCCATCCGAATTTTACGGCGGTAAAACCCCGTGACAGGTAAAATTCACATGCTTCCCGCATGGCGGCGGGGGTAGATCTGAAGAGTGTTGAAGCATAGGCACGGATACGATCCCGTCTGGCGCCTCCAAGTAGCTTATGCAACGGAAGCCCCGTGGCTTTTCCCATCAAATCATGACAAGCGATATCAAAACCCGAAAGAACCTGCATGGCCACGCCCCTTCTTCCGAAATAAATTGTTCCGCGATAAATCTTATCCCATAATTTTTCAATATCAAAAGGATCTTCGCCGATGACCAGATTTCGTAATCCTTCAAATACCCCCGCTCCGCTATCCGGCGCGTTTACCACCGCGGCACCCACATGAGGCGCAGTTTCTACATCTGACCATCCGACGAGCCCTTCATCAGTCGAGACCTTTAACAAGAAGCAATGTTTTACTCCTTTTGCCTCTTCACTGCCATCCGGCAATTGAATATCGAAGGGTGATTCCAGTATAAAGGGTTCGACATTTGTGATTTTCATGCATGAAAAAGATTGATGTGATCAGTTCATTCAAAATAATTCAATCAAAAACAAGGGCAATTTTTAAAGCTTTATCCTGTCCGTTGCGGGCAAGTTCAAATGCCTGTTTCCAATTGCTAAAAGGTATATAGTGTGTGATGATCCCCTGTAAGGCGAGCTCAGGATCGCTAAGGCATTCCAATGCCTCGTCAACACGATCTTCGTCATTACATGATCCCACGATTTCCAACTCTGACAGATGCAAGGAAAAAAGATCAATAGGCATAGGATCAAATACAGCGCTAAAAATCACCAGCCGACCCCGCGGACGTAGTGCCTTGAGGCAATCTTGAACGGCTGGCGGCGCACTTACGGCAAGTATGGACACATCCACAGAACGGGGTATTATGGTCTCGATAATTTCCGCGCCGGGTATTCGCTGCAACCTAAAGGGCTCACGGCCCGATACCAATACACGGCCCGCGCCCGCCCTGACGGCAAGCCGTGCGATCAAATTGCCAAAAGGACCGTCTCCAACGACCAGTACCACGCGATCTTTAATATCGCCTGCCCGGGCAATGGCTTCCAAACAAACCGCCACGGGTTCAAGCAGCGAGCCGGTCGCAACCGGGAGATTTGCGGGCAATTTAAAAACACGATCAGCCCGGTGTACAAAATACTCCGCAAAGGTCCCTTCACGATCATGGCCCAGATGCCCCATCTGAGAACACAGGTGCCTGTACCCTCGTTTACATTCGGCGCACTGCAGGCAGGGCACGACCGGATGTGCTGCAACTAAGTCCCCAGGATGGAGGGAAGTGACACCCATTCCGCATGCAACGATTTCTCCCGCCCCTTCATGACCTAATATTCTTGGAAGTTTAATATGAAACCTGTTTTCCGCAATATCAAACAGATCAGAAGTGCAGATGGTGGTTGCTACCGTACGGACAAGTACTTCTCCCGGTCCGGCCTGTGGCATGGGTACCTCTGCTTCCACAAGCCTGTTAAGTGCCTGTAACTGTAATGCATGCATGATTGCCGGTTTATTCATCACTGTCGTAGAGAATTAGGATGAGGCAAGCCCAGCAGCTGTAATGCATCCCGGTGTATGATGCCTTCAATAATTTCGTCAGGGACGGGCGGCAAGCCACTGTTAGCCAAAATATCGTTAATCTGCCGAACACCCTCCAAGGAACTACCTGTCGTAGTAAAGGGGAAATCTGACCCGAAAAGTACCTTGTCGCCAACGCCATATTCCGTCAATAAGCGCATAGAATTATAAAATTGCCAAGGACGGTAGTATAAGGCACTCAAATCGGCAAAAACATGCTGGTGACGGCGTATGACAGCGATGGTTTCACCTTCCCATGGATGTCCCAGGTGAGCAAGCACCATGCGGAGCGCTGGAAAATCCACCGCTATTTTATCAAAATGAAACGGCCTGGAGTAATCCAGCAAGGTACCGCTGATGAAAGAAGTGCCCGTGTGAAAAAGTACCGGCAAGCCATGTTTTACACAATACCGGTATATTTTATAATAGCGTTCATCGCATGGATGCACATTTTGGTAGAGGGGGGCTAACTTGACGCCTACTGCTCCCAAATCCTGATGCCCATGCTCCAGCTCCTCCATAAAGTCCGGCGCCAGCGGGTCTATGGAGGTAAAAAACAATAATCGATCGGGGGCCCGTGAAACATGGGCTGCTACAGATTCGTTCGGAATATTCCACCCGGTCGCCGAAGCTTTAAGGCCAAATACCACCGCAACATCCGCTTTCAGCGTTGTTTCAAGATGGCGCTCCTCCACATCGCCCCATACCGATGGGTCTATATGGCAGCGGGTCAGATCGTTTCTCAGGCTGGCACCAAAGTCCGCTTGGGGATTGAAAACGTGTGTATGAATATCTATTATCATAATATTATAAAAATAATCTTTCCCGGTTAATTAAGACCGGCCTGTCGTCATTCGAATGTCCAATAGTGAACCGCCCAGGGTTCCAGTTTTAACGTTTCCGTGAATGTTCCCTGCGGAATACTGGCCGGGCGGTCAGGTCGTAAACGCTGATTTTCCTCTATGCCAGGCCCTACCGCATCTAAAATGATATGCCTGGTCTGCATTTTTCCGGGTACATTGACCAGATTCAATTTGATGGTAATGGCTTTATCGGAAAAGTTCCACAGCATCAGGTTATACATTTCCAGTTGGGCATCATAAGTAGCAAACCCGTGCACTTTTTCTCCGGATGAACGTATTTCCAGGCGTTCGCCGGCCATGCGGGATAGTAATTTAAAGGTGTAATAAGCCGGCCGTATCTGGTTCTGGAAATCAATCAAGCCACTAAATTGTGGTTGCCGGTCCCACCAGCGGGTCATGAAAGCGGCGCCATGGCTGGTAAAAATCTTGGCGAAGGTGTCATAGGAGACATACCAGTCCCTGATGTGATAGTAACAGGACCAGTCTATTCCCACATCCTTCATTTGCCATATGGTTTCAGCAACGAAACAGGGCTGGAAACGAGGGTCAAGAGGAGGATTTAGCAGGCCCATGTTCCATTCATCCAATATGGTTTCAGGCTTCAACGCAGGATACTTCCCCAACTGTGTTTTCATATATGCCATTTGCTCCCTGACACTCAATGGATTATTTGAATAGCTGTGCCAGGAAATGAAATCCAATGGCAGCTTTTCCAATGCACAGGCCTGGAGTAATGCAGGAAGGATCGGGGAAGTATAAGAGGCAAGTGCAGGACCACCTACTTTGGCATCAGGATCCGCCCGGAGGATAGCTGCTACGGTGTGTTTATAATAAGGAATATAGTTCTTTGGGGTAAAACGATAGGGGGTACCTCCCACTTCACCAATATCAACTTCGTTACCCACTTCCCAATATTTGATCCTCGCCCCTCGGTCCAAATAATGTTTTACCAGGTGATACACCAGGGCTTCCCATTTGCTGTAATCCACCGGATTGACACTGTCCTGGTTGATCACAGGAAACAGCAGAGACGGCTTAAAGCAAAGACTCATCAGGGGCTTTGCACCCGTTTGTAATATATTGGCGACGGTGGTGTCCAGCGTCTTAAAATTGTACACGCCCTCCTGAGGTAACAAATTGTAGTAGCTCTGAACAAAAAGCCGGATCATAGCGGGATGCAAAGCCCTGATTTCTGTTACCCTGCCGGATAGCATGGGTTCCTGAGAGAGCCCCCCCTGACCCAGAGCCATCTTTTCCATATGCATGGGACCTAATTGCCGATTAAAGTCCACCTTCACTTCAGCCGTTTGAGCATAGGCACAAAACACCATACTCAAATCGATCACCGTCAGCGCCAATAATTTCAATTTCATATTAACCTTATTATAGCCTCATAAAAATAAACCTTACCTGCTTTACCCAGCATTAATAACTTACGACAATATCATAGTTTTTCAATCCGGGCGATGGGATACGCACCCATTCTTTTTTTACATCAAAATCCTGCCAGTGTTTGCCATTCACCATTACCGTCCGAATAGGCTTACTTTGCGGATGTCTGAAACGGATGAATAATTCCTTGGGGAAATTGCGGTCGCTCAGTGCTATATGAGCAGAGATTTCACCCCTGAAGGTTTTACTCTCCATCTCAAATGAGAGGGGACCGAATAAAGTAGGCGCATCCAGGACCCTGATTCTTTTTCCCGATTCCAGCCATGGCCTTGGTGTGGCCTGGCAAATCAAAAGCGTATCCATACCACGCTCATCTATCAGCAATTTACGATAGAGTGCAAACCAGGCGCCATCTGTACTGGGAGGGCCATAATATTGACCCCAATCCCACCGATGTTCAAGTGAGGTAAGCTGGTCATGAGAAAACCCGCAAGCCATCAAACTATAAAACGCCCGAATAGCCGCTTTCGGTTGATCCCGGGCGAGATAAACATCTGCTTGCTGGACATACACGGGCTCGTTGGCAGCCCCCTGGTTTTTATAGTAAAGATTATCCTCATGGTCGTTTAGCATAGCAGTTGCCAGCCAACTTTGGGGATCAATAACATTTAACCTTGCCAGATGCAGGGGCCCCACGTCTACGTCGGTAGGGTACCACTCCTCCAGGATTCTCCGGTGTGTCATGGCATCCGTTGGTACATAGTTCGTCCAACTCCCGTCTGCCAATTGAACAACAGGAGATTTAACACTGGCACGGGAAAACGCTTTGATGACATCCTGCTTCATTTTTTCTGCCATGAGTTTAGCTTCATGGGCCCTGGGATTCCCATAGATTGCAAGTGCTTTGCCAAATGCTTCCAATCCTGCGACAAAATAAGCCTGCGTAAACGCCCACTCCCGGTCAGTATGGGTGAGGTCATTCAACGGCCCAACGATCAAGCCGGTAGGATGGCTTCCCTGATTGGCTTGCTTTATCTGACCAGAACACCAGTCAAGTGTTTTAAGTGCTTCGGGAAGAAGCGCTTTAAAACGCACACTATCTCTTGTCAGCAGGTAATTTTGGGCAATAGCGTAGATAAAGCTGGGAGAATAAACGCCCCAGTTGGCAAAACCAGCTATTCGCCCGTCCGGTTGTTGCTGGCTATGAAACATCGCTTTAAATTCTTGATGCGCAACATCCTTATATCCCCTGAGGCCATAAAGCATATAATCGACATACACCGCCTGGTTAACCGGCCAGTCTGCATTCAGCTGTCCATAAGCGGTATTAGCATAAGGCAGGTCGATCCGGGAATGTCCGTTTTGCCCCATTCTAAGTCGTGGAAGAATAAGTGCGTGCCACAAATTAGCCCGAAACAAATTATTTACCCGTTTTTCGGGCACTTCAAAATAGGCGCCCTTATCCAACCAGCCTTCCCAGTAGGATCGGGTGGAGTCTTTAGCAGCTGCGTATGTTAGTTTTTCCAGTGTTCCCCGGGCTGCCTCAGGCAAAGCAGGTGAAAGAAGTTTAAGGATGAGTTCCCTGGTTTCATTCTCTGCCAATGTGCCACTACAATGTAATATGATCCCATTGATACTGTCGTTGACCGGGTCTTTATCCTCTGTTACAGAAAAGGAATTTCCGGCGTTCATCGTTAGCCATATCGCTCCTGACCCAGCTTCGTAAACCACCCATTGTGATCCTTCTTTTTTTATTTTCAGCTCGTGATTAGCCTTAGCGCCTGAAACGCCAAAGGAGATATTAACCGGCCCTGGTTTCCCGGAAATAGTGGCTTTGGTAAACAGCACGCTTTTTACGCCCCCCGGAACAGAAGTGGCCTGTCCAGTGACTGGCGCTGCGAACTGTTCGAGTTTACAATATTGTCCATTACGCTCCAGATCGGTCACGATAAAAGGCAGTCCATTCATAATTCTCTGCCCTTTCCAGCGACTGCCTTCCCATATCGGGTCAAACCTGAACTTAAAAGGGGACGCAAAATCAGGTCTGACCCTCCCCCAACGGTCAATGGCAAATTTATAAAGTGACCCGTAGGCGGCAGCAGTCACGGTCAGGCATCCCGTCGTCCCCAGGTATTTTGTTTGCCAGGGGACCTTCCATTGGTTAGGATTGCCGAAATCCGGCCAGCGCGCTTTAAAATCATCATAGGTAGCGTCTGGCTCCTGTCTCACCTTGTCCAGTACGCGAGTTCCCTTTAATGAGGATACATATTGTGAAAACCCGACAGGATGATCTGAGAGTGTAATATAGATATCATCATCAGGAAGCCACATGGCCTTTTGTTGCAATAATTGTTTTAAGGCTACCGAAAAACCTTTTGTTCCATCTTTCGAGAGCTGAATAGTGAGTACCGGCGTGCCTGGTTGATCCCAGGTATCACGCTCAAGCCTTTCGGCCTGGCCACGATATCCATTTTTCACCAGGAAATCCCATTGGGATGCCATTTTACGCAATGTATCGGCAGGCTCCGGCCATTGCACATCTAGCAACAAAATATCTACGTCGCCCTTTCCCGTATGGAGGATGGATTCCGTTCCTATCTTATCATTTCGCTCAATTTGACGACCGGTGGGAATGGAAACCTTCATGCCCGCTGAACCGGGAATAAATGAAACCCATTGAGTAACCGTCTCTGTGGAGTGATTTCCAAATGAAATGCTGATGCGCGCGTGTCGGAGCGCCTCCATTCCCGTTAATGGAGCAGAGGAGGCACCATCAGTACGAGTGGAAAAAACTGCCAGTAATAAACAGAAATATTTCATTAAGTGTTTCCTATCCATCATCATTTAACTAATTTGACCAGCTGAAATGCGTTATTTTTATATGGCAATCTAATCCCTGGAGCATCCGAGGTCATCCGAATAATCCATTGATTCAATCTCTGCTTATCTGCCGCATCAGTGCTCCTATTGGCAGGCACCAAACTTCCTTACAAAATCGCTGTGGCATGCCCTTCCAACAGATCAATAGTTCGGATTTTGGGTAAGTTTTTCATTTTTATCCATCGCATACTGCGGTATAGGCATCAAATAATTTTTATTGGCATAAAAAGTTCGCTGACCTCCGGCTGCAGGCTTCGTATTGTAAACCCATTTCCCGTTCTCATTTTGAATTACAATCGCATGCAGGCTGCCGTTCAGGTTCTTTTCTGCCAGCTTCCAGCGGATCAGGTCATACCAACGCTTATCTTCAAAGGCAAGCTCTATGCGGCGCTCCCGGCGTATGGCGGCACGCATGTCATCCTGGTCCAAACCTGTGGGTAATGGCGGCAATGCGGAGCGGGCCCTTACCTGATTGACGGCATCGTAGACGGACCCGTCCGGACCCACTGCCTCGTTTTGGGCTTCCGCGTAACTTAACAGCACTTCAGCATAACGAAAGATAATAAAACTGGCACTATTCTGATCATTATATACGGCAGCATACCTGGGGTCCATGCCCTTTCGGAGGTAATACCCCGTTTTTGTAGACGTGCTGCTGTTGCTCAGATCGGTTTCATTCCTGCTTCCAACACCCTGCTTCATCACCATGGTAAAGTCAAGCCATACCGATCCGTCATAGACAACTGACTGGTAAAATCTTTGTTCGCGGTTCTCATAAGGATGATCCGGATCGTAACCGGAAGCCGGATCGGTTATCGGAAGGCCATTCGCCATCTCATATTCATCGACGATGTCCTGTGTCGGATCCACCTGACCCCAGGACTGCAAATTGCCGTTGACCCACCGAGGACCATCCACGTAGGTGCGTGTATTGGCTAAAGCGGTTCCACCCAAATGTTCCCGCTCAAAAATCACTTCGACATTATTATTGTTTTCTTCCATAAACATCTGTCCATAATCAGGAAACAGGCTATAGACTTTCAAATCCATCACTGCTTTATTGGTTGCCGCAGCCAGTGCCCACCTTGCTTTATCATTATCAGGATTCTTCAATGCGCTGGCGTTGAATAATTCACACCATCCTTCCAGGGTGAGCGCTGCGCCCCGAGTTGCCCTGCCCGCCGCTGCCTCAAGCGGTAAATCGCCTGCAATGGCTTTGCATTCGCTTGTAATGAAGTCGAAAGTTTCGGCATCGGTGCTGCGTGCCCTGAAAATGGAATCTCCCTGGCTATTTCTGTCCAATACATCTGTGATAATGGGAACGCCTCCATAATAAGTCCAAAGTAAGGAATAAAAATAAGCTCTTAAGTATCTGGCTTCCGCCAACCGGAGCGTCTTCCAGTCATCCGGCAGCTTAGAAGCATTTACTTTATCTATAAATATGTTGCAAGCTCTTATATTTCCATACAATCCCCATCTATCCGGACCATTACTTGGCGTATAGCTGGAATTGGCATAAACATCCCCGCTATATTTCCCGGCTTGTCCATTTATAGAATTATCTGAATAATTATCCAGCGGATCATCTGTATTCTGGCTGGGAATACCTGCATAGATATTATTTAAGAAAAGGTCACCTGTTTCGGTGCTGGACCATAAAGTCGCATCCGTGACCTGGTCCTTTGCCGTCACATCCAAATATTTCTTACAAGAAGAAAAGCAAATCCCTGTTAAAACAAGCGCTATGATGCCGATCAGTAACTTTAAATATTGATTACGCATAAAATTAATTTTATAACTTTTAGAAAGTAACATTTAACCCCACGCCTACAGCCTTCTGATTAGGATAGCCCCAGGAACCGTTAGGTATCCAGGAATTATTCGTGCCGATTTCCGGATCATAATTTATCATACTCGTCCAGGTTAAGATATTCTCGGCGGACACGTAAACCCTGATGGCTTGCAACCCTATTTTTGTAACCATCGAAGTGGGTAAATTGTAGGCAAGAGTAGCGCTCTTTAACCTCAGATAATTTGCATTTCCCATCCAGAATGAGGAGCGCTGCATATTATTAACGGTGGGAGAAGAATTTATCCTCGGGTATTTTGCATCCGTATTTTCGGGGGTCCAATAATCAAAATCCTGCACATAGGGAAGCATGGTCTCCCAAAATGGCATAATAGAGGACCCTTCATAATACCAGTTCGTTTTTGCGGCTCCCTGGAATAAAAGGTCCAGACTCAATCCCTTGTATTGTACGCTTGGGGAAATACCGTAGATTATTCTGGGTGAGGCAACGGGGTCACCGATCACCGTCAGATCATTATCATCTATTTTTCCGTCGTTATTCATGTCCTTATAGCGAATATCCCCCGGATGTACCGGTCCCCAAGGCTGGGTAGCGATATCCTTGTTCAAGTCTCCGTTTACATCAAAATCATCTTCCTGGAAAAGCCCGAGCGATTTATATCCGAATTGCGTTCCCAAAGGTCTCCCAGTGAGCCTGCGATTGGGATTGTTGTAGGTGGTAGGTGATTCAAAGATCTGCAGTACTTTGTTTTTAGCATAGGTTAAGTTACCTCCCAAGGAAATCCTTAAATCTTTCGATATGGTATAGGCGGAACTTATGGAAAAGTCAAAACCGCTGTTCTCCATGATACCCGCGTTCACCTGGCTCAATCCAACGCCATATTCGGCAGGTACAGTAACATCCGGGCTCACCAGCATATTGGATCTTCTTTCATGAAAATAATCCACTTCGAAATTCAATAAGCCGTTCCAAAAATTCCCGTCCAACCCCACGTCCATTTTCTTTGCCCGTTCCCAGGTGATATTTACATTCGGCTCTGATTTTTCACTGATTCCCTGAACAGCACTGCCATCAAACGCATAGGTTGTACCTAACACGTTATACGTGCTCAGGTACTGAAATGGGCTTCCTGCGAGGGCACCGGATTCGCCATAAGAGGCCCTGATCTTCAGGTTATCGATCCAATTAACATTATCTTTTATAAAATGCTCTTCACTTAAACGCCACCCAATAGAAACGGCCGGGAAAAACCCAAATTGTTTGTCGGGTGCGAAATAATAACTTCCGTCATAACGTCCGCTTGCCTCAATCAAATATTTATCGGCATAATCATAATTCACGCGATATACCAGCCCTATTTGTTTAGCAGCATTGGAAGTTCCATTGGTGGACATATCTGCGCTGCTTGAGCTCCCCATGTCTATTTCATCAATATAGAGATTATAATTGGTCCGGCTTGCCCTTAGATTCAATCCTGAATTGCTTTTGGCCTCGAACAAAGCCAGAATATTTAACTTACTTTTCCCAAACACCTTGTCATAGGTTATTCCAGCTTGATAGGTGATTTGATGACTGTTAAGGTATTGTTCGGCCAGGGAAGGCTTTGTCTGGCCAAAAACCCCGTCGGTGATGACATAGGGATGTTGTGAGGTGTCAATGCTGGCCATTTGCACAGGGGTGGTCCATACCTTATCTAAGGTAAAGGTCGGATCATAAGCAATGGTCCCTTTAAACTTTAAACCGGGAATGAAAGAAATTTCCTGTTCAAGAGACAGTTGAGAATAGATAGCCGTTTCGTCATTTTTTTCATAACCGCTGTTGTAAATACTCCCCATGGCAAAGGATCCATACATTCCATTGCTGAATACCAAGGGGGCATATGGGGGATGCAAATAGCCAATCAGTTCGAAAATACGGCCCGTTGAAATAGATGGATAATGGGAATGCTGGACTCTCCCGTTCAGGCTAAGGGAAATCTTAGTCGTATTGGTTACCTGTGCGTCTAGATTCATGGTAAGGTTATACCTTTTGGTGCTCGTAGTGGGCCACATCCCTTCCTGCGACATATATCCCAGATCTCCGTAATATTTTACTTTTTCGGTGCCGCCCGATAATTGAATATCATGTTTTGTCAGGACGGCGTTCTTATTGGTAAGATCACCCCATATATTCTTAAAGGTGGGAAATGCATCCGGGTCCGATCCGTCTTTATATTTTTGCAGATCGGATGCGGAGTACGGTTGCGGCAAGCCTTCGTTCACCGCCGCTGCATTCCTCAGTAATGCATATTGATAAGAATTGACAAAATCCGGCAGGACAGTTGGATTTTGAAAACCTACATATCCATTATAAGTCAAGGTCGGCGCCCCTGTGCTTCCACGCTTGGTAGTAACCAAGATTACACCGTTGGCACCCGCAACCCCATAGGGAGCGATGGCAGAGGCGTCTTTCAGTACCGTAAATGACGCGATCGAATTAGGATCAAGTTCGGAAAAGCTTCTCGGAATACCGTCAACGATGATGAGTGGTTGCGTGGATCCTATGGAAGATATGCCCCGTATAAATATGTTAGAGCCATCTCTCCCGGGTTCCCCCGATCCTTGCTTGGCAATGACACCTGAAACCCTTCCCGCCAGCCCATTGCTTAAATTAGTGATGGGAATATCAGTCACCTTATCTCCATCCAGCGTAGATACCGCCGAGGTAAGAGATGTCTTTTTCTGCGTGCCGTATCCAACTATTACCACGTCGTTTAAGCTTCTGTTTGCGGGCTCAAGTTGTATCTTGACCGTTGCTGGGTTATTAACAGGTATAGTTTTATCATTAAAACCCAAATAAGAAAAAATAAGCATGCTTCCTTTAGGGGCGTTAATGTTGAATTTTCCATTATCATCCGTGGTGGTGCCTTCAGTGCTATTTTGTATTCTGACTGTTACGCCACTCAAGGCTTCCTGCCCATTGGTGACCGTTCCTTTTATGGATACACGATCCTGGGCAAAGGAAGCAGAAAAAAAGAAAGTCAGCAGGAAGAGTACCATAAGCATTTTTCCCGCCATGTGCTGATCTTGTATGTTTGATTTCATAGACGAATATTTTAATTGTAATGCATGATCAATTATATATCTCTGCCATTTTATACTGAAATAATTTATAGTCCCAAAACTACAAGCTAAAACAGGTCACCTTTCTACCCTGGTTCAACTTTTAATTACCCTATTCGGGCACTTTTATGGCTATTTCATTTTAGAACTTCAAACTACCCTTGGCGCCATTATTTAAACTATCTTATATTAGCCTATAATTACCCTATTTCGACCGTTTATGTAGCCAATGTGGGAATATATTGGAGAATTTGGGTAGTTTCATTCTCCATATACGATGAAATGGTCAAGGTTTTGTATCCTATTTTAGCAGCTAAAAGGAATAAACTAACCTTAAATTGTAAATCACATAACTAAATATATCTATATGAAGCCATGTTACAAACCCATAGCATCCGAGTCAAATTTATTTGAAGTGGTTAGGCAAGAGACCAAGAGAGATTTTGACTATCCCTGGCACTATCATTCCGAATTGGAACTCACCTACATTTTGAGAGGCCAGGGCGTACGGTATGTTGGGAACAACGTGGAGAATTTTTACAATGATGACCTGGTGCTATTAGGTTCCAATCTCCCCCATAGTTGGATCGAGACCACCGATGACAACTATTCGACAGGAGGAATCATCATATATCTTAAAAGTGAATTCTTGCATAAGAACTGGATGACGAGTTGCGAATTTGATGCTATTTACCAATTACTGAAGCTCTCAGACAAAGGCATCCGGTTTGACACCACAATAGCACAGAAGCTAAAACCAAAGTTTTTGGAATTACTTAACCTGCCTCCTTTTGAAAAGATGATCTCACTATTGCAAATCCTGCAGGAACTTTCTCAAACAACAAGTTTCTATTACCTGTGCGAGCTTGCATTCACCTATGAGTTAAATGAGACCAATAAGTCCCGTATCAATATTATTTATAATTATATTCAAAAACATTACCTGGAGAAAATAACCCTGGCTGATATATCCAAACAGGTTTATATGAGTGAAGAATATTTCTCAAAGTACTTTAGTAAGGTAATGAAGAAATCTTTTTTCGAGTTTCTCAATAA
>Ga0164242_10006258_pt1 | contig 13142 bp, 11 predicted proteins | sample OricomgcompostMG_FD_108783 | JGI IMG/M metagenome (GOLD analysis project Ga0164242, IMG submission 108783) | Miracle-Growth compost microbial communities from Emeryville, California, USA - Original compost - Miracle growth compost (MG) ...
ACCATCATGATTCCTGGTGTTGTGGTGCTGTCGACCCCGTCTCCGGCTCCGCGGCTATGAACGAAGTCGCACGAATCTTGGGAGACTTGACCGCGAGAGGCTGGAGACCCTACCGTAAAATGTACGTTGATCTGCTCCCCCCTTTTTGCACTTCCCAATAATACCTAACCCACAACTTGTTCACACCCCCAGCATCCTCGCCTCCTGGGACAACGAAGAATACGGCCTGGTAGGCTCTACAGAGTGGGGTGAGGACAACGCAGCTTCACTATCTCGGTCTTGCGTCGCATACATCAACGTCGACGAGTCTACCAACGGCGGGAAATTTCTCGGCGCACTCGGGAGTCCCCTCCTCGACAAGGTGATGCGTGCTGCCGCAGCCGAGGTGCCTTCCCCAGTCACGCCAGGCAAGACGGTCTACCAGGACTGGCTGGCCGACCAGCAACAGACAGAACCGGGTCTCGCGCGGCCCAGCTTGGCCCTCCTCGGCACGGGCAGCGACTACACCGTCTTCTTCCACCACCTGGGTATTCCCTCCGTCGACATGATCTTCAACCGCCGCGGCGAGGGCGTGTACCCTTACCACTCTAACTACGACAGCTACTACTGGTTGGACAAGTTTGGCGACGTCGGCTTCGCAAAACACCAGGCGATGGCCCGCCTCTGGGGTCTCGTCGCCGTCAAGCTTGCTGGCGTCGAAGTCATTCCTTTCCGCGTGATGGATTACTACGACTTACTCTGCAAGCACATCGCGGCGTTGAGACGGGACCATCCTGGCCTGGACCTTGGCGCCTTGGCGGCGGCCGTAGAGTCGTTTGGAGGGGCCGCTCAGCGCCATGATGCAAGAGTCGTGGCTTTGGACGGGAAGAGGGACCTATGCGAGGTCGCAGAGGTAAACCGACGGATGACCGACCTAGAGAGGGCATTTCTGTTAGATAGAGGGTCTGGACTAACCGGAAGGCCTTGGTATCGTCATCTCGTATGTACCCCTTTTTCTTTCAGTCACAGAACTTGGCTGTTCAAGAGAAAGAAAGAAACCGCTAACGCAAGCAGATATTCGCTCCGGGCCTTTGGCTTGGTTACGATGGCGTAATATTCCCCGCTATAGCCGAGGCATTGAAGGAGGACAACCTGGATCTCGCGATGAGCGCTGTTGGAGATGTTGCAAATGCGGTGAAAAGGGCGGCAGAGGTGTTAGCGTAATGCTTAGGTTACTATCTCCAAAATCGTCCCGGCCCATAATGTTTGCCATGAGAATCCCAGAGAGGAGTTAACAGACGCATGTCCGAAGAAAATAGACGAGCGAGCAGGTTAGGGGCTATTTGGAAGTAGAAGTACTGAGTCTCGATGGGATATGCATCACTCTCAGAATCCAAAGTAGAGTATAAACAGGAAATAGCGAATGTGTCTCGTAGCTTACCTACTGTGCTAGAGAGAGGAAGTCGGCAACGCTGACACGGGGAACAACCCTGTTAGCATTGCCTCCAATTAGGTACTTCAGTTGACTTTTTCCACGAATGAGATACTTTAAAAGTGAGAGATCGCCAAACTCACCACCCCAGCTTTACTAATTCTACTAAACAACCAAGGAGTATATAGGTAGTTACTTAATTTTGCGAAATATAAAAAAAGCTCTCGTTGACACAGCGAGCGGACGGGCTAGCAGCCACTCACCCCTCTCCCACCCCCTTTGCCTCGAGCACATTCCAATCACCGTGGCAACGATGATGACTCTCTCAGCAGCGGTCGCAACCTTGCTCGCATGGGCACCACTGATATCGCTCACCATCGCCACAGTACAGCCAACGGCCAAAACCCGCAACGGGACATACGGGGGCGTCTACTTGCCCACATGGTCCCAGGACGCGTTCCTCGGAATCCCGTTCGCCCAACCACCCACGGGGCCACTCCGCTTCCGGCACCCACAACCGCTCAATGAGTCTTTCTCGCCCGAGATCCGCAACGCCACCACCCTCGGGCACAGCTGCATCCAGTACGCCGGCAATGCCTTCACCGAGAACATGTCCGAGGACTGTCTCAACCTTAACGTCGTCCGGCCCTCGCGACGGGGATCTACCTTCGGCACACAGCAAGACAAACTCCTCCCCGTCCTAGTCTGGATCTACGGCGGCGGTCTCTACAGCGGCTCCATAGCCGACCCACAGTATAATCTCTCCGGCATCGTCCGCGTCAGCCAGGACATAGGAGAGCCCATCGTAGGCGTCGAGATGAACTACCGTCTGGGCATGTACGGATTCCTCCAGACGCCGGCACTACTGGAGGAGGGATCAAGTAATGCAGGGTTGTTGGACCAGAGGCTGGCCTTGGAGTGGGTGAGGGAGAACATCGCGGCTTTCGGCGGCGACCCGGAGAGGGTGGTGGTGTGGGGGGAGAGCGCGGGCGCACAGAGCATCGCTTACCACATGGTGGCCAACGATGGACAAAACAACGGGCTGTTCAGAGGGGCCATACTGGAGAGCGGCGGGCCGACTGGCGCTCAGATCCAGGATCTGTCGTACTACGCACCCCCGGTCGAGAATCTCACTCGCACGGCCGGATGCCACTCCCCAAACACCAAACGCGCAGTCGCAGCCAGAGAGGAACTAGCTTGCCTCCGCAGCCTCAGCCAGGAGGACTTGCTCGCCGCCCGACCAAGTCAGGTGTGGAATCCGCTCATCGATGGCACCTACCTCACCGGCTATCCCAGCCAGCTGCTCCGCGACGGAAAGTTCCTCCGCATCCCGCTGCTGACCGGACATAATACCGACGAGGGCTCCAGCTTCAGCATGACCGACCCCAAGGTCGACTCCGACTCTGACCTCTTCAACGCCCTCCTCACTTGGCGCATGTACGCCCTCTCCCCGCCAACCATCCGCAAACTCCTCCGTCTCTACCCCAACGACCCCTGCCACGAGCCCCCGCACTCTATCCGCAACTGCTCCGTGTTCCCCGACAAGGGCCTGCAGTGGCGCCGCAGCGCCAACATCGGCGGCGACATGGTCATGGTCTCGGGTCGGCGCAAGATGTGCCGCGTCTACACCGAGGCGGGGGAGGATGTGTTTAGCTATCGCTTCGACACGCGGCCGTGGGACCGCGCGGAGCAGGACGGGGTTAAGCACTTCGACAATGTCGCGTTTAGTTTCCAGAACGTGTCTGGTCTGCTGGGGCCGAGCCCCGAGTTTGATAGCCATATGGAACTCGCGGCGGCGATTGGGAGGGCTTACGTGCGGTTCGTGAATCGCTTGGACCCGAACCCTCAGGGTGGGAAGGCAGATGAACTGCTGCCGCGTTGGCCGAGGTATGATTTGAGAGCGCCCAAGAACGTCGTCTTGAACGCGACGAAGCCGTGGGTTGAAGAGGATACGTATAGGGGGGAGGGGATTGCGTACCTGAATTCGTACGAGGTGGCGAGAGAATTACTGGCGTGAGAGACAAGCTTGGAAGCATGCCAGAGAAAGAATTGGATCACGGCATTATCCAAGCCGTCCTTGATATCGCCCTTCGCACGTTCCAGGAGGCCATTCAAGAATTGGCCACGATTCCAACGACCTCCATTACGAGACCTACCTTGGGCAAATTTGCCTTCAGTATTTCGTGCGATATCGCGTATCCGGGCAGTGGGAAGGGAGCAATTAGCTAGCCAACCAACTCAACAAAGTGCTCCTCGTCTGTTGTATATAGTGGTCCAAAGGGCCTAGGTTGTTTGGACCCCCACTTAAGGAAATTACTGTCGCCGAGGTTGCAACGGCGGAAGTTGCAATAAATCCCTGGAAATACGGTCGAAGTAATGCTCTAGGTAATGAGTTTTCTCTAACAACGTGCCCCCACCGTGGCCGGCACCTGGGAGAAGGTAGGAGGAGCAAAAAGTGACCAAAGATGTTCGTTGCATATCTAGATGGACAGCAGTCGTTGCTCTCCGTTATCTAAAGATCGTGTGCACAAACCGCGGTCTTCCGAGAACTTGATTCATAGAAAACGAAAAGCAAGCTTGCGACGTGACCATGTCGATGAGATCAACAATGTCTGGACGAGTCTACCCTACGAGGAAAATCCGCACGCCAAGGAGAAAACCCCATGGGCAGCTAATTTAGTGTGAAGAATCTGAATTTCATGACAGCAGATCTTGAGTGGGGTCTTCTGTTCAACTCGGGTTGTGTCATTCCACCAATGATGGCGGCTCTCATCAGCGGCGAACGCAGGACGACGCCATAAAATATGTGTGAGCTATCGTCCCCGGTTCTTGTCGCCCGCAGAAACAATGCTGATCGTGGGGTTAGAGGTTGTAGATTATGGTGATGCGCATAGCTTTATTGCCATGCCATAGTATTCGGATATTGCCCTATGTATTTGCTGGGCAGCTATGCCAGACCATGAAACTAGGAAGATACGTACATTCGGGATAAACAGGAAAGGGATCTAGTATAGAAGCCCTCTAACCATCTTGCACATTCATGGAGCACCCGCCCTATGCTTCGCCCTGCTTAGCGCATGTTTGGACAAGGGGTGTTCCGCGCAAGTGCCCCATTTTGTGAACGTAGTGGAAGGTGGCCGTATGCTGGATTTTTTTCAAACCTGATCGTTACACAGTCGATTTGAGCACAGGGTGAGAAAGCCGTGGACGCCAACGAGCTCCGGCGGTTGGAGCGTTGGAGGGTTGCCTACTTAAAGGTCGAATGGAAGTTAGAAATGTTGCTGTAGCTGAGAACAATGCTTGTTTAGCCATTAGAAAGTCCATTTACAATCGCTCACTGGTCCCCGTACACCCGCTGGAAATGCTAACGGGCATACAAGGACGTCCATAGAACCTAGGTACCCAGTTTACCCTAGAGGTGCGGGAAAACACTTGTCCACCGTGGTGTCTGATACGACTCGACAGTCAACTCCCTAATACTGATGAACGCCTCTATTACAATGAACATCCGAGAAAACACCAAACTGAAACCGCACAAAAAAACAATGACCCCGAGACCAAAACTTTCTAGCCAGTTCTTCTCGCCGTCCATCCAGCGCTCCCAAAATTCATTCAATCTGGGATATTTGCTAACGATAAAATTGAGGAGAACCCACAGACCGCCGCAGAATCCAATGTAGGAGGCGCAGGAGCGCCATATCCACTTCTCGGTAACTGACGGGAAGTGATCGTTCCATGCCGCCGCATGGATGCCGCCGTAACAGAAGTTGGCAAGCCACAAGACCATGCCTACCACAAGGCCGTCGACGTTGCGGAGGAGGTCATTTGATGGCCAGTTTTGGATGTGATCCGCCACCAGTTGCTCTGGCCTAAGGTGCACACAATTTTTCTTGTCTACTGTGTGAGCCAAAAGAGTCCGGCCACTGGACAAACATGCGTGATCCCGCAGTGCATGTGCCATCAGTGACCAGCGTTTCTCGTCGATGTTCCTGGTTGCTTCACTAGAAGGTCGCTTGTCGGGCACGCGGGGGCGTCTCTCAAAGAAGGCCGTGCCTTTTTCCTTTTCTATCAGTCTCTGAACCTCAGTAATGCAAGAATTGCACGACTCGTGGAAAGTGATTGATGAATCTTGAAGAAGCTGGTAAATTTCGAGGCCTTCCGAAGGCACCTTTTCTTGAACCGGCACATGCCCATCTAGTTTTGCGGGATTGGAGGATTGGAGGCATATGGTCTCGAGCTCCGGTACCTTGGAATAGAGACTGAGGTGAGCAAAGAATGTCTTGACAACTGTCTTGGACTTTAGGCGCTCGGCGTTGACGTAGCCACTCATTTCGCTGCTGGAATACATCATTGCTGCTAGCGGTGCCAGCCGCTGGTCCCGTAGGACAATGGGTTCGCGTGGAAGGAGCGGCTTATACCACCAGAACATGTACATAGAAAATGCACACAGCCTAGGTACAGAAAGTTAGTGCCGACGCAGCATCACCAGACCTCGGGACACTTACACATGCGCAACGGTATTGACTTCCAGGAGCGTTACCGGAAGCTGAAAAGCCAAGCGCCCCAATGATTGGATCAACATCCAGGTCGCTTGCATAATAACGGTCGCTTTGGCCAGGTCATTGGCCTTGCTCTTGTCTTCAATCTCTTCCTCTTCCACGTCGGGGAGTTGGCCGCATTTGGCTAATAACGCCATGCCTCTCGCAGTGATCGTCAATCTCTGCGGCCTTTGTAACTCTGCGTCTGTTGGCCCCGGGATCGCGCCCTTTAGAGAGTCGATCTCGAATGCGAAACCGCCGGAACAGGCGAAAAAGCTGTGCGTCATGGTCCATTGGTGGTTACGAGATACGCTGTGCAGTTTGCCATCCTGAGACTCTAGGCTATCATCGACGACTTGCTGGAGGATTCGAGCGGAGGACCATTGTCGCCATGCTGTGAAGACGACGAGCTCCGGGCAATATATCCCGGCAATGATCCAACGGGTGTTCAGGGTTAATTTCTGGAGAGCCGTTTGGCCTTTGGCTGGTACATTGAGGTGCAGAGCAGACCAGACGCAGAGGACAAGAGTGAGCACACAGGAAATGATCAGCGATGGGGTGCCTCTGCCATCTGGGTCATCAACATAACCCACAAATCGTCGGCTTGAGTTAGAATCAGTGTTGTTCGGCGTCATCAACGCACCACCCGACATTAGGAAACTTGTCAAGTGGGCGAAATATTGGAACAAAGAAGGACAAGATTATCGCGCAGAACGAAAGGTTGAGGGAGCCTGCCGCCGCAAGTTGTATCTGCGGCGAGGCAGGCATTTCTACATTTTTGCGAGCTCGCTCTCGTCATGGTTTACTGTGAGGTAGGCGCCGGTGTTGGTAGCAAGTTTGTAGTTGAAGGAACAAGCTGCATCGTCCATTGGTCGGTCCCACATGCATGGCGTAAAAGTGCAGTTTCGGGTAACGCGAAGCTTAACCACTTTAGGAAATGAATGCAGCCTCGGCACCCAAAGTTGTCAATAGTGGCGCGTAAAGTGTCCTGTCCGCATGACTTTTCTCAGCGACGACGCCAGGTTCAGACCGACATCTTCACGACACTCGTGAATTTAGACATCATTTTCAGCGACATGGCATCGAAATACTCTACGCAAACTCGAAGAGGACTCCTGGTATGGAAAGATATCCGTAGGTTCCACTCTGTATTGCTTCGACTCGGATATTGAGCTACCACTAATCGCCGCCTAGTGCCATGGCAGAGGTTTGTCGTTTCGCAAGGCTGGCGACGATGTGCTACAGTTGACATTGGTCTCCCAGGGACAACGGGTTCATTATTACAGGATATCGGTACGTGAATCTATTAGGGCTCTGGGCCTATTCCTACCAATGCTGTGTTCCTCACCAGGCATCCAGCCCAGCTTCCTTCTCGTACGCAAAATCCTTGCGGAGCATCTTCCAACTTCACAACGAGACCGGTATGGCAGCCTATCTCCCGGCGTTATTAGGCGTCAGGTCGGTGTTAAACTCCCAACTTACTATAACCTAGCGAATATCTGGTCTCATTTGCTAGGCGCTCTCTGGTTCCTCTTAATGTTCCTCCAGTCCTTTCACCTTACATCGCTAGCCCGGGGATCCCAACTCCAAGATGCCATGGCGTTAGGCCTCTACTACCTCTGCGTCGTCGTTTGCTTCGTCCTCTCGACTGTCTTTCACACCTTCTCCGACCACAGCCAGGAGATGCACAAATTTGGTAACGAGCTGGACCACCTGGGTATCGTACTAGTCATGTGGGGCACCGGCATGTCTGGGACGCACTTTGCGTTTTACTGTCACCACCTTCTGCGGAACACCTACTTTGCCATACTCACGGGGACGGCATTCGGCTGTGCCTTCTTCACGCTCCGTCCCAAGTTCAGACAGCCAGCCTACAGGACGACGCGATTCCTGATGTACGTTTTCCTCGGCACAAGTCTTTTCGCGCCCATTGCGCACGGCTGGCTTCTTTATGGGGACCGGCTAGTTGAGATGATGGGCCTGAAATCTTTCCTCGGGTTGGCCGCCATCAACTTTTCTGGGGCGGCGCTATACGCTGTACGGATCCCTGAGCGGTGGTTCCCGGGGAAGTTTGATTTGTTAGGCCAGAGCCACAACTGGATGCATGTGCTGGTGCTGACAGGTGCGTTGGTCAGGCTGGATGGCCTGGTGGAGGTAGTGAGACTATGGCAGGATTCCGCAATCAGGGAGGAGTTTTGCACTGGTACTGGCTAGATCGGACTTTGGCCGATAATACGATTTTAGGAGAGTTACCCGTGCTGAGCAATGGAAGAGATATATAAGTTGGTAGACCAGTCGGATCCTTGACAAAAACACGGTCAATCTGGCCTCTGTTTGGATCTTCGGTGAACGTTGTATACCTCTTGGACAAGATCCCTTACGTCGTGCATATTCCTGGGTGCAACTAGGTTCTTATACACCTAGTTGTCAGGTGTAGTGAATAGATTTCTGCCTAGTAATACCGGAGCGGTGGACACTCCGCCGTCGGCGCTGGTGGAATCCTACTACTCCGTCGCCAACTAGCCAGGAAGTTTGGCTCTTTCCTTGAGCGCTATTTGGCTGATGTGTTTGGGAAAAAGGGGGGGGGAGTGCATATAAAGATGACGGCGGCATTGGTGCGTCGGTAATGGAGCTGTAAAATAACTCCCTTCGCTTTAGGCTCGAGGTGTATTTCTTTTACGTATGCGCAGAAAGAAATAGAACCTGTCCGGAGTGGCAGCTAGGAGTGGAGGTAATAAGGAGCGTTAAGCAAGGTAAAGGACTGCTATCCTCTTGAGGATGGTTGTAGGTTTGTAACGATATCAGATAGACAAGAGTAGGGATTAGCCTACAGACAGGCTATCAGAAACCGGCAGCTCCGACCACGACAACACTGTACGCAACTCAAGCTTGCGGTCACATAGTTATAGTAATTTCTTTGAGTGTTTTCAATAGGTATCACATTAACCATGTCTATTCACGTCTATGGAGGTATATACGTACCTAGCGAGATCAACGGAACGGGCATTATCCAATGTGACTCATCCGGCGAAAGCGACAATGGAGCACGGGCAGCATGGCAGACCAACCAGAATTCATCATCATCAAGGGATCCAAGTTTCCGATCAATATTATGCCGATTTTCTGTCAGCTTCTTAGGAAGCGAGGAGGTCAGGAAAAAATATAAAGTTCGTAAGAATCTCCAGTATCCATCGCTAGAACAACTCTCCGCATTATCACGAGTGGCCCAAGTTTTCTGAGCAAGGGCTAATGCGTTAGAGTGTTGTTGGATATCTCAGGTAAGTGGAATGCGTTGCTTTTCCTTTTCTTTCTACCCAGATTTGGAGGATGAAATGACTTTCACTCGCCGTTCCGAACACACATGTGGATATACGTCACTGGCAATGGTTTCGCCGTCTCTGACCAAATACCCGGATTGGATAATTTCTCACACGATGTTGTAGAGCGCGTATTGCTGACCTCTCTTCGTGACACCTAGTTACCGAAGAGTTTCATGATCTTATGCAGACTGATAATTAGGGATGACTAGGTATGCGACAGGTGCAAGCACGAGGGTAGGATCTCTGAAGCGGGAGAGCAATTACAAAGGCAAGTTTATTGAGAATGCAGCAATCCCTTTTTTCTTCCGGGGGGGTGGGGGGTCCTAGGATGGTGACACGAGGGGAGTGGCCCCAGGGCGAAGAGTGTCGGTGTCTAGCCTTTAGCTATAATAATACAACTCAAACTGATCCATTCCTCTCCGGCTCTTTAACGTTTTTGCTCAGACAACTCTGCTCACGGTCACAAGCACACGAGGGCAAGACCGTGTTCTGGGATTTTGAGGCCAACGAATAGAATGCACTTCTTGGGCGAATTTAGTACTTTGGGTGGTCTGTTTGTACCTATCAGACGCTGAGGTGGGGTCTAAAGGGGCAAGTTTCGGGCTCTTGTTGCGCCGCCTTCAGCCTCGACTTGGCGCCGATGGATTGAAACTCAGCCACCACCATTACGAAACATGAGGGGTTCGGGTTTGCTCAGCTTCAACACCCAACACCAACCTTTCCCAACCCATTCCATTTCCTTGACATCGCCATCAAGCCATCCGAGTCTCTTGTCATCCCCGGCCTACTTCCACAGCAGCAATCATGTCTCGCTTCTCGCACTACGATACGGACGAAGAACGCCTTCCCGAAGGCATGACCAGGGTCGGGTATGACGCAGACACCCAAGTCTACACATTCCAAGACGCCGACGGCAGCTACTGGGAGGGCGTCCCCGGAAGCCAGTACGGCCGGCTCAGACGCGTTGGCGACGATACCTCCGATGACCGGGAGCCATTCCTAGTATCCGATCAATCCCGGCCGAAGACCTCTTGGCGACACGAGCTGATGCCACTACTAAACTTTGGCGTCCTAGTCGGCCTGTGCCTTCTAGTACTCTTCTGGTATCTCTACTACAGCGCGGGGTCAAGCGAGAACAAGCCCCAAGTCAAGTGTGATCTGGGCAGCGAGGTGTACACCATCAGGACAGGGGATACGTGCTGGGACATCGCCGACAAGAGATCTATCAGTGTCGAAGAGATACGGCAGCTGAATCCCAACCTTGCCTGTGATGCCCTGGCAGTGGGCTCCCATATTTGCCTACCAGAGTGAAGACGGGGGAGTTTCACTGGTAGCTAGGGCATAGATGCATGCGCGAGAAGATATATTCACACATAACGAGAACCTCTGCTTTGCAACCGCCGTAGCATGACCGTCGCGACACAATCAGAGATACGTGAAATAATCAATGATACTAATTAGTGTAGATACGGGGTCTCATTCATCCTCGTGGCGATTTGAGATAGATCCTTCTACCGTGCTAGTTGGAATAATTGATGAGGAGCAATCGTTATAATGGCCAGCTGTTATCAGGATGGAGACCTCAGAGGCCGGATTGCCTTGACGCCTGGGCTGTCTCTGTCGCCCTTCAGGCGTTTTGGCCGTGATATCAACCCTTCCTCATTATTGGGTGACCCGTACGCTGCCGCTTTTTGATCTGGATTTTCACGCGCCTTGCGATCCACAATGTCGTGCTTCGTCGTCCACGGCATCGACCTGAACGTAGCCAACATGCTGCTGATGAGCACCTCCAGTAGCAACCACAGAACGCCCATAACCGTTTGTCTCTCCGCTGTCCTAAAGTCATCCACCTTCTTAAAGTCTGATAGCCCTAAACTCTCCCTAACAGACTCTTCGCCTGAAACCTCAGTAAGCCCGCTCTGGCTCTCTACCAGTGTAGTCCCCGAGCTATGCCCTGACGCTTCGGAGCAACTCTCCGAGGACTCTACCCTTGTATTTGGGACGAGATGTCTCGGTGGAGTAGTAAAATATGCCCCGATACGCGCCAAATTATCTAGAGTTGGGTCGGTGAGGTTCGTCCGGCCTCGCGCCTGGCAATCTTCCAGGAGTCCCGGCGGTTCCTCGTCCTCTAGCTGAACCTGAGGTTGCCCTGATAACCGTCCAGTCGGGTCAGGGAATATAATCTCCGCCGTCGCATTTGTTCCAATGGCGTTGTGGTTTAAGCGGTTGGGTTCGTAAGGCATTTGCTGGAAGGTGGCTCGCTGTGAGTCCGGCATCTCCATAGGGACGGAATTCCTGTTTTCTTGTTCCATGGACCTTTCTAGACCCCTTGCCCATTCATCTAATCGACGTCGCCGCCCGTGGTAGGAGCCAATTAGCGTGGTCGCTATGTCCTCATCCTTTCGAGGTCCAAATCTCATCAATCCCTTCATCTTCTCCTTCAACTGCTGCCTGGTCTTCACAAGCTGGCCGCTAATTTCAACTCTCATCAACAAGGGCTGGCCACCGCTCTCATATGCAAAGGCGGTATGGATCTTGTTGCTATGAACGGGATGCCTTTCAAGGTCGTTCTCCGTTAACTCCCACGTAAGAGTCTTGTACGCCCAGTTAGAAGAGCCTTTTTCGGGTTGCCGGCTGCCTTTGAACGTCCAATTGCTAGTATGAACGAAGGCGGTTTCAAAGTCGACCCCCACGCCACCAGCGCCATTTCCAAGGACGTTGATATTGGGAGTCGCATGTATTGTCTTTTTGGTCGCCTTCATCTTCTCAACACCGCTAAATTGTTTCGGGCCGAACCAATCCGTGAACTGCACGGGGTACTCAGAGCGCATCGAGCCTCGGTATCGCTCTAGTTCTTGACGTTTCTCGTCCAAGGTCACACGGACTTTCGCGTTTACGAGTTTGCAGCCTATCGGTTGGTCGAAGGTGAGGTCCATGTAGATGATGCCGGCTGGGATCCCGTTCTGGCCAAGCGTACCCCACTGGGACCGTCGGAAGAGGAAGCAGCAGTCGACATTGACTTTGTCGATTGCCTGGTTCCCAACTGACACTCCCGTGGAAGAGAGATGGTCAAATCTCTCGAAATCGTATCGACCAGCCTTTCGGCTCCAGGCGGCCCTCGCTAGCACCGGCTGTTCGGTAGTGGTAGGACTCGAAGTTGTCGTGATAGACATGATGTTCCACGGCGATTGCCTGCGAGGAGAATCGACTGGCGACAATTCTACGACAGCGTTATCAAAGATGAAATTCTTGCTGAAGGATGGAAGTGGCCGGAAAGACGAGGCATTGAGTATTTCGAGGAGGCTCCGAAGGCCTCCACCTGGCCAGAGCCTGATGCGCAGCCACTTGTGCAGGCATGCACTGCCTTCCTACTTGTCAGGGTTCTTGAGGGTGCATCGTGAGAGCTCGCCAATCAAAACCACCAATGCTCAGTGGCTGGGCCTTAAGCGAGACACATTCTGCGCTATCGGTGCGTCCTTCATTAGTGACCTGCGTAGGGAGCCTGCAGAAAAATGTGGTCGAAGGAACAATGCCTCAGCGATAGGCGCCCGGTCGAGACTCTCGAGGACAGCCATTATATGTATATTGATCTAGAGCCTTGCCCCCGGCAATGATGTGCTTGCTTCCCTCTGCTGGCAACTGTTCCTCTTCAAGATTTGTTTCAGCGGCCTTAAGCCTTTTTAACGCCGCCCTAATCCGCGCTACCCCCGGAATGTTGGGATGTCGTCTTACGATGATGACGATTATGAGGTCCGGCATCGAACGGTTCCCCGAGGGGGTTCTAAACGAGGCCGCGTTTCCCGAACTCCGGGCGGGAAGCCTGGCGTGGCCTTCGCTGACGATGTTTTTGATAATGGGCCATCGTTAAGGATC
>Ga0164242_10006260_pt1 | contig 13141 bp, 14 predicted proteins | sample OricomgcompostMG_FD_108783 | JGI IMG/M metagenome (GOLD analysis project Ga0164242, IMG submission 108783) | Miracle-Growth compost microbial communities from Emeryville, California, USA - Original compost - Miracle growth compost (MG) ...
CCAACCTGTGCGTCTTCGACGTCGAGCCGGGCCGGGGGCTGCTGCTCACCGAGCTGCATCCGGGGGTGACGGTCGAGGAGGTGCGCGCCAAGACCGGCTGCGACTTCACCGTCGCGCTCTAAAGCCCGGCTACTCGGACGCCGGCAGCCGCTCGGATTCCCGCTCGGGCGTGCGCGTGGGGCGTCGCCGCCCCCGATAGCCCCGCCAGGCGGCGACGAACGCCGGCATCAGCGAGACGACCAGGATGCCCAGGATGATCTTCTCCAGGTTGTGGTGCACGAACGGCACGTTGCCCAGGAAGTAGCCGGCCAGCGTCGCGCCGCCACCCCAGGCGATGCCGCCGACGATGTCGAAACCCAGGAACAAGGGATAGCGCATGTAGGAGACCCCGGCGATGACCGGGACGAAGGTGCGCACGAACGGCGCGAACCGGGCCAGGATGACCGCCCAGGACCCGTACTTCTCGAAGAAGGCGTGCGACTCGGTCACGTAGTGCTTCTTGAAGAACCGAGAATCTTCCTTCTTGAACAGCGCCGGACCGATCCGGCGCCCGATGAAGTACCCGGTCTGATCGCCCAGCACCGCGACGATCGCGACGGCCGGGGCCAGCACCCAGATGCTGGCCGGCGGGTTGGGGTGCGCGGCCAGCAGCCCGCCGGTGAACAGCAGCGACTCTCCGGGCAGCAGCGGGAACAGCAGCCCGGTCTCGATGAAGACGATGACCAGGATGCCGGGCAGCACCGCGGAGCCGAAGACGCCGTCGGCGCCCAACCAATACATCGGGTCGAGGATGTCGGGCAGGGCCGTCACGGCGGTGCTCATGATGCCTCAAACATACCGGTCGCACCGGCAATCATGGCTATCCGCTGGCGGACTGGCAGATCTTCCACTGGTCGTCGCGGTACTGCAGGTCCAGGCTGCGGGTGGAGCGTACCTGCGGGTCGTAGGCCATGAAGGTGGTGACGTTCGCCTCGGCGTGCTGGCCGTTGACCACCACCTGGTCGATGCTGGCGATCACCGGGTACTGCTTGGCCGCCGAGACCCGGCGATAGGTCTCCGCCCAGGCGTGTTCGTCGTAGTCGGCGTAGCCGTCGCGGGTGGTGCCGCAGGTGATGCTGCGCAGCGTGGTGAGGTCACCGCGCTGGATGGCGGCGTCGAAGTTGCCGATGGTGTGCCGGACCTGATCCTCCTGCGAGACGTTGGTGTGCCTGCCGCGGGTGAGCAGCACGGTGCCCAGGATCGCGATCGCCGCCAGCGCCAGCACGATCACCACCAGCGCCAGTATCCAGCCCCAGTTGATTTGCCGGGAGGTGCGCAGCTTCCCGCCGAGCCGAGGTGGAATCGATTGTGGGACAGCGGCTTTGGGCGGAACCCCGAACTGGGTGGTGTTGTCCTGCCCGGGCGGCACGAACGCCTCGGTGGCCGGCTCCGGTGTGGTGGCGATGATCGTGGTTTCCTTCGCGTCGAAGCCCGGCGCGGTGAACCGGCGTTCGCGCTGCGGGCCGTCCGGCGTCTCCTGCGGGCCGCTGGGCGGATCGGGTTTGTTGATCACCACGGTCTCGGTTTCGGCGTCGCTCGGGACCATCGGGACGCTCTCGGTGGCGTCCTCGCTGTCGAAGCCGCCGTCGGGCTCCTCGCCGGTCTCGGGCGTCCACTCGTCGCTCGCGCGAGACGCGCGTGGGTCGAACCCGGGCCGTTTCGGCGGGCCGCCGCGGCCGGGTTCGGGTGGGTTGGGCATGAGTACTACTGTCCTCCCGCTGTCGAGTGGGGTAGTTGCAGAGCTTAGCGACCGAGTACCCCGCTCGGGGCGATGGTAGAGGTGCGTCCCGCGGGCGAGACGAGTGAGCTGCAGAATAGAGCCATGACGCCGATGGGAGATCTGCTGGGGCCCGACCCGATCCTGCTGCCCGGAGATGCCGACGCCGAGGCGGAACTGACCGCGGGCGAGAACCCGGGCATCGTCGCCGCCGCGCATCCGACGGCCTCGGTGGCCTGGGCGGCGCTCGCCGAGCAGGCGCTTGCCGACGACCGGGCCATCACCGCCTATGCCTACGCCCGCACCGGCTACCACCGCGGCCTGGACCAGCTGCGCCGCAACGGCTGGAAGGGCTTCGGCCCGGTGCCGTACTCGCACGAACCCAACCGCGGCTTCCTGCGCTGCGTGGCGGCGCTGGCCCGCGCGGCCGACACGATCGGCGAGACCGACGAGTACCTGCGCTGCCTGGACCTGCTCGATGATTGCGACCCCGCAGCACGCAAAGAGCTTGGGCTGTAAGGCTTTTCAGAAGCTGTCGGAGCACTCGGTGTCGTCCGGGCAGTCGATCTGCACGGTGGCGTGGGCGAGCCCGCGGGCCGAGAGCACGGCGCGGGCGTCGCGCAGCACCCGGGCGGAGTCGCCGGTGCTGATCAGGTGCGCGGTGCACATGTCCTTGCCCGGCGACAGCGTCCACACGTGCAGGTCGTGCACGCCGGTCACGCCGTCGACGGCGCCCAGCGCGGCGCGCAGCTCCTCGACGTCGATGTGGGTGGGTGAGGATTCGGACAGGATCCGCAGTGCGTCGCGGGCCAGCGAGATGGCCCGGGGCAGCACCCACAGCGCCACCAGCACGGCCACCACCACGTCGGCGTAGGGCCAGCGCGTGGTCACCGTGACCACCCCGGCGATCAGCACGCCCAGGCTGCCCACGGTGTCGGCGATGACCTCCAGGTAGGCGCCCTTGACGGCCAGGCTGCCCGACGAGTGCGAGCGCAGCAGCAGCGCGACGACGAAGTTGGCGGCCAGCCCGGCCAGTGCCACCACGATCATCGGCACGCCCGGCACGGCGGGAGCCTCGCGCAGCCGCTGGATCGCCTCGTAGAGGATGAACACCGAGACGCCGATCAGCAGCCCGGCGTTGGCGACGGCGGTGAACACCTCGGCGCGGTGCCAGCCGTAGGTGCGCGCCGGCGACGAGCTGCCCCGGCGGGCCAGCGTGACGGCGGCCAGCCCCATGAACACGGCGACGACGTCGGTCAGCATGTGGCCCGCGTCGGCCAGCAGCGCGATCGAGTTGATCAGCAACGAGGTGACCAGCTCGACGACGAAGAACGCCGCCAGGATCGCCGCGGCCATCACCATCCGCGGGATCAGCCGGGCGTCACCCGTCTCGGCGGGGGTGTGGTTGTGGCCGGCGCCCATGCCGGGAAATATATGCATGGCAACGCATATATGGCAAGGGTCAGACCCAGCGGCTCCAGAAGCGGGTCAGCACGTTGCCCGCGCCGGCCAGCCAGTGCGGCACGCCGGAGAAGTCGAACAGCCAGTAGACGATCCCGAAGAACCACCGGTTGAGCCCCGGCGCCAACAGCAGGAACAGCAGGATGAAGAACCCCCACTGCTTGGCCGGCGCCAGCGCCCGCTGCGTCTCGGGGCTCAGGTGCGGTTCCAGGGCGTCGTAGCCGTCCAGCCCCGGGATCGGCAGCAGGTTCAACAGCACCGCGGTGAGCTGCAGGAACCCCAGGAAGGCCACGCCCGCCCACAGCACCGCGTGGTCGGCGGTGAAGAACGCCCGGGTCAGCGCCAGCAGCACCGCCGCCAGCACCAGGTTGGCCGCCGGGCCGGCCAGGCTGACCAGGGTGCGGCGGGCCGGGGTCATGAACCAGGTCTGCACGTAGACCGCCGCACCGGGCAGACCGATGCCGCCCAGCGCGATGATCACCATCGGCAGCACCAGCGACAGCGCGGGATGGCTGTAGCGGCGCGGGTCCAGCGTCAGGTAGCCGCGCACCGCCGCGTCCCGGTCGCCGAAGCGCCAGGCGGTCACCGCGTGCCCGAATTCGTGCAGGCACAGCGACACCAGCCAGCCGGCGATGACGAAGACGAACACGCCGAGGTAGGCCAGCGGCCGCGGGCTGGATCCGGCCAGCCAGGCCAGCGCCCCGCCCAGCGCGGTCAACCCCAGCAGGGCCAGAAAGATCGGGCTGGGCCGCACCGACTCGTGTTGGGGGGCGCGGAAGCTCACCGGTCGAAACTAGCGGACCAGCAGCCAGCCCTCGATGTTGCGGTAGAAGGCCGACCGCCGCGCGGGGCGGTCGGCCGGCACGCCGTCGCGCAGCACGGTCGCCCCGGTGCTGCCCAGCTGCGCCGCCCGGCCGGTGACCCAGCGCCGCCACGGCCGGCCCGCGACCGCCGCCCGCAGGCCCGGCATCGCCGCCGTCGGCTCGATCCACACGGCGGTGACGTCGCCGTCGAACAACGTGGTGTCGTCGACGACGGCCTCGCCGTGCAGCCACCCCTGCCCGCCGGGCGCCGCCCAGCAGGCCCGCCCGACGATCGCCGAGCCCGTCTCGTCGCGGATCAGCGGCACCCGCCGCGCCGCACCCCGCGCGGCCCGCCGCGCCGCCCGGAATCCGGTGGGCAGCCGGTAGTTCCGGGTGGCCCGGGTGCGCCGGCGCGGCACGAAGGCCACCTCGACGTCCAGCCGCTCGGCGCGCAGCAGCCGGGTCAGCACCAATGCCAGCTCGGCGTCGCCGCCGAGCACGATCAGCCGCCGGTACGGGCCGATCGCGGCGTCGACATCGGTGTCACCGGCGACCCGATGGGTGGGCATGCCGCGCAACGGCCGGTAGCCGCGTCGCCGGCCGAACTGAAGAACCGCGGCGGCCCGATCCTGTTGCGTCACAGCCCATCCAATCGGCGAACATCCAATGACCTTGTCTCCCAACATCTCTGAGCGGACATGAACCGCGACGCCGAAAGGGCGCACCATAACGACACGGTCACAACATGGCGTCGGACTGCGAAAGTTGTTGCCACGCTTCCGGGAAACAACCGGATACTTTACTCCTGCCACAGGGCTGACGTTGCGCGGAATCCCGCCACGAGTGGTTTAGCGGAACGGAGCACCACCATTCCTCGACCAACCGCCATCTTGTCGATCGCGCCGACCGCGTCGGGCGCCGGCCCCATCCGCGTCCGTTGCTGAGGACGCCGCTGTGCCGCGCCGGCGCCGTGCTGGCGTCGGTCGTGCTGCTGTGCAGCGCTTCGGCGACCGCCTCGGCCGACGAGTCGATCGTGATCGACCTGGTGCGCCACGGGCAGTCGGTGGCCAACGCGGCGGGACTGATCGACACGGCGGTGCCCGGCGCCTCCCTCACCCAGCTCGGTCAGCAACAGGCGCAGACCGTCGCCGGCGTTCTGGCGGCGCGGGGCCCGGTCGCCGCGATCTTCGCCTCGCAGCTGATCAGGACGCAGCAGACCGCGGCGCCGCTGGCCAGCGCGCTGGGCATGAACGTCCAAGTGCTGCCGGGGCTCAACGAGATCGACGCCGGCATCTTCAACGGCCAGCCGCAGTTCAGCCTCGGCGGGCTGGCCTACCTCTTGGCGCCGATCGCGTGGATGCTCGGGCTGCGCATCGTGCCGATGCTGGCTCCCGGCTCCGCGGACGCCAACGGGTACGAGTTCCGCCGGCGCTTCGACGGCGCGCTGCAAACCGTGTACGGCAGCGCCGCGGCCAGCGCCGGCGGCTTCGGTGACGTGCTTCAGGCGGTGTACGCCGGGGCGGTGACGAACCCGGTCCGCGCCGCCAATGGCCGGATCACCGGGGTGGCGTTCTCCAGCGAGTTCGCCATCGGCGTCGGGACGATGATGACCGTCAAGAACCCCGATCCGTTGGTGCTGCTCTTTGACCCGCTGCCCAACACGGGCATCGTGGTCATCCAGGGCAGCCCCCGCGACGGCTGGACGCTGATCAGCTGGAACGGCAAACCCGTGCATCCGGGGTGGTCGGCCACCCGGAACGGTCGCGGCGCCAATGGCCTGTGCCTGATGCTGGACCCGTCCACCCGGACCGGCGTGTGCGCGGCCAAACCGCCCGGGCCGGCGAGCGCCCCGGTCGCGGCGCGTCCTGGCTTAAGCTGATTTGCCCGGCTCCTGCGCCGGCCATCGGCGGCCCGCCTCGCCGCCAGGCTAGGGTGGGTCACCGGCTGGACCACAATACGCAGGCGAGATCAGGGTTGGAGCGTGTCATGCCGGCAATCGTCCTCATCGGCGCCCAGTGGGGCGACGAGGGCAAGGGTAAGGCCACTGACCTGCTCGGTGGGCGCGTGCAGTGGGTGGTGCGCTACCAGGGCGGCAACAACGCCGGGCACACCGTCGTCTTGCCGACCGGGGAGAACTTCGCCCTGCACCTGATCCCGTCCGGGGTGCTCACGCCCGGCGTCACCAACGTCATCGGCAACGGTGTGGTGGTCGACCCCGGGGTGCTGCTCGACGAGCTCAAGGGGCTCGAAGACCGCGGCGTGGACACCTCGCGGTTGCTGATCTCGGCGGACGCGCACCTGTTGCTGCCGTATCACGTGGCCATCGACAAGGTCACCGAGCGCTACATGGGCAACAAGAAGATCGGCACCACCGGCCGCGGCATCGGCCCGTGCTACCAGGACAAGATCGCCCGGATCGGAATCCGGGTGGCCGACGTGCTCGACCGCGAGGTGCTGACCCACAAGATCGAGGCGGCGCTGGAGCTGAAGAACCAGATCCTGGTCAAGATCTACAACCGCAAGGCGCTCGATCCGCATCAGGTGGTCGAATGCCTGCTGGAGCAGGCCGAGGGTTTCCGGCACCGCATCGCCGACACCCGGCTGCTGCTCAACACCGCGCTGGAGGCCGGCGAGACGGTGCTGTTGGAAGGCTCGCAGGGCACCCTGCTCGACGTCGACCACGGCACGTATCCCTATGTGACGTCGTCGAATCCGACGGCCGGCGGGGCCGCCGTGGGCTCGGGGATCGGCCCGACCCGGATCACCGCGGTGCTGGGCATCCTCAAGGCCTACACCACCCGGGTGGGGTCCGGCCCGTTCCCCACCGAGCTGTTCGACGAGAACGGCGAATACCTGTCCAAGACCGGCGGCGAATTCGGGGTCACCACCGGCCGGCGCCGCCGGTGCGGCTGGTTCGACGCCGTGGTCGCCCGCTACGCCACCCGGGTCAACGGCATCACCGACTTCTTCCTGACCAAGCTCGACGTGCTGTCCAGCCTGGAGACGGTGCCGGTGTGCGTCGGCTACCGCATCGACGGGGCGCGCATCAACGAGATGCCGATGACCCAGAGCGATCTGCACCGCGCCGAGCCGATCTATGAGGAGCTGCCCGGCTGGTGGGAGGACATCTCGGCGGCCCGCGAGTTCGACGACCTGCCGGCCAAGGCGCGCGACTACGTGCTGCGGCTGGAAGAGCTTGCCGGAGCGCATGTTTCGTGCATCGGAGTGGGGCCCGGTCGGGAACAGACCATCGTGCGCCGCGACATCCTGGCGGCGCGCCCGTGACGGAACCCGACCCGACCGAACTAGATCCCGAATACGAACACCACGGCGGCTTCCCGGAGTACGGCCCGGCCAGCCCCGGACCGGGGTTCGCCCGGTTCGTGGAGTCCATGCGCCGGCTGCAGGACCTCGCGGTGTCCGCCGACCCCGGTGACGACGTCTGGGACGACGCGGCCGAGCGGGTGGCCGCCTTGGTCGAGCTCCTGGATCCGTTCGAGGCCGACGAGGGCGCGGCGCCCGCGGGCCGCACCCCCGGCCTGCCCGGCATGGGCAGCCTGCTGCTGCCGCCGTGGGTGCTGACCCGCTACGGCCCCGACGGTGTCGAGATGACCGGGCACTTCAGCCGGTTCCACGTCGGCGGCAACCACGCGGTGCACGGCGGGGTGCTGCCGCTGCTTTTCGACCACATGTTCGGCATGATCTCGCACGCCGCGGGCCGGCCGATCAGCCGGACGGCCTTCCTGCACGTCGACTACCGCAAGATCACCCCGATCGACGTGCCGCTGCTGGTGCGCGGCCGGGTCACCGGGACCGAGGGCCGCAAGGCGTTCGTGGCCGCCGAACTGGTCGACGGTGACCAGACGGTGCTGGCCGAGGGCCACGGCCTGATGGTGCGGCTGCTGCCCGGCCAGCCCTGAAGCCGGCCCCGAGGCGGGGCGGGCACTCAGCGGACCCACCTATCCTTGGACCCGTGACTGACGGCGTGACCGACGGACGGGACGACGAGACGACGGCGCTCGCCGTGCCCAGGCCCGCTCCCGCCGAGGGCGGCCCGGCTCCCGCCGACGGCGGCCCGGCTCCCGCCGACGGCAGGCCGGCGGTGATGCTGCTGGGCTCCGGCGACATCAGCCGCGAGCTGGCGATCGCCTTGGGGCGGCTGGGCGCGCGGGTGATCGCCGTCGACGCGCACCCGCAGGCGCCCGCGCACGCGGTGGCCGACCAGGCGCTGGTGCTGCCGTTGACCGACGCCGGCGAGCTGTCGGCGGCGATTCACCGGCTGCGACCCGACGTCGTGGTGAGCACCACCGACGCCGTCGCGGTGCCGGCCCTCGAGGCGCTGGACGGCACGGGCGCCGAGCCGGTGCCCAGCGCCCGCGCCGTGCGGCTGGCCGCCGACCGGGAAGGGCTGCGCCGGCTGGCCGCCGACGAGCTGGGGCTGCCCACCGCGCCGTTCTGGTTCGCCGGATCGCTGGGTGAACTCGAGGCGGTGGGCGCGCACGCCGGATACCCGTTGCTGGTCAAGCCGGTGGTCGGGGCGGTCGGGCCGCGGCAGTCGGTGGTGGCGGGCCGTGAGGACATCGCGGCCGCCTGGCACCGCGCGGTGGACGGTCAGCCCGGCGCCCGGGTGCTGGCCGAAACCGTGGTCGAGGTGCAGTTCCACGTCATGCTGCTGGCGGTGCGCAGCGAGGGCGCCGCGGGTCCGGCGATCGAATTCTGCTCACCGATCGGGCATCGCGGCGCCGGCGGGCGGGTGCTGGAATCCTGGCAGCCGCAGAAGATGAGCCCGGCCGCGATGGACGCCGCGAAGTCGATCGCGGCGCGAATCGTCAAGGCGCTGGGCGGGCGTGGCGTGTTCGGCGTCGAGTTGATGGTCAACGACGACGAGGTGTATTTCGCCGACGTCACCGCCCACCCGGGCGACAGCGCCTGGGTGACGGTGCGCAGCCAGCGCCTCTCGGCGTTCGAACTGCAGGCCCGCACCATCCTGGGCCTGCCGGTGGACACCATGATGGTGTCGCCGGCCGCCGCCCGGGTGGTCGACTCCGCCGACCCCGGCGACCGAGCGGCCCTGTCCGGCGCGCTCGGCGTGCCGGAGAGCGACCTGCGGGTGTGCGGGCGCGGTTTCCGGGCCCTGGCGACCGCACCGGAGGTGGCCGCCGCCCGGGAGCGCGCCGGCCAGGTCGCCGCCCGGCTGACCGCGGGCGCGGGCGGCGTGGGCGGCGCGGGCGGTTGAGCCGCGGCGGCGCCGGCGCGACGGCCTCGATACGATCGCAGGTCAGGGTGGCCGGCAATGCGTACCGAGACGAGGGGACACCAGCATGAGCACCGAGCGCGCACACTCCTACGCGGGGGACGTTTCGCCGCTGGAAGCATGGAAACTGCTCAGCGACAATCCGAACGCCGTGCTGGTCGACGTGCGCACCGACGCCGAATGGCGCTTCGTCGGGGTGCCCGATCTGTCCAGCCTGGGCCGCGAGGTGGTCTTCCTGGAGTGGAACACCTCCGACGGCAGGCACAACCCGGACTTCGCCGACCAGCTGCGCCGGCAGGTCGAGCCGGCGCCGGCCGGCCAGGAGCGTCCGGTGCTGTTCTTGTGCCGCTCGGGTAACCGCTCCATCGGCGCCGCCGAGGTGGCGACCCAGCTGGGCATCACGCCGGCCTACAACGTGCTCGACGGCTTCGAGGGTCATCTCGACGCCAACGGCCACCGCGGTGAAACAGGTTGGCGGGCAATCGGTTTGCCCTGGAAGCAGGGATAGCCCGGATGAGTCAGGCCGGCGACGATTCGGTCCGCACGCCCCCCGCGCTGCCCGACGGCGTCAGCCAGGCGACCATCGGCGTGCGCGGCGGACTGCTGCGTTCGGGATTCGACGAGACCGCCGAGGCGCTGTATCTGACCTCCGGCTACGTCTACGAGTCGGCCGCCGTTGCCGAGCAGTCGTTCACCGGCGAACTGGACCATTTCGTCTACTCCCGCTACGGCAACCCCACCGTGACCATGTTCGAGGAGCGGCTGCGCCTGCTCGAAGGCGCGCCGGCGGCGTTCGCCACCGCGAGCGGCATGGCGGCGGTGTTCACCTCGCTGGGCGCGCTGCTGGCCGCGAGCGACCGGCTGGTCGCCGCGCGCAGCCTGTTCGGCTCCTGCTTCGTGGTGTGCAACGAGATCCTGCCCCGCTGGGGCGTGCAGACGGTGTTCGTCGACGGCGACGACCTCGCGCAGTGGGAGGAGGCGTTGTCGGTGCCGACGGCGGCGGTGTTCTTCGAGACGCCGTCGAACCCGATGCAGTCGCTGGTGGACATCGCCGCGGTCACCGAGCTCGCCCACGCCGCGGGCGCAAAGGTGGTGCTGGACAACGTTTTCGCCACCCCATTGCTGCAGCAGGGCATCCCGCTCGGGGTGGACGTGGTGGTGTACTCGGGCACCAAACACATCGACGGCCAGGGCCGGGTGCTGGGCGGGGCCATCCTCGGGGACAGGGACTACATCGACGGGCCGGTGCAGAAGCTGATGCGGCACACCGGTCCGGCGATGAGCGCGTTCAACGCCTGGGTGCTGCTGAAAGGCCTTGAGACCATGGCCATCCGGGTGGAACACAGCAATTCCTCGGCGCACCGGATCGCCGAATTCCTGGAGACCCATCCCGCGGTGCGCTGGGTCCGCTACCCGTATCTGCCGTCCCACCCGCAGTACGACCTGGCCAAGCGCCAGATGTCCGGCGGCGGAACGGTGATCACCTTCGCGCTGGACTGCCCCGACGACAAGGCCAAGCAGCGGGCCTTCGAGGTGCTGGACAAGCTGACGCTGATCGACATCTCCAACAACCTCGGTGACGCCAAATCCCTTGTCACACATCCCGCTACCACCACCCACCGGGCGATGGGCCCGGAGGGCCGCGCGGCGATCGGGCTGGGCGACGGCGTGGTCCGCATCTCGGTCGGGCTGGAAGGCACCGACGACTTGATCGCCGACATCGACCGCGCGCTGGGTTAGCCGGGTCAGCCGGCCTGCTTTTCGGCCGAGTCGACGTGCTCGGCGGCCGCCAGCGTCCCGTCCTGGGCCCGGCGCTCCAGCCACTCCACCACCGGGCGCGCGTAGATCATCTGGCTGGTGATGGCCATCTGGCCGCGGGTGCGGCCCAAAAACGAGATGCCCCAGGCGAACATGGCGGCCAGCCGGTTGCGGTGGCCGATCAGGTAGTACAGGTGCAGCAGCAGCCACGCCAGCCAGGCGATGAAGCCGGCGAACTCCACCCTGCCGACCTGCGCGACGGCGCTGTACCGCGAGATCAGCGCCATGCTGCCCTTGTTGACGTACCGGAACGGCTTGCGCTCGGCCGGGTTGTCCTGGCCCTTGACCGCCTGCTTGATGATGCCGGCCGCGTACTTCGCGCCCTGGATCGCGCCTTGGGCCATCCCGGGGACACCGGGCACCGACATCAGATCGCCGACGACGAAGACGTACGGATGCCCCTTGACGGTGAGGTCGGGCTCGACGATCACCCTTCCGGCACGGTCGGTTTCGGTGCCGTCGGACTGCTCGGCGATCATCGCGCCCAGCGCGCTGGCCTGCACCCCCGCCGCCCACACCTTGCACGCGCATTCGATGCGGCGCTCAGCGCCGTCCTTCTCCTTGACCGTGATGCCCATGTAGTCCACCGCGGTCACCATCGCGTTGAGCTGGACCTCGACGTCCATCTTCTGCAACCGCCGCTGCGCCTTGAGGCCCAGCTTGGGGCCCATCGGCGGCAGCACCGCGGGCGCGGCGTCGAGCAGGATGACCCGGCATTCGCTGGGGGTGATGGTTCGAAACGCCCCGGCCAGGGTGCGCTCGGCGAGCTGGACGATCTCGCCGGCCAGCTCGACGCCGGTGGGGCCGGCCCCGACCACCACGAAGGTCAGCCGGCGTCTGCGTTCGGCCGGATCGGTGGCCACCTCGGCGGCCTCGAAGGCGCCCAGGATGCGGCCGCGCAGCTCCAGCGCGTCGTCGACGCTCTTCATTCCCGGCGCGAACGCGGCGTACTCGTCGTGGCCGAAATAGGACTGCTGGGCCCCGGCGGCCACGATCAGGCTGTCGTAGGGCGTGACGGTGTCCATGCCCATCAGGTGCGACGTCACCGTCCTGGCGGTGAGGTCGATGGCCGAGACGTCACCCCAGAGCACCCGAACGTTCTTCTGCTTGCGCAGGATCAGTCGGGTGGTCGGGGCGATGTCGCCCTCGGACAGGATGCCGGTGGCCACCTGGTAGAGCAGCGGCTGGAACAGATGCGTGGTGGTTTTCGAGATCAGGGTGATGTCGACCTGGGTTCCCTTGGGCGCGCGTTTGAGCGCCTTGGCCGCAGTCAGTCCGCCGAAGCCGCTTCCGATGATGACGACACGATGGCGCGACATGCCCGTCCCTTCTGCCGTGCCGGGCGGCCGGTCTGCCCAGCGCAACTCCACCGTACGACGCCACACCCGCGAAAGGCGAGGCATCCGGGCAGACCGATGCGCCGCGCGGCCCAGCCGTCGACCGGCCGAAGGAACCCCTCAAGGCGAAAACGGTTGGGAGCGCGCGGTTCTCGGCAATGCCCGAACACCGAGGCGCCGCTGCTCCCACGCCGTGAACCGAAGCGAACAGCGAAGTTCCTTGTGCGGCAGCAGGTCCCGGCCGAAGCCGCGGTGAGCCGACGACCCCAGGCCGCGGCTCCGGCCGGTTAGCTAACTCATCTTCGCTTTTGCGAAGCGTGAAATGACCGAAAAAGCCCGAATCACACTGTGGGCTTGTTCGGTTGATGCACTACTACGGAGTGCAGGTCAAACCGGGTCCGCAGTCGATAACTAACGGAACCGTGCACGCCGAGGTCATTGGTGCCGCCAAGGCGAGGACCACGGCGACGACGATTTTGCTGGTGCGACGAGACATAAGAACCCCCTTCGTCTGGGAGACGATATTCTGATGCCCGATGTGGGCGAGTTTACGTCGTCAGCACTTCGCAGATAAGGGATTTCGCGAAGATCGCCGACCGATTCGCCAAACGGATGATCGGCGACCACCGGCGCGGCCCGGCCCCCGGATGGGCATTGCAATCGCAGCAAAATTCGCTGCCGGGAGGAATTCGAATTATCCTGCGCGCGGCCG
>Ga0164242_10006261_pt1 | contig 13140 bp, 17 predicted proteins | sample OricomgcompostMG_FD_108783 | JGI IMG/M metagenome (GOLD analysis project Ga0164242, IMG submission 108783) | Miracle-Growth compost microbial communities from Emeryville, California, USA - Original compost - Miracle growth compost (MG) ...
CATGATCACAACCGCGTACTTGTTTTTGCCCTCAGGCTCGCGAAGTGGCTGGCTATTTAGGTGAAATCAGGGGGTAGAGATATCACGGCGAGGCCAACAAGGTACTAGTGCCGCAGGGATGAAGATATGAACCGTCGATGTAGTCGACGCGGATGGCCGCGCTCGGTATTTCTCCTAATGCTTTACGTGAAGCACTCCTAAGGGTTTCTCATCGTTCCGGCAAGAAAAACTTGCCAGAACAACAGGAAGTGAAGCAGTATCGGTGGTGCTGAGACAATACGAGTACGGATATGCGTCGTGCTGACTCGGACCCGCATCGGCCGCCCCTGTCGGCTTGGCACTGTCACTATCCGCACCCGAGGGTCTTCTGCAGCGGAGCTCCACTCCGAAGGTCGGGCGGAACCGGTCAAATATTTAAACGCCGCCCCACGTGCTTCCCATAAGTTGAACCTACGACCAAACTCGGCCCAGCACGGAAAAGCCAACACCTGATGCTCCTCCTCCCCCATCCGACCTGATAAATGCGCAGCTTCCCATCGCATTTACCATTAATGGAATGAATTATCCTCACCTCACAAAGACTCTTGTCGAGTCTTTCAATGCTCTTGCCGATGAGGTGCAGTCCTTGATTGATCGCAAGACGATCCTGGAGCACAAGCTGCGCTTTGCCCACGAGCAGGTACGTTTTTTTCTTCTCACTCCACCACATCCCCGACCAAGTTTTCTTTTTCAACCGGCACATTTTGCATTCCATGATGAATACTTTAGCTCTAGACCTTAAGCCACCCTTGAGGTGGTAAATGTAGACACTTTCTAATTTCTGACTCGGCTTCCTGTGTTGCAACTTGCGCAAGGCTTTCAACCTCTTCATCATGCTCTTTAAGCATTAGCTAATGTTTGAGGTGCCTCTTCTAGTATCAATACATTGCCGATAAGTATGCGCCGGCGGCTCCCGAGATCTCGGAGACTCTGGCCAAGCTTCAGCTGCCACCGGACCTGCATCACTCAATACTAGAAACTACAAATTTCGTTCCTCTCCCAACACGAGGACGTTCAGATACCCAACATCAAATTGCCCTATTTATCAGAGAGGGCAGGAAAGTGGCTCAACAGCTGGCGAGCTTGACTGAGACGAGCAAGGAAAGCAGCTCAAGCAAGGAGGCTTTGTCACCGTTCTCGGAGACCGAAAGCATGACATCCATCTCCACAGTGCTTGAGCAGGATTTCACCGTCGAGGGGCGTAAGGGTCTCCTAGAATGCCCCTTTTCTAAAAAGGAGGTTGTCGCCGAAGAGCCTAACGGAGTAGTCCCTGCCGCCGTCAATGCAGCAGTTGATCCAACCCCTCATCACTCGGCCGATCCCATCTGCGCGGCTATGTACGAAGAGACCATGTCCGCGCCGGCGCCTTCGGGTGAGAACGGAAACGGATCTGCTTCCAAATGCCCGATTCGGTTCCTCGACCAGCACTCCCCAGAGGAGATCGCACAATACGTAGAGAAACACAAACATCAGATTCCCCGCAGCCATGAAGTGTGTGTACGGCGCTATCAGAAAAGTCAAGAGCAAATAAGGATGCTCGATGCCAAGTATGGCAATCTTGCCAGCATGATTCAAAGCCTCAGCCATCTGCACCAACCCATGCTGCCAACTGCAGAGTTAGGAGGTGTGGATGAGGCCTCAAACGAGCGTGTTGAAACTTGGGCACATGGCGTCAGTGTTACCGGGGCAGAAGCCTTAGAGGAACACGAAGCACAGGAACCACCAGAGAACGCCTCGGCCGACGAACGTGAGAGCCACTTTGACCGACCCCTCAAGGAGGTCAGGGTCGGGGAGTCGCCAAGTAGACCTTGGGGTATCTCCGTCCCGGTCCACCCCACGCCGGACCAGCGCCAGCACCTCCGCCGGACCTCATCGCCCGCTGCACCTGTTCGAATGCCCAGCCCTGAGCCAACACCGAAAGGGCAAGGAACGACGGCGCGGAAATGCCCCTTCGATCACACGAAGCTTCCCTTCCCATCACAGTTCCCCAAGCTCGGAGAACATTCGGCAGGGGCATTCGAACCAAGCCCGAGGGTTGAGAGACCATTCACCCCTATAAAGAACCCGTTCCCTCCCGCCAGCCAGCCGCCGCCGACGCTGCCAACCTTCGTAAACCCGCCAATCCCCGAGGCAAAGGATGATAAGGCGACTAGCACGCCACAGATGGTATTCAACATTACGGGGCCGGTCTTCATCGGCTATCCGATGGAGCAGGCTATGCAATTCATGCAGAACTTCCAGGGGGGCAGTTGAGGTGGTGTACGAGGTGGCTAATATGATGATAACTGGTTATTAAGCGGGTATGCGTTGAGGTGGAGAGAATCCCTATTATGACGAGAACGATTTGATTTTTAGCGTTGGCGTTTGGCATGCATTAGCAAAGATGGGATGGCGTTTATAACTCGCAAGAGGAAGGAAGCAGGGCACATAGGTTATGGTTATGTCAAGATATTGTAATTCTGGGAAGCAAGTGGTAAGAGTCTAGCAACGCATGTGCTTCTTCCTTTCACTACGAGTTTCATAAGATCCGTTCGTTGTTCCTTTAAATCTAACAGAACAAACCCTGACATGCTGTATCCCTTGAAAACCTCCACGGATCGTCTATATATGTCCTGCCGTTCAACGCCGCCGATGCAAAAGCGCCAATCCTCTCCCAACGCGCCTCGTATGTATCTATAAAAAAAGACGCCACATCTATTCTTTCCTCCCATCCACGTCCCTACCACCACCGACCACGGTCGGCTCATCATCCCAACTATCCCTATAGCCCCCCGCCGCACCCTCCGCCTCCCACAGCGAGATGTCGTCGTCGTCCATGAGCGCCGCGGCATCGACGTCGGCCCCGGCGATCGAGGCGCGCATCAGCCGGGCCTCCTCGCCGGGGTCGTCGGGGTCCAAGGCGGCGGCGGCGTCTTCGAGGTCCTCCGGGTCTTCGGCGGCGAGCTCGGCGGCCCGCGCCATGGTGCGCCGGTAGATGACGAGGCCGACGCAGACGCCCACCGTCCCGCCGATGAACATGCTCGCGTAGTTGACGGCGCGGTCGCCAGCGCTCATGGTGTCGCCTTCCTCGGCGAGCAGGGCTAGGCGGCTGCCGATGAAGACGTGGACAAGGAGTTTGGGACTATGAAGGGGTTAGCTTATGAGAAATTTGATCGGGGGGCAGGGAATCAGTAGGCGATGGACGTAAGGGGTAGTTGGATAGGCATGATAGTTGCGGGCTAGTAAAGGGAGAAACTTACGTTGATAGAGCCGTGCTCAGGGCAAACGCCCAGGTACGTATGCTCGGGATGGTTGCTAGGAACCCATTACTCAAGCTATACGGAAGAGGGCAGAACCGGATCAGCGTGAGGACGGTGATGCCGTCGCGGCGCAGGACCTGGCCGAGAGCGACGAAACGGGTATCGCGGCCCACGAGGCGGTGCACGTAGCCGGAGAAAGCGCCGCGGCTAGCAAGGAAAGCCGCCGTAGAGCCAGCCACCGTCGCCGAAGCGGCGATCGGCCACCCCAGCGGGAAGCCGTACACGAAGCCCGAGATCGTCACGGCGCTGCTGTACCCGATTAAAGGCGGGAAGGCCGCCACGAACGCGAGCAGCCACACGATCACCCACCCCATCGGCATCTCCCGCCACGACTTCGCCACCGGCCCCAGTGCGGCGAGGATGCGGCTGCTGAACACGAGGAACACGATCCCCAGCACGAAGGACGCCGCCACGCCCAGCACCGCCAGGACGCGGTATGCCGGCGACAACTGCCAGAACAGCCTTAGCACCTTCTCGCCCGCGGCGTTGGCCGCGCGGAAGACGCGCGCCGCGAGCGGCTGCTGGTTCGACTGCGTGCGGTGCAGCGTGTAGGGCCGCGCGGAGAGGCGGCGGGCCGAGGAGGATACGCGGGGCCGCACCCACGGCGGGACGGCGCTGTCGGGGTCGGGGGACGCCGGCGCGGTGGCGGGGGAGAGAGGTGGAGACGGCATTGGGGGGATGGCGAGGGCCGCGGCGGCGGACTGGTAGTCGGCGGGCATCGTGATGGCGGATCCGGGAGGGGGACGGGTCGGTTGGATGGGGGTTGAACCCTCGAGCCGGAAGGGCCGGGGGGCGGCTCAGCTGGCAATGGAAGGCGATTCGGTCTGTCCGATGAGGATTGGACTTGGACCTCGGTGGATTCTAGGGCAATGGAAGCGGATCTAGTTGTTCTCGGTCATCTGGGCGGGTTGAGGGTCGTGAGAAGAGGAAGATGTACAAGCAGGGTCGAGAGCGAGGGTCGGAACTTTCTGTCAGCCCTGCGACGGGGGGCGTGCTATCCTTCCACAGAGAGGTGTGTATTTAACGAACCAGGCGCAGCCACGGCTTGCTGACGAGTGCACGTCAATCGCTGCGACGGACAAGCTACAAGACGGAGGAAATTGAATCCGAGTATAGCTACTCAATCTATATGGAGAAGATGTCGGCTTTAGAAATTATCGTAGCTCACGATCTGAATTTGCAGAAACAATGTCGCAAATACGTCGCAGACGGAACTAACTCTGAGAGGGCGCAGTTTCACACGGACGTTTCGAGGTATCTCATCCCAACAGCGAGGACCCTCCCGAACCCGTTGCCCCTCCCCGTCCGCCAATTGGTCAGCCTCCTGCACATCTCGACGTCACCGCGGGGAGTGGAGCTGGATCTTTTAATATCGACACTCCGGGCTTGACCTCTGTCGGTACGTACCGGTATTGATGGGTGAAGGGATATACCTAAGTACCGAGTCCTTTACTCGCCACTAGATAACCCCCTAATGTAGTAGAAAATAGAAAACGGACTCGTCCGAGTTTCTTAATATCTAGGTAGCATCTCCTCTCCTCCCCTCTAGCTACTTCTACGTCTTTATTCTGTTCCCCAGGTGCAGATGTCACGTACGTCCCACTCGGTGGTCATCGACCCCTATTTCCGCTAGGCGCTTTCGGCGGTTCCTTAGCGACCGAAGTATCTCTGACCAGCAGCTTCACCTTACCCTCCCCGATCTCAACCCCCTGCGAAAGAATATCTACCTCGACCTTAGGCTCCTCTTCCTTCTTCGCTAGCAATGCTCCTCCATCTCGCGAAAGGGACTTGTCCCAGCTTCTCGCGTCGATCCCCAGGATCCCACCCATGTTGTTACGGTCGCCGGGTACGGAGAACTCGCGGTAGGCGTACTTCCACTCGTTGAGGAAGCTCCGCAGTGCCTTGCCCACCTTGTCTTTACCGTTCTTGCTATGGTGGCCGCTTCCGGTGATGGCGTAGATGGGGCGTGACTCCTTGTCGTTCTCCAACAGCACCCGCTCAAGGTACTCCACGGCCTCTTCGGGATGGAGCCCATGTAGATCAACATACATCTCCGGGCAGTTGGCACTATTATTGTTCCGCTCCTCGTAGAGCTCTCGAGCAGCTTCACGGTGTGCCTTTCTCATGAGGTCATTCTCGCTCTGGCCGCGGAGGCTGAGTGCCTTGGCAGCGCGGGCATCGTTACGGTTCCAAGCTTGCGCGGCACTGTTTTCACGTTAGCTTCAAAAACATGAGAACGACCTGATATTGTAAAGGGGTAACAAACCTCTGCAAGAACTTGTTCCTAAGGCCGCCATGCTTAATAGCCTCCTGGCGAGCCTTAAGATAGGCCTTGTTAGCCCTTTCGCCAGTTTCCAGCCACGGGACGTGCTTTGGATTCTGAATCGCCTGAGCAGCGACACTGTTCTCTCCGTTACGGATGCTGGCGGAGCTGCCATTACGACCAAGCTTGCGATCCAACCGTGCCACCCCCGGTGCAGGAGACGGCGACATCTTCACAATGTCGGCAAGGGTATTCGGCGTGGCAACCTCTTTGTGACCGTGACCGTGCCCGCCCCTCTTGCCATGGTGTTTCTTGCCCTGCTTGGATGATGTCGATCCCAGTGACGGGAAAGCGTCTGCGTCGTCGAGCGAAGGCGCAGTAGGTATGGGTCCTTTTATATCCTGGTGACGACTGCCCGGGCGGGATCGTGGGCGTTCACCAGTATAACCCTGCAACGGCTTGAAACCTGGCGGCGGGGGTATCGCGCCCGCGGAAAAGTTTGCAGGCGGGACAAACACAGGCCATTGGTCGGGCGTCCCCGGAGTCAACGCGGGAAAGCTGTTCTGGTCCTGGATCTGCGGGCTCGCTTTCTGAGCCGGTGGTGTGGCGGCGCCATCGATCCGTAGCCCCTTTATGAGATGGGCTGGGTCATGTGAGAAAATGCAAGTACTCCCAGCAAGGCAGTTCCCTGCTACCCAATACCTTTAGCAACACCCTGTTAGCGAGGCGGTACCAACACACACGCGGCTCAAGGCAAATCACACTTACTTGCAGATATGGTTGGTTAAATCGTGACTGAAACGGCAGTCGGCGCGCATGCACTGTCCGGTCGACAGGTAGAACTTGCAGATAACGCCCGACTTCTGCTGGTCTGCGGGGGTAGCTGGGCGACCGTCAGGTGTCATGGGCTTGCCGATCAGAACCGTTTGAGCCTCCTCGGCCTTGTTCGCAATGGCGAGATTTTCCATCCTCTGGCTATCCATTATGGCGGCAACGGTGGCGCCGAGGTCGTATCCGTGCATGGCTAGTGCACCACCGATCTCCTCGTCGGTTCGCGACTGGCCGAGGATAGACCTCAGCATGTCGTATGGGGTCATGTCGGTCTGGTGTGAAGGGGCAAACTCGGGGGCGGCAACGTTGAGACCGTTGGAGGTGCCGATCGAGGAGGTGACGCTGGCGGCATCGTCACTCACGAGCCAGTCGACGTTGTCGGCCTGGAAGTCATTAAACTTCTCGTGGGAGGGGGTATCATCGTGGGCAAACTGGTAGGCGTTTAGGCTCGGGCTGTGGGGTATAGTTGGGGTTGCGAATGCGAGGCGGGGCGACGGCCGAGGCGAGCCGAACGGTGATGCGGTCGACGACTTGTTATTCCGGCTGAAGCCCGTAGGCACGAAGCTGGGGGGTACGAGCGGGCTCACGCCGAGGCGAGGAGAGCCCGATAATGGTGTCGCCGATCCGCGCCATGAGGCCGGGGATGGTCTTCGGAGTATGGTCTGTCGGATCGGCGGTGGTGATGTCGCATTACCCCCACCTTCGCGGTACCTCCACATGGCATCTAGCACCGCGTGTTCCAGAGACTGGCCAGTGAGGCTGGTCTTCACCTTCAGAAGCTCCTCGAGCTTCTCGGTCTTCTCCTCATCCTCGAGGCTCGGGTCCTGCAGGATCGGGAGGCAGATATCGTATGTTTCGTCGGAAACCATGTTTGCGCCGGCGGAGACGGGCTCCTTGCGATGAACACAGTCGAGTTCAAGATAAGCAGGACCACTCCGGTTATGGGGTAGGTATACGTATTAAGAATCGGGTATTGCGTCAGTCACGGGGGGAAGGGCGTGAGAACCGGGGGGGAGTCAGCAGCTGACGGGTGAGGCGTGTGCGGCTAGCTGAGGTAATTGAGGGGATGCCGAAAAACGTTGAAAGATAGGCGAGACGGTGGACTCGAGGTGAATGACATTCGAGGGCGAGAGGGCAGGCCCGAGTCGGGTATTGTTGAATCGAGTCTCATCAGCCAACAAAGATTGTGTATGGTTTCAGTGTACGAGATCAGAATGGAGCGGACGGTAGGACGGGGTCTTCCTGTTTTCGCATGTTATCGTGGCCGAGGCGGCATGGTCGAAGCCTGATAGGACGCGGGGGATCAGAAAGAGGGAATGTAGTCGAAAGTTATTGGGGAGAATGGAAGCTTTGAAAGGGGCGGAGGTATCGAGGGACACGAAACAAGGCCGTGGATTTTGTTGTTTGGTGGGTGGTTCCAGGCGTCGTTCGAGGCAACGTTCAAGGCGAGAAAGGACAACCTTGCTGAGGATGGGTCGGATTGGAGGCTAGGCTGCGGCCGGCCCAGCTGAACTCTTAACGACTTGTGCTGGGTGGTTGCTCCCACTCGCTGATAGTAGCGGTCATGCACAGCTGCACGCTGATGCCGTTTTATTTGCTGCGGGGGGGTCGCAATGGGCCCGTCGTCGGCCTCCCTTCCCTCTGGTTCTCGCTTCAAACAGTTGGCTGAGAACAGTTCGAAGGCTGACAAGGCATGGAAGGGGTCAGAGCTTAGGTACTCGGAGGGAAAGCTCTAGCAATAGATCGCTGCGATCTTATTGGCCCTCGCTGACTGCCTAGTCGCTAGTGCACGCACGCGGCACCCTAAGCCCCCCAGCGGCCTACTAACGCAAAGAGCAGGTGCAAACCACCTCGGAGGCGACGAAAGCAGTTGCCCTTTGGAATGGAGCGACTATCGTAGAGAAAGAGCTACAAAGAAAGTTGAATATTTGGGGTTTACTGGGTACCTACCTAGTTGTAGTTCAAGGAATGCAGATCCAGCAGGCCTCAGGTTCTTGTGGCATTCCTGGAGGAACCTTTGGAATGCGCCTCTGCCGGCCAACCCGACTTTCTAGGCCCAACCCTTTGTTACCTCACGGCATCATCGACCTGTCACCAGTTGTTGAACATCCAACAAACCTTGATAAAGACCATACACTTTCAAACTTTGGAGTGGCTTCATTTCAAGCAGGCAAAGATCAGGCACCTACCGCAGGGAGCATCTAGGTTCTCGTGCACAGTAGAACCATACCTGAACTACTCCATAGGTATATTAATGTCCTGCCCCTGAATCAGTGTGGCGGAGGAGAGAGCCTATGGAACTTCGTCGTCCTCATCGCCAAACCCGAAACTGAACCCAGAGCCTTTCTTTTGCGGTTGGTTTTCCTCGACGCCGTTGCCCACGGCCATGTCCCATCTCCTCTTCTTCCGGATTTGTTTCTGCTCTAGCTCCTTCAACGCTGCTGTGAGCAGCTCGGGCTGCTGCTCCCTTAAGCGGCCGACAAACAAACCGTACGGGTCCTCTACCTCCTTTTTGAAGCCCGTGACCTGCTCCGGCCTGTCTCTCAGAAATTCCAATACTTCAGAAAGGTGTGACACAGGCACAAAGTTCTGCGTGAGGGCAATTCCGCCTTGAAGGTTGACCACCAGGTGCCACCAGCCGCTTGGCACATGCAGAATCTCGCCCGCATTGCAGACGCCCTCAACGCACTCTGGAAGCCGCCGCGCCTCAGCATGAAACTCTATGAGCCACTCGGCGATACTCAAGGGGCTCGTGACTTCGCTGTTGTCTTTGGACACGTAGACGCCGGGGACCGAGACGGATGGCGGGAACATTATCCAGTATTTTGCTCCTTGGATCACGGCGTTCCAGGCGCTTGTGCCGTTCGGGTCCTTGTGGAACGTTGAGCCGCTCCTCTCGGGCCCTACGATGAGCCACCGATGTGCAGGCCGCTCGTTTCCAAGCAACTCAAACAAATCAGGGCCAAAGCACTCGGGTTTCCAATATGCGGCGCCGGCGTCCCTCCCTACTCGAATCTGCATCTTCTCGGCGAATTTCCGGTCGAACAGATAGAGTGGGCTCTCGTCATTGTTGTCGAGCATGTACTGGTGGTAGGTGGAAAATGGCCAGTCGACAGCCTCAGCCCGAAATTCAATATCCGACGAGTTCTCCAGGAGCTTGTCCAGGTCCCAATGTTGGCTCACTGGCCACTGCTGGATACACTTCGTCAAGACGAATGGTTTGTCGCTCCATTTGTCGGAGAAGTCCTCATATGTGAGGTCCTCAAACCGGCTGATCTGGTTGTTCTCAGGTATGCTAGACGGATACTGGTCGAGAGAAATATGGCTGCAGACAAACGGTCTATGTAGTACGTCGGAGAATACGTTACTACAACTGACACGGATTTGCTTCTCTCTTGGGAGATTTAAAAGTGTTGATCTCCAGGATCCCCGCCAAGTAAATGGGAATTTGTTCGACGAGTACGCTCTGAAGGTTTGTTAGTAACTGTAGTAAGGACCATCCCTACGTGTGAAACCTTAAAGAGGGCCATCGCCGTAGGCTTGGAGTGGAGGTTTCAGCCAGAAACTTAAGGAGGTATTTGGCAGCGTGGAAATAGACTTACTCAAGGAACAAGGCCTTCCAGAGGTCGTCTGAGGTGCAAAATGCGTACAGGAATTTGCATGTATATCCTAGGAGCCTGAGACTTCTCGGGTCAAGGTATTCGAGAAAGATGGCCAAAATCTCGTCCGGCAAGGCTTGGAGGGCTCCCGCAGATTCACGCGCATTGGGCCCCGAAGCTAGGAATTGGTTTCCCAGTGGCTTGATCCCTAGTGGATGGAGAGGGATTGATGGCTCGGGTTGGCTTGGAGAGGACCTGTGTTCCACGCGTGTTCCGGGAAAATTTGCCTCCAAGGCAAAATCGCCATTCCTTGGAGCTGCATGAGAGAGGAGAGTCATGGCTGACGGGTGACAGGAGTGACTCGAACTGAAAAAGGAGGTAGAGATGTGCAGCCCTACCTGCCCTGTGACTCGAAGCTGCACCTCTGTGACTCAACAATCATGGAGGAGAGGAGTTTAACCAGAGACGGGTATGTCTTGTGCGAAGTATCTTGTCAAAGTCAAAGTGTCTTGTCAATTGACAAGTGTCATATCGGACCAGTGACTATTCTCAAATGTATTCATTTTTGAAAAATAATATTTTTAATGGCGGAGTCTTTGTGGTTGGGTTCCTCAGCGAATTGGCTCCGCCGCTGGGAACTTGTGGGGCAAAGGCAAAAGGTACGTACTGTGCATCCCACCTTTGGACAGGTTATGGTGGGGCCTCCCCCGCTAGGTTGGCCCCAGCGCAATATATCTCGGGTCGCCCAAATTTTTTTTTCAACCTCGCTCCCACTCGAGACCTTCTTTCTTCCAACCACCAAACTTCACCGAAGAACAACCACAGAGAACATCCCCCCGTTATTTTCTAGATTCGATCGTTCTCAGTGTATCCACTGAGGCATTTGAATCTATTTCGTTTCGACTTAATTTCATTCCGTCGAGACGCTGCAGGACTTCTCTCAACGAGACGTCTGCGGATTTTTTCCCTCCTAACCCCACCTTCACCTTCGATCGAGTATTTCTAGATCTCAAGCAGGGCTTGTGATCTGGAAATCTTTGCGACTCCAACAACCGCAATCATGGCTACCGAGAAGGGACTCGAGGACGTCCCTGAGGGTGAGTTTGCATTCATTTTTTTCTCGCCGTCGCCCCTCCATTCCACTCCCTGCATCGCGCTCTCGTCGCCCTGCTTAGATCACATCCCTGGACAATTTTTTTTTTTCACCACTTCGCGCGATACCCTCTTTGATACCCTGTCGCTAACCAGTCCCTCAATCATACAGGACAGATCGAGTCGAACTATGACGAGACCGTCGACTCCTTTGATGACATGAACCTGAAGTCCGAGCTGCTTCGAGGTATGGATTTTTTTCTGCAAATCCATCAACTTACCGCCACCGTGCTTGAGCTAATCTTTGCAAAGGTATCTATGCCTACGGCTTTGAGCGCCCCTCTGCTATCCAGCAGCGTGCCATCATGCCTGTCATCAAGGGTATGCACACAATTTCCACTTCCCGACTCGGCGACCAATATCCACTGACGTCAGCATAGGCCACGATGTTATTGCCCAGGCCCAGTCTGGTACCGGCAAGACCGCTACTTTCTCCATCTCTGTCCTGCAGAAGATCGACCCGAACATCAAGCAGTGCCAGGCTCTCATTCTTGCCCCCACTCGCGAGCTGGCTCAGCAGATCCAGAAGGTCGTCGTCGCCATTGGCGACTTCATGAAGGTCGAGTGCCACGCCTGCATTGGTGGAACCAGTGTTCGCGATGACATGAAGGCCCTTCAGGATGGTCCCCAGGTTGTTGTTGGCACTCCTGGTCGTGTCCAGGACATGATCCAGAGGCGCTTCCTGAAGACCGACTCCATGAAGATGTTCGTTCTTGATGAGGCTGACGAGATGCTGTCGGTAAGTAACTTGAAGAAGTCTTCTTCCTTCGGCGGCGCCCTTACTGATCCTGTAAACTAGCGTGGTTTCACCGAGCAAATCTACGACATCTTCCAGCTGCTCCCGCAGTCTACCCAGGTCGTCCTGCTGTCGGCTACCATGCCCCAGGATGTGCTTGAGGTGACCACCAAGTTCATGCGCGACCCCGTCCGCATCCTGGTCAAGAAGGACGAGCTCACCCTGGAGGGTATCAAGCAGTTCTACATTGCCGTCGAGAAGGAGGAGTGGAAGCTCGATACCCTCTCGGATCTCTATGAGACTGTCACTATCACCCAGGCTGTCATCTTCTGCAACACCCGCCGGAAGGTCGACTGGCTCACCGACAAGCTCACTGCCCGTGACTTCACCGTGTCCGCCATGCACGGCGACATGGACCAGGGTCAGCGCGACCTGATTATGAAGGAATTCCGATCAGGCTCGTCGCGTGTCCTCATCGCCACCGACCTCCTTGCCCGTGGTATCGATGTCCAGCAGGTTTCCCTGGTCATCAACTACGATCTCCCCGCCAACCGGGAGAACTACATCCACCGCATTGGTCGTGGTGGTCGTTTCGGCCGTAAGGGTGTTGCCATCAACTTCGTCACCGCCGACGACGTCCGCATGATGCGTGAGATCGAGCAGTTCTACAGCACCCAGATCGAGGAGATGCCCATGAACGTCGCCGACCTCATCTAGACAAACTCCGCCCTCCCCTTTGCTTCATCCGCATCGCTTGCTTAACACCGCATTCTCCGACTTCTCTTGATTTAAGGGCCCACCAGTTGCGCGTTATCTGATAGAAGGAGGAGTGCTACTGGACCTGAATTTTTTACCAGGTTCTGCACGTAGAGGCTTTGACTTCCTCGGAAAACTGTGCTGGGGATCTGGACAGGTGTTTTTCGGCTCCGGCATCTTAATTCGATTGGATGATGCCCGGTGCCAACAAAAGATACAGGGCAGGATCCGCGGATGCTTTTTTATTTCCTTACTCGTCATCTGTAACTCGTGCTCTAGGAAGTCTTCCGGCAAAATGCAATTACATTGACAAAACTGGTGAGGCCGTCTTCTGGCCATCTCCTCTCTCGTGATATCCCTTTGTGATAAGGAATGTAGGTGAGCATATTTGCCAGTACTAGCCATCTACTTCCCTGTCAAGGTACCCAGCATTGACCTTGAGTACCAAACAACCCCCCCGCCCTA
>Ga0164242_10006262_pt1 | contig 13138 bp, 28 predicted proteins | sample OricomgcompostMG_FD_108783 | JGI IMG/M metagenome (GOLD analysis project Ga0164242, IMG submission 108783) | Miracle-Growth compost microbial communities from Emeryville, California, USA - Original compost - Miracle growth compost (MG) ...
CCGGGGCAGACGTGAGCGAAGAACTGAAAAACAATGGACTGCGGTGCCGCCCGGGCGGACTGGCCCGGGTCATCTATTCGTGTAACCCCGCCCTGGTCGGGCAGGAAGTCATCGTTGAGGAATGGCAGCCGGAGCTGGGACGATGGCGCGTGTGCCTGCTCAGAGGTCCGGCATTTGGCGTCGGCATGCTGACGGGTCGGCCATTTTTCACGGCGCACTACAACTTCCGCGATTCATCGCTGGAGCCGCTTGCGCCGGCCGCCGAATCCCATCGGACCAGTGACGCTCAGTCGCCCTTGCCGCTCTCCGTCACCCCGGGCTGATTTAGCCAGACGCGCAGCGCCGCCCCAAGGGAATCGAACAGATGAGCCGGGAGCTTCCCCGCATCTGCGGCCACCACAAGATCCACCACCGCTTGCGCGGCCGGCGTGAGGTTCATTCCCACAGCGGCAGCGGGCTCGGCCGAATGGTCTATGTCGAGCCAGCCCACGGGCTTCCCCGCGTTGATCTCGATTTCGCGCGCCGTCGTCTTGCGCATCCCCCGGGGCTTGCCGGTCCTGGAATCCTTAGCGCCATCGCGCAGATTCGCAAATTGCGCCGGCGACATCTTGAGGAGGCTCGCTGTCGCGGACGGGCTACCGCACTCTTTTTCGATGCGCCGGAGGTTGTCGCGGCGGATGTCGTCGATGTCTTTCATGCGGGACATTTCATAGCAAAGCGCTAAATTCGTATATGCGCGAAACGCTATAGACATTGCTTTCGCGTTTCGCTAAACTGCGGGAATGGATCTCAGAACTTATCTCTCTGCTGAACGCGGGCGTCTCGTAAAGCTCGCAGACGACATTGGCGCGCATGCGTCGGATGTCAGTGCATGGTCCAAGGGGAAGCGGCCGGTGCCCATTCCGTTTGGCTTTCCGATCGAAAATGCCACAGATGGCGCGGTAACGCGGGTGGACATATTCCCCCGGGATGTCATCGAAAAGGTTTGGCCCGACTTGGCCGGTACGCGGAAGAGGTCCTAGCTTTCGTTTCACGTTTTAGTTGTCCTAAGCGGCGTCCTTGCGACGCTTTTATTTGACCCTTTCTAGCCTCTCAACGCTACTCAACAAACATGCGAGACGTTGCGGACCCCTGTCAGATGAGCCTACCCGTCGAGGTGCGCCCGGAAGAAGTGATGCGCAAGCAAAGCCTCGGCGCGGCGATCGACCTGTGCATGGAACTGATCGACAAAGAAGAGAAGGCCTTGCAGTCAGAACTTGGCGTGGACAAAGGCCAGTTCTCGCGCTGGAAGTCCGGGCAGGAAGGGATTATCTGGACCAAGTTCGTCAGGCTGATGGACGCCTGCGGGAATGACGCACCACTGATGTGGATGCTCCACCAGCGTGGATATGACCTGTACAGCCTGCGTCGTCGCGAGACGGAGACGCAGCGCGAGAACCGGCTTCTGAGGGAAGAAAACGCTGCACTGCGGCGCGTACTGAACGGGGCGACAGCATGAAGAAGGCAGGACTGACGGTATGAACGGGGAACGCAACTGCACGGCTACGGCCGCATTGGCGTAACGCACACCCAACAGGGCCGCGACCGCGGACTCGAAAGAACCACAGAAGAGGCAGACCAGAACTCATGGACCACTCCCCTGCAGGCTCGTTCAACGAGTCCCGAAACGCACGTCCTCAAGCAGGTCATTTTTTCAACGTCTACGAATCGGCGTTCGGTAACGATGACGCGGCTTGTCTGCGGGGTGCGCAATGAGCGCCGACTCCATGACCCTCTGGATGCTCGCCACGATTGTGCTGGCGATCTGGCTGCCGGCGAAGGTGATCCGATGAACCGCCGTCTCGCGAAGGTCTATCTCTGCCTGGTCGCCATCATTCCGGCCGCGACCGGGTTCATGCCGCCGATTGATGTTGCCTCAGGCTTCTGCTGGGGCGTGGCCTTCCAGTTGTTCTTTATTGGGTTCGTCATATGAACGCGAACACGCCCCTGCACGTCCATCCCCTCCTCGCAGAACTCTCCGAGTTACTGCACCGGATGACCGTATGCAACGAAGACACACCGGCCACGCGATACGCCCGTGAGGCGATCGCCACGCTGCAGAAGTATGAAGAGCAGGTTCGGGAGGCGCGCCCGAACTGATTTTTGCGCCTTTCGTCCGGGCGGATAAATGCAACTGGGCCTGTTGGGCTGGCAGACGAGAAAACACCGGGTGGCGAACCCCGTAAAAGCGTGCAGGACCGGTCGGGGCGATTGCAGGGGGCCTCGGGGATGGCGGACACAGACGCCGACCAGGAACGACGCGAGATAGGGGTGACGCCGGGGACGGTGGAGACAGAGTGGCCTTCTGGAGTTGACGGGCAGCGTTCGATGACGACCGGGATTGCGAAACGTGTCAGAGATTGCTCCGCATCTGGTAACGGTTACCAGATGCGCGCATAGGACTCCTCACCGCCGCAGGGACGGTTTGGAGCTGTCACCCCAACCCCTGCATTAGTCGAAGTCCGCCCGGACGGAATGGAGGACGGTGGAGTGAAAAGGATCTTGAAGAATGCGCTGCTGTGGCTCTATTGCCGCGACCTCCTGAGCATAACGACGGTGGCACGGCTGTTCGAACGTTTTGACCTGAGGGGTCTGTAAGTGAAGCAACTGGGGATCAACGAAATAAGGATCGACGGAGGCACGCAGCCGCGCGTGCATCTGAACGAAGGCGCCGTTTCGGAATATGCGGAGGCGTTGACGGACGGGGACAAATTGCCTGCGGTAACGGTGTTCTTCGATGGGTCCGAATATTGGCTTGCCGACGGGTTTCACCGGTACTTCGCACACAAGACGATAGGCGCGCTAAAGATCGATGCCGACGTGCGCAGTGGTTCGCGGCGCGACGCCGTGCTGCATTCGGTCGGCGCAAATGCTTCGCACGGCCTTCGCCGGACTAATGAGGACAAGCGCCGAGCAGTCGAGACGCTTCTTGCGGACGAGGAGTGGTCGAAGTGGAGCGACCGCGAGATCGCACGGCAGTGCGGCGTGAGCCACCCGTTCGTGGCTGATATCAGGTCGAACTTAGTCGCCGGCGCAGCGCCGGAAACGCGCACGGTCGAGCGCAACGGCAAGGTCTACGAGCAGAGGGTTTCAAAGATCGGCAAAGGCATGCCCAAGTCGGACGTGTCCGCGCCGCAGGCTGACCCCGCGCCAGCCTCTGTGAGTGTGGCCGACGCTGAGCCGACCGTGCCTATCTGTGCCGAAGATGCCGATGACTTCGGCCCCAGCGACGAAGAACTGGCCTTCCACGAAGAAAAGGAGCGCGCCGACCAGGCCGCCTATGACGCGCTCGTGGAAGCCGCCATGTCCGATGACCGGCTTGGTGCGGCGCTGCACACGGTGGCCGAGCAGGCCGAGGAAATCGCCCGCCTGAAGGCTGAGTTGCGCATGGTCAAGGAATCTCGCGACAGCTACATGAGCGGCAAGAATGAAGCGATTCGCATGGTGAAGAGCCTGCAACGCAAGCTCGAAAAGTTCGAAAAGGCGGCGGCATGATGATCGAAGCCCCCTACCTGTTCGATATCGAGCCGGACTACAGCCAGTTATCGTTCCCTCCCGAGCGCGGATTTCAGACCGCCGCGCAGGATGCGCTGCACGAGGGCTGGCTCGCCGGCCACAAGAACCAGATGGTGATGGCGCCGACCGGCGCGGGCAAGACCTATCTGGGCCTGAAGATGATCGCGAGAGCCTTGCAGAACGGCAAGCGTGCGGTCTTTGTCTGCGACCGCACGACGCTCATCAACCAGACGAGTGAGGCCGCCGATGCATTTGGCCTGATTCATCATGGCGTGATCCAGTCGGACCACTGGCGCCAGAACGACATGCCGTTCCAGATTGCCAGTGCGCAGACGCTCGCGCGTCGCCAGTGGCCGAAGGCAAGCCTGGTCGTCATCGACGAGGCGCACACCCAGCTCTCAACGTGGGTCGAGCACATCAAGACGTGCTCTGCCCGGGCGGTGGGGTTGTCTGCCACGCCCTTCTCCAAGGGGCTCGGGGGCCTGTTCTCGAACCTCATCAATGCAACGACGATGCATGACCTCACGGCACTCGGGACGCTCGTCCCGATGCGCGTGCTGAGCTGCACGAAGACGGACATGCACGGGGCGGAAACCAAGGGCGGCGAATGGACCGAGCGCGCGGCAACCGAGCGCGGCATGGAGATCGTCGGCGATGTCGTGACCGAATGGATCAAGTACGGAGAGAACCGCAAGACCATCGTCTTCGGCTCCTCCATCAAACATTGCGAGGAAATCTGCCGGCAGTACAACGAGTTCGGGATCATGGCCGCGATCTTCACGTCGGAGACTCCCGCCGCTGAACGTCTCGCGCTGCTTAATGAGTATCGCAAGCCCGATTCCGCGATCCGCGTGCTCATCAGCGTCGAGGCGCTGGCCAAGGGCTTTGATGTGCCGGACGTGTCGTGTGTGGTGGACTGCCGCCCGCTGCGTAAATCGTTGAGCACGGCGATCCAGATGTGGGGCCGCGGACTTCGCTCGTCGCCAGCTACGGGCAAGGCGGACTGCCTCTTGCTGGACCACAGCGGCAATATCATCCGCTTCCTGGATGACTACACCAAAATCTATTTCAACGGGCTGGGCGCGCTCGATGCCGGCGAAAAGCTGGACAAGCAGATTCGCCGGGATGATGAGGAAAAGGAAATCGTCGCGTGCCCGTCCTGCGGCTACAAGCCCTTCGGGCGTCGATGCATGGCCTGCGGCTTCCAGGTGCAATCCCAGTCGATGGTTGAGGTGCAGCCCGGCGAAATGGTCGAGGTCATGATCGGCAAGAAAAAGCTCGCCGACGATAAGCGCCACCTGTGGGACCAACTCTCGAATTATGCCCGCGAGCACAGTCACCCCGACAAGCAGCAGGGCCGCGCATGGCACTTGTTCAAGGCCATTACTGGCACCGAGCCGCCGAGAGACTGGCGCGTTGCCACTGCACCGGACACGCCAGTCACGCGCAATACGCTGGGAAAGATCAAACAGATGGATATCGCCTTCCGCGCAGCGCGTGGCAAGAAGGGAGGGCCCAATGCGTGACTTTGTGGACTTCGCCCGCGCGAACGGGGTTCTGATCGAGCGGCTGGACTCGTCCGGGAAGATCCGGCGCTGTCCGACCGTCGAGCACCCGAGGAGCGACAACGGGGCCTACTGGTGGGACGGCCGGCGCGGCTGGGTCATGGCGTGGGACGGCGACGCTGAGCCAAACTGGTTCAACGATCCGCACGCCCGCCCGTGGACCGACGAGGAAAAGCGTGCCTTCGCCAACCGCCAGGAGCAGGAGCGCCGCGCCAAGGTTGAGCGGTACAGGCAGGCCGCGCTGCAGGCCGGCGAGCTGATGAAGACGGCAACGCTCGGCGAGCACAACTACTTCCACTACAAGGGCCTGCCACTGGCGCGCGGTCTCGTGCTGCCGGATGGCGGATTGTTCGTGCCGATGCGGGGCATGAGTGGCGCGCTTCAGGGCGCTCAGACGATCCGCTGGGATGCGGAGAAGCGCGCGTACGTGAAGAAGATGCTTTCTGGGATGCGAGCCAAGGGCGCGGTCCTGCGCATCGGATCAGGCCGTTCGGGTGAAACCGTGCTATGCGAGGGCTACGCCACTGGCCTGTCCATTGAGATGGCCGTGAAGCAGATGCGCCTGAATACGTCGGTGCTGGTGTGCTTTTCCGACTCGAACATGGCGTTCGTCGCGCCCAGCGTGACCGGCCGAAAGTTCATCTTCGCGGACAACGATGCATCCGGCGCTGGCGAACGCGCGGCAAAACAGGCCGGACTGCCCTACTGCATGTCTGACGCCACGGGTGAAGACGCCAACGATCTTCACGCGCGCGCCGGACTCATGGCCGTATGCCAGAAGCTCATGGCTCTGCGGCGCATGGACATCGCAGCATGATCCACGACGCGAGGAGGCTGAACGAAGTGATTGACGAAATTTCGCAGTGGACGCTGGTCGAACGCCGCCAGTACATCAACGAAATCAGCAACGCATTCGGCCCGGCATCGGCACAACAAATCAAGGATGCGCTAACCGCCCGCTGGGCGGCAGCCAAGGCATAAGAGGAAACAGAAAAGATGGAGCAGATTGCTGACAAAGTGACGATGACGGCCGGCAGGACTACTGACTGGCTCGGGATCTGTCATCCCGGAGATTGCCGCCAGGTCATGGCGGCGTGGCCCGCTGGCGTCGCTCACGCATGCGTAACCGATCCGCCTTACGGCGACACGTCGCTTGAATGGGATCGGCGCTGTGAAGGCTGGATGGTTCAGGTCGCCCGCATCCTCAAGCCCGCGTCTTCCGTCTGGGTGTTCGGGAGCATGCGCTTTCTCGTGACGCTGTTCGACGAGATGGAGGGGCACGGCTTCAGGTATGCCCAGGACATCGTCTGGCAGAAGCAGAACGGCACCGGCTTTCAGAACGACCGCTTCCGCCGTGTCCATGAGCACGCCGTGCAGTTCTATCGCGGCGCGTGGGCTGACGTCTACAAGGATCCGCAGTTCACGCTGGACGCGACGGCGAGGACTGTTCGCCGGAAGACGCGCCCGACGCATACCGGCCATATTGACGCTGGCCACTACGTGAGCGACGACGGTGGCCCGCGCCTGCAAATCAGTGTGCTCGAAGTCGCGAACGAACACGGCAACGCGCTGCATCCGACACAAAAGCCGCTTGGCATCGTTGCCCCACTCATCCGCTATTCCGTGCCGCCAGGCGGGATCGTGATCGACCCGTTTGCCGGAAGTTGTTCGACGGGAATTGCTGCCAAGCTGCTGGGCCGCCAGTTCGCCGGCTGTGAGCTCAATCCCGATTATCAGGGCTTGTTCGCGCAGCGTGAGCGGCAGGCCGACATGTTTCAGCCGGAGGCCGCATGAGCGCCCTCGAAGAACTATTCGCCCTGCACGTGCGCGCCTCGCATCTGCCCGAACCGCGCCGCGAGCACGTATTCGCCCCGCCGCGCCGGTTCCGCTTCGACTTCTGCTGGCTCGATCGCCTGATCGCAGTCGAGATAGATGGCGGCACGTGGACGAAATCGCGCCACACGACCGGTACCGGCTTCGAGAAGGACTGCGAGAAGACGAACCTCGCGGCACTCCAGGGCTGGCGTGTCTTTCGATTCACGAGTGGCATGGTGCGCTCGGGCGCGGCCATCGCCACCGTCATTGAAGCACTCAGGGAGGTCGCGTAATGCCCCGCAACAAGCAAGCCGCCCGCATCGAGGCGATCGTGAACGCGATGCAGGAACACGGTCCCCTCTCGGTACCGCGCCTGGTCGAACTGACCGGCTGGAGCCCGCAAACGCTACGCGATCAGTTGGCGAGATCCGTCGACGTGTTCGAGAAACTGAGTGACGCGGCCTACGGTCAGGGAAGCATCGTCGCCGGCACCTGGTATCTGCGTGACGCGAGCCTGAGCGAAGACGAATTCGATCGCATGGCCGACGAGCAGTGCCGGAACTTCAACTGGTGGCCCGCGCTGGACCATTCGCTCGATCACGTGATCGGCCAGATGGTGCGCGGCGCCGTCCATGAAATGCGGGGTGCGTGATGCGGAGACTCGCTACCAAATTCGCCCGCACGCTTGACCTCATCCGCGACCAGGGTCCGATCTCGGCCAATGCGCTTGTCGATCTGACGGGCGACTGGCGCCAGACGATCGACTGCTACATCCGCGAGGCACGCGCCGCTGGCCTCCTCCACATCGCTGGATTTGGGCCGAGCCCGTTCGGCGGCCGGCGCACGGTCAAGCTGTGGGCCTTCGGTGCCGGCGTCGATGCGAAGCGCCCGTATGTGCAGCCCAAGCCCCACCGCAGGACGCACACGGGCACGCCGAAATCACTCGAGCAATTGCGCCTGATCGCGCGGCGCCGGGCGGCGCTGGCTCCGGTACCGCATCCGTTGATGGCGCTGTTTGGCGCGACCACCGATGCGGTGCGATTGAGTGCTACCGGCCGCGTCATCCGCCATCTGCACGACGACGAGCCGGAAATGGAGCGTGCCGCATGAGCGCCGTCGTCAGCCTGTTTGATCGGACAGGGAACATGGTCCGCCCGTGGGCAGAAGCAGGCTACGAATGCTTCTGCTACGACATTCAGCACGTCCACTTTCGCCGTGAGCGTATTGGCGCGGGCTCGATCCTGTTCGTACCGTTCGACCTGTCGCGCGTGGCGCCGGCTGTGCGCGGCGACGAAGCTGCAGTGTTCGCCTTCCCGCCCTGCACTCACCTGGCCGTGAGCGGCGCCCGGTGGTTCAAGGGAAAGGGGCTGCGCGCGCTTGCTGACTCGATCCATATGTTCGCCACTGCAGCGGAATTCTGCGAGGCGGCCGGCGCGCCGTACATGATCGAAAACCCGGTCAGCACGATCAGTTCGTATTGGCGCAAGCCGGATCACACGTTCCATCCCTACGAGTTCACTGGGTTCGAGCCCGCGGAGAACTACACGAAAAAGACCTGCCTCTGGACCGGCAACGGCTTCGTGATGCCTGCTCCGAATCGTGCTGCGGGTCTTGGCGATCCTGACAACCGCATCCATGCCGCGCCGCCTTCCGATGACCGCGGCGATATCCGAAGCGCGACGCCGATGGGTTTTGCGCGAGCGGTTTTCCTTGCCAATACGAAGCAACTGACGGAGGCAGCATGACCACCCTCATCAACCTCCCCCGCAAGCAAGTCGTCGCAATCATGGACCGCGAAAACATCGCCGGCAGCGTCGAAGCCTTCGAGCGTGCATTGCACGAAGCCCAGGCGCATTGCCTGGTGGCAGAACTTGGGCCGCTACGGGCGCGCGAGGCGTTCGAGCGGGTGGATCGGGAGCGGCGCGAGGCCGCGAAAACTGAAATGGAGAACGTATGAGCATCGACAACGCTACGCCGGCAGAGTGGGATCGGGCCGCGCAGGCAGCGCAGACCGCCGCGAAGTGGGCGGAAACGGGCTTCAGTCTTCAGACGCTGAATGCGCATTTGTATCGACCGTTTGGCGAGGTCGCGATGGTGGATCAATGCCTTGCGTTCGCGCTTTGGCGTCAGGGATTCCCTGTGCAGTGGCTTTCCAATGGGGATTGGATCGACAGCGCGTTTTCTGGGATCTCCTGGAACCCGGCCACGCGCTATCGCGTTCTCCCCAAGCCCGAAGAACCCGTGCTGCCGTCGATCGACTGGAGCCATGTCGCGCCGAAGTGGAAATGGTTGGCGCAGGATGAAAACGGATCGGTGTGGATTTATACGCGCCAGCCGCAAGCGCCGAAAGATCAGCCGCGATGGATCGCGCAGACTGGCCAGATGCATCGGTGTGCGGAATTTACCTCCTGCCGGCCCGGCCGCGGTGACTGGCGCAAGCTGATCGTGCAACGACCGGAGGGGGTATGAAGATTTGCAGCGACTGCCGGCACTGTGATGATGCCGGCAAGAACTCCGTCTGCAACGCCCCGGGCAATCTCGGCGTTGATCGTGTGACGGGCAAGCGGGCGAGGCGCTATTCATTCTGCTCGACACATCGGACCGGCGAGGGGTGGCTCATGTCCGTCCTGCTCCGAACCTGCGGAGAGCGCGGACGCTGGTTTCAGGCGAAGGAAAGCGAATGAGCGACGACAAGCAACGATTCATCCTCTCGCACGCAATGGCGCGCGCGAAGGCGGTTGAGGCCGTGAAGCAGGCGCCTGACGGCTTCCATGTCGAGGTCAAGCCGCGCACGCGGTCGCTGGATCAGAACGCGAAGTTCCATGCGATGTGCACCGATGTGTCCAAGCAGGCGACATACATGGGGCGAAAGCTGACCAAATTGCAATGGAAAAACCTCTTCGTCTCCGGCCATGCCATTGCAACGGAGCTGGGGACCGATATCGTGCCCGGCCTGGAGGGCGAGTTCGTCAATATCCGCGAAAGTACAGCAGACATGGGCATCAAGCGGAAAGCGAGCCTGATCGAATACGTCACGGCATGGGGCGCGGAAAACGGGATCGTATGGTCCGAGCCTGCACTGCAGGGCTACGAAGAACTGGCGCGAGGTGCGGCATGAGCACAGCAATGGGCATTATTCACATCTCCCACGCCGGCCCAACACGATTCATCACCGATGCCAAAGGCAAGCGCTGGACGTTCGAAATGCACCAATACTGCGGCCCCATCGTCCTGAATCGCAGCGGTGATCCTGCTGAGCATCAGCCGGGTGAGAAGTCTCCGTTCTGGCACGCCGTCTCGCGCTGGGCGCAAGGCGGGCATCGCCTCGCCGGCAATGTATGCGTTTGGGAAGAGGAAAAGAAGCCGATCCTCGAACACATCGGCGGCAAACATTATCGGGTGACGGGATGGGAATGATCGTCAAGAAAGCGCGCGGACACGGCGGCCAACGTTGCTGGTATGACCGCACGCGAAAGAAGCGCGTGCGTCTGTACCACGCGTTCGGCCTATCGCGCCTAGTGATGAAAGACGGCTCGTGCTGGCGTCTGATTGTCGGCCCGTGGACATTTGCATTCGGGTTCCGCGCGACCAAAGCAGGGAGGCCCAAATGAAACGATCAACACTCCAACGCCGCACGCCGCTCAAGTCGGAAAAGCCCCTTAAACGCAGCCCATGGCCCATTGCTGACCGCGCAACGCAGCTTAAAAGAGGCGAAGCCAGGCGCCGTGTCAAGACGCGAGGCGATCACATTCAGGAACTGCAGTCCGCGTTCAACGAGTGGATCCGTTTGCGCGATGCGGGTCAGCCGTGCATCTCGTGCGGATCGTATCAGGGCGACTGGCACGCCGGTCACTACCGTTCGGTCGGGTCGGAGCCGGCGCTTCGCTTCGAGCCTGACAACGTGCACAAGCAATGCGCCCTATGCAACACCATTCTCTGCGGCAGTTTGGCCGGCTATCGAATCAACCTAATCGAAAGGATCGGCCTTGAGCGCGTCGAATGGCTGGAAGGCGCGCACCCACCGCAAAAACTCACCATCGCGGAGATTCGGGACATGAAAACTTTTTACCGCGCCGAAGTGCGCAGACTGAAGAGGGGGGCAGCGTGATCGCAAAGGGAACGAAGGTCCGCATCAAGGAAGATGAAATCGACGGCTTCGTGGCCGAGTTCAAACGGCGTGTCCGTGGACGCGTCGGCGTCGTGACCGGCCACACGCATGGGCGGGGCACGCCTATCGTGACCTTCCCGGCCGAAGGCCGGCGCAAGGAATACAACGGTGGCTTGATTCATGAGCGTTTCCTAGAGGTGGTCGAGCAACCCGCCAATACGGAGGTGGCAGCATGACTCTCGACCTCGAAGAAATCGAAAACATGGCCGACACCTGCGACTCCGGCGGCCATGTCGTTCCGGCTGCCACGGTGCGGGCGCTGGTGGGGGAAGTGCGGGCCCTACGCAAAGACAAGGAACGCCTGGATTCGGGCTGCATCATGACCTCCGAGCGTGACGAGTTCGGAGAGAGCTATAAATGCGAGCGGCGCGGCAACGACCTGCGCAAGATGATTGACGAGGCAATGGCGGCGGTTGCGCGCGAGAGGGAGGCGGCATGAATTGCAAACCGGGCGACCTCGCCTACCTCTCATCCGATTGTGTGGACGAAGGCGTAATCGTTGAGGTGCTGAGTGCAGCTACGCCAACCGAAGACGGGCCGGCGTGGCACTGCAGGAGCCGCACGCCCATCAACTGCATGTTGCAGGTGTCCAGGCGCGAAGTGACGACGACCGAGATCTGCGTGGCCGATTGTTATCTGCGGCCGATCAGCGGCGTTCCGCTTGTCAGCGAAGTGTCTGAAGACCTGAAGGAGCCAGCATGAACTACTTCCCCACGAGCCCCATTCCCGACTGGCCGAAGCGCGGTCGGAATGAATCTATTCCGCACAAAGAATCTGCCGCGATGCGCAAGTTCTTTAGCCATTCCACTGAGCAGTTCAACCGAGCCAGTGCGGCAGTACGCTCGCAACTCTTTCGCAACGGCGAGCCGATGATCTGTCTGTCGTGCGGGCGTGCGACGGCGGAAGATGGCGAGACGGTGTGCGGGCACTAGGTGTTGCAGACCCGCAAGATACGCGCCTAAGCCGTTGAAATATCGTATAATTTAAGTAGTCCTGAATTCGTGCGGGGTCATGATGAGAGACATAGCAGATCACGAATTGCGAAACTGGAGCCGGTGGTGCAATCTCGGCGGCACCATCCTGCCGTGGGGAGTCAATGCCGTCGTGCTGTTTGACGAAAACACGGCCCCGGCTCCGATCCACGAAGAGAACGCGAAGCGCGTGCAGGTCGTGTTCGACGCCGCAATCAGGATCGAGAAGAAAGTGCTGCAAGCCGAGTACCTGTCGCCGTTCAAGTACGACCGCACAATCAGCGTCGCTGCCGCAGTGCGGCGCCTGAATCGCGATGTGCCTGGTTTGGGTCTGAGCGTGGCCGGGTACGAAACGATCCTTGCCAGTGTCAAACGCCGAGTCGAGAGGGTATTCGCGTGAAGTACGCAGCAGAGGTGATGGCCCTTCTTGCGCCCTACCCGGGCCGCGAATTTCGTATGCGACAGATCGTGAACTACTGTGCGCCGAAGAAGGCTGACGAGAAAGAGCGCAAGCGCGTGCAGATGGCCGTCTATCGCGTCCTCCAGATGCTCGCGGAATCGGGCCATGTCGTCATCCGGGAACGCTCGCAGAACGGCGCGCCGGGCTCGTATTCGTGGCGCGTCATCGAAACTGCGAAAACCGTTACATGCGCTCCTTGCGAACCGTTACGCGAACCGTTACGCTTTGGGGGTGGCCAAGTTGCGCCCGCATGATTTATCCGGCTGGCAGGCCGGGCCATGAAAAGAGCCGCTTAGCTCAACGAATCACAAAGCCTCGCAGACGCGGGGCTTTTCTTTTTTTCGCCGACGTGAAATTTCCTGAACCGATGGAGTCCCGCATGTATGGGAATCCCGAGGACGTATTGTCGGCGAAGCAAACGCAGCAAGCGAAAGACCAGCAGCGCCAGCGCCGCACGCTCCACGCCCGCAAGGAATGGTCGGACGCGCGCAAGGCAGCCGAAGCGTTATTCGATTTCCCCGCGCCGGAGGCCGCTCGGCCGTCCACTCCGGCCGCTCCCCGCAACGGGGACTTTGCCGGCAACGGCAGGGATTCAGCATGACCC
>Ga0164242_10006263_pt1 | contig 13138 bp, 14 predicted proteins | sample OricomgcompostMG_FD_108783 | JGI IMG/M metagenome (GOLD analysis project Ga0164242, IMG submission 108783) | Miracle-Growth compost microbial communities from Emeryville, California, USA - Original compost - Miracle growth compost (MG) ...
ATCCTCCGTGTGGGTAAGGAAGGTGAAGACCTTGTTCGTCACCTCGATCATCAACGCCTTCATCTCCTCGTCGGAAAGGCGCGAGAGGTTCGTCCAGGGAATTTCCCCATAGGGCGATACTATCTTCACATCACTGTAGTCGCCCGTCTTACTGCTCGGGAAGATACCAGCATGGAGGTCTTCCAGGCCGGTGTTTCGGACGCATTGTTCCACAAGCGCGAGGGTAAAGAATGCCTTCTCGTCATCGGTCCAGATATCGTCGAACATAGCGGCCTCCGGACTGGAGAAGCAGGGCGGAAAGCGCCCTGATTCGGGTTATCCTAGGCTCAAACGGGCGGCTCGTTCCAGATCAGGAGTTCACGACCGGACTTCGATCCCGCCCCAATCTATCCGCCTGTAGCCGCCCCTACGACGCCCTCCGAATACTGTTGTAACCCGCCAGAATCCGCATTCTTTACCTGTCTCCGACGCCGCGACGCGTGGCGCTGAACCAACGGAGACAGGCAAGTGACCCAGCCCTCGGCGATCGTCCATGCGCGCAGCACATCCATGCTGAGGAGCGCGCTCGGCCCTGCCATCGCCAGCTGGCTCGACGATGCCGGCGTGGCGGAAGTCATGCTCAACGCGGACGGTCGGCTGTGGGTCGATCGGCTCGATACCGGCATGGCCGAAACCGGCGAGCGGCTTTCGCCAACGCAGGCCGAACGCATCATCCGGCTCGTCGCGCACCATGTCGGCGCCGAGGTCCATTGCGGTAGCCCGCGCGTTTCGGCCAAGCTGCCGGGAAGCGGCGAGCGGTTCGAGGGCCTGCTGCCCCCGGTGGTGACGGAACCGGTGTTCTCGATCCGCCGCCCCGCGAGTCTGCCGCTGAAACTGGGGGATTATGTCGAGGCCGGCACGATGACCGCGACCGCCGCCGCCTGGCTCGCGCGGGCGGTGGCAGATCGCGCCAATATCCTCGTCGCGGGCGGCACCTCCACCGGCAAGACCACGCTCACCAACGCGCTGCTCGCGGTCGCGTCCGCGAGCAGCGACCGCATCATCCTGATCGAGGACACGCGCGAGCTGCGGTGCGACGCGGCCAACGTCATCGCGTTGCGCACCGCGCCCGGCGTCACCATGACCGATCTGGTGCGATCGAGCCTGCGCCTGCGCCCCGATCGCATTTCCATCGGCGAGGTGCGTGGACCCGAGGCGCTCGATCTGCTCAAGGCATGGGGCACCGGACATCCGGGCGGGATTGGCACGATCCACGCTGGCACCGCCACCGCCGCGCTGCACCGGCTCGAACAGCTGATCCTCGAAGCCATCGCCCATGTTCCGTGCCCGCTGATCGCCGAGACCATCAACCTGATCGCGGTGCTGTCGGGACGTGGCGCCGAACGCCGCCTTTCCGAGCTGGTCCACGTCGACGGGCTCGACGTGCAAGGCAACTACCGGCTGCTCCCGATCCCCTCCCACTCGTTTCCTGGAGACCTGTCATGAAAGCGTTCAAGCGCCGGCTGTTCGCCGGCAATATGCTCGGCAACATCGGTATCGGCGCGGTCACGGCCGCCGGACTTCTCATTGCGCCCCCGGCATGGGCGAGCGGCACCGGCATGCCGTGGGAGACACCGCTCCAGTCGATCGTGGATTCCGTGCAGGGTCCGGTCGCCAAGGTGATCGGCGTGATCATCATCGTGATCACCGGCCTGACGCTCGCGTTCGGCGATACCTCGGGCGGCTTCCGCAGGCTGATCCAGATCGTGTTCGGCCTGTCGGTGGCCTTCGCCGCCTCGTCCTTCTTCCTGAGCTTCTTTTCCTTCGGTGGCGGGGCGCTGGTCTGATGGAGAATTTGCCGGGATTCGCGGCGCCGGTCCACCGGGCGCTCGCCGAGCCGATCCTGCTGGCTGGCGCTCCCCGCGCCCTGGCGATCGTCAACGGCACGCTCGCCGCCGCGATCGGGATCGGCCTCCGGCTGTGGATCGTCGGCATCGTCATGGCGGTGGTCGGGCACGGTCTCGCCGTGTTCGCCGCGCGCCGCGACCCGCAGATCCTCCCTGTCGTCCGCCGTCACATCGCGCTCCCCACTCTCTTTGAAAGCTGACGCCATGCTGTTCCTGCGCGAACATGCCCGCCACGCATTCCGGCTCTCGGACTTCCTGCCCTGGGCGGCGCTGATCGCGCCGGGCATCGTCCTCAACAAGGACGGCAGTTACTCACGCATCGCGCGGTTCCGCGGCCCCGACCTGGACAGCGCGACCCAGGCCGAACTGATCGCGACCTCGGCCCGGCTCAATGCCGCGTTGAAGCGCTTCGGCACCGGCTGGGCGATCTATGTCGAGGCGCAGCGCAAGGCCGCGCCCGGCTATCCGGTCTCGGATGGATTCGCGGATCCGGTCTCGGCACTGATCGACGAAGAGCGCCGCGACCTGTTCGAAGGATCGCCGGATCAGGCAGCCGTCCGGGGGACGGATGCCCCGGCGATGATGATCACCCAACCCAACTTCACCAGCAGCTACTATCTCACCCTGCAATGGCTGCCGCCGGCTGATGACACGTCGAAGGCATCGTCGCTGTTCTACGAAGGCGGGGCGCAGGCCATCGCGACGGCAGCCGACCACCTCAACGATTTCGAGCGCGAGACCGGCCGCATCCTCGACATGATCGAAGGAGTGATGCCCGAGGCGGCATGGCTCTCGGACAGCGAGACACTCACTTACCTCCATTCGACGATCTCGACCCACGAGCAGCGCATCGCCGTGCCCGAAACGCCGATGCACCTCGACGCGCTGCTCGCCGACGAAGTGCTGGTCGGCGGTCTTGCGCCGCAACTGGGCGCGAAACATCTGCGCTGCCTCTCCATCACCGGCTTTCCTGCCGCGACCGTACCGGGGATGCTGGACGAACTGAACCGGCTGGGCTTCGCCTATCGCTGGACCACTCGCGCGATCACGCTCGACAAGGTGTCGGCGCAGCGGATGCTCACCCGCATCCGGCGGCTGTGGTTCGCCAAGCGCAAGAGCCTCGCCGCGATCGTCAAGGAGGTGCTGACCAACGAGGCGAGCGTGCTGGTCGACAGCGATGCCGCCAACAAGTCGGCCGAGGCCGACGCGGCATTGCAGGATTTGGGCGCGGACATAGCCGGCTACGCCTATGTCACCACCACCATCACGGTGCTGGGCGATACCGCGCGCGACGCCGATCTCCGCCTTCAGGCGATTGAGAAGATCGTGCGTGGGCGAGATTTCGCCTGCCTGCCCGAGACGCTGAACGCGTTGGAGGCATGGCTCGGCTCGCTCCCCGGCAACCCCTACGCCAATGTCCGCCAGCCGCCGATCTCGACGCTCAACCTCGCGCATATGATGCCGGTGTCGGCGGTATGGGCCGGGCAGGAACGCGACACGCATTTCAACGCGCCGCCGCTGTTCCATGCGCGGACCCAGGGCGCGACGCCGTTCCGTTTCGCGATCCATGTCGGCGATGTCGGCCACGAGCTGATCATCGGGCCGACCGGATCGGGCAAGAGCGTGCTGCTCGCGTTCATGGCGCTCCAGTTCCGGCGATACCGGGGCGCGCAGATATTCGCGTTCGATCATGGCGGATCAATGCGCGCGGCGACCCTCGGTGTTGGCGGCGAATGGCACGATCTTGGCGGCGCGCTCGGCGGCAATAGCGCGCCGGTATCGCTCCAGCCGCTGGCGCGGATCGACGAGCCCGACGAACGGGCATGGGCGGTCGACTGGCTGGCCGCGATCCTGGCGCGTGAGGGGTTCGCTTGTCCCCCGGAGGTGAAGGAACATCTCTGGACCGCGCTGGGCAGCCTCGCCGATGCGCCGGTTGTTCAGCGCACGCTGACCGGCCTCACGGCGCTGATCCAGGCGTCGGGCCTGAAGCGCGCGCTGGCACCCTATACGCTCTCCGGTCCTTATGGGCGGTTGCTCGACGGCGATGTCGAGCATTTCGGGGAAAGCGCATTCCAGACGTTCGAGACCGAGGGGCTGGTCGGCACGCCCGCCGGTCCCGCGGTTCTCTCCTATCTGTTCCACCGCATCGAGCGCAGCCTCGACGGGCGGCCGACCCTGATCGTGATCGACGAAGGCTGGCTCGCGCTCGACGATCCGCTGTTCGTCCGACAATTGAAGCAGTGGCTCAAGACGCTCAGGAAGAAGAATGCGAGCGTCATCTTCGCCACGCAGAGCCTCGCCGACATTGAGGGCTCGACGATCGCCGCCGCGATCATCGAAAGCTGCCCGACCCGCATCTTCCTCGCCAACGAGCGCGCGCTCGAACCGCAGATCATGGCGATCTATCGCCGGTTCGGGCTCAACGACCGCCAGATCGGCATCATCGCGAGCGCTACGCCCAAACGGGATTATTATTGTCAGTCGGCGCTGGGCAACCGCCTGTTCGATCTTGGTCTCGGTCCCGTCGCGCTGGCCTTCGCCGCCGCATCCTCGCGCGCCGACCTTAACGCGATCTCCGCGCTGGTCGAGCGTGACGGTGCCGACCGCTTCGGGGAGGCGTGGCTCCGCCATCGCGGCCTCGACTGGGCCGCCGATCTGATCGCGGCGGGAACCGTATCCGCTTCCACCCCCGAGCTTGAGGAGATGTCCGCATGAAGATTCGTGCCTGCCGTCCGCTGCTGTCCGGCGTCGCAGGGCTAGCGCTGTTGCTCGCCGCCCCAGCCGACGCGCAGTTCGGCGGCATCGTCTATGATCCCAGCAATTACGCGCAGAACGTGCTGACCGCGACGCACACGCTCCAGCAAATCAACAACCAGATCACGCAAATCCAGAATCAGGCGCAGTCGCTGATCAACCAGGCGCGCAACCTGACCAGCCTGCCGACCAGCATCCTCGAGCCGATCCAGCGCGACATCGATCGGACCCGTCAGCTGATTCAGCAGGCGCAGCAGGTCGCCTACGACGTCTCGGACATCGACCGGGTGTTCAACCAGCGCTATCCGGCCGGCTCGCTATCCGGGACCAGCTCGGCCGATCTGGTCAGCAACGCGCAGACCCGCTGGAATGATGCGCTCGCTGCCTATCAGGACACGCTGCGCACCTCGGCCACGGTTGCCGGCAATCTCGACGACACCCGGTTCCAGGTGGGCACGCTGATCAGCGCGAGCCAGGGTGCGACCGGCGCGCTTCAGGCCGCCCAAGCGGGTAACCAGCTGATCGCGCTCGAGACCCGCCAGCTCGCCGACCTGACCGCGATGCTGGCTGCACAGGCGCGTTCGGCCAGCATCGCGGCCGCCCGCGCCGCCGCCGACGAGGCGCAGGGTCGCGAGCAGGCGCGACGCTTCTCGCAACCCGGAACCGGCTATGTCGCGCAAAGCGTGTCGCTGTTCCATGACTAAGCGGGAACCGCCCCGCCGCCGGTTTATCCTGCCCGGCTGGCGAACGCTCGCGATCGGTGCGGGCGTCGCTGGGACGGGCGTCGTTGCGCTGGTCGCGCTCCACCAGCCTACGCCGCCCGCGTCGCGGTTTGCCGCGTCGGTGGGCGAGGACACCACGCCCGCGCCGGCCCCGACCGATCCGCTGATGGCCGAGTTGCTGCGCTGCCGCTCGCTTGTCGCAAGGACAGATGATGCGACGTGCCGCAAGGCGTGGGAGGCCAATCGCCGCCGCTTCATGGGCGAGAGCCGGAGCTATGTACCGCCCGCCTCCAGCATTCCGACGGAAGGGCAGTAGGTCATGGAGCAAGGCACGGGGGTCATTGACGGCTTCCTCGACACCTTCGCGCGCTACATCGATTCGGGTTTCGGCCTTATCCATGGCGACGTCGGGTTCCTCGCCAGCTCGCTGATCGTCATCGACGTGACGCTCGCGGTGCTGTTCTGGACCTGGGGCGAAGGCGAGGACATCGTCGCGCGGCTCGTCCGCAAGACGCTTCAGGTCGGCTTCTTCGCTTTCCTGATCTCCAACTGGAACGGCCTCGCCAAGATCATCTATCTGAGCTTCTCCGGCATCGGCCTCAAGGCTGCCGGATCTGGCAGCGCCGACGATCTCCTGCATCCCGGTAAGATCGCGCAGGCCGGTATCGACGCGGCCCGCCCGCTGTTCGATCAGGCGACGGCGCTGGCGGGGCCGGTTGGCCTGTTCACCAACGCCGCGCAAATCGCGGTGCTCCTGCTGGCGTTCGTGATCGTCCTGCTCGCCTTCTTCGTCATTGCCATCCAGCTGTTCGTCACGTTGATCGAGTTCAAACTCGTGACGCTCGCCGGATTCGTCCTCGTGCCGTTCGGCCTGTTCGGCCGCACCGCTTTCCTCGCCGAGCGCGTGCTCGGCAACGTCATGGCGACCGGGGTCAAGGTACTGGTGCTGGCGGTGATCATCGGCATGGGCTCGACCATCTTCCACGAGTTCGTGATCGACTTTGGCGGCGCGCCGCCGACGCTGGAACAGGTCGGCTCGGTCGCGCTCGCCGCGCTTACCCTGCTCGGGCTCGCCATGTTCGGCCCCGGCATCGCCTCGGGCCTCATCTCGGGCGGTCCACAGCTTGGGGCCGGCGCGGCGGTTGCGACGGGCATGACGGTTGTGGGGGTCGGCGCCGCAGCCGCTGCGGGGACAGCGGGCGCGCTGGGGTTCGCCGGGCGTGGCACATCGGCTGCCGCCTCCACGCTCTCCCGGTCCAGCGGCTCGCCCCCATCCGGCACCCCCCCGTCCGCGTCGCCTGCTCCTCCGGCGCCTGCGGGCGGCGCTCCGGTGGTTCCTCCGCCGTCCGGAGCGCCGGGTGGCGGCGCGGCTGCTGCCTCGGGCGGTGAGGGTTCCGATCCAGCAGCGTCGCGTAGCACAGGCGAAAGTGGACCGGGATCGCTCACTACTGGCGGGACGACTGCGGATACTGAGGCGGGCGCCGCCGATGTCGAGCGGCTGGAACCGATCAACACCGCCAGCCCCGCCGCGTCGCCGACACCGGCCTGGGCGAAGCGGCTGCGCCGCCGACAGGCCATGATCCAGGGCGCGACCATGGCCGCCCACACGCTGCGTTCCGCCGACCATCACGGCGGCGCGGCTCATATCTCGCTGGAGGATTGCTCATGAATCCGTTCCGCCGTTCCTCGTCGCGCTTCGGCCGCGAGCCCGTTCCCGAAACCCCCTACCAACGCGCACGCCAGGCGTGGGACGACCGGATCGGCTCGGCCCGAGCGCAGGCGTACAGTTGGCGCCTGATGGCGTTCGGCGCGACCGCTTTGCTGTCGCTGTCGGTCGTCGACAACCTGCGGCTGCGGTTCGGCGCGCATATCGTGCCCTATGTGGTGGAGGTGGATCGTCTGGGGCAGGCGCGAGCCGTGGCGCCCGCCACCGCCAACTATCGCCCGACCGATCCCCAGATCGCGTGGCAACTGGCGCGGTTCATCGAGAACGTCCGCTCGCGGCCGGCCGATCCGATCGTGCTGCGCCAGAACCTCGCGGCGGCCTACGACTTCACGACCGAGCAGGGCGCCGCCGCGCTCAATGACTATGCGCGCGCCAACGATCCGTTCGCCGATCTCGCCGACAAGCAGGTCTCGGTCGATGTGAAGAATGTGGTGCGCGCTTCGCCCGACAGCTTCCGGATCGAATGGGACGAACGCCACTACGACCATGGTCAACTCGCCGCCACCACGCACTGGTCGGCGATCCTGACCATCGTCATCCGCACGCCGACCGATGCGGCGACGCTCAGCCGCAATCCGCTCGGCCTCTACGTCCACGCCATCAACTGGTCCCAGGATATCGGAGAATGATCATGCGCGCATTGCTGCTCGCCACACCTTTGCTCATCGCCACGCCGGCACCGGCGCAACCGGTTTCAACGTCCACACACCCGGTCGCCGCTGCGACCGAAGCCGCTCGCGTCGCACCGCGTCCCGCCGGATGGCAGGGCGCGATCCAGATCTTCGCCTATACGCCGGGCGGACTCTACCAGGTGTATGCGGCGGTCGGCGAAGTGACCGACATCATGCTGCAGGAGGGCGAGGTGCTGTCGGACACGGGCGCGGTCGCGGCCGGCGACACGGTGCGCTGGGTGATCGGCGAGGCGTCAAGCGGAACCGGCGCTTCCCGCCGCACGCACATTCTCGTCAAGCCGACCGATCCGGGGCTGCGCACCAATCTCGTCATCAACACGACCAGGCGCACCTATCATGTCGAGCTGCGCTCGACGCCTGCGACCTACATGGCCAGCATTGGCTGGTCCTATCCGCACGACGAGCTGATCGCGGTACAGGCGAGCGCGCAGGCGGCGACACGCGTCGCTGCTACGCAAGTCCAGACCGGCATCGATCCGGCGAAACTCGACTTCGCCTACCGTCTCACCGGCGACAAGCCGCCGTGGGAGCCGGTTCAGGTGTTCGACGACGGCGCGAAGACCTACATCCTTTTCCCGACCACGATCGCGCAGAGCGAGCTGCCGCCGCTGTTCCTGATCGGCGAGAAGGGGGCCGAACTCGTCAATTATCGCGTATCCGGCCGCTATATGGTGGTCGACCGCCTGTTCTCCGTCGCCGAACTCCGGCTCGGCACGAAGAAGCAGCAGATCGTCCGGATCGAACGGACGCACAAGCGGGATCGACGCTCGTGAGCGGGCGAGATGACCTTGTCGCCAACACGTCGGCGAGGCCCGAGCCCCTCGCCACGCGCGCGCCGGCGCCCAGGGCACGCCGGCTTTCGCGACGGGCGCTGGCTACGCTGACGGGCGCAGCCGCGATCGGGGTCGCGGCGGCGCTCGGCTACAGTCTGAGCCACAGCCATCGAACGACCGCCCCGCAACAGACGGTGTCGATCGAGCGCCCCAAAACCGATGCGCTGGCCGGTGCGCCAAAGGATTATGGCGATCTGGCGCGCACGGCCTCCGGCGGGATCGGCGCACCGCCGACAGCAACTGAGCCGCCCGCGGCACCGCGCCCCTTCGATACAACGACTCCGTCCACGCCGATCGACAATCAGGCCGTCGCCGACCAGCAGCGCCGCCGCCAGCGAAACGATAGCGCGCGGGCGAGCAAGCTGTTCACGGGGACCAGCGAGGGCGTAAGAGCTACCGTCGCCAGTACGGAAACGCCGTCATCATCGGCCATGCCATCGGCGGACAGCAACGCTGCACCGGCTGTCAATGCCGACCCGCAGAGTCGCAAGGCCGCGTTCGTGGCCGGCGGTGCTCGCGAGCCGACCGTCAATAGCGGACGTCTCACGGAACCGATGGGGCGCTATGTGATTTCGGCGGGTTCGACGATCGCGGCGGCTTTGATCACCGGCCTCTCGTCCGATCTACCGGGCGCGGTGGTGGCGCAGGTGACCGAAAACGTATTCGATTCGGCAACGGGTCGAACGCTGCTGATCCCGCAAGGCGCCCGGTTGATCGGAAGCTATGATGCCCATATCAGCTATGGTCAGGAACGTGCGCTGGTCGTCTGGACCCGGCTGATCCTGCCCGACGGCCGTTCGATCGACCTCGATCGGATGATCGGGACCGACCCATCGGGACGATCCGGCTTCACCGATCGTGTCGACCATCATACGGGCACGCTGTTCAAGGCAGCTCTGCTGTCGACCCTGTTCGGGCTCGGCACGCATGTCGCGACCGGCGGCGGCAATCATAGTGACATCGCCTTTGCGATCCGCGACAGCGCCAGCCAATCGGTCGAGCGCGCCGGCGACAAGCTGGTCGAGCACCAGCTCGACGTGCAGCCGACCATTACGATCCGCCCCGGTGCGCGCGTCCGCGTCCTCGTCGGACGCGATCTAACCCTCGAGCCGTGGGGGATGGATGATTTTCCAGGACGCGGCTGAGCGGCGTGTGAAGACGATCTTGCCTCGCCATCGAACAAGACTATATTCGGTCTTAATTTGGATAGGCGAGGCCCCATGCGATATTCTGCCCAGATCAAGCCGATTAGCTATTTGAAGGCGCATGCCGCGGACGTGCTCCTCGACCTGAAGGAAAGGCGCGAGCCGATGGTGATCACGCAAAACGGCGAAGCGAAGGCGGTGATCCAGGACGTGGCGACGTTCGAGCAGACGCAGGAGACGCTTGCGCTCCTCAAGCTGCTCGCGCTCGGCAATCAGGAGATTGCCGCCGGCAAGAGCAGGCCCGCCCGCACAATCGTCGAAGAGCTGCGTTCTAAGGCCGCCGCCCGCTGATGGCGGATCAGCGGTTCGAGGTCGAATTGACCGAGGGCGCGGAAGGCGATCTGAAAGCCATTCACGCATGGTTGGCCGAACATCGTTCGGCGGAGGACGCCGATACGCTCCTCGAATCGTTCCTCGACAAGGTCGGAACGCTCGAGCGATTTCCATTGCGAGGGAGCGTTCCCAAGGAACTCGATGCGCTGGGCATCCGTGAATTCCGCCAGATTCTGATGCCGCCTTACCGGTTGATCTATCGGGTTGTCGGCACGACCGTTTTCATTCTCGTGATCGCCGACGGTCGCCGGGACATGCAGGCGCTGCTCGAACACCGATTGCTCAATCGATAGCGCCGCCGCAATCGGTCTTTGCCGCCGCCCGAAGATGGCGCAGCAGGCGATGCCTGAGCGGATTGGCGTCGTCGCGGAGCCAGCGCGCATGAATCGCGATATGGGCGTCGCACTCTTCGATCGGCCGGAAATCGACGCCGGTGCATGGTCTCGCCGCGGATATCGGTATGATCCCGGTTCCAAGATCCATGGCGACCAGATCGAGGACAGTTGCCGGAGATAGCGCATGCTGAGGATCGTCGCCATCTCCGATCGAGGCGCTATCCTGCGCGCGATCATGTTCGGTTTCCTCCATAGAGCCCACCCGGAACAATGTCACCGCGCAGAGCGCCGGCGAGTTCACCTCGGCCCGACAGATCAGCTGGCTTTTCTCGGGGTGCGCGACGACAAGCCGCTCGTTCCAGAGAAACTCGCTTTCATAGGCTATATCATCCTTCACGCGGGACATTGGCGATACCGTCAGATCGAGCCGATGCCGGTCAAGCGCGGTACGAAGCGTGTCGGGCGCGCCTTCCACGAGCCTCAGACGCACCAATGGCGCCTCGGCGGCAAAGGCCGCCATGCCGATGCGGAAGGGACCGCCGAATAAGCCTGGGCAGAATCCGACCGAAAGCGTTCCGCTGTCGCTTCGTGCCGCGCTCGTCGCGTCCGCCATCTGCCGATCAACCACGTCGAGAATTCGGCGAGCACTCGGCAACACCGCTCTGCCAACCGGTGTGAGGGCAAGCGGTGCGCCTCTCCTTCGCGCGAAGAGATCGCCGCCGTAGATGTCCTCAAGCCGCCGTATCGCCTGGCTGACCGCGGGCTGGGTGCACCCGAGCAGCCTCGCCGCAGCGCTGAAGCTTCTCTCCTCAGCCACGCGCAGGAATACGACAAGCTGATGAAGTTCAGGGCGCGCGCGCCGTATGTCGCGGTCGTTATGCACAATCCATGTGGCCGGCAACACGCCGGATTGGATCATCGCTCTCGTGTCGGACCGCAGGCACGGCTATCTCCAGCTAAGATGTCGCGGACGAGGAAGGCCCGAGCGAAACACAAAAAGATGGCCGCGGCTTTCCCGTAGAAGCGGGAGACGTCGAACCTGCGCCCATGGACCCCGAGGCAGACGGGAAGCTGGACTAGTTCGCTGCATCAGGCGGTAAAGACCGTGCTATTCTAGAGACTTGCTCCGAGTCGTCTCGGAGCGGAATATGTTGCCTGTCGGCGGACCTCGGGAAAACGCAGTGCGTCGACGTTCGGAAAAACAGCGACCGAACGCGATGTGGAGCAGGGCCGCGCGCGCCGGGCGAACAGGGGCGCGCGCAATGCTTATCGATCTCGTTCAGCGATTTCATGACGTCGTCGAGTTGTTCGACAGCCTCGAATCGGTTTCGCAGGCCGTAGCCGCCATCTGCAGGCTCGCGGGCTTCCGCTATTTCGCGATCGCACATCACGAGCAATGGGAACCAGACCGAAGCGACGTGCTGCGCGTTCATAATTATCCCTCCGAATGGGCGGCCTGGTTTGACGCGCAGGGTCTGGGCGTGCGGGATCCCGTTCATCGAGCCAGCCAGTCGCGCAACTCAGGCTTCGGCTGGTGGGCGCTCGAGCATCTCGTCGATCTTACGCCGGCCGACCACAAGGTTCGCGCGATGGCCCGGGACGCCGGCATCGGCGACGGTTATACCGTGCCCTATCATGTGCCGGGCGAACGAAGCGGCTCCTGCTCATTCGCGGTCGAGCCGGGCATTCGTTTCCCGCGTGATCAGATCCCGCTCGCCCAGTCGCTCGGCTCCTTCGCATTCGAGGCCGCCAAGAATTTCGTTACCGTGCCGTCCTCGCATCGACGCCGCGCTGTGCGCCTGACCGAGCGGGAGCGCGAAATCGTGGCGTGCCTGGGCCAGGGCAAGCAGGAGAAGGAGATCGCGCGCTATCTTGAGATCAGCCCCGCGACGGTCAATGCGCATCTCAAGAATGCACGCATTCGCAACGGGATCAGCAAAAGCGCGCCATTGATCGTCAGGGGATTGTTCACCGGATCGATTACCTATGGCGAACTACTGGGAGAGCGCGTTTCCAGGCGACCCTGAGGTCAATTTAAAACAGCACTCAAATGCGCGGGAATGCCCTGTTCCCGGCATGGAGCGCGTTGCCGAATCGATCATGTGTAGCGCCTTTCCCGTGTGATCCTATCCTGTGTTTACAGGATAGGATCACGGCGTCGTTTCCGCGCAAATCCCGCCTCGTCACAACGAAGCACGAGGTGCGCTATGACGCTGGTGGATCGACAGGAATTGGACGAGGGCCAAGCGCTACGCGCCATGTTCGTGGCGCGCAAGGAGGTGTTCGTCGACCTTCTCGGCTGGGACGTCCCGGTGCTCGACGGTCGTTTCGAACTCGACCAGTTCGACGACATACATGCCCGCTATCTCATCCTCCTGGATCGACAGGGTCGTCACAAGGCGTCCGCCCGGCTGCTGCCGACGACGCGCCCGCATATTCTCGACACGCTATTCCCCCGGCTTAGCCAGGGCGATATTCCGCGCGGGGGCAGCGTCTGGGAGATCACGCGCTTCTGTCTTGACCGGAACCAGAACGCCAGCGCGCGGCTCGCGGCGCGCAATCGGCTGGTCAGTGCGCTGGCGGACCATGCGCTGGATCACGGCATCACGCGCTACACAGGCGTCGCCGAGCTTCCCTGGCTCAAGCAGATCA
>Ga0164242_10006264_pt1 | contig 13137 bp, 14 predicted proteins | sample OricomgcompostMG_FD_108783 | JGI IMG/M metagenome (GOLD analysis project Ga0164242, IMG submission 108783) | Miracle-Growth compost microbial communities from Emeryville, California, USA - Original compost - Miracle growth compost (MG) ...
CAGGAAGATTCGGCTGGCTGGGGCGGCAGGATTCGAACCTGCGCATGCCGGTACCAAAAACCGGTGCCTTACCGCTTGGCTACGCCCCAGCAGAGGAGCGGCCCATAGTCTGCGCTTCAGACGAAGTGAAGAGCCGTCCACGGCAAACGGGGAAATTGCGTGTATGGCGCAAAAAACGTAAGGAAAGGCCGGAACGCGGGGAGGAAAAATATGAAAACTCGTGCGCACCGGCTGGCCGGGGCTTCGATTGCCGCGCTTTCGATGGGGTGATCTGGGCGGCGGCCTCTCCGGCCTGCTGCGGTGGGATTATCGCCGCACCGGCCGCACCTGGTGGGACGTTTACGACACTACGGTGAGCAAGCCCGTGAACCTGGCCGACCTGCGCGCGGGGATCAAGAAGGATAGCTGGAGCCTGACCGGCTTCGCGAGCAACCTGTTCAACGAGAAGTACAACGCCGAATTCTCACCCGGCGGTTTCGTCTTCAAGGCCCGTCCGCGAATCTACGGTGTGGAGGCCAGCTATCGGTTCTGATACCGCCACGGCGTGAACGATTTCATCCTCGCCCGCGCAGTCCATGTCGTCTCGGTGCTGATGTGGATCGGCGGTGTGGCGTTCGTGACGACGGTGACGATGCCGGCTATCCGCCGGTCCGTTCCGGAGGCGGAGCGACTGGCGGCCTTTCATCGCTTCGAGGAGCGGTTCGCCCCGCAGGCGCGGGTCTGGGTGCTGCTCGCCGGCGCGAGCGGCCTGTGGATGATCTGGCGCACCGATATGTGGAGCCGCTTCGAGGACGGCCGCTACTGGTGGATGCACGCGATGGTCTGCCTGTGGGCGCTGTTCGCGCTGATGCTGTTTGTGATCGAGCCGTTTTTCCTCCACCGGCAGATGGAGTCCCCGCCCGATCCCGCGCGAGTCTTCGCCCGTATGGAACGGCTGCACCGCGTGCTGTTGATACTTTCGCTGCTGACCGTCGCGGCGGCCGTCATGGGCAGCCACGGCTGGCCGTTTTAGACGGGTTCTCCCTCCGCTTGCGGGAGGAGACCCATCGCTCAATAATCTGCCCGTTTGCGCACGGGATCGAACAGCGCCTTGTCGAGCGTGTCGAAGTCCTTCGCCGAGTGGCGTTCGGCGAGGCCGTTCTGGGCGTTGACCAGGCGGCCGCGGATCGCTGCGGGGCGGGCGTCGATCGCCTTTACCCAGCGCCCGACGTTCTCGTATTCGTCGAGCGAGAGGAATACATCGCAGCGGTTGTAGGCGCCGTGATAGAGATTGCCGAGCCAGGTGTAGGCGGCGATGTCGGCGATCGTGTAGTCGGGGCCGGCGAGATACTCGGTCTTGCCGAGCTGCATGTCGGCGACCGAGAACAGTCGCTTGGTTTCCATCGCGTAGCGGTCGATGGGATACTTGTAGCGCTCCGGCGCGTAGACGTAGAAATGGCCGAAGCCGCCGCCCATGAACGGCGCGCTGCCCATCTGCCACATCAGCCAGCTCATCGTTTCGGCCCGCGCCGGGTTCGCCTTCGGCAGCAGGTAACCGAACTTTTCCGCCAGGTGGAACAGGATCGCGCCGCTCTCGAACACTCGGAACGGCACGGGGCCGCTGCGATCGACCAGCGCCGGAATCTTCGAGTTCGGATTGATGTCCACGAAGCCGGACCAGAACTGGTTGCCTTCAAAGATCTTGATCAGCCAGGCATCGTATTCGGCGTCGGAGTAGCCGGCTTCGAGCAGCTCCTCGAACATGATCGTCGCCTTCACCCCGTTGGGCGTGCCGAGCGAATAGAGCTGGAACGGATGCTCGCCCACCGGCAGCTCGTGCTCCTCGCGCGCGCCGGCGGTGGGGCGGTTGATGCCGGCGAACTGGCCGCCGTTCTCGGGATCGTAGTCCCAGACTTTCGGCGGGGTATAGACGTCGGACATCGGCTGCTCTCCTCGAGTGGATGACTTTGTCCGCCACATGGCCCGCGACAGCCGGAACCGCAAGGGCCTGCGGTCCGTTCAGCGGCCGCATGGCATCCCGCTCTCCCAGGCTCGTTCACGTCGAGGATGGCTTGCCGGGAATCACCCGCAAGAAGGCGGGGCGGCGATGGGCCTACTTCGACGCCGACGGAGAGCGGATCACCGACCGCGAGGAGATCGACCGGCTCAACAAGATCGCCTTGCCGCCCGCTTATACGCGCGCCTGGTTCTGCCCCGATCCCAGCGGCCACATCCTTGCCACCGGGTTCGACGACAAGGGACGCAAACAATACCGCTATCACCCCGATTACCGCACCCATCAGGAAGCCGAGAAATTCGACCGCACCGCGGAGTTCGGCGGGCTGCTGCCGAAGCTGCGCAAGCAGGTCGAGAAGGACTTGGCCGGCGCCACGCTCAGCCGCGAACGGGCGATCGCCAGCGTCGTGCGCCTGCTCGATCTCGGCGCGGTCCGGGTCGGCAACGAGAGTTACGCCAGGTCGAACAAGAGCTTCGGGGCGACGACCTTGCGCATGCGCCACGTCACCGTCTCGGGCAAGACGGTGAAGCTGCGTTTCAAGGCCAAGTCCGGCAAGTTGTGTGAAGTCGCGGTGACCGACCTCCGTCTGGCGCATTTCGTTCGCAAGATGGACGATTTGCCGGGCCAGAACCTATTCCAGTACATTGGAGATGACGACGAAGTGCACGCCGTCGGCTCGGCCGAGGTCAACGATTACCTGTGCGAGACGATGGGCGAGCACTTCACCGCCAAGAACTTCCGCACCTGGCACGCCAGCGCGATCGCCTTCGGGCTACTGGCGCATACGAAACGTCCCTTGACCATCGCGGCCCTGATGGATGAAGTGAGTGACAAACTCGGCAATACCCCAGCCATCGCTCGCAAGAGCTATGTCCACCCGGTGGTGGTTGCGCTGGTCGATCGGCAACAGAAGTGGCGCCAGGGCCTGAAGCTGCCGCGCAAGACCAGGTGGCTGAGCCGGGAGGAGCGGGGACTGCTCAAATTGCTCGAGACCAGTCCCGGCGCGGAGAAATTGCTGGCGGCCTGATTTTTTCCGTTCGTGTCGAGCGAAGTCGAGACACCGCGCGCTCGTGTCTCGACTTCGCTCGACACGAACGGATAAGTTGGGCAGTGCCGTAGTATGTCTCAGCTTTACGACGGCGTTTGGCGCGATTCACCTCCAGCGGCCGAGGAGATTGGCGAAGACGGGCAGTTCCGCCGCATCGACAGCCCGCTGCGGAACTGGATTTCGCCCGATCCGGATGCGGAGTTCCCGGCCGAGGCGGGGCGGTACCACTTGTTCGTCGCCTGGGTCTGCCCGTGGGCCTCGCGAGTCACTGCCTATCGCGTGCTCAAGGGGCTGGACGATGTGATTTCGCTCTCCGTCTCCCACGGCGTGATCGGCAATCAGGGCTGGATATTCGAAAACGACACGATCTCGCCGTTCACGGTGCCGCATCCGCTTTACAAGGTCTATCAGGCGCACGACCCGCATTACACCGGCAAGGCCACGGTGCCGACGCTGTGGGACAAGAAGACCGGCCGCATCGTCAATAACGAGAGCGCGGACATCATTCGCATGTTCAATTCGGCGTTCGACCACCTGACTGGCAACCGGCTCGACTTCTATCCCGAAGACCTACGCCCGGCGATCGACCGCTGGAACGAGCTGATCTATCCGATGCTCAACAACGGCGTCTATCGCGCCGGCTTCGCCAGTTCCCAGCAGGCGTACGAGGAGGCTGCGCGCGGGGTATTCGAAACGCTCGATGCGATGGAAGCGCAGCTCGAACGCACCCGCTACCTCACGGGCGAATGGCTCACCGAAGCCGACTGGCGCGCCTTCACTACCTTGGCGCGCTTCGATGTCGGCTATCACGGTGCGTTCAAGTGCAACCTCAGGCGGATCGAGGATTACCCGGCGCTCCGCGGCTACTTGCGCGAGCTCTATCAATGGCCGGGCATCGCGAAGACGGTGAAGCTCGAGGAGATCAAGCGCAATTACTATGCGCTGACCGACAAGCACGGCATCTATCCGATCGGACCGGAACTCGACTTGTCGACGCCGCACGATCGCGAACGGCTGCCGGGTCGCGGCATTCGGGAGCGTGGCGCATGACGCCCGATCTGATCGTGATCGGCGGCGGTTCGGCGGGTGCCGCCTGCGCCGCGCGGCTGGCGGAGGGCGGCAAGCGCGTGCTGCTTGTGGAAGCCGGCAAGTCCGACGCCGACATTCGCTCCAAGGTGCCGGCCCTGATGAGCGGCATCGTCCACACGCCCGAGTTCGACTGGATGTACAAGGCTGAGCCCGACGGCTCTGTCGGCGGACGGGCGGACGTGTGGCCGGCGGGCAAGCGCCTTGGCGGCGGCAGCGCAATCAACGGGATGATGTTCATCCGCGGCCACAAGTGGGATTACGACCAGTGGGCCGAGCTCGGCGCGACGGGCTGGGACTACGCCAGCGTGCTGCCATATTTCCGGCGGATGGAGGACAACGAGCGCGGCGCGGACGAATGGCGCGGGCGGGGCGGCCCGATTGCCGTGTCCGAATTGCGCTCCCGCTACGAAATCACCGACGAGTGGATCGAGGCGGTGCAGCAGGCGGGCTATCCGCGCTCGCTCGACCTCAACGGGCGCGAGGCGGAGGGCGTCGATCACATCCAGCTATCGCAGAGGCGCGGTCTGAGACATTCAACGGCCGCGGGCTACTTGCGGCGCAGGCGGGCGAGGCTCGATATCCTTCTCGAAGCGCAAGTGCTGAAGATCGAAACCGAGGGCGGCCGAGCCACCGGCGTTGCCATCCGGCGCGGCGGTGAGGTTTCGACGCTGACGGCCCGCGAAGGAGTGGTGCTCTGCGCCGGCGCTCTCAACACGCCGCGGCTGCTGATGCTGTCGGGGATCGGACCGCAGGAGCAATTGCGGCGCCACGGCATCGCCGTCGTGCAGGACCTGCCCGGCGTCGGCGAAAACTTGCAGGAACATCCGGGCGTCCATTTGGTCGATGCGGTCGATGCGCATACGCTCAATGATGATTCCAGGGGCTTCAACGGCGTGAAGCAGGTGCTGGCCCTGGCGATCGCCCGCACCGGCGCGCTGACCACCGGCATCGGCCATGCGCAGGCGTTCGTGCGCAGCCGTGAGGGCTTGCCGGCACCGAACCTGCAATTGGCGTTTTCGGCCTTCGCGTTCGACGTCACCGAGAAGGGCAACCTGGCGCTGCGGCCTGAAAGTTCGGTTTCGACCTTCGTCGCGCTGATGCGGCCGCAATCGCGCGGGCGGATCACCTTGCGCTCGAACGACCCCGACGCGCCGCCGGTGATCGAACACTTGCTGCTCGGCGACGAGGACGATGTCGAACAACTGATCGACGGCCTCGAGATCGCTCGTGCGATCATGGCCCAGCCGGCGATCGCGCCGCACGTGACCCGGGAAGTACGGCCCGGTGCCGACCTGGCGACCCGCGAACAGCTCGGCTTCTACGTCCGCGCGGCGACGATCCCGATGTTCCACCCTGTCGGCACGGCGAAGATGGGCGCTGCCGACGATCCGCAGGCGGTGGTCGGTCCCGCTTGCCGCGTGCGCGGACTCGACGGCCTGTGGGTCGCCGACGCCTCGATCATGCCGACGATCCCGCAAGGCAACACCAACGCCACCGCGATCATGATCGGCGAGCGTGCGAGTGACCTGATCCTCGACCGGCTGCGGGCAAAGCGGGCGGCTTAGCCTGCTTCTTCCCGCACGCAAGCGGGAGGGGAAGGAATGGCTCCTACTTCGCCACTTCGTTCGCCAGCATCTCGGGCGTCGGCGGCGCGGTATCCTTGGGATCGGAACCCTTGTGCTTGTCGGTTGCCTTGAGCGGTGCGCCGTTGGCGACGCCGAAGCCCACCGGCTCTCCCGCGAATTCCGTATAAGCGACGTTGACGTTCATGTGCGCCCGCGCCAGTGGCGTGTTGCCGTATTCGAGACCCTTCTTGATGTGGGTGTCGAGCAGCGGCGCGAAGTCCGGGTTCTTTTTCAGGTCATCGACGGCCAAGCCGGGCGGGTCGCCGGCATTGTAATGGCGCTTCGCGTCATCGACCAGAGCCCGGTCGAACTTGGCGAGGCGAACGAGGCCGGCCCAGGTATTCATATGACCATGACCTTCCTCGACCAGGTCGACCTTGCCCTTCATCGCCTTGACGAGTTCTCCCGTCTCTTCGGCGATCGCTTCGGCCCCGCCTGCGGGCAGGAAGGGTGCCATGTTCCACGCCATCACGTCGCCCATGCATAGCAGGCGCGCCGCTGGGAAGAGGACGAACGTGTCGCCATTCGTGTGGCCGCGGCCGAAATGATAGAGTTCGATCCGGTCTGCGCCGGAGCCGATGGTCATGCGATCCTTGAAAGTCTCCGTCGGCAGCAGCTTGGGATTGCCGCGCGGGCCGCTCAGTTCCTCCTTCGCACCCTCGTTCATCACGATGCGCACGTTCGGATACTGTTCGCGGATGTAGTCGTTGCTGCCGACGTGATCGGGGTGGCTGTGCGTGTTGATGATGAGCTTGATCGGCTTGTCGGTGATCTTCTTCACCTGCTCGACGATATAAGGCCCGTTGCCGGGCATCTTCGTGTCAACCAGGACGACGCCGTCCTTCTGCACCACGACCAGCGTGTTCCCGCCGCCGCCGAAGATCTTGTAGATGTTGTCCTTGACGTGTTCGGCGGGCTCGGGCGGTGGCAGTCCGCCGCCACGCGGCGGCGCGGCTGGGCGGCCGGGTGCGGCGGCAGCAGGCGGGGGCGATTGTTGCGCGGTCGCGGTCGCGGCCATGCTGCCGGCAACCAATAATGCTAGAACTGCTGTCGTCCTCATCCCGTCTCTCCCTTGACGGGTATGATTCGGCCCGTCGTTGACTCTGTCTAATCCTGCTGGGCCGGATTGGCAAAGCCCGCAAGTGTAGCGGATGGTCGCAAGGGCTGGGGATCAATCGAGCCGCATCACCCAGCCGTGGCGGTCCTCGGTCGTGCCGCGCTGGATCGATACCAGCTTGTCGCGCAGCCGCTGGGTCGTCTGGCCTGGTCCGCCGGAGCCAACGGTGAACTCGCCGTCATGGCTGGCGACCTTGCCGATCGGCGTCACCACGGCAGCCGTGCCACAGGCGAAGGCTTCGGTCAGGAGGCCGCTCTGCGCATCGGCGCGCCATTGGTCGAAGGCGTAGCGCTCCTCCCGCACGGTCAAGCCCTCCTCGCCGGCGATGGTCAGCAGGCTGTCGCGGGTGATACCGGGCAGGATCGTGCCGGTCAGCGGCGGCGTCACGAGGCTGCCGTCGTCGAATACGAAGAACAGGTTCATGCCGCCGAGTTCCTCTACCCAGCGGTGCTCGGCCGCGTCGAGGAAGCAGACCTGATCCATGCCGCGAGCAACGGCGTTGGCGTGGGGCACCAGGCTCGCCGCGTAATTGCCACCGCACTTGGCCGCACCTGTGCCGCCGGGGGCAGCGCGGGTATAGTCCTGCGAAACCCAGATCGACACCGCCGGCGCTCCGGATTTGAAGTAGTTGCCCGCGGCGCTGAGAATGACGAGGAACTTGTACTGCTTCGCCGGCCTCACACCGAGGAACGCTTCGGTCGCGATCATGAACGGCCGGATGTAAAGACTGCCGCCCTGGACCGGCGGGAACCAGCCGCTATCGACAAGCACGAGCTGGCGAATCGCCTCGACGAAGGTTTGCTCGGGCAGATTAGGCATCGCCAGCCGGTCGGCCGATGCGTTGAAGCGGCGCGCATTCTCGTGGGGGCGGAACAGGCCCATCGCCCCATCGGCGAGCCGGTAAGCTTTGAGCCCTTCGAAGATCTCCTGCGCGTAATGCAACACCGCGCAGGCCGGATCGAGGCTCAGCGGCTGCCGCGGGCCGAGCGTCGCGCCGTGCCAGCCGTGGTCTTCGTCCCACTCGATCGTCACCATATGGTCGGTGAACACCTTGCCAAACCCCGGATCGGCGATGGCTTGCGCGCGGATTGTGTCGGAAACAGGGGCGGGATGTGGGGTGCGGGTGAAATCGATCGGGTGGTCGGCGCTGTCAGCCATGGACGAGTCTCTGATTGCGGAGGCGCTATGCCTGAATGAATATTACAATTCTCACAAGAGAATTGTAATAAATGGTAACCTATGCGACTATCTCCACTTGCCCTAGCGAGGCGGCCCGATAAATTGAAGAGGCACCGGTATATCAAAAAATGAGAAGGCCGGCTCCGCCCGTCGGGGAACCGGCCTTCGCATGGTCAGCGGCCGTTTAGCCGCCCACGAAGCCTTTATCGGCGAAAGTGAAGATTACCGATAATGCCTCGCGAGGGTCTGAACCGACCTCCCTGCTGAACCATGAGACATCGGATCACCTCCTTTCGCGCTTGAAAGCCAGACCGCCGTTTCACCGGCGACCAAGACCCGCGTGGACCGCTGGCCTTGGGTTAAATGTGAGTCGTCGCGCGCAACAAAGCAAGTCTTGCATTTGGTTTTTTCACTGTCAGAATCCAGAGCTTCGGGCCCGTGCGGGGGAGCGCGGGCCCGTCCTCTTTTCCGCTCAGCGGCAATCCTCGATCACTCGGGTGATTTCCGGCCAGCTTGGCAGGTAGAGCGTCGGCTCCCCCGTGACTTCCACGGCGAAGCGTCCTTTCGAAAAGGCCATGGCGTCGAGAAACGAATCGGCCGCGGGCAGGCTCGCGGCCACGAGATGCTCGACCGCGCCCTGCGCGGGATTGGCCGAGAAGGCGCGGGTGGTCGTTTCCGTGCGGATCGTCATGGGCTGTGGAACCGTCGAGGCGCTGGTGCGGCCGATGGAGACCGTGCGCCGCGCCGGATCGCAGCGCATGGCGAAGAGCGGCTGGGTCGATGTCGGCCCGAAGGCGGCGATCGAGGCATTCGCTTGCGGGATATAGAACCAATTCCCCGGCGTCTGTGGCGCGTCCATCCAGTTGGAATAGGTCGGCTGCGGCGCCGGGACTGGAGCTGGCGCGGGCGCCGGTGCCGGAGCGGGGGGCGGCGCCGGAGCCGGCGCGGGCGTTGGGGGCGGAACGCAAGCCGCGAGGGCGGCGAGCGCGAGAAGGGGCAGGGCGGCGAGAAAGCGTTTCGTCATCGTTCCTCCGTGGCCGAGCGGCGGGATTGGCTCAAGCGCGGCGAAACGGCTAAGCGCGTAAACATGGCGAAGCAACGCATCGACCAACTCCTGGTGTCTCGTGGCCTAGCAGAAAGCCGCGCCCGCGCGCAGGCGTTGGTGATGGCTGGGCTGGTCTTCGCCGGAGATCGAAAGATCGAAAAGTCTGGCCAGCAAGTCACTGAAGAGGCGAAGATCGTGGTCAAGGGGCGCGACCATCCCTGGGTCAGCCGCGGCGGCATCAAGCTGGCCTATGCGCTCGATCATTTCGGGCTCGATCCCGCCGGCGGGGTGGCGATGGATATCGGCAGCTCGACCGGCGGCTTCACCGATGTGCTGCTCCAGCGGGGCGCCAGCCACGTCTTCGCGGTCGATTCCGGCACCAATCAGCTCGCCTGGAAGCTCCGCCAGGATCCGCGCGTCACCGTGCTCGAGCAGACCAGCGCGCGCGTCCTGACGCGCGAGCAGATCGACCGGCTGTGCGACTGGGTGGTCTGCGACGCTTCATTTATCGGTCTTAGCAAGGTCCTCGAACGCCCGCTCGAACTCGCCGCGCCCGATTGCCGGATCGTGGCGCTGATCAAGCCGCAGTTCGAGGTCGGGCGCGAGGAAGTCGGCAAAGGCGGCGTCGTGCGCGATCCGGCGCTGCACGAACGCGTGTGCGGCGAGGTCCGCGCGTGGCTCGAAAGCAGCGGCTGGATCGTCCAGGGAATCGTCGAAAGCCCGATCACCGGCCCCGAAGGCAATGTCGAGTTCCTCGTTTCGGCCCGGCGGGGGACGATCTAGCCGCTTGCATTGCGCGCCGTCCACGCGCCCGCCAATATCCGACCGACCGAATCGGGAGCCTCGATGAATCGTCTTGCTTCGCCCGCACAGCTTCGTGCCAGCTTCTTTCGTTGGGCCCTGTTCATCGTGCCTTTGGTGCTGCTGCTCGGCTTCGTTTCGGCCAAAGTGGCCGGGAGCAGCGCAGACAATGTCTGGTTCGCCAATCTTGCGAAACCGGGCACTTATCCGCCGCCGACCACATTCTGGATAGTTTGGACGGTGCTTTACGCGTTGATGGGTGTCTCCCTCGCGCTGGTTTGCGCCGCCTGGGGCGCGCGCTTCCGGGCCGCGGCGATCGTACTGTTCATCCTGCAACTGCTGCTGAATCTCGCCTGGAGCCCGGTGTTCTTTGCCCTGCACGAGATCAAGATCGCGCTCGCGGTCGTGCTGGCGCTCGATGTCGCGGTGCTCATCGCCACGGCGCTGTTCTGGCGCGTGCGCCGCCTCGCGGGCTGGCTGATGGTGCCCTATGTCACCTGGGTCCTGTTCGCGACGGTGCTCAACTGGCAAATTCTCGAGCTCAATCCCGACGCCAGCGGGACGAACGGCTCGCATGCGGTGCAGCGCATCCAATTGTAGCTTGCGGCGCGCGCCTGAACGCCCCACATCGGCGCCATGCAAAGCGAAAATCCCCTGATCGCCGATTTCGTCAAGATCGCCAACAGCGCCGCCGGCACTTTCGCTGGCATGACTCGCGAGGCGCGTGAGGGCGCCCGCGAGAAGATGAAGCAGGCTTTCGGCGGCCTCGATTTCGTCAGCCGCGAGGAATTCGACGCGGTGAAGGACATGGCCGCCAAAGCGCGCGAGAAGGTCGAAGCGCTCGAAGCGAAGATCGCCGCGCTGGAAGCTAGTCTGCCAAAGTAAGACCCTCCCCGGCACGGGGAGGGGGACCACCCGAAGGGTGGAGGGGCACAGGCAGGTTTTCCTTGCCTTGCAGGTTCCGCTAACCCGAGGGTGCCCCTCAACCATGCTGCGCATGGTCCCCCTCCCCCGTTGGAGGATGATCATCTAGACCAGCCCCATGCAACTGCGCGCCCCCGCGATCCTGCTTGCCGCCCGCCCACACGGCGAGACAGCGGTGGTCGCGCGCCTCCTGACCGAAGAGGCGGGCGTCGTCGCCGGTTATGTCGCGGGCGGGCGAGGCCGGCAACTGCGGCCGGTCGTGATTCCGGGCAACCTGGTCGAGGCCGACTTGCGCGCGCGCTCCGACAGCCAGTTGCCGTTCGCTCGGCTGGAACTGGTCGAAAGCCGCGGTCCCTGGCTCGGCGAGCCACTGCCGACGGCGGCGATCGGCTGGGTCTGCGCGCTCACCGCTACCGCGCTTCCCGAGCGGCATCCTTACCCGAAACTGTGGCAAGCGCTCGGCGGGCTTCTCACCGCGATCTGCCACGCTCCGTCCGCGCGCGGCTGGGCGGGAGCGCTTATCGGCTACGAAACCCTGCTGCTGCGCGAGCTCGGTTACGGCGGCAAGCGGCCGCAGGGTGAGGAACTGCCCGAGATTCTCGCCGCGATGGACAAGCTGGCCGCGCCGCTCGACCACTACCTGCTTGCCGACCGGCGCGGCGATGTTATGGCCGCGCGCGCTCGCCTCCGCGAGCTGATGGGACGGATGGTCGAATGAAGATTGCAGTCTTGCCGGGCGACGGAATCGGCCCGGAAATCATGGCCGAGGCGCGCAAGGTGCTCGATGCGCTGGACTTGCCGGGGATCGAGTATTTCGAGGCTGACGTTGGCGGCACAGGCTATCGTCGTCACGGCCATCCGCTACCGCCCGAGACGCTCGAGATCGCCAGGGCCGCCGATGCGGTGCTGTTTGGAGCGGTCGGCGATCCGGCGTGCGACAATCTCGAGCGGCACTTGCGACCGGAGCAAGCGATCCTCGGCTTGCGCCAGGCGCTCGGCCTGTTCGCCAATCTCAGGCCCGCGACGATGTTTCCCGGTCTGGAGGACCTCTCGGCGCTGCGGCCGGAAGTCGCCCGCGCGATCGACCTCCTCATCGTCCGCGAGCTCAACGGCGACGTCTATTTCGGCGAAAAGGCCATCCGCACACTCGACGACGGCCGTCGCCAGGGCTTCGATTTCATGGCCTACGCTGAAGACGAAGTGCGCCGTATCGCTCATGTTGGTTTTCGTGCCGCGCAAGGGCGCAAGAAGAGCCTCACCAGCGTGGACAAGGCCAACGTGCTCGAAACCAGCCAGCTATGGCGCGAAGTGGTGATCGAGACGGCGAAGGAATATCCGGACGTCGAGCTGAGCCACATGTATGTCGACAACGCCGCGATGCAGCTTGTGCGCAACCCCGGCCAGTTCGACGTGGTCGTCACCGGCAACCTGTTCGGCGACATCCTCTCCGATCAGGCGAGCATGTGCGTCGGCTCGATCGGCCTGCTGGCCAGCGCCTCGCTCGGCGAGCGGCAGACCGAATTCGGCACCAAGGGCCTCTACGAGCCGATCCACGGCAGCGCGCCCGACATTGCCGGGCAGGGCAAAGCCAATCCAATGGCGATGATCCTCTCCGCCGCGATGATGCTGCGCCACTCCATCGGCCGCGAGGCGGAAGCGGCACGGATCGAGGCAGCGGTGGCCGGCGCTCTGGCGGACGGCATCAAGGGCGCCGATCTCGGCGGCAGCGCCGGTACCGGCGAGATCGGCGATGCGGTGCTCGCCCGCCTCTAAGGTTTTCTTGATATTTACCATCTATCCGCCGAGGCGATGGATATGACGCACATGCCAATCGCCGATGCCGTCGAAGCGCTTGGAAAGCCGCTGGAACTGGCGATCGTGCTGCCGACGCTGAACGAGCGCGGCAACATCGCGCCGATGGTCGCGCGGCTCGAACAAGCCCTCGGCCCGAGCGGGTGGGAAGCGGTGTTCGTCGACGACAACAGCCGTGACGGCACCGCCGACGTGGTCCGTGAAATCGCCAAGACCGACCCGCGCATCCGCGTCATCCAGCGTATCGGCCGTCGCGGCCTTGCCAGCGCGGCGATCGAGGGGATGTGCGCCACCGCCGCGCCCTACGTGGCGGTGATGGACGCCGACCACCAGCATGATCCGGCGCTGCTCAACGACATGCTCGCCGCGGTGAAGTCGGAGCAATATGACCTCGCCTACGCCAGCCGCTTCGCCGCCGGCGGCACCGCCGAAGGCCTTTCCAGCAAGGGCCGCGAGAAGGGCTCGCGTATCGCAAACGCGCTGGCCCGCAAGCTCACCGGC
>Ga0164242_10006265_pt1 | contig 13136 bp, 9 predicted proteins | sample OricomgcompostMG_FD_108783 | JGI IMG/M metagenome (GOLD analysis project Ga0164242, IMG submission 108783) | Miracle-Growth compost microbial communities from Emeryville, California, USA - Original compost - Miracle growth compost (MG) ...
CTGACGTCGATGCCGCTGAGCCAGCACCCGTAGCCGGGGTGGCTGTGGTACCAACCGACGACGTTCTCCTCGCGGCCCTCCTCGCGGCAGAGGCGCAGGTACTCGACGAGGTACTCGTTGGCGTCGTCCTGAGCGTTCACGCGGGTCTCGGTGCCCTCGACGGGGAGCCGGAATGCGTCGGTCACGACCAACTCGACGCCCTCGACGTAGCCCTGCATCAGCCCCATGACCTCGAGCGACCCCCCGGAGCGGGCGTGCATCACCATCTTGATCAGCGCCACGGCGCTGATCCGCACCGTCTTGAAGTAGTGTGGGTCTTTCTGCCAGGGTTTCTTGGCGTTGATGGTCTTCTGGGCTGCTGCATCGTAGTTGTAGAGAGCGTCGCGCTGCGGATCGCACAGCTTATCGGTTAGAGGCAGCTCTATTTCGGCGTGGAAGGCGGGGTTAGCTTGGGCTGCAGCGCGCGACAAGGGGAGGGGAGGGGAGGGCTTACCCATGCTCGCCGTCTTGCCCTAGGCGGGATATTGTTTGCTCAAATATTGGGTTGTAAACGCAGGAGCGAGAGGAAGGCTTGCAAGACGAGGTTCTAGTGGTAGGTGGGGAGCTGTGGTTTGAGGTGGGAGTCGACACCGTACAGTAGAGGCATGGGCGATAAGATAAGGATAAAAGTGGGACCTACAGGCCAGCCAGTCCCGCCATATCAACGGCATCAACGGCATCAACGGCTTAGCTTTGATCTTCGAGTTCCATGCTCCGGTCTCTCATGAGGTCCCAAACAAGATCAGGGATTCGGCTTCCCTAGTTGCAAGTGCTTGGAAAGTCCGGTGCTTTAGATCTATGATGCAAACCTAAGGTAGGCAAGAACAAATATTTGTGAACATGCACCTCGATATGTCGGAGCTGGGATGGGCGTGTTGGTATAATTTCCGACCTCAAAGTCAACAACTGGATGGCTTGCCCTAATTCCTGTTTGTGACAGACTGACAGTCAACAACCAAACTCCGTTCAGTCCAAAACAGAGTTCTATGTCAACCGCTTATTACCATTTTGCTTCACCTCCCTTGCTGAGTAGTACCAACTTAGTCGAGGAAGACACGAAGACCCGAGGGAGGAAATGGAACACGATATATGGTTCAAAGTCCGGTTCTAGTACTGTAGGTATGGTGCTCCAAACGGTCAGCGCTATCCAACCTGCCCCAGTGCCAGGTGGGCAACTGTGACACCCTGCCGAGAACTTGTGTGTGCCGGGGGCGTCACTATTTCCTGGTAAATTGGGAATAAGAGCCGGATATTATTAGAGGCTCAACCTCTACGCATATATGAACATGAGAAGGTCCTGCAATGCCGCGAGCAAGCAATTGAGGGCCCAAATGAAACCAATCATCTCGCTAGACGGTTAGTTGAGCACTACCGCGCCGCCTAGAGAGATCATGTCGGGCGAATCAACACAACGGAAGGGACAGAGTGTGAAGGAGCGCCGAACAATATACGGCAAAGTGGCCAATCATTTCAACGCGGGAAGGCAGCAACCCGGGTCCAGGATGCGAGAAACCTGGAAATTGAATCTCTGCGAGCAAAGTCGTCGCGGTTCTTGCATGGCCATACGAATGGAAGAAGTCCTTACTTGCGCGACTCGACTTCAAAACATGATAGCCATGAACCCTCGCCAGCCGTACTCAATCAAGACACTGTCTCAATTTCCTCGTGGCTGGACCGTAATGCACGTAAAATCAGCCCGGGCAGGGTTCTAAATCGGTTTAAAATTGAACGCGGGGTCGGCACCAGCTCTGGAAGCTCTGGGAAGAGCCAGTGGGGTCGCGTTCTGAAACACAAAACGGGCGCTGTACATGGGTGGTGGGCTGCGGGCAGAATGGCCCCGGTTGCCGTGGAAACGTCCCGGAGGGCGTGACACCAGTGATTCCGGCTTTACCCCAACAGAGAAATACTTTCCCAAAACGCCTCGTTTTGCACTTAATTCCTTTTCTCGCAGTGTCTTTCCCGCCCTGCAAATCCATAGCACGCAACTCATATCGACAAAGCACCGCCAACACACGCCCCCCCAAAAAAAACTTGGTCGAACTGCCCTTGATGCGAACTGCATTCATCGCCTGTCGACCTCGTTTTTCTCGGGAGATGCATTGCTTGTCTTGCGCGCTCTGCCCGCGGGTGTCTTGATTTCAACGGTCCTTGTAAACAAATCGCTTTGGAAACTGCACCGCCAGACTTGCACGTCATTGCACTCTGACGAGACGCAACCCCACCAAAGTCAACAAATCACCACCGCCTTCAGCTTTCGACACGTCACGCTGGAACACCACTGCTCGTCTGTTGCATCTATCGCCTTGCAACTTTGATTGCCGTTTTGCGACGAGCAGCGATTCGATTCACCCCGCCACATATACCCACACCCTCATCGCCCGCTTCATTAAAACCCACGCCTCTACAGGATGGATACGAGTTATCTCTCCCAGCAGGTCAACACTATTGTTGGCCAGCTCCACGGTCTCTTCGACGAGATCGGTATTCCAAACCATGACCGCGATACGCGAGAAGCCGAGGTAGGTCCGGCGGACCTGGCTAGCCCCGTGTCGATCGAGCCCCTTTTGCTAACCGCGCCATGCACCGCAGCTCTTCGCAGCTCTATCGGAGGCGTTGCACAACCAGGTTAAGCTCGTCACGGCGGAAAAGAAGGATATGATCGATGAGGCGCAAAGGATCATAAGTACCATCCGGCAGATGGACGCGTCCCTCGATGACGCGAAGACGCGCCGGGACTATGAATCTGAAGACGATGACCTTCAGGTCACCTTCCCGCTAACTAGATGCCTCCAAGTCCTCAAGGAGAAGCACATCCAAATCAGCAGACTCCACAGAGAACGCTTCGAGCAAGTCAAGAGTATGTTCCTCCCTCCGCCACACCACAAGAACACGCGCAGTTGCTGACCGGCCTTGCCCCAACAATTAGAGCTCGTAGAGGCGCTGGAGTCATACTCTTCCCATCTTGAGCCCACATTTGTCCGGCTAGCACTTCCACCAACAGGGCCAAATCAGTCAATACCAACCAATTTTGACCTCTCACCATCCTATGTCGACAAGCTAGACGACGAATTCACGAGAGTATATGAGGAATACACGCGTCGAGTCTCTACGGTGAAGACTCTATCCGAGGACATCATCCAGTTATGGGCCGAGCTGGGTACTCCCCAAGCCCAGACCGATGGTGCTATTGTCAAGTATTATCGCGATGCTCCAGAGCAGCTCGGCCTCCACGAGGAGGACGTATCTCGCCTGCGCGCCAGGCGAGACAGGCTAGCAGATGAGAAAAAAAACCGCGAAAAGCGGCTGAAGGACCTGAAGACAGCGGTCGAATCTCTCTGGGACAGACTAGGTGTGGAGGAGAAGGATCGTAAGACGTTCCTGAACGGTAACCGGGGCTGCGGCGTTCGGCAGATCAACGAGTTCGAGGACGAGCTCGCTCGGCTGAACGAGCTCAAGCATCAGAACCTGCATCTCTTTGTCGAGGACGCACGCTACAAGCTACAGGAGCTGTGGGACGCGCTGTATCTCTCAGAAGACGAAATGCTCGAATTCACCCCGGCATTCTCCGACGTCTATAGCGATGCCTTGCTCGAGGCGCATGAGCGAGAGATCGCACGCCTCGAAGCGCTCAAGGAACAACGTGCTCCGACACTGGCTCTCGTCGACAAGCACAAGACCCTCGTTCACGACCGAGATGAACTCGCAACATCTGGCCAGGACGCGTCGCGCCTGATGATGAGGGGACAGAAGGGCGAGAGACGAGATCCCGGCAAGCTCTTGCGAGAAGAGAAGATGAGGAAGAAGATTGCCAAGGACCTCCCGAAAGTCTCAGCAGAGCTCCGAAAGGTGCTCGAGAAGTGGGAGGACGAGTACGGTCGACCATTCCTTGTTCATGGCGAACGATACCTGGATCTCATGGAGGACGAGGCCTCTAAGCGAGCACCGGGACCTAGGGCCAAGACACCAGCGGGCCCGCCCGCCTCGGCGGCGAAGAAATCGGCACCTCTGAGCAGAGCGAATAGTGCTGTGAAACCGGGACCCGGTGCCCAAATATCGAGGGCTATGACGAAGACTCCGACCGGGAAGCCCGCCGCTACGACGAGGGGCCCCACGACGACGAACAAAGGGAGCCCGTCGCGGATTCCGGCACGTGCGCCTCTTTCCAACCTCAAGCATGGTAACAATTCTCCGGAACGACCCCGGGCGGAATCCCGCGTTGAGAACAATGCGCTTCGGCAGGTTCCTCCACTGATGAGGGCCCCGCCACCGAAGATGAGGGATCTCATGCCGCCTCCCGACTTGGAGACTCCGATGAACCATTACCGGTCGGCGGGGCTCGAATCGAGCATCGTTAGGCAAGTCGAGCCCGAGGATGTGTATGATGATAGACATCTCTCGCACCAGCTCAGCCGCCCGACCTCGCGAGACTACCACCACTCTACCATGCGCCAAAATGAACGGCTCGCGCCGGCCCAGTCTAGTTATCCCCAAGCTCCGCCGCCGCGGCAGATCTCCAACACGTCAACCGTCATATCCGGTTCCGAGAACTGGGAAACCTACGACGACAATTCAGAGCCCGAGCCCGACGCGTCGGATGCGTATTACGCAAAGGTGCGCGCAGCCCGCACCAAGAGGATGACTCCCGAGACCGGTTATGGACGGCCTCAGGCGAGTCAGGCGAAGCGCCAGCGCGGGATCCCGCCTGCCATGCATGCCGGCCATGCGATGCTGGATGGCGAGGGCAACCGGATTGTGTCGGCGAGCGAGTGGACGGACGAAGACGCTGGGTACTGAGCCCGGCATTTCCTACTTCTGCTTCTGCGACGATGAAGACTTCTCTCATGATGCATGCCGTTTATGCGTATGGGTCACGAACGGGTATGAACAGGGATGCGAACCGTCCGACTATGGATTGGAATGTTTCTGTCACGTTCACACGGAGTTTTTATCCTCGGCGGTCGTGGTTCTGCTGGTCCTAGCCTCGCACTATGGTTCTCTACCTCCGGGGCGCATATTCGCATTCGGGCTTCTCACTTCTTGTATCTGAATTTGCGCATATGATGTTCTCCGCGGCCGAGTGCTTTTTCAGGCTGGTTTTGGCACTTGGGTTGCCGGCTGCTAGTAAAAGCGGGAATACTGTGTGTCCCGGGGACAATTCGTGTGCGGGAGTGGCCGGACCTCCTTCTTTTCTCTTCACTACTTTACTCGTATTTTGACACGGGAACTATTTGCGGATGCAGCGGAAAGGGACGGAGGGAGGGGAGACATGGAAAGGTCTAGGGGTTCATGCGACGGGCGTGTCTTTTGAGATTTGGAACTGCACATATTCGCGGAGTTCGAGGACTGGTTGGCGTTTTGAGGTGGTTGAGCTGGCTTTTGGGTGCGCAAGCACTCACTTTGTACTGTATGTTTGTCATGGATGGTCGGATCTTCTGTGATTGATTGAGACTCGAAATCATTGATTGCATCATAATCTCAACGGTCGTGGCCATCATCATGTGAACAAGGGGCGCTGCATACCTCCCTCCCTACCTTAGTCGAGTTCGATGCACTAACGAAGGCCCACACTCCCGCCCGGGCAACTGTTCCAGAATCCCGTCGTGTCAAATTAGCGCCAAGTTAGCGTACCGCGACCCCTTTTCCGGCGATGACTGATACGTCAAGTTTGACGCCAATCACTGCGCGCCTCATTCAGCCTTATACCTAGTACCAAGCACAGCTTACTTACCTACACGCGACACTTCAAGAGCGGAACCGCCGGCTTAAAAGACGAGTTTTTAACTTTGACGACGCGTATGGTGAACCTTCAACGAGAGGGGCCATTGATTCACGAACGCAGTCAGCTACCAGCTATTTAAGAACCGTCAACATCTTCCTCCCAAAGCTTGCCGAATCCGATTGCCTCTAGTGATCTGCATCCCCACCTGGAATGCAGCATCCAGACCCTCAGCCTCATGGCATCTCAAGGCCGATCCGCCTTGTCCAGTCCGACCCCGACCGGGCATGATGCCGACGCCACTCGCAGCGCCGCCCTGAAAGGCGCCACGCTCGCCTTCCAAGCCCAGAAGACCGGCGCCGCCGGCTCGTCGAAGCCGAAACCCGCTCCCCCTAAAACGCCGAATCCGACGAGGAGTGGTCATGGTGCTCTGCTTGCGGCGACGCAGGCTTCGAGAGAGCGTAGTGGCTCTGGGACACGGTCGCCGACGAGTTTGTCGAGAAGGAATACCGGTGCGGGCAGGGAAATGAGCAGACAGGGCACGGGGGGTAGTGTCCAAGAGGGCGGCGGCGGGAACGGAAGAGAACTCGAGCCGAGGGCGGTTACGCGGCGATTGTCGCAATACCTAAGCTCCTCGCCCGCCAGTCCTCATCTCCTCTCGCCCGGCGGCGGCGGCAAGTCAACTTCCTTCATCGCGGCCACACTAGCAGCCAGCAGGTCTGCCTCGCCCACACCGAACCACACCGCGCACGTCTCCCCACATCCCACGGCTGGCCAGAGCCCGTTCGGCGCGATGCCGAGGCGACGGCGGAGTTTCGGGGCGAACAGCGTCGATTCCTCCGCTATGGACGTGGACGCTGTGGAAACGAGCCCGATCCCGCGGACGACGTCGCTGATATCCATGTTTGAGAACCAAGGCGATACGGACCCGGTCAAGAAGAGTGACCCGTCGCCGCAGCAGAGACTTGCGGCGAGGCCGAAGCTTCGTCCACCAACTCCACCCAGGTCCTTGAGTCCCAGAGGACAAGACGATGCTGTGCATAGAAGCCCGGCGGCTGTCCCAAAGCCGGCACCCAAACCGAAACCCGTACGGGCACAACGACCGGCGACGCCGCCCCAGATCGTTCGTCGGGCTGCTACCGAGGTGGTGTCTCCGGAACCTAGGAGGATAGGGCTTAAGCCAATCTTGAACCCGCCGGGGCTACCCCCTAGGTCGTCAAGTTCAGCCTCGTCGCAGGTTCCACTAAATGATACAGACGCAGGGCGTCCACGGCCGATGGCTCCCAAGAAAGCGCCTAAGCCGCCGACGAACAAGCCGAGCGCACGAGCGGCGAGGCATACAACACCCTCATCTCCCAAGTCGGCGTCGTCCGACGATTCATTTGTTTCTGCCTCCTCCACACAGTCCCCTCGACCAAGCTCTCCTGTAAGGACCGAGGTGGCTTCGGCTTCGGAACCCGAGCAGTTCCGCCCGTCCTCACGACCCTCGCTCCAAAGACATAGTCCAGTCCGCCAAAGCTTGTCTATATACTCCAATTCTCCCCGGCTAGGACCATCTCCTAGTCATTCCACGACGACCGTAGATTCATCCAGCTCTCTGCCCCTCGACTCACTCACAAGCGCCATCATGGCTGGAAACCTAGCCGCAGCCCGCCACACACCGACCGCCACCACCAACCCCCACCAACCGCCGCCCGTCCCCCTCCCCAGGCGGTCCGGCCACGGCCACCACGGCCACATCCACCTCCACAGCCCCCTCCACCCGCAGCACCACCACCACACCGGCGACGGCGGCAGCGGTGGCGGCGGTAGCGGCGCCCACAGCCGCAAAGGCAGCAAGTCGCCGCAGCGGCGCGCCGGGGGCGGCATGTTGCAGACCCTCCGGCAGCCCCCTTCCCGCTCGGACGACGAAGACGAAGACGACCGCCGCCGCACCCACCGCCACCGCAAGAAGGCCCTCGGCGGCAACAAGAAGCACGCCCATCACGAAGGGGCCCGCAAGCGCTGGCGCGACGAGGTCTCGGCGCGCGAGAAGCGCCGCTACGAGGCCGTCTGGGCGAGCAATCGCGGCCTCTTCCTCTCTGGGGCCACCGCAGCAGCAGCAGGCGCGGATGACGGAGGCGAGGATGACCTCGTGGCGAACGTGGTCGTCCGCGACCTCTGGAGCAGAAGTCGCCTTCCCGCCGACGAGCTGGCCGAGGTGTGGGACCTTGTGGACCGCAGGGGCGTCGGCGCGCTGGACAAGCAGGAGTTTGTCGTCGGGATGTGGCTTGTTGACCAGCGCCTGAGGGGGAGGAAGATCCCGGCGCGTGTGGGAGATAGCGTCTGGGATAGCGCTAGAGGCGTGAGGGTTGTGGGCCCGAAGAGGAAGTGAAGAGGTTGGCCTGCCGGATTGGCTGTAGTTGCTTGAAGCTTATCTTGTTCGTTTCTTAGGCGGGTGGGGGTCGTCAAGTTGTGGTTTTCTCATAGATGGGAGTTTGTTTTGATACCTCCCTTTCTTTTTTTTGCATTGGTAAGTTAGCTGGTTCAGGGGAAAGGAATTATAGATATACCCCTCCGATATGTGAGAGTTTAGATGCCTTCTTCAACGGGCTTTGATTAATACGAATAATAGAGCCCTAATTATTTAATTTGCGAGTAAAGCCATCCATTTCGCTGTAGTTGATAGCAGCAAGGCCTTCCGACTCTAAATCTACTGTGCCAATGATCGGCCACAGAGCCCTCCATTATCAGCTCCTTAATCCCGTATCTCTCCGTTAAAGCAATTTATCCCTCGCGCCCCAATAATCCCAAATGCCAAAGCTCATCCAATATCATTTAATCCTCTGAGCTCTCCAGAACGGCCTTAATCATATTATTCCCGATCTCGATGGCCCCCGCGAACCTAGGCTCGAAGAACTCCTGCGTGACGGCGAAGCGCTGCCTCCACGTCTCGAACTGCCGCAGCGAGACGCACTCGGCCCAACCGCAGGCGGCGATGGTGAACTGCAAGTCGTCCCTGCGGAAGGTGTTGTCCTCGATGCCGACGCGCAGGCACTCGTCGAGCAGGCCGGGGGTGCGGAACAGGTGCTCCGCGACGCCGAGCCAGAGCCGGAACAGCGGCGTCGAGCAGATCATGTGGTCGTACGGCACGATGCCCAGCGCGCTCCAGCAGTCCACCATGGCTAGCAGGCTGAGGTGGTTGTTCTTCCTGTCGGCGGCCGGGGCCGCGCCGTCGCGCTTCGGCGGCGGCCCGCCAAGGCTGAACTGGTCGAGCACCGAGTCCCGGAGCAGCGGCCGCGACGCCCACTTGGGCGTGCCCTCGGCGCCGAAGACTTTCTGCTTGGCGCCGTAGACGCGGGCGCGTAGCTCGTCCGCGCGGCCCTCGAGCATCAGATAGTAGAGCTCGGTCGTGCTCTTGGCGAACTGGTTGATCTGCTTGTGGGCCTCTGGGTTGAGGATCGCGAGCCCGGCGTAGACGTGCCACTTCTGCGAGTAGATGCGCAGCATGAGGTTGATCTTGACGTTCTCGATCCCGCCCATGTATCGTGGCCCTTCCCAAGGGAACTGCCGGTTGGCGTGCCATGCTTTGCCCATGGATAGGAAGGCCGCGTGCGTCACCGCCTGCGTGTCGGCTGTGATGCGGTCATGCTCTGTCGCCGTTAGGTAGACGTACTTAGAGTTCAGGCACCGGAGAACCGTTTCGACCTTGGCGAAAGAGGCGTCGGACGCTCGGTGCTTGATGAGGACCTAGTGGTTTGAGGCAGTGAGCAACATGGCGATATTGTAGCAAAACCCGCGGTCGTTTGAATAACGGAGCGCAAAACTACGTGCGGAAAGCCAAAGAGCGAGTTCCATTCCGGGGATAACATACTAACGGTTGACCACGAGTATCAACGTTCGGTCCATGAAGAGAGTGGCACGAGATGATATCAACATCAGTCGGCAGGTGCTCCTCAAATGCCTTGATCTCGGGGTCCTTGCAGGACGTCTGGCCACCTACGATCGCGTTTTGCTTCGTCGCTATACGATTGTGAGAAGCGAGTTTCACGGACAACGGAGAGACGAGACACACAAGGCCCATATAGAGCGACCACACGGCCGATGGCGGCTGCCTCAACACTGTATATGATATAGTCGCTCGCTCGAGAGACAAGATGCCCGTTGCGGAGAATTTGAACTTTATTCTAGACCGATCTTCTCAGCACTAACCTCCTACTGGAGGACGGGGCCCTGAACCGTACATATTTTGCGAATTCCTCCGTCAATGCACCATACTTTTCTTCCGTGTCGCAAGCCATAATACTGCGCCGGCCCCTTTGTTAGTACTACTTCGTCTCGTATAGCAGATTGCTCGTCCTGAACTGTTGAGCGGTTAGCCATTTGACTTGGAAACCAGCGATTTTCTCAAGATTAAAAGGTTGTTCGAGAATTTTTTCAGACAAAAATAATTAAGGTAGCTGAGAAGTATCATCATGGAAAGACCACGGCAGTTTCCTGGGCCAGAATGGCTGATCAGTCGCCGCCGTGGCCGATACTCTAGCCAAATGCACTCAAGTCATCATGAAAGGTGGGGAAGGAGGGAAGGAGCTGATCGAAAGAAAAGACTTGATAGAAATAGACTCACCATATTGATAGAAGGAATAAAACCAGTAGCTGCAGTCAGTAATACAAGAGTGGCTGCTCAAATCTCACGTTCGCTAGAACATGTCGCCGAGGGCATGGGACGCAGCTTCCAGAGCAGCACCCTAGTTTCCAAAGGCATGGATGGCATCCAGCGTCGACCGCGCAGGTCTAGTAACACGCAATGATCCGCAGGGCAAAGCAGTAGACGGCAATTACCTCCAGCCAGCAGCGCTGAGCCTCCGGGCATACATCTTGCCCATATCGCCCATACCAATGAGCCCCACGACGAAGCCCTCCATCGCGGGCGGAACGAAGGATTGGGGTGCAGCCATTGTTCCAAAGTCGAAGAGTGACGAGCGCAGGATAAAGACAAAACGCCCTTGGGAATTATTCACATCATCAAGTGAAGAGTTTTGGTTCCCAATCCCGAACTGTCAGAAACGGTGGATAGAGAAGAATGGTTGCGATTGAGAAGAAAATTCCAGGTCAGCTCGAGATTTTAAGCTGGGCGGTCACAAACTTGCCCCACATATACGGCAGCTATGGATCAACATAACCCCGAGATAGGGCGTGGGTAGCCCCACCACCGCCCAAGAATGGATGTAGCAAGCCGTTCGATGTATGTTCAGCTAGCCACTGAATTATTAGGTAGCTCACCGGTGCGACTTGTCTATCACAACAAATTTTAAAGGTACCTGGTGAACATGCTGAGATCTTGAGGGTATTTCTAGCGGTTTGGAGCGACTTGCATACGTTTCTCGTTTTGTAGTGGTTGACCAGGTCCAAGTTGGACAGCGCATCACATACCCTGTGAGTCTAGATTCACCATGGCCCATGTATTTGCCCTAGGATCGAACGGGTCAGGTCAGCTCGGGATAGGTCACAAAGAGGACGTATCGGTACCGAAACAAGTCATGTTCCACCAAGACGCCGCCCCAGATTCGGTGAGCAAGATCGCCGCGGGGGGCAATCACACGCTGCTCCTTACCGGCTCCGGGGACCTCTACTGGAGCGGTGATGCCGACTCGGGAGCTTGCGGGAAGGTCACGGCCCAGCAGAAGGCCGCTCCTCCGCAGTTCCACAAGGTAGCCCTCGCCGACGAACATGCAGCCATACCCGAACCCTTTAAGGTCGGCATAGTCGCGGCAACCTGGGAAGCCTCCATCGTTACGAAACTCGACGAGCAGGGGAAGAGCACGAGTGTCTACAGCTTCGGGGTCGGGCTCAAGGGGGAGTTAGGTCAGGGCGAGTTGATCGTGCGCGTTCCGGGGGCAGCGAAAATTACAAATTTTCCCCCACCACATACAGAGGTCGTCGACCTCGCGGCCTGCATGGGCCATGTCGTGGCGGTCTTGAGCAACGGCGATGTGTACGGTTGGGGCAACGGCCGGAAAGGCCAACTAGGTGCTCCCGAGGCCATCATCCATACCCCGAGGAAGATCGAAGGTGTTGACTTCAAGGTCTCCAGGGCCGTCTGTGGCCGGGACTTCACGGTGCTTGTCGGCGAGCTCAGCAACGGAAAGGTCCTCTTCTTGGGGGCCGATAAATGGGGTATCACATCATCAATCCCGGCCACAGCTGAGACATGGAGAGATATCGGGGCCGGCTGGGGCAGTGTCTACGCGCTAGGAGAAGATGGAAAGCTCGTAAGCTGGGGCCGCAACGACCATGGCCAAAAAGCTCCTCCAAATCTACCCCCTATGTCACAAATTGGCATCGGCAGCGAGCATGTCGTAGCTCTAGATAAGGCGGGCGACGTTCTGACTTGGGGGTGGGGAGAACACGGGAATTGCGGTCCTCTAGTCGAAAATGGCGATGTCAAAGGACGGTGGAATGTCATTGCCTCAGCCGCAAACTTGCCGCCAGGGACGGCAATCGCAAGCATTGGCGCTGGTTGTGCTACAAGCTGGATCGTTATCAACAACGTACCTAGCTAATCGTCCCCCTTACACGCCGAACTCTTGGATTCCGGCCACGGGAACAGGGTATTCCAGCAAAATGAGTACCAAGCCAAAAAAACATCGGGCCAATTACCACCCCAAACGCCACTCAAGGGGAAAATAGGCCAAACCGGCGGACCTAAATGTGTCAGCGGACAGGTCGGATATATCGGGGCTTGCCGTCTCACCTCTGAGAGCCGTTGGGTTGGTTCTAAACCAGACGCCAGTCGATCCGACTGTGAATCCTCCCCTGCCTGGGGTTCTGCCTGCGTCGGAGCATAACTGGTAATGCGCATAGTAGAGGGATTCTACTTCGATAGTTAGAAGGTGCGCAAGAGAACTGGCCAGAAATTGGAAGCCGATACCTGTTGGCCGCTAGCATCCCACTCTAATCGCGCCATCTCGCCTTGATCTTCCTCATCCTCGGGATTCACGGGTTCCCACTGCTGGTCATCATCGCCCTGGGGGACGAATAACAAGTCGGAACGTAGGGTAGAAGGAGGGGGTAGCGGCGGCGGTCGGATCTCGAACTGTGACTGGCGCGGCCGCACCGGTGTCTTCTGCTGCGGCGGGGGCGAGGGCGCGGGCCGGGGCGGATCTCGTGGGGTGTCTTGTGGGTGGTGAGTCTCGGTGGCAACGGAGCTAGCGCGGTTGGAGGCAGCCTCAAGCCCGGGTCGAGCGGACTTAGCCGCGTTCGTTCGTGTCTTCTTGCCTTTCTGGCCAGCCACGTCCTTCTCGCCTACGGTCATCAAGATGAACTCGCAGAGAACACCGTCCCCGCCATAGGAGAGCTTCATGGGGCGTCCTGGGTTTGAGTAGCACGCCGAGAGTTCCCC
>Ga0164242_10006266_pt1 | contig 13136 bp, 10 predicted proteins | sample OricomgcompostMG_FD_108783 | JGI IMG/M metagenome (GOLD analysis project Ga0164242, IMG submission 108783) | Miracle-Growth compost microbial communities from Emeryville, California, USA - Original compost - Miracle growth compost (MG) ...
ACCGCGGACTCGTACTCCTTGGATTCCTCCTCGGTCAGCAACATTGCCCTCAGCTTGCGCTTGGTCTGATTCAACTCCCTCAAGGTCGACTGACGTCGCGCCTGCAGCGCATCAAGTTGGTCAGCGCCCGGGTACTGTAGAGGTACAGCGGTCGGCGCGGCCGCGCGCCGCAACAAGCTCACCAGCATGGCCTCATCGGCAGCCTCGGGCGGACGTTCAATCAATCCGAGTTGCTGGGCTTCTCCAAGCAGGACGCGCGATCTCTGTCTCATCACGCTGTCTTTGGCGATGCGCGCCTCTTCGCGTGCAATGTCTATCTCCAGCGCCCTGCGAGCTTGTCTGAGGCGCCTCTCGGCTGAAGCAGTCTCCCCAGTCACCGCGCCCAAAAAATAGGGCATTGTCGCGACAATCTTTGGGGCCTTCCGGTTGTCATCCAAGCCGTGCAGCAGCACCGTCTCACTGTCAATGACTTCCTTGGTGACGAAAACGTACGGAGTGAACTGCCGCACCGATGGCCGATCCGGCGACTCTTTCCCGGGCTGTTCCGTCTCTGTCATCGACATGGACTCAATACCGAATGCTGCGCCGAGCCGGGCCTTGCTGGCGGCAACGCTTCCCCTCCCTTCGAATTCATCCACGGACTTCGGGACGATCAGGTTTCTGCCAGTGGTCACGTACATGTAGGCGTTCGGCGCCTTGCCAACCAGCGGGACCTGGCGACAAGAAATCATCTCGTCTTCCCCTCTGACCCACTTCACGCCCACTGCCAGGCAGCGCCGTCTCACGTAGACAGGCAACTGGCACTTGGATGAGCCCAAACAGTAGTCGAGCGCCTTGATGACAGCGGATTTGCCAGTTCCTGAAGCGCCGGTGATAACGTTCACACGCTCTGCGTCAAGCTCAATTATGCGGAAAGCACCTTCCTCGCCGATGAAGAAGATACTCCCGATGTTCCATCGCTTCATACCGATACTCCAAACGCTTCAAAAACAGCTCTCGGGGATCCCATCCCGGCCATCCAAATTCCGAGCAGGCGAGCTCGTTTTAACGCGCTCGAAGCCACCCCACCTGATATTGCGGCAGGCAAGTTCTCCAGCAACGACTCCAGGTTGCCATCGGCTGTGAGTCGGAGTGCACCACCGATGCAACCAAGGCGAATCGCTGCCGACGTGATATCAAGCGTCAGATTCACCTTCTTGGCGAGATCAACCGTGACCTTCGGATTTCGGCTCAGCCAAACGGGTAGTCCCGTCTCCTTGTTGCATTTTTCAAAAGTAAGCGCCAGGTCCTCCGATACTGCGATCGGCACAATCAGGTAGATCAGAGCGCTGACTGGCGATCGCCCCGCCGGATGTGCCAACCGGTAAGCCGAGCAAAATTGGGCGAAAACGGCACTACAAAATGCGGGATTTGTCTCTGCGAATACGTCACGTGCTGCAATCACGGTTTCTCCGCAAGCAAAGTCTTGAAGTCAGGATGCCAGCCAACGGTTTGCTCGATCGCCAAGACCTGATAGCTACCCCGAACGTAATAGTTAGCGCTCCAGTTCTGGGCGAACGGAGTGACTTGCGTAGAGGCTTGATAGTAAGACCATTTGAATATCTCCAAACCCGCTGCCCGCTTGATGTCCTCAGAAAAGGTTTCGTTGTCCTCCGCCATTGCGCCGTGCTTGACGCTCCACTCGTCCACCAGCAACTGGTCATAAAGCACGATACGGATAGCCATATCGACACGTTCAGTGATCCATTTGTGCCGCTGCGATCTGGCTCTCCACTCCTCCCGTTCCGCGGCTTGAATTTCAGTCTTCGAACAGTTGACGAGCTGAAGTTGCCTTGTAATCATCGACGGCGGCGTGTGATCGTCGGGCGGGCGAACGAACAGGAAGTCAGCCAGAAGCTCATCGCGGTCTAGCTGTCCAGCAATCTCAATCAACTGTTGCTGGACCTCGAGCATCGATATAGCCCGCTCCCGGTTCCCGCAAAACGAGTGAATCACCTGCAAGTCCCACCATTCAATCAGCCTTTGCGTAATGGTGTCCCGCTGGTCGGGAGGAAAGTTCTTCAGTTCTTGAGCAATATCTTTGGGAATGCCGGTGATATTGCTCACGCCAGGCCGGATGGTGACCCTTGAGAGAAGTTTCTGCCGCACATCGCTATCGAGCTTCAGGAAGGCAGCACAACACTCCACGCGCATTGCATGAGGAAGTGGCGTCGTTCCATCAGCTTTCGCCGCGGCATGTTCATCGACGACGCGCTGCGCTTCTGCTTCCAGCAGCGTGCGGAGATGGTCTCGAGAGGTGGCTGCGTCCTGGAGCGGCTCAAGAGGACTGCCTGCGGTAAGCGGCGCCACCGTCACCAGCTGAAAATGCGTCTCCGCGAGGCTGATCTTTGGCAGCACATCAATCCACGCCTTCAGGGTTTTCCATAAAGGGAGTGAGCTTATCGTCACTGTGGCCGGATTTTTGCTCAATGAATGTTTAAGCTGCGCCAGGAGCGGCTGGCCATTCGCAAAGATCTCGACATCATCCAGTCGTTCCAGGCACACCGCCGCATCGTCATCAGATGCCCTGACGATGCATAGCAGGCCATAAAGCGACTGGTAGTAAAAACCCAAGGCCGCGTCGACGGCGGAGTGGCTACCGTGCCCGACTTTCTTTGAAGAACCCAAGTCTTCCCCTTTTCCGCATATTTCTGGCGCAGATTCCTGTCAATTGGCGACCAGTCAACTATTATTTTTTCGCGTTTTCAACTGTAGCAAACTCTGAGATAAAAGAAGAGCGGCGTCGTTTTCGGTCAATGGTAGCCACCGGGTGTAGACGTGCGCTGCGACTCGGAACTACGCCTGCGATCGCGAAGCCGTGTACCCACTACCGCGCTACTTCCATGCATCGCGACACTGGCGCCTTCCCTTCGCGAAACCTGTATGAACGAAAACCTGTTCGTCCTTCCGCAACCGAGCGAGGTTTTCGTCGCTGAAGAAGTTGCTCATGTACTCGGGCTCTCAAGGCAACTTGAAAAGAGGACTCGGGTTGGATGTGGACACCACCAGCGTCAGACTCTTCCTGGCCCTGCTGAGCGCGACATACAACTTGGACTTCGCGTACAGAGTCGAGGTGAACTGCGCCGTGTCACAGGCCATCAACATTGCGTGATCACACTCCAGACCCTTCGCCTTATGAATGCTGCTGAGCACCTTTTGGGGTGGCGACGGGCGGGAGTACGAGCGCATGCGCGACACTTCAGCAAAGCCTTCATCGGCCTCCTCGAACTGGCCAATACGGACGGCATCCCGGAATTCAGAACGATGGTCGATTTTCACCGTGTCAAACCCCGAAGCGGCCTCTTTCACCAGATCGCTTATTTTCGAAAGTGCTTTCGAGACCCCAGTGTGCGTCGGCTCATTCAGGAGACAGCGTGCAATCGCCTGTATGTGGGCCGGCTTTCCGGTGGTGGGACGAACTGCGCCAGCGCGTATCTCCTGGATCAGTCTGTCGCCATGGCTCGACGGACTGAATCCGACGGCGACGCTGCCCATAAAGGTAATCACCCCCTGTGCCATCGCCTCCGCATTTCCATGCCCGTCACGTAACGTTTGCACCAGCGCGCCCAGTGCCTCGCGTGTATGTCCTTCCCAGATCGGTACCGTTCGTCTCCAGAAAGCCCGGAGCGCGGTCACCAAGTCGTTCTGTGACGCCAGGATCATCATCTGCGGATTGCTCCTGAGCACTTTGTCTATCGGAGCCCTGTGCTCTTTGGACAGCTGGTATCCAGTACGCGTCCGGGAAATATCGTTCCCCTCCAGCACCCTTACCGAAGGAGGCAGATTGTCTGCGAGATCGATTGGTGTACCCTGCTCCAGACTCTGCCGAGCCTTGATAACCCATGCGCCCAACCGGATGCCCCCCCCTTCCCAGCGATGTGGAGTGGTCAATTTCTCGCTGGCGCCCAACGTTTTCAGCGCCTCCCAGCGTGCACGGTCTTCAAGTACCGCCTTGTTGCTTTTGGCACCGTAGATTCGCTGCATTGGATCGCCAAAGATCCGGACCTTTGCGCCGGCCGACAACAGGGACATCACGACACCGTGCTGGTCGACACTGGAATCCTGGTGCTCGTCACAGATAATGACGGGATAACGACATGCAAGCGCGCGTGCCACCATGGGCTGAACGCGAAGAAATCCCAAAACCTTGGCCGCCATGATCTCGAAACCCTCGCCACCATTTTGCCACGCCCACGCCGTCAGATCCCGGGGCAGATTTAATGGCTGGTGGTAAGCCAACGCGATTTGCGCAATCAAGGCATCAATGGTCTTGATCTCCACGCGTGAGCCTACAGCCCTCGTGCGATCCGCGAAAACGGAGCACGCGGCGTGGGTGTGCGTCAGGATCAGCAGGCGACCATCGCCGAGGCTTTTTACGACCTCCTGCGCGTAAGATGCGCCCTGGTACGTTTTGCCACAGCCTGCGGCGGCTTCAATAATCACCAGCGGTTCGCGCGACCGCAGAAGTCTGGCGACGGCCTCGTCGCTCATAGATCGAGCTTTTCCAAAGCGGGCAGCCCCACAGATATCAGCACCGAATTGACGAGCGGAAGCAGCTTCTTTTCCACGTCGACCCATGCCCCCAGCGCGACCATCTTCTCGGCAAGCTCGCGCCCGCCGACGGTGGACTTGAACCATTGTTGCGAATGCTTTTTCCAGGCTTTCTCCTGTCCCGAAGGAGCGCCCTCTTTGTTGCCCGTAGCGGCCGAAATGATCAGGGCCCGCCAACTCTTCCCCGCAACAGGCAATGCGGCATCGATCGCCTCCGGCGTCTTTTCCTGGATACCAAGCCGATCAGCCAATGTTCGAAGGCGATAACCATCCAGTTCGCCATCGCGGTCCCTGAGCAGTTCAAGAAGCTTAGCCTCCGGGACAGCTCCAAGCACGTGATCTTCCGTGCAACCTTCTGGCCATTGATACAGCCGCTGCCCGAGCTTCGTCTTGAGATTCTTCCAGCGTAGTGGCGCACTACCTTCATCGTCTACCAGGCCAGCGAACAGCAAACCGGAAGAGGCAAGTGTCTCCAACAGATCCAGCGCGGCCTCGTTGCCCTGGCCATCGCATACGCGGACGCCGTAATCGAGCGGATTGCCCCCGAAAGCCTTCTCCAGCAGATACTGCAAAAAGCCCACCTCGGTGGGACCCTCCGCAATAACGGCAACGCGCGATAGAAATGTCTCGGGATCCCGCTTCTGCTGCGAACCAATCTTGTCCCCAGGCAGTGAGCCAATGGCTCCGCGGCTGTCGAGATACCAGAGGTGTCCATTCGTTGCGCACGAGATGGCAACGGGACTGTGAGTGGTAAGAAATATCTGGCCGTGCTTTTCGGTCAGGATGTTGATCAGCTTGCGCAGACGGTAAGGTTCCAATCCACGCTCGATCTCGTCAATGAGTGTGACACTTGCCTCCTTGTCCGTCGACGAAGCGATTTCCAGCGCGGCCATCCTGCGAGTACCGGCTCCCCAGCTGCTCAGGGGTAGAGCAACGCCATTCTTGGTCGCCAACAAGCCAATCAATGCGCCGATGGACAGCCCCTGGCTGGTCGTAAGGCCGAGTGTCAATTCACTGGGAAGCGCTGCATCTGCCATGCGCTTGTCCAGCGCCTCCATCGCCTCCTTGCCTTTCTCATTCAGTGCTTCGTCAAGGTCAAGGTCCGACACCCGCTTCCCGATTCTGGCCCGTAAGGCACTGTCAGCCAGCAAGCGGTCGAGAGCCGAGCCGTAGACCAGGCGCAAATCGCGATCATTACGCTCGTCGGCACTCATTCGCACCAGACCAATCCTCCGGCGAACCGCTGTGGGAAAATGATCGAGCTCATCATTGGGCTGGATAATTTCCCACACAAGCTCCAGATCCGCGGTCCCTCTCACACGCACGCGATACACCGGCTCGCTGACATCTGGCGTGTCGTCGTCTCCCTCGGCGGATGGAGCGAGGGCGTTCTCGCCATTCCACGCCCATGGCCATGCGAAAGTGTTTTGCGTCCCGATCGCAGTAGCATCGGGTAGCGTCATGACGGCCTCGATCAGAAATTCCTTCGTGCTGTCTCGGGCCCAGTAATCTGCCTCCGAGATGACCACGGTATTCGAGGGAGCGAGCAGCAACGCGATCGCTTCCAGGACCGTAGTCTTTCCGACATCGCCTCCGCCGAGAATGACATTCATGCCTTCCGCCGGTAGCCACGTCAGGGACTGGATACCCCTGAAGTGCTGGATGGTCAGCTTGCGGATTCGTGCAGTCGAAACCATTGTCTCCCTCAGTTCCAAAACGCGTATCTTCCTGCGCACCGTCGAGAAGAATGAAGCGCTGGACAGAGATTCGCTCCCAAAACGTATCTCTTGTCACGCCGCCGGTCATACTATCCATCCGCTAGATGGGCCAGTGAATCCGATTGAACATCGCCCACTGCCTAACTGCGTAATCCGGCTCGATCTGCCCCGCGAAGCTCAGGAGACCCTGCAAATGATTACGCAGACCGACCACCGACGTAAAGCCACGCGCGCGCGCATGTTTAACGGGACCGACATCCTCTCTTAATAGATAGTAAATATGTTGCCGGAGTAAGGCTTTAAATTCTCGCTGCAATCGAGGCTCGCTACCGTCCACGAGAAGACCAAGCACGACTTTTCTCGCTCCTGGCGGAATCACTGACGTCTTGCTTCTGTTTGGCATCAACCCATGACATGCAAGTGCCTGATAGACGCTGCCAATCACCGCTCCCGCGTTCTCACGTGTGAATGACCTGTCGCTGGTGGAGAAGGTCATGTCATCCGCGTAGCGGGTGTATTGGAGGCCAATGCTATCTGCGATCTCGGTGAGTCGCTCGTCCAACTCGATGCACGCGAGGTTGGCAAGCATGGGACTCGTGGGAGCACCTTGGGGAAGGTGCCCAGGCTGCGCTTTTCTGTAATCGGTGATCGTATATTCGCTGAACGGGTCATAAAAAAACTTTCTATGCCTCCCGTAAGCAATGCCAGGATGAACTCGCGTACAAATTCGAGCCATTTCAAATGAGATAAGCGGCTGGAACCCTAATCCTAAAAACACCTGGTAAGCGGAAATCTCGGAAATGGATTCGAAAAAATTTCGTATATCCAGTTTAATAAGCCATCGAGATCCGCAGTGAGGCTCGACGGCCTTGTACAAGGTATCGTTGGGTGCAAAGGCAACACTGGCTTCATGCGGCGTGGCATGCGCCAGAATGTTTTGGGCAATCCAGCGCTGCACCTTCATGAGCGCCGGACTCGGCACGCAAATGATGCGATAGCGTCGCTTGCCATCCGGCCCAGGTCGCTTATGGACAGGAAATGACGTGTATTCCTTTTCGCCTCTGACAAAGTGGCGTAGCAGGCTGTACTCAACACCGCTAGACACTGCGAGGTGCTTGAGCGTGAAGACAGGCTGGACGTTCCGGTTTCGGCGAACAATTTCGCTGCCTATTGCCAAGGCATGCTCGAGAACAGCCGCATCGACACCGGCGTCGATGGCATGTTTCCGGTACTGGCGAGAACTCCAACGATCCATCTACTTTTGACACCCGAAGGGTGAGTCATGTCCCGCATCGAAGGTGAGTCCTCGAGCCGGCCCGCAGGGGCGCTGCGGGACAAGGCTTAGCCCTCAATGCGGAAGCTGCAACGCGAAGCAACAGAAGTCTGCGCCCCGACGTGACGTCCTAAGACATCAACGGTGTCCGGTTTTAGCCGGACATCAACTAGAAAGAACTACGCTGGAGCTCTCAGGGCACAAGGATAATATACCGGCCCCATCTCGTGTGTCGAAATTTGAACCCGGTTGCGCTTTGACACAGCCAACTGAGCCTGCCCTGTATCGGTCAGCCTCCCTTCATGGTCGATCCATTCAAACTTCCTGGCGTCGGCCATTAACGACTTGACTTCCAGCAGCGTTAACCCGCTGCGGCGAGCGACCGCCTCGGCGGTTCGTGGCGGGTGCGCTAACGCTGCCAGCACAAGATATCGTTCAAGTGCCCCAGACGGTGCCTGCGACCAATCGACACCGGGATCCAAACGCCGCTGTCGCATCGATAGAAGACGCTCGTTAGCCGCATCGGCATCGATGACCGAGCCGAAACCCTCTCGCGATTCCGCCGTAACCCGTTTGGGAAACAAGGCTGCCCAAGAATCGGTGCTGGCCCATAGCACCGCTGGCGTATTGTTGGGCGCTCCGTGTGCAAATGCCATGAGCGCGCCGGTACTCTCGTAGCCCAAAGCCCATTGCGGCCTACTCTGGGGATCGTAGCGGTAACACAGCCTTTTTATGGCCCCAGCCGCTTCCGTGTCGAAGACAGTGTCTATCGTTGGACATTCACGTACAAACCGGACAACAGGCTGGACGGCGTGAGAACTCACCTTCGCGTTGCCCAGCTCCGTAGCGGCGAACGCGACGACTTCGAATGAAACACCTCCTCGCATCGACCATAGGCCCTTGACCGAATCGACCCGCCATGCGGCTTCAAGGTAGCGCCACGCCTGATTTCCGCTGCCAATCAGGTCTGTTACAAGCACAAACTTGCGAACTCGCGGCGCTAACGATTTCTTCCTGCCCTTCTCTATTTCGTGTAAGCGCAACAGGTCTGGCCCGGGATGATTGACGAACGTCTCAGGGTACTCGCGCGTAAGTTCCGTGATCAGCTGTGCGACCAAACCTTCGCTCCCGACATCTTCCCCAGGCAAAACAATCAGCGCCTTCCTGCCTACCGCCCGTCGCGGGCGCTCGGCTGGCTGCAAAAATAGGGGTTCGGGAGGTTGCTTCTTGTCTTTGGGGAGGACTTCTCGTTCGGCGTACAGTGCCACAGTGCCGTCGACACCTTCAGCAGTCTGTAACAGCAGCGCGCGCATCCCTCGGGTGAATTCATTGGCGGAGACGAGCCGCATCGCGCGAAGCATGTCGGCAGCGCGACCCTGGTCGTGTGGATCGAATTGACCGAGCCAAGCTGAAGCGCCGCTTGACTTCATAAATACCTTCGAAGCCACATCCGTATCCTGTTATGACATGCAACGATGATAGATCACGGCACAGCATCGGCCGTGGCGTCGATAGCGAAAAACGACCTGCTTCACACTGAAGCTTTCAACCATCGCCGCCCCTACCACTCTCCATCGAACGACACGGTGGGGTCGGGCGAATCAACACGCAACGGATGATCAAACAGCAAACCGTGCTCTTTACTTTGATTGAACGGCGCACTCACGACGGTAGCAACCTTTCGCAGTTCCAGCACCAGCTCACTCCGGATAGCCATCGCCAACTTTCCGCGCATCCGCCTTGACGGATACAGAAAACCATCAGGCACCTTGCCCGGCGCACATTGAAGCATAGCCTCGCGGAGGTGATAACCGATCCACTGGCACGCCTCGTGATCTCGCGACGAGATCGTATCGAAAATCCCGAGCGTGCTGCAGGCTTCACCAGTCAAATCCCACAACGCCAGTTTCCGGCCAAACGTGAGTTGCGCCAGCACGCCGGTTTCAACGGCAACCGGATCCAAATAAAACTCCCCAGCGACCGTCGCGTCGGATTTAGCGAACTGACTTTCCCAGATCGCAGTCGTCATGTCGAGCGCGAGATACAGCCAGGCAAAGGGCAGCGACTTGCCCGGTACACGCAGTTCACGCGGCGGCCCGAAACGGTAGGCCTTTGTGAACGCCTCAGGCAGGATATATTGATCACCCCACGCTGCCCGATAGCACTGGACGTTCGTCTCGTGAGACACCGCCACGCGCTCCAACACGGTCGCCAATGTTGCGACAGAAGGAATCTTGCCCTTCAAATACGCTGGCGGTCTATGTAATGGTTCAGTTCTCGATAACATTCGCCAAGCCAATCAATCGGCCATGCTCTGTCCCGCCTCCCTAGCAAGATCAAGAACCCGCTTCAATCGTTCCGCTACCGGAAGCGACAGGATCCGCGCCTGCTCGGGCGGGACCTCGTGCCGGGTCTCAAACGGCAGCCCGGCAAGCACTTCGGCCGGGGACAACTCGTTCAATTCATCTTGCTGGGTGACAAAAAAGGCATGTAATTCAAACTGCATCACCCCACGCAGCTCAGCAATGACCTGAGGCAGAAGACTCGGAACCGGATCGACAAACTGCCACGCAGGAAACAGGCGGCCGTTCTTTTTTGCTCTCGGCATCACACAGTAGACCTTGCCGTCCTTGTCGTATCGATACAAGGTCGTCAGAGCACTCAACTTCTGCCTGGCCACTACCTCTGCAGGACTCAACATGGTGACTGGCAACGCCACGGGCTTCATCTCCCCCGACGCAGATACATCCTCGCACACAAGCCAATCTTCCAGGCGCCGTTCAAACACCTTCAATGCGACGCTCCAGATAGGCCTGTCGGCGAGTGCAGGCAACTCATCGGACAACTCCACCACCAAGGAGGAAGCCATATCTCTGATCAGCTTATGCGGATCACCGCGATAGCTTCCATTGACGACTGCCCGAACATCACCGCTCGTTGCCACGCGTTTTTTCGTTACCAGTTCCATATGCCAACTCCTCATACAAGCCGGGGCGGAGCACCGATCGGCGCCACCAACCGCATGTTGGCGGCAGCGCTGCGCGTCGCCTGCCGAATGACTGAGGGCAGCCTGCCAATGAGATTAAGCGACCGGATACGGCGCTCACCCACCCATCGCCGCAAGATGACTACCAGCACCTGCTTCTCGAACAGGCACCGAGGCAAGGAGACCAAATCCGCATAGCGCGTTATCAGCGCTTCGTACATCTCACGCATTCGGGCCTGCACCTCTTTCGTCGAGATGACCGGATTTTGCAAAGCCTGCTGTACCTCAAGCTCCTCGGCAATGGCCTGAATCTTGTCCAGCGAGACGCGCAGCATTTTTGCCTCAGCGTCCGTGATGACGGTGATGTCGTCGTCCCAGTTCAGCATATGGTGCCCCTCGGGCGGTGATCATGAAACCATCTTATACCAATTTTTTCATTTTTCCCAGTTTTTCCATTCGAGCTAATACTGCTGCGGCCAAAAGATGTGTCCCCATTAGTGCCGTGCTGGATCCTATAGGTCGTCCCATCTAGCAAGGCTGGCTGTCCCTGCGCAATACCAGATGCATGGCGGAGGCAGTCACCATGCAAGTCTACCGGCACGTATATGATGTTTGTGGAACACGGACAGAAATCAAATAACTGGGCATCTGGACTGAAGACGCGCTCAATACTCCTGACAGATTGCCCCATTTGCTGTGGGAATTCGCATGAGCATTTTCAGTTCATGGAACAAGGCGCTGGTCGGCAAGCCGTGGATTCGGCTGGACGATGCCGGCACCGTCCTGGCCGGCGGGTCTCCCCGATCGGGGGCCTCGCGCAATACCCATTTCCAGGCCGACCTGGCGCACTGGCTTTCCCTCGTCGCCGACGCCATCGCGCGTGACGTCATTGCCACCACCGAACGTAACGGCGTCCCATATGTCAGCCAGGCCGATGTCCGGCGCTGGTGCGAAGCTAGCGGTACGCCCTGGAAAGTTCCTCACCATCCCGGTGAAGATGAGGCTCCGCTGGTCAGCACCGAACAGCAAGCTCCATCACTACTTCCTGATCATGAGCGCAGCGGTGAAGATTCTGATGCTCTTGACCCCCGCGAACACATCACCCTGCTGGTCCTGATTGCTGCCGCCGCTCGTGCCGGGAAACTCGATGCCGCCGCGATCGAACGCGCAAGCAACGAGCTCGGCGTTACCCTGTCTCGCCGTACCATCAACAAGCACCTGGCCTGCGTCGCCGATGCCATTGATCGCCGCAAGGACTTGAGCCGCTGAGTATCACGAGAACTCCAGTCTCCCTGCATCCGTTTAAACGGTATCCTTATATCTCGCGGAAGGTGCCGACGCGACACTCATCCTGTCGATCGAAAACTCGAAGGTGTAGTGGCGATGGCCATGAAGATAGTGGCAGTCAACAGCCGAAAGCACCCGCGTCAAGGCGTTCGACCGCAGCATCTGCAGGTACTTCATCTGGAGCTCGACCACCGGGTTCCTGGACGGTGGGGTATACACATGGTGATGGCCAACGACAATCAGTCGGGCCCCAAGCGGCAACTGCCGAGCGATCTGTTTCAGCCTGAGCAACTGCGCCGTGCCCACGTCACCCAATGCGGAGGTCAGCAAATTCGACGGCAGCCGATTGGTGTCCAGCGCAACAAACATCTGATCCCTGATGGTCCAGAACATCGGGAACGCGGCCTCCCAGATTGAATCGACCTGTCGGGCAAGCGCACCATCATTGCCATAGGCATATTCAGAAAAAACGTTGTCGTATCGGGCAAGATATCTATTTAGCTCGATGGGACCGCCACTCTCCATCACGTAGCCGTCAGGACACAGCTCGTTCACGGCGCGCAGATAACGAATCTTTCTCAACCGCGGCAGGCACGAGTTCATCGGGATCGCGCTGACCTTCGGGCGATATTTGTGCGAATACGGGTGCAAATCGTGGTTTCCCGGGCACAGGATGAACTTTGCCTCGGCTTTTAACGGGTTGCACGCCGCCAGGAAATCGTGCCACTCGCCACGCAGGCCACCATCCGTGATATCACCGGAAATCACAAGCACATCCGCGATCTGAACTTGTGCCTTCAGCTTCTCGAAGACCTTTGTATTGGAATAGGCATCTGACTGAATCGGTTTGTCCGCCCCCGACGTAATATGCAGGTCAGACTGATGATGAACACCATCGGGCAAAGGGCGCGCGTTCCTGTCGATGCGACGACTGAAAAGCCAATAGACGAAGCAGCCAATGGCCGCAAACACCATGGCCTGCGCGTACGTCCAGCCCACCCAGGCGACAAGATAGTGGCCCATCAACCCAAGTCGGCTCCAGACGCTATCCCTTGCACGTTCATGCATCAGCTCAGTCCACGATCGTGCAATCAACGGGCGAAGGTACGGGCATCTCGAAAAGATGTTCACCTGACCATATGCCATGAGTGCCGAACTCACCAGCACACTCACGCTGGCAACGCGGGTCACAATCCACAACGGCAGGTACCTACGGTCGAAGAACCATTCAAGCAGAACGAATAGCAAAACAACAGGCCAACTGGCTACCGCGGCCACTGAC
>Ga0164242_10006267_pt1 | contig 13129 bp, 13 predicted proteins | sample OricomgcompostMG_FD_108783 | JGI IMG/M metagenome (GOLD analysis project Ga0164242, IMG submission 108783) | Miracle-Growth compost microbial communities from Emeryville, California, USA - Original compost - Miracle growth compost (MG) ...
GGAGGCTGGCGGAGAGAGTCGGGCGGGCGGGTACTGCGTGTCTCAAGTTCCACGGGGAGCATGCCTGCATTTATGTTTTGTTTGCTAGAATGGAAAGTCGGTCAGTGCCCGCACGTATGGAGAAGAAGCAAGGTTTGTGACGGTTCTGATATTAATGCACAAGTGCGGCTGGCATAGGGTTGGGCGGCACACAGTAGTCGTCCCAATATGGCTCTTGGCGCTACTGCTGGGACTATTGAGCCCTCAGACGAATCAGAGCAAACTGGGCTTGGATTCGTCTGGAAATCTAGACCAGCCCATGGCAACGGATACATCGGACGCTACTCCACGGCGCTACAATAAGGCCATGCAGCTCTAATTATTACTGCGTACGCATAAGCCTCCTAGTTTTTGTCGAGCTCTCCCATAGGCCACCTGCTCGCCGAATATCACGAGGCCGAGACCCGTGTAAGCGTCTAGAGAGGCATGAATGTAGCCAGCAGAACTGCTTTTTTTTGTGCCTCGTCTTGCTGTTATTGTTCCCAAAAATACACCGAGACCGGCAGGCCCCAACCTCCTGGAGACAAAGTAGAGGAACTCTGGGAGAAATCGCTCAGGGGTGCCCGCTCAGGTGGGCAATTTCCTCGTTAGCTAGGTGCGCACGTACTGCGTAGAGCCGCGCAGGCGCATCGTGAGAATTTCCACTTTGGGACCACACGCTCCGTGCCACTTCTGATGGTGGTCTGGGCGAATCTTAAGAAGCCGAAACCGTTGTCGGGGATCTCCCTCCAACACCGACATCATACCTCGGGGTTTAGACTGTTTCCACAACATCCAAGTCACTCATAGCGTCACAGCTAAACCACGTTGTCAACGAGAGATCGCCCTGACGGATTTACACATTAAAGGGGGCCGGGGTATGGATAAGGTTGTGGAAACAAAGCATCACATTCTCGTCTGAGCCAGCTTTATTCCCTCTCTCTCCTCCCATCCCGGATCCCTGATGCCGATTTTGTCTCCAGTACCGCACCAACTAGTACGGTACGTAAATAAATCGTGGGCTAATGCAGGAACGTGGCTGAACCTGGTCAAGCGACCTGGATTTGCCGCCATTCTGGCGGTCCCTGCTCAGCGCACACCGAGCTAGACCAATTCTAGACGAGCCACAGGCGATAGCTCAGGCGAGAGGCGCCATCCGACCCCCCTGCAAGCATGGAAATTTGTCTCGACGTTGGGTCTACTACACTACGTACCGTACCGGGGCTGAGATGTGGTGGAACCGACTCGTCGATAAACCGCCTTTCTCCGTTGCATGCGTAAAATAAACAAGGCGCCCACTGACCACTGCTTGGCAACGCATCGAACGCCACTCAATGCAGGTTCTGGTGATATTTGCCGAGCGTTCCTTTTCCCCCTTACTTCGTCTCTCCCCAGTTGGCAAGTGCACAGCGAGAGCCTGCCAACGCTGCATACCGGGCATAGCGGAATTCCGCGCTCCCGCTCAGGTCTCGCGAGCCATAGTCAGGCCCATTGGGGCCTGGCTGCATGGGGGGACTCTCTCTCTGTCTCTATGTCCCCTCTGGGGCTGCCGGGATTGGGCCTCCTCCGGCTTTCCACGACCTGCCCGTGGCTTCACCAGCGTCGTGGCGCGTCCGTATGTGGACCATCCGACCGAACGAGGAAAGCTGAACGAGAACCGAACTAATCGTAGCCATGAAACGACCCTAGTAGGTACGGCTCTCGTAGGCCCATCGCCCAGCATGCACCCCGAGTGGATGCCATCGTGGAGAACGTCGTAGTCCTGAGCTTGATCCCCTTGGCCTTGGGTCGTGGCGCTCTAATCTCCCCAGACACTACTCGACCCAAGGTACGGCAGTTTATATAAGACCCAGGTTACATCCCCCCCCATGATGGTAGAGTCTTGTTGCTCCAGGCCTCCTTCTTGAAGCCCATCTTCAGCCCTTCTTCTTCTTCTTCTTCCCTCAGTCACATTCTCTATCCCCTTTCTGGTCAACCGCCAAACCTCACATCATCATGACTGCTTACAGGTCGCTCGCTGCCACCTTGGCGGCGGCGGCTCTCGTTAACCATGTTAACGCATGGAACATCGACCTCCCTCCTTGCCTGTCCCCCTTCAAGCCCTTCGTCTACGCCGGCTGCTACCAGGACGGCAGCCCCGGCGCCCTGACCTTCCGCAGCGACTTGGACCAGCAGGACATGACCGTCGAGAAGTGCATGGCCGAGTGCAAGGGCAACGGCTACCGATATGCCGGGCTCGAGTACTACGGCGTGTGCTTCTGCGGCAACACCGTCGCAGGCCCCCAGATCGATGAGTCCCTCTGCAGCTTCCCTTGCACCTCCAACCACTCCGAAACCTGTGGAGGAGACAACACCCTCTCCGTCTATCAGGACCCGACCTTCCTACCCATCTCTGAGACTACTATCGATGAATACGTCCCCCTCGGCTGCTGGACCGACGACTCTTCCGAGGGCCGCACTCTTTCTTACCCCCAGGATGCTGTCAACGGTGCCTCCCTCACCACCGCCAGTTGCTTGACGGCCTGCCGGGATGAGGGCTACCCTTTCGCTGGTACCGAATACAGCGGTAAGTCTTCAAAAACCCCACCCTCGCTTTGTGTGCATTTTGCGGGACTTGTGATAGCTGATATATACGAACAGGTGAGTGTTGGTGTGGTCAGGTTCTTGGAAACTTCAGCCAGTCTGCCCCGGAATCCGACTGCTCGATGCCCTGCAACGGAAACGCAAAGGAGACCTGCGGCGGCCGAGGCCGTCTGTCCCTCTACGTCGCCAAGGACCTCGAGTCCCTGGAGCCCTGCGGCTATGTGCCCCCAACCACAACCGCGCCCTCTACCCCCACCCCCACCCAGTCCGTCTGCGTGGCCACCACCACCATCCCCTCCGGCTGCGAGTACGGATGCGGCAAGTGGTGCTCGCACGAGCTGCCCGACTGGAGCAACGTCGACGGCTGCAAGTCGAGCTTCTCGAGCTGCAAGATCCAGATCGCCGCCTGCCTGAAGAACGCCGGCTTCCCCGGCGCCATGGACTGCTTCGACTTCGCCGGCTGGTGCAGCGACATCGGCAACTATTGCTCGACCGGCCGCAAGCGCACCGTCTTCAACAAGAAGGACTGCTTCTCCCACAAGCCCCCCAAGGGCGGCAAGCCCCCGACCACCAAGACCATCACCGTGCCCTGCACCACCACCCCGACTCCGACCCCCACCACCACCACGCAGTGCCCCATCCCGACCGTCACCAACATCTGCAAGCAGCCCACCAGCAACAAGGACGGCTACGGGCCCGGCAACCCCGTCGGCGGCGTCGAGCTGCCCGTCGTCACCTGCAACGACCTGCGCGACGACTTCACAAACAACCCCTTCAAGCTGTACACCGACAGCGACAGCCGCCGCTGCCCCGGCTACTCGCGCACAAAGGTCCCCAACGCCTGCGCAGACGCCTGCAAGGCCCAGTACGACGACTGCGTCGCCGTCTACGCAGAGGGCTGCAAGGCCTCCAACGGCGGCTCCAGCGGCGCCAGCTGGTGGGACGTCCGCTCCGGCTGGGGCCCCAACGGCTTCAACGCCGGCAAGGGCAGCGGCGGTGGCGGCAGCAGCGGCGGCGGCCTCGGCGGCATCCTCGGCTGGCTGTTTGGGAAGCGGTCGGCTGCCGACGACAAGTCGTACTTCGACTTTGCGGCCGGGCCGGCGCACGAGAAGCGCACGTTTGGCGGGTGGAATGACAACTACAGCTCGGCTACCAACAAGTGCAAGACTCAGTACAATGACTGTCTCTCTGAGAACAAGAAGGTCACCATTGACAAGAAGTGCACCAAGTGGGGTTCCGGCTGGTAGAGAAAGAGGTCGAGAAAAAACCACGAGAGGAAATGCGATGATGAGGAATATTTTAGAGGGCGGTAATTCTTAATGTATCCTATTTATACCTGGGGATGGCAAGGCGCATAGATGGCTGTTTATCCTCTCTATGAAGAGGAGAGCAGGGCGGTTGGGTCTTGGTCTTGTCAACCAGTACACTTCGTACACTCCTTAATAATGCCTTATGCGGTTCATATACCACGATTATACAGTCACCTGCCTTCCAATGATATCGATCACAAAACAATACAATTGTATAGAAAAATGGTAGGTTTTTAAACTTTCAAAAATGATGCCTCATCTTCAATCGCATGTGAGGATGTTATGAAATGGGTTGCAACTTTAAGGTGGCCTGAAAAAAAAAAGGGGGGCCGTCTCATTCCAGGTCGAGACGACGAATTGGTTGCCAGAGAGTAACAATGACAAAAAGAAATGCCCATTGACCGGATCGAACGATCGACCTTGTCATTGCACTGAGTATTTGGTACAAGTGACACGCGCTACCACTACGCCAAACGGGCAGATTTCTTTAAATTTGCTTAATTAGCATTATAGTGCTCCAGCGTAGTGTGGCTGAGACATGCAGCTATCCGTATTTTGTCCCTCTTCAGTCTCAACAAGGCACCTAAATTTCCAATTTCATGGGTTAAGTAGATCTCTGGCTAGTAATTATTGTGGTTTCCGTTATTGTTGTTATTCCTGTTGTGATCTTCGCCTTTTTTTTTAGTAATTGGTGTCATCGTTATCTCGTCATTAAATTGTTATTGCCGTTGTCATCGATGTTGTCGTTGCCACACAGGAAGACGGCTCTAGCAAATATCTGGTCAAGTCGACCAATCCAGCTACAGAAGTGAACGACCTAAGATGGCATTATTTTATACCTAGAGCATGGCTCTCCCAGGACGTTTTCTAGCAGATAAATAGTAGTTGTAGCTAAGGGATCACTAATACCAAGTTTGCGGTCCTTTAAACTTATCGACACAACGCCGACGACCCCTGAGACGACAATTGGGAAAGGGGAGGGTCGGGGGAGGTTGGGCTGGAAGCTAACTCGTATTTGAAGTGGCTATCGCTGAGTCAACCGCCACGGCTTCACTGTTCAAGAGGAGAAAGACCACATTCGCCGGGCCCGGGTTCGGACATTCCACGGGGATCCTACCACACCTCCGGAATGTCCTCGACGTGCTGTACGTAGAAGGAACGGAGGAGGAAGGCCTAAGATGATGACTGTGGACTTGTACTGTAGGATTATCGGGCGGTACTGAAGGAGTTTGTTGAGCGTTGCCGGGAGGCAGGGAGTTTGGGTGGCAACGAGGCCGGAGATCGCTGAGGCGTTCGTGGAGCAGTTTCCATTTCGGAAAGGCTACTTAGCATGGCGATAACTGGTTTACAGGGATGGGAAATAGGGAGGCAAGAAGGGTCAAAATGGTTGGTGAACTCATAGATATCTAGATCCGTGAAATTAGAACTCGAACTCACTACCACCACGAGTTCCCATCCCTGTCGCTACGAGCCATTCCCAAGTTCGCCCTCAATTTCAACTCCTAGCTGGCGGAGGAGATGGTGCTTGGGAAGTCATGATCGAAGTAACGATACAACAGCCTCGAGCGTCGGTAAGGTTATAATATGGAATTGTGTTAATGGAAGGTCAAACTTTCTTGGCTTGCCAGACTGTGTGCAGGACCTGCGGGGCTCAAAGATCGCCCCTCAAAACATTGGCCGACTTCGCATCAAAGTTCTCTTGGCCTCAGTATAGTACTCAAACGAGCCGCTGGAGTAGTGTGACCTCGATATCATTATTGTCAAACCAGAAACCGCCATGGAGCCGTATAGGCTTACTGCTACCCAAGTCGTTGAGCGGTTCAAGTCCGGGTCTCTCACTGTCGAGCAATATGCCCGGTCATTACTCTCCCGAATCGGGCAGCGGGACTCGGCGGTCAAGGCTTGGGCTTTCCTGGACCCGGAGCTGGTCATGCAGCAGGCGAGGCAGCTTGATAAGGTGCCTCACAAAGAACGAGGTCCGCTCCATGGGGTTGCCGTTGGTGTCAAGGATGTCATCTATACTAAGGGTGTGTTCCACACCCAGCAAGTGCGGAAGAGGAGACAGCGCAATGAGCTGACTAGGCGTCCTAGACATGCCAACCCGGCATAATTCTCCGATCTACTCCGGCCATGTACCCGCAGTAGATGCCGGCTCCGTCATGATTCTCCGCCAAGCCGGAGCGCTCATTTTCGGTAGGCCTTAGAATTTCACCCTCCCCGTTTCCTCCCCTAACAGCGGCCTCTATCATCCAACCCGTTCCTGGTATATCATCTACTTCCGATTAACCGCACTAAACGATATAATAAGGCAAAACCACGACCACCGAATTCGCCGCCACGACCGTAGGCCCGGCAACGTGTAACCCACACGACCCGTCGCGCACACCAGGGGGATCATCCTCCGGGTCCGCCGCCGCCGTGGCCGACCTGCAGGTGACCCTCGCGCTGGGTACGCAAACGGGTGGCAGCACGGTGCGCCCGGCATCGTTCTGCGGGACGTATGCCATGAAGCCTACGTGGGGCGCGGTCAGCCGCGAGGGACAGCGCATCTACTCGGTCTTGCTGGATACACTGGGGTTGTACGCACGGTGCGTGGACGATCTAGAAGTGTTGGCGGATGTGCTTGGCGTGCGGGATGATGAAGGTGATGGCCCGGGGCCGACGCTGGGTAGTGGTTTAAAGGGGGCTAGGTTTGCGCTGGTAAGGACTATGGTGTGGTCCGAGGTCGGCCTGGGGACCAGGGCCGCAATGGAGAAGGCGGCGGACCTGTTGAGGGAGTACGGGGCCGAGGTTGAGGACGTTGGGCTACCTGGAGAGTTTGACGAGTTACCGGCCTGGCATAAGTGCATCATGGCGACCGACGGTGCCACGGGTTTCCTACCAGAATACCGCGCGCACAAGGGAAAGTTGGCGGGCATGCTGGCCGAACATGTCGAGAATGTGAAGGGATTCTCACGAGCCGATCAACTCAGGGCCATGGACGGCATTGCCGCGCTGAGGCCCAAGATTGACGAGATTGCAGGGCGGTACACGGCTCTCATCGCGCCGAGCGTGCCGGACGAGGCGCCCGTTGGGATCGAGCACACGGGGAGTGCGGCGTTCAACGGGATATGGACGGCCCTCCATGTGCCTGTGGTTAACCTGCCGGGATTCAAGGGGGTCAATGGCTTGCCTATCGGACTATCGCTCATTGCTCCAAGATATCAGGACAGGCACTTGTTGCGGGTTTGTAGGGAGGTTGGTCAGATCTTCGAAGGAGGGGGTGGATGGAAGTCTCTGCTATAGACGGAACTGATCTTAGACTGTTCATTGTCACTTCCCGTTTTCTCGTGGTGCTAATTAGGTTACGTACAACGGGTTCAGGGGTTGTGAATATCGTGCGAACTTGGTCTGGGTCTGCTTGCCCCCTAGGCAGTGATAGACGGGACGTGTACTACCACTCTAGCCTTAGCAATCAGTTTGCAAATTACTTTCTGGCAATCTCCAGCTTTGTAACATGGTAAACTTGATGTTTGACGACTCAACTGATGGATTGGTCTCTTTGGTATACGGAGGAGGCAATCTTCTGGGCCAGCCCTGGTCGGATTGGGAGTTACCTCCTGTGTGGGTTCACTCTTTGGTCACGGGCCCTCCAGTCCGACCTTGACCGGGGGAAACGCGAGAATGGCACCGCAATGTCGGCGCAATACAACACCCCGGTCATATTGACCGGCGAATCTTGGTAAATCGACGATCGCCACGCCGGTCGGGAAATTGGCATCACCTTTCAATCCTCGCGGACCATAAGGTGGTAGAGCCGATGCGGCTGGCCCAAGATGCTGGGATGGGCGGTACTCGGGAAACACCTTCAAGGGACGGATTTGTGGTTTCACAGACCTCATTTGAACTTCATAAATACGTACATATTCGTACATACGTGACGTCGCGGACGACGCTTCAAGCTCTTCCGCTGGCGTACCTCTAGAAGGAAGCCCCGGAGGAAATACCGGGGCACCGCGTCCACGCGATCGTGAAGGAGCGACGGCAATCAGGCGCGCTAGACAAACGTAATATAAACATTATTCCACAAATCCACCAAGCTGTGGCCCCCCTAGGGAGCATTCGCGTTCAGCCCGCCCTCCTTGAGCGGATCGGTCTCCTGTTGTCGGCGACCCGCACGACCGTAGTGGCGGGTTCGTGGAACGTGATCCACTGCGGCGACGCCGACCTGCTGCTGCCGCCGTTACTATTATTCCCGCCTCCGGCGCCTCGGCTGCTACTCGCCGCGGTCCCCGCGCCGGAGCGGCCGGTATCGCCGCCGCTCCCGGCACCGTGGAGGGACTGCACGGGCGTTTGTGGCGGCATAGGCCATGACATGGTGGACGGCGACAGCGCCGCGCTGCTGGCGACGCTGCTGGCCCCCAGGCTGCTGACGCTACCGTGGCGACGTGGCGCTCCTAATCCCCCGGTGGTTAACGGCGGCAGCCCCGCGTGTGGGCGGCCGCTGCCCGCACCGGCGCCGGCCGGGGTGAGACGGCGCCCTCGTGACGGGTCTTGGGTCGGTTGCACTGGTTCTGTGTGTCTTCGGGGAGGGGCGGCGAAGACGACGGGTATGGGCGAGATGAGGGGTTTCTCGGATACTGGAGAGGTGGCGAGGGAGGAGTGGTCTATGGGAGCGGGCGGGCGTGCTTGGCTCGATTTTGCGGCCTGAGATCGCCGATATTTGAAGAAGAGGAAGATGAGTGCGAGGATCAAAGCGATGCCAGCTGCGTGATCATGTTAGCATTTGTGGCGGGGATGGGGGACTGAAGGGGGACTAACCTATAACACCGATTGCAATTCCGGCCTTCTGCCCTGGTGAGCTACCAGTGTTATCATCCTTTGACCCCGTAGCTGCCCCGTTCGTCGGGTTAGAGTTGGTAGCGGTTGGGTTCGGGAACTCCGTCCCCGTCTGCGCCGCAATGGGCAGCTTAGTCGACGACGCGCCCGAGCCATCACCGCCGCCGGTTCTGGAAGCGGGATTCTCAGCGTTTCCAAGACCCGTCGTGGGCACTCCACCCTTTACAAAGCTCTGCGTTTGTGGCCCCGTCGCTATACCCTCGGCTTTGCTCGACTTGTCGCCCTGGCCTGAGTCCTGCTTGCCGCTGTCTCCCGTGCCGGAATTTGCTGGCTGCCTGACCTGAGTGGGAGTGGCTGTCTTCTTCGTGGTTGAGGAGGCTTTGCGGGTTGACGTCGATTTCGTGGAGGTCTTGTCTGAAGACCCTCCACCATTACCATTGCCATTGCCAGCACCATTGCCATCACCAACGCCGCTACCGCGACCGCCTCCAGCACCGCGACCGCCTCCAGGGAATAGACCACTTCCCTCATCGCGGCCGCCCCCAACTCCTCGACCGCCTCCTCGGCCGCCTCCATCACCACGGCCGAAGCCACCACCGCGGCCGCCTCCACCACCACCGTTACCTCCCCACCAGGCGCACATATTTCACGGCAAGGCAAAAGATCCTTCCTCACTTTTTTCCTCTCAAGTGATGTGAAAATGCCTGGCAAAAGCCCTCCCAGGACCCGCTACTGGGAATTCGTCATAGGCGCCGCTCCACGAAAGGATCTCAAGGGAAAGGTCGTCTGACTGGGGCCGAAATAAAAAGGGTAAGCCGTAGATCAGCGTTTAAGAGAATGTAAACAGTTGAGGAACAGCACAACCAGTACTGTTTGGTAAACGAAGGAGATGCCAAGCTCTTGTGGTGAAGAGACGGGACGGAGAGAAACGAACGACGAGGATCAGATAACATGCAGAGAGCGAGAGAAGAGATATTAGTTGACTCAGCAGAGGCACAGCCGAAGTTGAATAATGGGTGCCTCTGATCCCAGCGCATTTCCCCAAGAGTTGTCATCTTCAAGTCCTTCAAGCCATTCAGGCCCCTCGAAGACACATGGCCCTAGTGGAGATCGGATGCCACACCTTACCGTCCTGGGCCTCGCCCGAGCTGGGGTTGCTGCATGGTAAGATTATCAACGACTCCGCCCTTACGTTAGCTTCAACGTGCGGTGTGGGCAATCGACCCATAGTCCCCATTCCAAGAAGGCCAACTCGCGTGTTGGTCGATTCCGCTAGGGCCTCCTCCTGCTGACCTGTCAATTGCTGTTGGCTGCCCATCTTAGCTGCGGGTGGCTTGAATCGACAGCGTCCGAGGCCCTCGTCGATTTATGCTTTGACCCTTCTTTTCGACGGCCAGCTCCTGGGTTCGGGATGGCCCACATAAAAAAAGGATCGTCCAGGGTCTCAGCGGGGGATCCGCTTCTGAGGCTACCAAACTTGGGTAAACATCTTTCCTTTGTTGGTCTTGTTGTAGGATTCGAGGTGGGGGTTGAGTTAATCCGCGCACAGTGTGGACGGGCAATTGTCGATCCTAATCCGAACAGATGCTCCCTCGGTCATCAGTCCCTTCACCAGCGGTGTTGCAACCCTGCCGAGGAAACGAATGAATCTTGGGGATTCCTGGCGAACATGTGGCATTGGCCCTTGTCTGGATGTTATGCGTCAGCTTCGTGAACCTCCCCGGGGGAGATTGGCGTTTTCTGATTCCTCCAAATCTCGTCACGCGTCGCGCTCCAGTGCTCGTCAACGAAAACGCGCTCTGCCGTGCGTGAGTGGGCTGATCCTTCTGTGTAGGCGATGCAAAGAGGAACCATCGCCGCGTTCCATTCCGAAGATTTGGGGGGGGGTTTTTTTTGAGACCTACTTCGAGAACAGAACGGCTGTTTGCTTCGAAAGTAAGCTCGGTACTTTTAACACTGGCGCACACTAGCTGCTACGAGGAGCCTTCGCATCTCATCGACCTGCCGTAAGGTGGGCGGCGGTCAACACTGCTCCTAGTTCATAGGTCTCGTCAAGGATTTAGTTCCTATATCTGCGAATCCTGCAGAGACGCGAAGGATTGGTGGAGGGCTGGCAATGTCGGAGGGCTCGCGGGCATGCAAGTGCGCCTGAATAACAGAGAGGGATATCAGACGGCCTTCATAAGTAATACTTTCTCGTCAACCACTGATGTATACGCCTATCTATCTCCCTTGCCTAACTTTATCTATCTTCCTTTATATCCACATACAGGCGAGTAGCCTGTCAACACCCTCGAGCAGTCATGCTTGAAAGCTGGATTGAAGCCAACCCGGCCAGTAGAAGGGCATATTAGTTGAAATCCGTGGAACTCGAGGTGACGATCCTATCCTGGAAAGACGTCGGCGGGCGCATAGGAAGGCCACTGGTTGAGGCGCTGCTTGCGGTGGTCCTCACGGAGGTGCTGGTTGTTGTGGTGCGAGACTCGTCTTCGCAAATACCGATGCGGTGTGATTACTCCACGTTTGGCAGCGTACCGGTGTCCTCGTCTAGTGACGGGCCTTGTGTTAGCATTTTACTAAGCCTTCTCATCCATGCCTCATATTCCCTGGCCCCAAAAGAACGCGGGCACTATCGTCCAATACACCGGCCCATGCGGCTGGACGATTCTATATGGCGCGTTGACACGCCGCTCGCCTCACGCAACCCATTCCGTGGATGTTCGTTTTACTTCCTCATTGCACTATGAAACCTTGCCCAGAAATCTGACGGAGAATTGGAGAATTACCGACGGGATATCGAGAGGTTGTCTACCAGACCCCACGACCAAAGGCCCTTCAAAGCGTATAGATCCATCCCCGATCTGAAGATGGTGCATCTCGTTTGGTGGGGAGTCATGGTGCTGGAGCTCGCAACGACTGCACAGGAGCCGCCACACTTCGAAATCGACGTCATCTTCCCGCGCAATGAGACGTAAAAGCCGTCAAGCACCTTTCCCATCGCCATAGCCGTGGAGAACCTGACGGCAGTCGGGGTCATTGGCAACTTCACCCTCTCTTGGGCCATCATGCCGTATACCGACGGCAATATTCCGACCGGGCTCACGTACGGTAAAGGGGAGTTCGCACTCTCGAAGAAGGCGCAAGGGACTACGATTTTCGTCGACACCAACAATGTCACCGATTGGATCCACCTCACGAATAGAGGGGAGAGATATATGCTGCAGTGGGCCGTGGATTGGGACGGCCTTCGTGTACGGTGCGGATGGGAGCACTCGGTCGTCGATGGAGGCATCATGTGGCATTGGGGCAGACTGGGAGTCTGAAGAAGGAGGGAAAGACGCCGGACACTCTGTACGTGCCCGAGTGTCCGGCTCTGGGTACGGTGGTCGAACTCAGACCCAACATAACAACGCCGACGTGCCCGCTCATGATGGATCGAGATAGTGGCAGGCAAGGCAACCCCTGCGCGGTGAAGGTCGACAAGGCCGTAGCGAGCAGCATCTCGAGCCATGTCTCGAACCTAGCCACGGTGCCTCCAACTACGACAAGGAACTATACCCTCGGGCCGGCGAGCACCGGCGGCGTTGGGTTTGCCCATCCGTTGCAGACGTCGCTGGCGGCGGCCTGCCTTTTCCTTCTATGACAGGATAGCTGTTAATTCGGTAGCGGAACTAACTCTGCTCACCTTCGAGATGCTCAATAGAACCCGCTTGTCGGGCACTGGCTAGGGGGCTTTCTGGAGTCTGTTAAGTACTTATATTCAAGGGAGGAAATGGAGCCTGTCGTCAATGATTAGTCAGTGGCCGGTTAAGCAGATCCTGTAGTGCGCCGCCCAGGCTCCAAACTAGGGCCCCTCTAACCCGAAATGGCTTAGATTGTGGGGATGCGACATGGATCAACGGTTGTGAAAGAGGCACAACCACGCCGGTCCATGTCTGTCATGACTCTGGAAGTCTGGATCCCGGTTTCCTGGGCCCCTTCCCGCCGGCTGTCCGAGTCTCTGGACCCCAGGTGTTTGCCGGTATCTCCGGCTCAAATACCTCTTGAATATGGAACCCGTCAATAGTAGTCCCCTCGCTTGTAGAGTTGACCGTATACCCCTCGACACGACATTTTGCTCTTAGGTAGATCGCGAAGTGAACCCGAACCCGACCTAACGACGACCAAAGAATATGGGCTTCCTCAAACCCAAGGCAGACTATTGCGCCCCTCCGGGCGCAGACTTCAAGCCAGGCCCCAAGAATGGCCATCTCTCAGAGCCGCACCCGCAGCTCGAAGAGATATTCCGGCCCATGGAAGACGGCATGCTGCCCGTCTGGAACCTCGACATCCCGCTGGAGGAGCTGAAAACCATCTTCAAGTCGGCGCCGCCGGCGATCCCCGAGGGCTGCCCCCAGCCC
>Ga0164242_10006268_pt1 | contig 13128 bp, 10 predicted proteins | sample OricomgcompostMG_FD_108783 | JGI IMG/M metagenome (GOLD analysis project Ga0164242, IMG submission 108783) | Miracle-Growth compost microbial communities from Emeryville, California, USA - Original compost - Miracle growth compost (MG) ...
GACGAAGATGTCGGCGTACTCGACGACGGACTCGAGGCGCTTGACCTCGTAGCCGTCCATCGCAGCCTGCAGTGCACAGATCGGGTCGATCTCGGTGACGATGACACGAGCACCCTGGCCACGCAGCGACTCCGCGCAGCCCTTGCCGACGTCACCGTAGCCGCAGACGACCGCGACCTTGCCGCCGATCATGACGTCAGTGGCGCGGTTGATGCCGTCGATGAGCGAATGGCGGCAGCCGTACTTGTTGTCGAACTTGGACTTGGTGACCGAGTCGTTGACGTTGATCGCCGGGAAGAGCAGCGAGCCGTCCTTGAAGCGCTCGTAGAGGCGCAGCACACCAGTGGTGGTCTCCTCCGAGACGCCCTTGATCGCGTTGGCGATCGTGGTCCAGCGCTGCGGGTTGGCCTTCACCGAACGGTCGAGGACCCGAAGGACCTCCTTGAACTCCTCGTTGTCGGTGGAGTCCCGCGACGGCACCGAGCCCGCCTTCTCGAACTCGACGCCCTTGTGGACGAGCAGAGTGATGTCGCCGCCGTCGTCGAGCAGCATGTTCGGGCCGACCGAGTTGCCGGCCTCGTCGGTGAAGTCGAAGACCTTCTCCGCGAGGTCCCAGTACTCCGCCAGGGTCTCGCCCTTCCAGGCGAAGACCGGGGTGCCCTTCGGGGCATCAACGGTGCCACCGGTCTCGGGGCGGCCGACGACGATCGCCGCCGCGGCGTGGTCCTGGGTGGAGAAGATGTTGCAGGACGCCCAGCGCACGTCCGCGCCGAGCGCGGTCAGCGTCTCGATGAGAACGCCGGTCTGGATCGTCATGTGCAGCGAGCCGGCGATCCGCGCGCCGGCGAGCGGCTTGCTGGCGCCGTAGCGCTCGCGCAGGGCCATGAGGCCCGGCATCTCGTGCTCGGCGAGGGTGAGCTCCTTGCGGCCGTACTCGGCCAGGGTCAGGTCGGCAACCTGGAAGTCCATCGAGGTCTCCTTGGACTCGGATGAGGCGTCTGCGTCGCGCATCTGCGCACTCACGGGATCTCCCACGCGGACGCCAGCCAGCCTAGAACCCTCGGTCAGGCATTTCTCAATCCCCGGACGGCACGTGCCCCTCTCAATCCCCGGACGACGCGTGCCCTCCGCGTCGCGGCAGCACATGCAGCACCGCCAGTACGACGGCGCCGACGACCGAGCCGATCACCGCCGAGAGCAGCGTCTCCACGACCCAGCCCTGTACGCCGCCGTGGACCGCGTGGACGAGATGGTGGATGACGTCGTGAGGCCCGTGCCAGCCGATCTCGTGGAGACTGTTGACCAGGATGTGACCGCCCACCCACAGCATGGCGGCGATGCCGACGATCGAGATGACCTCCAGCAGCCAGGGCATCGCCCGCACCAGCCCGAGCCCGAGGCGTTGCAGGCTGACCGAGCGGCGCCGCGTGAGCGCCAGGCCGGCATCGTCCATCTTCACGATCAGCCCGACCACGCCGTACACGCCGATGGTCAGCGCGATGCCGACCACGACCAGGATCAGCAGTCGCGCCCAGAAGGACTGGTCGGCGACCTGGTCGAGGGCGATCAGCATGATCTCGGTGGACAGGATCAGGTCGGTGCGGACGGCGCCGGCGACCAGCTCCTTCTCCGAGGGCTGGGCGTCGACAGCATCGAGAGCATCGCCGTGCTCACCGTCGCCGTGGTGCCCTAGCCGCTCCCACACCTTCTCCGCGCCCTCGTAGGCGAGGTAGCAGCCACCAACGAGCAGGATCGGCGCCAGCGCCCAGTCGGCCCACTGGCTGAGGACCAGGGCGACCGGCAAGATGATAAGCAGCTTGTTCCGCAGGGAACCCCAGGCGATCCTCTTGACGATCGGGATCTCCCGCTCGGCGCTGATGCCCTGGACGTACTGCGGGGTGACCGCTGTGTCGTCGATGACCACGCCAGCGGCCTTGGCGGTCGCCCGACCGGCCGCGGCGCCGACATCGTCGACACTTGCCGCGGCCAGCTTGGCCAAGGCGGCGACATCATCGAGGAGACCGAAGAGACCTGCGCTCATGGCGGGACTCTCTCACGCGGTCAGGCTCCGGTCAGAACTCGCTCGTCCACCTGCTCGCGCTCCAGGTCTTCGATGTGAGCGTCGACGTGGGCATGCAGGTCGACTGCGTCATCGAAGCGGCCTTCGGCAAAGGTCAGCGGGTCGATAGCCCGCTCCAGCCGCGGCGCCACCCAGGGCGAGGCGAGCAGGAGGGCCACACCGAGCGCACCGATGATCGTGAGCGGCATGGCGATCGCCAGGTTGTCGGCCGCCCAACCGGGAAAGCCGGTGTAACTGACGCTCTTCACGACGAAGCCGTGGCACAGGTAGACGACGAGGCTGGCCGCACCCATCCGGCTGAACCAGCCGCCGCGTGACGGCACGAGGGCCAGTACGGCGAGGGCTGCCGCCGTACCGACTGCGAGGAGGATGCCGCGGGTCACAACGGGATGAAGCGTGCTGTGGACGTTGGCATAGGTCCACGAGTAGTAGAGCCACCGGGTCTGCGCCCACGAGGCGAGGGTGCCGGCCAGGGCCCAGACGCCGATGAGCACGGCGACGGCGACCACCTTGACCCGGATCCCGCGCAGCCGCTGGGTCGTCTCCGGAGTGAAGAGCAGGCCGAGGGCGAAGAACGGCAGGAAGCCGAGGATTCGGCGCATGTCGAGGTAGTCCCAGTCGACGTAGCCACCCACCAGGCTGATCGCGACGGCGACCGGCAGCGCGAACAGGCCGAGGCGGCGCAGCGCCGGGGTGACGAGCCGCCAGCAGAAGGTCGCCACCAGGTACCACAGCGGCCAGTGTGGCGCGATCCACAGGTCGTGGAAGTGCCGCTCTCCCCCGACGATCTCGCGGAATCCGACGAGAGCCGCCTCCACGATGACGTAAGGGATCAGCAGGCCCCGGACCAGCGACCAGAGCCGGCGCGGGCTGTAGGTGAAGTTGCGGGAGAGGTATCCGGTCACCAGCACGAAGGCGGGCATGTGCCAGAAGTAGAGAAAGTCGTACAGGTGGTCGTGGAACCCGCCCCACGGGAGCATGGTCAGGGAGTGCCCGACCACCACCAGGGCAACGAGCAGCATCTTGGCGTTGTCCAGCCACGGGTCACGTCGAGCCACCCGGCCCTGTTTACCCAGTGAATCTGAAAAGCATGCGGGCGGGAACCTGAACGCGGGCTTTGTGTTGCCGAGATCTCACCCTCGCGGCTGCCCCGGTCCGCGCACCCGGATCAGGGACGCAGTTTCCAGAGCTGGCGTCCGTGGCCGCCGCTCTTGGCATTGAAGTACAGCGTTCTGTCATCAAAGACCCCGGTTCGTCGGACGGCTGCTGCGGGCGCCCTTACGGATGTCCTTGACCAGCGTGGTCGCCGCAGCTCGTAGTCGTGCACGCCGTCCGTCGCGGCGAAGTAGAGAGGCTTGCCGACCGTCGTGAACGAGCTCGGCATGCTGTCGCCACGCCCGGGGTTGATGTCCTTCAACAGCTTCGTGCCTGCCCGCGTGCCGTCGCTCTTCCACAGCTCATGCCCGTGAGCGCGGCCGGCGCCGCGACCGCGGGGCCGCCGCCGCAAGAACGGCGGCGGTGACGACCAAGAACGCCGTCCCGGACCGCCCCGCGCGACGTCGTGTCTTGTTGCGGATCGCCGACATCACGAGCGCGCCTCCCCGACCGTCACGATGCAGCCGTTCCTCGGAACGTAGGAGCGGGCGGCCAGCCAGTCGAGCAGCGCCTGGTCGGTGGCGGTCTGACACCCGTCGTTGCCGTCCATGAACAGGTACTGGAGCTTGGTCAACTGCATGATCGAGTCCGGGATCGGGCCGCTCAGCCGGTTGTTGCCCAGGTCGAGCGTCGCGAGGCTGGACAGGCTCCCGATCGTCGACGGGATCGAGCCGCTCACCTGGTTGCTGCGCATGCTCAACTGCTGGAGATGCGCAAGGCTCCCGATCGTCGAGGGCAGTGCGCCGCTGAGTCGGTTGCTGTCCAGCACCAGGCTGGTCAGGCCGGTCAGGCTGCCGATCGAGGACGGGACCGGACCCGACAGACCGTCACCGGACAGGTCGAGGGTCGTCAGCGTGCGCAGGTTGCCGATGGACGCCGGGATGCTGCCTGCCATCTTCCCGTCGCCGGTCACCTCCAGGGTCCGGAGATGCGTGAGGTTGCCGATCGAGGCGGGGATGCCTCGCAGGAAGTCTCCGCGCAGGCTCAACACCCGGAGGTTCGTCAGGTTCCCGATCCACGACGGGACGTGGTTCCTGATGCTGTCACCGAGCACCAACGTGCGGAGACCGGTCAGGTAGTGGAACCCGGCCAGGGAGTACCAGTCGAGGTGCTGGTCGGCCATCGAGAACCTCCGCAGGTGGGTGAGGTTCTCGATCGACCTCGGGACGCCTCCGGTCAGCCAACCGGTCCCGTCGACGCCATCGTCGTACGCGCCGGGAAGGTCGACCGCCCGCACGTAGCCGTGCTTGCAGGTGACCCCGGACCAGCTGCAGACCGGCACCTTGGCGTTCCAACCGTGCTCGTGCGACCAGAAACGCTGGTGGGCCTTGGTGTCCTTGCGGAGATCGAGCAGCGCCGACCGCTCGGCGGCCTTGCTGCCCAGCGCATGCGCATAGATCCGCAGACGTGCCCTGCCGCTGAGGAGGCTGGGCAGATGCGAGCGTCCCGTGCTCGTCGCGAAGACACCGGCCTTCGCATCGATCCGGAAGGTCCGCGCCTTGACGTCGCGGGGCGCATGGATCGTCAGCCGATAGTGACCGTCCGCCGTCGTCGTCGTGGTCGCGACAGTGACGTAGCGCCCGTGGCGCTCAGTCACCAACGCCACCGGCCGCCGTACGTGCGTCGGCAATGTGCCTGACACCGTCACCTTGCGTCCCTGCTGCACGGCAGCCGGGGTCAGCTTGGGGGCCGCCACCACGTCGGTCGAGGACCGCGCCGAGACGGGAGCGGGCGATGCGTTCGCCGAAGCCCCGGGGCCCGCAAGCAAGGTCGCTGCCATCGCGGTCACGGCGACCAGCGCACATATCCGAGAGATCACGCTCGCAGAGTAAGCCACCGTCAGGTCCCTGTCAGGCAGTTGGCAGGTTCCCGGGCTCAGTCCTCGACCAGCCCCACGCGGAGGTACTCGGCGGCGTACCTGCCCTGCAGCAGCAACGACGCGTAGCGAGCCATCTCGGCCTCCCCCTCGGCGGTGACGACCTCGACCCGTACGCCCCGAGAATCTGCGGTCTCGGTGACCCGGCGCCGCTGGTCGACGACCAGTGGGGCGTTGTCACCGTCATCGAGGATGAGCAGCCCGGGTCGGCGCTCTGCGCCGGCTCCGTCGAAGGGATCGGCGAAGACATCACGGACCCGCGCCGCCTCCAGCACCGGCAGCAGATGCTCTGCATCGCCGGCGATAGCGGAGCGGCCGGTAGCGCGACGCAGCTCCTCGGCCACCCGTCGGGCCGCGCGGGCAGCGAGCGCGGAGCCACCCCACACCACCGGCGTAGTGTCGGCCAGCGCGATCGCCATCGCCTTCGCCGGGTTGGTCGCGAGATCGCGGAAGGGTGAGCAAGAGACCGCGACGTCGTCCAGCGCTGTCGCCACCGCCTCGGCGTCGGTCGCCGGTCCGAGCTGGACCTGGTCGAAGAAGGTCAGCATCACCACGGCGAGGGCGAGCGGGTCGGTGGTCTGGGCCGGCAACAGTGTGGTGTCACGACCGGTCGCATGCTCCCCCACCAGTGAGGCGGACGGCCCGGCGACCACGACCTGGGCGCCGCGGCGGCCAGCCTCAGCCACCGCGGCGGCGGCGCCCGGGTCGGCCCCGTCGGGCGCGAGTACGACGACCAGATCCAGCGAGCCCACCCAGCCCGGCAGACCGGCTGCCGCCCAGGCGACGAAAGGCACCGGGCAGGTCGGCTCCAGTACGACCCGTAGCAGGCGCGAGTCGGGTCCGGCGGCTACGACGGCACGCGGCCGGCCGGCGCCCTGACGGCGCGTGACCGCCTCGGCGATGGCCACCTGGGTGGCACCCAGCTCACGACGGATCCGGGAACCGGACTCAGCGAGACCGCGCAGCCGCAGATCGGCGGTAGCCAGGGCCTGCTCGTCATCGAGACGCGCCTCGTCGAACCACGTCATCGCCGCTGCACCATCCTCTCGCTGGCTACTTCCGGGCCTCGTCCACCAGCAGCACCGGGATACCGTCACGCACCGGGTAGACCAGGCCGCACTCCCCCTGGCAGGCGAGCTCGCCGCCATCGGCGGTGTCCCGCGGGTCGAGCGCCCCGTGGCACTGGGGGCAGACGATGATCTTCAACAGGGCCGGGTCGAGCCCCAGGGTGGTCGTCATCAGTCGTCCTTCCGGATGATTGCGAGCGCCTCGTCACGGACGCGCTCCATGGTGGCCTGGTCCTTGCCCTCGGCATTGAGGCGCAGCAGCGGCTCGGTGTTGGACGGCCGGACGTTGATGGTCCAGTCCGCGTGGCTCAGCGTGAGACCGTCGAGCTCGTCGAGCTCGACGCCGTCGACCGCGGCGTACGTCGCCTTGATCTCGGCGATGATCGCCGACTGGTCGGCGACGGTGGAGTTGATCTCCCCGCTCATCGGGTAGCGCGCGTAGCCGGCCATCAACTCGGACAGCGGCCGGTCCGTCTCGGCGAGGACCGCGAGCACATGCAGCGCCGCGAGCATGCCCGAGTCGGCGCGCCAGAAGTCGCGGAAGTAGAAGTGACCGCTGTGCTCGCCGCCGAAGATCGCGTCGGTCTCGGCCATCCGGGCCTTGATGTAGGAGTGACCGACCCGAGTACGGACCGGGACGCCGCCGCACTCGGTGATGATCTCCGGCACCGCACGCGAGGTGATCAGGTTGTGGATGACGTGAGCGCCCGGCATCTTGACCAGCTCACGCTCGGCGATCAGGGCTGTGATCGCGCTCGGGCTGACCGCCTGGCCGCGCTCGTCGACGAGGAAGCAGCGATCTGCGTCGCCGTCGAAGGCGAGACCGACGTCAGCGCCCTCGGCCACGACGCGGGCCTTGAGGTCGGCCAGCGTCGACTCGTCGAGCGGGTTGGCCTCGTGGTTGGGAAACGTGCCGTCGAGCTCGAAGTACATCGGGACGAGGTCGACCTGGTCGGCGCCGAGCCGGTCGAAGACAGCAGGAGCGGTATGACCGGCCATGCCGTTGCCGGCGTCGGCCACGACCTTCAGTCGGCGGCCACTGATCGGCGCCAGCGACAGCAGGTGGGCGGCGTAGGCGTCCAGCAGGTCGCGCCGCTCGACGATGCCGGGGGCGACACTGATATCGACCGGCACACCGGCGATGACCAGGTCGCGGATCTCGTGCAGGCCGGTCTCCGCGCCGATCGGCACCGCGTAGGCGCGGCACAGTTTGATCCCGTTGTACTGGGCCGGGTTGTGGCTCGCGGTGAACATCGCGCCCGGCAGCCCGAGATGACCGGACGCGAAGTAGAGCTCATCGGTGGAGGCGAGGCCGATGATGACGACGTCGACGCCCAGCTCTGAGGCACCGGCGGCGAAGGCCGCTGCCATGCCGGGCGAGCTGGGCCGCATGTCGTGGCCTACCACGACCTTGGGTGACTCGACGACCTTGGCGAAGGCGCGACCGGTGGCACGAGCCAGGTCCTCGTCGAGCTGGTGGGGCACTGTGCCACGCACGTCGTACGCCTTGAAGATCGCCAGCACGTTCGCCGGATCGATGATGGGCTCCGCCATGGGCCCAACCCTAGGGCACAGCCTCGCCGGTGCGCCGCCGGGAGATCAGTCGGAGGTGAGCACCCGCAGGTGCCCGCGACGCCCGGTCTCACGGGTGCCGGCCTCCGCGGCCGGCCGCGGGGTCGGCGCCGGAGCGGGGCGACCCGCCTCGCGGACCGCGTTCGCGAGGGCCAACAGATCGTCGTCGGAGGGGCCGGCCGGGACGGGCTCGCGAGCCAGGCGCAGCACCTCCCACCCTCGCGGTGCCGAGAGCCGCTCCGCATGCTCCTCGCACAGGTCGTACGCATGCGGCTCGGCGTAGGTCGAGAGCGGACCCAGCACTGCGGTCTGGTCGGCGTACACGTAGGTCAGCGTGCACGTCGCGGGGCGAGTGCAGGCGGTACGCGAGCAACGACGGGTCACGAGCACACGCTACCCCCGCTTCTCCGGGGCGACCGTTAGGCTCGCGGTTGTGAGCAAGCGTCGTGATCGTCGGGATCGTGGGATGCGTGGGCCGGCGGTGTTGCCGCGAGTACCCGGCCGCCCAGAGACGCGCACCCGCCGCGAGCGCTTCGACGACCTTGTGCTGAGCATCGTCACCGAGATCGACGACCGTTGGCAGGAGCGGCTCGGTCTGGTCGAGTACGCCGTCGAGGACACCCCCCAGATCCCCGACGACTGGACGACCGAGACCGTCCCGCTCTCCTCGCTGATCCGGGGCAGCGGCATCACCCCGACCCGCCTGGTCGTCTTCCGCCGCCCTATCGAGCACCGCTGCGAGACTCGCAGCGACCTCGAGGCGATGCTTCTCACCGTCATCGTCGAGCAGGTCGCCGAACTCCTCGGCATCACCCCGGAGATGGTCGACCCCCGCTACGACGAGGACTGAGTCCCAGCGCTGGGACGGCGCTGTCCCTGGCACGCCCTCATGCGCGAGCCACCTACCTCGGCAACCCCGGCTTCACGAACGGCACCCGACTCGTCAGCATCTGCCGCTGCAACTGCACGACCGCTGCGCCGCTCTTCGTCGTCATCATCACCGACCCACGGAACGTCGTCCCGTCCGGCGTCACGTCGACCCTCACCGCGCCGTCCGGCAGCGACACGCTGACGCCCTGTTGCGGCGAGATCGCTACCCGCTTCGAGCTGAGCTGGTCGCCGGCCGCATTGTGGGTGACGACGGTGGCCGCGCCGACCCTCGTCGCCCCGCCGAGGAGGAGCTGCTTGGACCCGGCCGGTACGACGGCGCTGGTCGGCGTACCGATGCTCGGGGAGCGGCTGATCAGCGACACGTCCCCGCCGCCCAACGAGCGCAGCGACGCGGTCACGGGGCCGTTCGCGACAACCTGTACGCCGAGCGCGCCCTTGGCGGCCGAGGAGCTGAGGATCTTGCCGAGATCGACACGGCTCACCGACTGGGGGCTGAGGTCGATCGTCGGCGAGTCCTCCGGAGTGAACGTCGAGTCGCCGCTGACCAGCCGCAGCGTGGCGGTCAGCTCACGGTCACCTGGATTGGCGATTGTCAGCTGGCGCGTACCGTCACCGGGGGCGAGCCCGAGCAGGAGGTCGTGATGCCCGGGGCTGGCCTGTGCCGGCAACCAGTCCTCGTCGGTGGCGCCGCCGACCAGCTTGGAGGCGCGGTCGCGTACAGCGACGGCGACCTGGCCGCGGGAGACGACCGCGTGCAGCGCGAGCGGGCTCTGCGTCGGCATCACCGCGCCGAGGTCGATCTCCTGGCTGGCATTGCCAGGGACGGCGATGCCCTGCAGCGCCGGCACGTCCATCGGGCCGGTGTCGCTCAGCACGGTCAGGTCGGCGATGGCCGGGCCCGGGTTGGGATTGACGAGGATGACGAAGGAGTCGTGCGTCGGTCCGGCGCCGACACCGGTGAACCACTGGTCGCCGCGCGGGCTGACACACGCCGCGGCGGCGACCGGATCGGTCGAGCTGCGGGTGCCGGTCAGGCCGGGCGCGGCGCTGCCGCTGGCGGTGACGAGCACGGGGGCCTTGCCGGCACTCACCACTCCGACGCCTTGCGAGGGCAGATCGGTGGTCGTCGTCGGCACCGACTTCTGGCTGGCCTTGCTGTCCGGCTTGGCGGCCTGGCTGCCACGCGAGGTGGGCTGGTCGGCTGACGACACGGTGCCGGCTCCGGCTGCGGCGACACCGAGCTTGTCGCCGGTGCCGACGGCACCGGGGCAGACGACGGCGGCGCGGGAGACCGGGGAGGTCTTCGGCGGGTGGAAGTAGCTGGTCCCGAAGCCGGGATTGGTGAGGAACAGCGCGAGCGCGGCGACCAGCGGTAGCACGACTGCCAGCACGAGGGTGACGTCGACGGGTCGCCGAGCACTGCGCGAGGCCCTGCTCGGGCGGGGGTCCCCGGGCCCACGGGTGGACGAGTTGCTCATCGGCGGCGCCTCCTCTCCAGGGTCGGCAAGCACAGCACCACCACGAGGACGATGCCCACGCCCTGGATCAGCAGGAGACCGATGCGCAACCAGGAACGGTGGCCGTCGAAGTCGCCACGCGGCGCCACGTCGAGCTGCCAGGCGCGGGTGTCCCGGCTGGCGGAGCCAGCCTGGGAGACCGCGCCGCTGGCGTCGATCGCCGCAGCGACGCCGGCGTCGACCCGCGGCGGCATCACGACGTACTGGATGCCGCGATCGGCCAGACCGTGGACGACGTCGTCGGTCGGGTGGGAGACGAACTGCTGCACCAACGACGTGAAGGCAGTGTCCTCGGGCGTCAAGGTCTCGATCTCGTCGTCGCCGAGAGTGGTGCCGTCACCTCGCACGATCGAATAGCGCAGGCCAGCCGAGGTGCTGCCGCGGATCACGAGGATGCCGTTGTGCGGGTCCTGGCCGGCGTTGTCGACCATGTACGCCGGCACGCCGTCGTGCCAGGCGGTGGTCAGCGACTCGTTCGCATCGCCGACGAACCAGCCGAGGCCGGCCAGCGGGACGATCGCGGCGATGACCGCCACCACGAGCGCGGCGGTGCGCCGCCAGCCCGGCAGCCCGATGCCGAGCACGCCCTGCGCGCCGAGCACCGTGGCGACGATCGCCGCACCTTGCAGGCAGATCAGCGGGAAGAGCAGGCCCGCCGGGGTGGTGCCGTGCGCGAGGTTGATGGAGAGGAAGCCGAGCACCATCGCCACGACCGCGGTGACGGCGATGGTGACCCAGCAGACCAGCACCGGGATCCGGGTGCGCATCGGCACCAGCGCTATCACCGCGAGCGCGGGGATGACCAGGCCGAGCCACCACGGCGCGCCCATGTCAGCGAGTCGGCCGACGAACAGGTGACCACCGCCGATCTCCGGACTGGGCAGGCGGCCGGCGTCGAGGAGTAGGCCCTCGCCGGCACCGTGCATCAGGGCGGGAAGCCACCAGGGCAGCAGGAGGACCGGTGCGGTACCGAGGGCGACGGCGGGCGGGCCCCATACGGTCCGCTCGCGCATCGCCGAGGGGACGATCCGGAAGGCTGCCATCACCACGATGACGCCGAGCACCAGTGCGACCAGCCACGCGGCGGGCGTGAAGCTGGCGATCAAGGTGAGCAGGAGACCGGTGCGCCAGGCAGCCCGCCAGCGACGGTCGGCGTCCGGCTCGGCAAAGCCCAGCGCGGCGTGCGCCAGCCACGGGAGCAGCGCTGAAGCGACGACGGCTCCGAGCCGCCCGTTGCCCCAGGCACCGCTGACGACCGGAACGAGGGCGAACGACGTCGCCCCCCACAGGATCAACCATCTTGGGGCGCCACGGTGGCTGACCAGACGACCGACCACGCGGAGGAGTCGCCAGCCACCCCACAGCGCGACCGGGAAGGAGAGGATCAGGACGATGCTCACGGTCAGCGCGGCGTTGCCACCCAGGATCGTGCCGAGGATGGCCAGCGGCAGCAGGTACGGCGGAGCTGGCACCGCGGTCCCCAGGCCGAGCGGGTGCCACGACTGGTACTGCAGGTGCCACCACGTCCCGACGCCGCCGGGTGCAGGCGAGAGACCGCCCCCGGCGATCCCGTTCCAGGCAGTTCGCGAGCCGATCAGACCCAGCACGACCACCGCGGTCAGCGCGAGCGCCACCGGGTTGGTGAAGAACCGGACGATCCAGCCGTTCTCGACCGGGATCTCGTCCTCTTCCTCGGCAGCGGCCGCCTTGCGGGCGGCTATCTCGCGCGCGGCGAAGGACGCCGGATCGGCCTCGGCCGCGGCGATCCGCCGACGCTCGGCCACGTCGGAGGCCTGGTTGGTGAGCGCGCTGATGACATCGCCGATGAAGTCGAGCCCATGCCGGTAGGGCAGCCAGGTGGGCGCGAGCAGCCCGCGCACCTGGCCATGCGGCACCGTGGCCCGCTCTCGCCGTACTCGTCGGGCCGCGTGCACCGCACCTGGGTGGCGATAGACCGAGACCAAGGCAGCCAGCTCGTCGAAGGCCGAGCCGACCTCGCGCACCACCAGGAAGCCGATCATCCGTAGCACTGTCCCGAGTGCGAGCCTGACCAGCTGGAAGGGTAGGGCGCCCGGCTTGCAGTTGGACAGCAGCGTGTAGAGCGCCGCGCGGCGCTCCTCGTAGTGGGTGTGCTTCCCGGTCAGCGGCGTACGCCGCACGCCCCGGTGAGCGGCCTCGGCGTGGAAGACGATGGCCTGCGGGACGATCACCGTCGGGTGCCCGGCGGAGGCGGCGCGCCAGCCGAAGTCGATGTCGTTGCCGAAGATCGGCAACTGGTCGTCGAATCCGCCGAGCTCGACCAGGGCGCTGCGCCGGACGAGCATGCCGGCAGTGTTGACCGCGAGCACGGTGCGGACCTGGTCGTGCTGACCCTGGTCGTACTCGCCGCGCTCCAGCCCCGTCTCACGGCGGCCGGTGCCGGAGATGGTGACGCCGAGCTCGAGGAGGCGCCGCAGCGAGGGCCACTCGCGCAGCTTGGGACCGAGGATGCTCGCCTCGGGATAGGCCTCACTGGCGGCGAGCAGCTGCTCGAGCGCGTCCGGCGCAGGCGTGGAGTCGTCGTGCAGCAGCCAGATCCAATCGGGCTCGTCCTCTCCCAGCCGGTCCAGTCCGAGGGCGATCGCCTGCGGGTAGGAGGTCGAGCCGGGGACGCGCAGCGCCGTACCGAAGGCCTGCTCCAGGAGCTCGGAGGAACCGTCCTTGCTGCCCGTGTCGATCGCGATCACGCGGTCCGGGGCGACCGTCTGGGCCCGGATGCCCTCGATCACTGTGGGCAGCCAACGGGCTCCGTCATGGCTGACGACGAGCAGGGCTACCGAAGGACGCACGAGGCAAGACCCTAACGGGCTTGACCGAACGGTTCGAAATGCGACGGGAGCGGCAAATGCAGCAGACCCCGGCCGAAGCCGGGGTCCTGCTACATCTCTGAGGAGTCTGATCGCTCAGACGGCCCTCTTCTTGAGCTTGCGA
>Ga0164242_10006269_pt1 | contig 13128 bp, 11 predicted proteins | sample OricomgcompostMG_FD_108783 | JGI IMG/M metagenome (GOLD analysis project Ga0164242, IMG submission 108783) | Miracle-Growth compost microbial communities from Emeryville, California, USA - Original compost - Miracle growth compost (MG) ...
CGGCGAGACGGTCGTTTACCCGCATCACGGAGCGGCCCTCATCGAAGAGATCAAGGTCCGCAAGATCAAGGGAGAGGACAAGCAGTACCTGGTTCTCAAGGTCGCCCAGGGCGACCTGAAGATTGAGGTTCCGGCCGAGAACTGCGACCTGGTCGGTGTGCGTGACGTCGTCAGCAAGGAGGGCCTCGACCACGTCTTCGAGGTGCTGCGTGCGGACCACACCGAGGAGCCGACCAACTGGTCGCGTCGCTACAAGGCCAACCTGGAGAAGCTCGCCTCCGGTGACGTCATCAAGGTCGCCGAGGTCGTTCGCGACCTGTGGCGCCGTGACCAGGATCGCGGTCTTTCCGCAGGTGAGAAGCGCATGCTCGCCAAGGCGCGCCAGATCCTGGTGTCCGAGCTGGCGCTCGCCGAGCACACCAACGAGGACAAGGCCGAGGCCACTCTCGACGAGGTGCTCGCCTCCTGAGCCACACACCCGCTGACAACGCCCACGGCCTTTGCGCCGTGGGCGTTGTCGTCGTGGCCGCCGGGATGGGGGTACGTCTGGGCGCGGGTGTGCCGAAGGCGCTCGTCCGCATCGGCGGCCGGACGCTGGTCGAGCACGCCGTCGATCGCGCCGGTAACGCCGGCCTGATCGTCGTGGTGGTCGCACCCACCACCCACCTGACGGAGTTCCAGACCCTGCTGCCCGGTGTCACGGTGGTCCCCGGCGGTGCCGAACGCACCGACTCGGTTGCCGCGGGCCTCGCCGCGCTGCCGCCCGAGGTGGACATCGTGCTCGTGCACGACGCCGCCCGTGCCCTGGCTCCGCCGTCACTCTTCGACGCGGTGGCCGACGCGGTGGCCGCCGGTGCCGACGGCGTCGTGCCCGGGCTGTCGGTCAGCGACACGATCAAGCAGGTCGGCGACGACGGCCGGGTCGTAGCCACCCCGGACCGGTCGACGCTGCGTGCCGTGCAGACGCCGCAAGGTTTCCGCCGCGCCGCGCTGGAGGCCGCCCACGCACGCGGTGGTGCGGCGACCGACGACGCCATGCTGATCGAGCGCTGTGGCGGCACGGTGCAGGTCATCGACGGCGACCCGCTGGCGCTGAAGATCACCCTGCCCCCGGACATCGCGGCGGCCGAGCGCCTGCTGGCCGCCTCCGCGGGTCGAGCCCCTATCCAGACCACGGCACCGATCCTGATCGTCCTGGGCGGTCTGCCGGGTGCTGGTAAGACGACCCTCGCGCGTGCCCTCGCCCGGCGGATGCCGGTGGCGCACATACGTGTCGACACCATTGAGGCGACCCTGGTGCACAGCGGCGTCGCGGAGCGCATCACTGGCCCCGAGGGGTATGCCGCGGCCTTCCGCGTGGCCGGCGACCAGCTCGCGCTGGGCCTGTCGGTGGTCGCCGACACGGTCAACCCGATGCCCGAGACACGTCACTGGTGGCGTGCCGTCGCGGCCGCGCACGACGCACGAGTGCTGGAGGTCGAGCTGGTGTGCTCCGACGCCGCCGTGCACGAATCCCGTGTCAGGGAGCGGGTTTCCGACATACCCGGGCTGACGGTGCCGACCTGGCAGCAGGTCCTCGACCGCGAATACCACACGTGGGAGCCCGATCTGCGGCTCGACAGCGCAACCGCCACCCCTGAGCAACTGGCCGAGACCGTGATCGACTGGACGAGGAGCCACTCATGACCCTGCCGCGCACCGGCATCGGCGTCGACGTGCACGCCTATGCGACCGACGACCGCCCGCTCTGGCTGGCGGGATTGGAGTGGCCGGGGGAGCGCGGCGTCGAGGGGCACAGCGACGGGGACGTGGCGGCGCACGCCATGTGCGACGCGCTGTTCTCCGCGGCGGGCCTCGGCGACCTCGGTGCGCACTTCGGCGTCGACCGGCCCGAGATCGCCGGTGCATCGGGTGTCCGCCTGTTGGGCGAGGCTCGAAAGATTCTGTCCGACAACGGTTTCACCATCGGCAACGTCGCGGTGCAGGTCATCGCGGGCAGGCCCAAGATCGGCAAGCGCCGCGCCGAGGCGCAGGCGGCGCTGTCCGAAGCGCTGGGTGGTGCGCCGGTCTCGATCGCCGGCACCACGACCGAGGGTCTGGGCCTCACCGGCCGGGGTGAGGGCGTTGCGGCCATTGCGACCGCGCTCGTCGTGCAGGCAGAGTGACCAGCGGTGGGCCGTTAGGCTGGCGGCTCGCGGCAAGAGAGGAATCCCGGTGAGCGACATACGCATCGACAAGGTGGTCACGTCTGGCACGTTCAGCCTCGACGGCGGCACGTGGGAGGTCGACAACAACGTCTGGATCGTCGGCGACGACAGTGAATGCGTCGTCATCGACGCGGCGCACGACGCGACAGCCATCCACCAGGCCATCGGTGGGCGCACGCTCACCCACATTCTGTGCACCCACGGACACGACGACCACATCGACGCGGTCGGCGACCTGATCGAGCTCAACCCGAAGGCGCAGGTGCTGATCCACGACGGTGACCGGATGCTGTGGGACCGGGAGATCAGCCGGCCGCCGGACGGCGAACTCACCGACGGGCAGGTCGTCCAGGTGGGCGGCGCGCAGCTGAAAGTCCTGCACACACCGGGGCATTCGCCGGGCGCCTGCTGCTTCCTGCTCGAGGATCAGGGCGTGCTGTTCAGCGGCGACACGCTGTTCCAGGGTGGGCCGGGCGCGACCGGTCGGTCGTTCAGCGACTTCGGCACGATCATCGACTCCATCCGCGACAGGCTGCTCACCCTGCCGCCGGAGACCGTCGTGCACACCGGCCATGGCGACGACACGTCCATCGGCGCGGAGGCGCCGCACCTGCAGGAGTGGATCGACCGCGGCCACTGAGCCGCCACCCCGACCGAGAGGAGCACAACCTGACCGACCGGAGTATGAAATCGGGCGATTTTCCCACTCCTGCCGGTCGGTAAGTACTCCTCTCGGTCGATGGGGTGCGGGAGTCGGCGGCACAAGGGTGGTCGGGAGCGGTGCGCGCGGCAGATAAACTCGCCTGCGTGACTTTGCAGATATTCGACACCGCGACCGGGACGCAACGGCCCTTCGAGCCGTTGCGCGAGGGACATGTCGGCATCTACATCTGCGGGCTCACCACGCAGGGCGCGCCGCACATCGGCCACGTCCGCTTCGCCGTCGCGTTCGACATCCTGCGCCGCTGGCTCACCACCGGGCACGGGTATGACGTGACGCTGGTGCGCAACGTCACCGACATCGACGACAAGATCCTGGCCAAGTCCGCCGACCACGACGTGCCCTGGAACGAGTGGTCCTACGACTTCGAGCGCGAGACCAACGACGCCCTCGACACCCTCGGGGTGCTGCGGCCCAGTTATGAGCCGCGCGCGACCGGCCACGTCACCGACATGGTCGAGCTGATCCAGATGCTCATCGACAAGGGGCACGCCTACCCGGCGCAGGACGGCTCCGGTGACGTCTATTTCGACGTCCGGTCCTGGCCCGAGTACGGCGGGTTGACCCGGCAGCGGATCGACGACATGGAGTCGGCCGCCGATGCGGACCCACGCGGCAAGCGGGACCCGCGCGACTTCGCACTGTGGAAGGGCACCAAGGCGGGTGAGCCTGCCACCGCGTCCTGGCCGACACCGTGGGGTGACGGCCGGCCGGGCTGGCACCTGGAGTGCTCCGCGATGGCGCGCCGGTGGCTGGGCGACACGTTCGACATTCACGGCGGCGGCATCGACCTGCGCTTTCCGCACCACGAGAACGAGCAGGCCCAATCCCGTGGCGCCGGGCTCGGGTTCGCCCGTTACTGGATGCACAACAACTGGGTCACCATCGCGGGCGACAAGATGAGCAAGTCGCTCGGCAACAGTCTCGCGGTGCTCGAGCTGACCAAGACGGTCCGGCCGCTGGTGCTGCGCTACTACCTCAGCTCGGTGCACTACCGGTCGACGATCGAATACCAGCGTGGTTCGCTCGATGAGGCAGCCGCGGCGGTCGACCGCATCGAGGGTTTCCTCGGCCGGGCCTTGCCGGACGGTGTCGCGGCCGAGGGCGCCATACCGACCGAGTTCGCGGAGGCGATGGACGACGACCTCAACGTGTCCGGTGCCCTCGCCGTCGTCTTCGACCACATCAGAGAAGGCAACATCGCACTCGATGAGGGCGACCCCGACCGTGCCGCCGAAGTCGCGGCACAGGTGGTCGCCATGACAGAAGTCCTCGGGGTCAATCCGCTTGCGCCGCAGTGGAGTTCAGGCGGTGACAGTGCAACCTCGGACGCGCTGGAGACACTGGTCGAAACGCTCATCGAGGCGCGAGCGCGGGCCCGCAAGGAGCGGGACTTCGCCGCCGCCGACCGGATCCGTGACCAGCTCACCGCCGCCGGCATCACCGTGGAGGACTCGCCGGACGGTGCGCGCTGGACCGTGACCGGCAAACCACAAGACGAACCGGAGGACTGAGCGTGCCAGGCAATTCAAGCCGCCGCGGGGCGGTCCGCAAGGGCAACTCGAAGAAGGGCGCAACCGTCGGCACCGGTGGCCACCGCCGCCGTTCGCTGGAGGGCAAGGGCCCGACGCCGAAGGCGAGTGACCGCCCGAATCACAAGGCCTACAAGGCAGCTCGCAAAGCTGACGCAGGCCAGAAGGCGGCGCCGCGTCGCCCGTCGAAGAACGCCAAGCCGTCGGGTGAGCTGATCGTCGGCCGCAACTCGGTGCTCGAGGCGCTGCGGGTCGGCATACCCGCCACGGCGCTGTATGTCGCCGGCCGCATCGACGCCGACGAACGCGTCAAGGAGTCGCTGAAGCTGGCCGCCGACCGGGTCATCCCGATCATGGAGGCGCAGCGGCCCGAACTCGACCGCCTCGCCGACGGCACACCGCACCAGGGTCTGGCGTTGCAGGTGCCGCCCTACGACTATGCGCACCCCGACGACCTGCTCAACCCCGAGGCGCCCGGCACCCAGCTGGTGGTGGCGCTGGACGGCATCACCGACCCGCGCAACCTCGGCGCGATCCTGCGGTCGGTCGCCGCGTTCGGCGGTCACGGCGTGATCGTGCCCGAACGTCGCTCAGCCGGTATGACGGCCGCGGCGTGGAAGACGTCCGCCGGTGCTGCGGCACGGGTCCCGGTTGCGTTGGCAGGCAACCTGACCCGCACACTCACCGACTTCCGCAGGGCCGGCTTCTTCGTCATCGGCCTGGACATGGACGGCGACGTCGCGCTGCCCGGACTGCAACTGGCGACCGAACCGCTGGTGGTCGTGGTCGGCTCCGAGGGCAAGGGGCTGTCGCGGCTGGTGCGCGAGACCTGCGACCAGATCGTGTCGGTGCCGATGAGCTCGTCGGTCGAGTCGCTGAACGCCGGCGTCGCGGCATCGGTGACGCTGTACGAAGTGGCCCGGCTGCGCAGCGAGCAGTGACACACCGCCCGTAAGACGGAACCTTCTCCGGAACAACCGCGGTCTGAGGTTATGGTGCGGGCAACCGCGACGATCGAGAGCAGGACATGAGCAACTTCAACGGCAGCTATCCCGGCAACGACGATGGGCAGGGCGACGACGCTTCCACGCAGGGCGGTTACTCCGGGCCGTCGTACGGTCAGCCACCGCAGCAGGGCCAGCCGCAGTCGCCCTACGGCGGACAGCAGTCGCCATACGGTCAGCCGCAACAGCCGTACGGTCAGGCGCAGTACGGCCAATCGTCATACGGTCAGCCGCAGTACGCCCAGGGCGGCGAGCCGATGTTCTACCTGCTCACCATGGGGCAGGAGCAGGGACCGGTGCCCTACTCCCAGCTGGCGCAGATGGCGGCCGCGGGCGTGCTCAAGGGCGACGCCCCGGTCCGCGACGCGTCGTCCGGTGCGGTGTTCCCCGCCAAGCAGGTGCCGGGCGTCTTCTCCAGCAAGGACTGGTTGACCGCGGTGCTGCTGTCGTTCTTCCTCGGTGCGCTCGGCGTCGACCGGTTCTATCTCGGGCAGATCGGCCTCGGTGTGCTGAAGCTGATCACGCTCGGCGCGTGTGGCGTCTGGTCGCTCATCGACTTCATCCTGCTGCTGATGCGCAAGATCAACGACTCGGAGGGCAAGCCGCTGGCGTAGCCGCCCACCGCCAACGTTCCGGCTCATACTTGACGCACTTTGTCAAGTGCGCGTAATTTCAAAAGAGGTCCCGAATACCCGGGCGCCAGAGACTCGACCGGAGTCCGCGCGAGATGCACGACCCCTTGGGCGACTGCCTCTGACAGTCAATGGGCTACAGCGACACCGCATCGGCAGTACACCTGTCATCTGCGCTGTCTGCACGCGCCGCTGTAACTGTCATAGGAGGACGCCGTGGCAGGCGAACAGCGAAGCAGCAAGCTCACATCAGCACTCATCCTTCCGCGACGCGACCTACTCGCCGGTGGCCTGCTGGTCGCCGCGGCGACCGGACTCGCCGCATGCGCGGGTGGTAGCTCCGGCGGCGGCTCGGTGGGGTCGGGGACCGGGGGCTCCAGCGGCGCAGGCGGCGGGGGCGGCGGGGGCGGCAGCAAGCAGATCAAGATCCTGTTGTGGAGCCACTTCGTCCCGTCCTACGACACGTGGTTCGACAAGTGGGCGAAGGACTGGGGCAGCAAGAACGGCGTGAGCGTGACGGTCGACCACATCAACCAGGCCGACCTGCCCGCCCGCACGGCCGCGGAGTTCGCGGCCAAGGCCGGTCACGACCTGATCGAGTGGATCACGCCGCCGTCGGCATACGAGCCGAGTGTGCACGACATGTCCGACGTGGTGTCCGCGGCGGTCAAGAAGTTCGGCGCGCAGATCCCCTTCTGCAAGCTGTCCTCCTACAACCCGCACACGGGCAAGTTCTACGGGTTCTGCCACACCTGGACGCCGGACCCCGGTGACTACCGCAAATCACTCTGGTCGGCCGTCGGCATGCCGAGCGGGCCGAGCACCTGGGCCGACCTGCTCACCGGTGGGACGGCGATCAACCAGAAGAAGCACGTGCGGATGGGCATCGGGATGTCGTCGGAGGTCGACTCGAACATGGCCGCCCGCGCGCTGATCTGGTCGTATGGCGGAGCGGTGCAGGACGCGAACGAGAACGTCACCCTCAACTCTGCCGAGACCGTCGCCGCGGCGGAGTACATGGCCAAGCTGTACAAGCAGGCCATGAACGCGGAGGTGTTCAGCTGGACTGCGGCATCCAACAACCAGGGCCTGGTCGCAGGTCAGCTGTCCTACATCCTCAACTCGATCTCGGCATACCGCAGCGCACAGACCGGGAATCCGACGGTCGCCAAGGACATCTACTTCACCCCGGCACTGAAAGGACCGGGCGGTGTCGCTCTTGCCAGCCAGCACGTCGTGCGCTCCTACATCATGCCCAACTGGGCACGGAACGTGGACGACTGCAAACAGTTCATGCTGGACCTGGTCGGCGCGGCCCACGACTCGGTCGACCAGTCGCAGCTGTACGACTTCCCGGCGTTCAAGAACCCGACGGTCACCGCAACCCTCGACGGCTGGCTGAAGAACGACCCGTACAAGTCCCAGCCTGCCGACAAGCTGCAACTGCTGGCCACGGCGGAGAGCTGGAGCACGAACGTCGGGCACCCGGGACCCGCCAACCCGGCGATCGGCGAGATCTTCGACACCAACGTGCTGTCCACGATGATGGCGGACGTCGCACGGGGCAAGTCGTCCGCCAAGGACGCCGTGAGTTCGGCGCACAAGCAGTGCGAGACCATCTTCGCCAAATGGCGCAGTCAGAAACTCGTCGGCGGCACCAAGTAGCGGGAGCCGGGGGAGGACAGTCGTGGCGATCGTCGAGGTGCGCAAGCTGCGCAAGGAGTTCGGCGGCACCACGGCGACCGATGGCATCGACCTGATCACCGAGGACGGCGAGTACCTCGTCCTGCTGGGTCCCTCCGGCTGCGGCAAGACCACCCTGCTGCGCCTGCTGGCGGGGCTGGAGCAGCCCACGGACGGCGACATCGTCATCGGCGGCGAGGTGGTGACCGCGCTGCCCCCGCGAGAACGCAAGATCGCCATGGTTTTTCAGAGTTACGCCCTCTATCCGCACAAGACCGTGCGGAAGAACATCACCTTCCCGCTCGCTGCCGCCCACATCCCGAAGGAGGAACGGGCCGCGAAGGTGCAGTGGGCGGCCGGTGTGCTCGGCATCGAGCGGCTGCTCGACCGACGCCCCCGCGAGCTGTCCGGCGGTGAGCGCCAGCGAGTCGCGTTGGCACGCGCCATGGTTCGCGAACCACAGGTCTTCCTTTTCGACGAGCCGTTGTCGAACCTCGATGCCAAGCTGCGCACGAGCGCGCGCGACGAGCTCAAGGAGTTCCAGCAGCGAGTGGGCATCACGACCATCTACGTCACGCACGACCAGGTCGAGGCCATGGGGCTGGGTGACCGGATCGCAGTGCTCAACGCCGGGCGGATCCAGCAACTGGGCACACCGGAGGAGATCTACACCGACCCGGCGAACACCTTCGTGGCAACCTTCGTCGGCGCACCGCCGATGAACATCCTGCGCGTCGAGGACAAGCTGATCGGCTTCCGGCCGGAGAACCTCCTCCCGCTGCAGTGGTCGGGCAGCCGGCAGAGCCAGCTGATCTGCAAACTCGAGGTCACCCGGGTGGAGAACCTCGGGTCGGATCATTACGTCTACGGGATCGTTCCGTCGCTCGACCCGGATGCGAAGGTGATCGCCAAGATCCCGAGTACGGTGCCGCTCGTCGGGTCGCCGGGCAGCACGGAGACCTACGCGGTCGCCCGCGACAAGCTGCGCTACTTCGACCCGGACACCGGCGACCGCCTTCCGGCGGACCCGCACCTCGTGGATTCCGCGCACCATGAGTGACATCCGGGCGGACGCGCCGGCCGCCGGCACCAGCACGCACCGTGCGCGCCGCAAGCGACGGCTGCGCGACCGTGACGGCATACTCGGCTCGATCATGCTGCTCCCGGCGGTGGCCTACCTCGTCTTCTTCGTGGGCTATCCGCTCGTGCTGGCAATCATGTACTCCTTCAGCGACGTGACCGTCGGCAGCTCGCGATTCGACTTCGTCGGCCTGCGCACCTTCGACACCGCGATCCACGACCCGACCTTCCCCGGCGTGGTCGCGCACACGTTCGTCATCACCGCGATCTCCCAGGCGATCGTCGTCGTGTTGTGCACGGTGCTGGCATTCGTGCTCGCGGCGGACTTCCACGGCAAGTGGTTCGTGCGCTTCCTGGTGCTGATGCCGTGGACCACACCGGTGGCGCTCGGCGCCATCATCTGGTTGTGGATGCTCGACTCGATCTTCACCCCGTTCGACTGGTTCGCCCAGCACCTGGGTCTGCTCGGCGCCGGTGAGCACCTCAACATGCTCGGGCACTCCGGTCTCGCGACGGGCAGCGTCATCGCGGTGCAGGCGTGGCGCACGCTCCCGCTGGCGACCGTCATCGTGCTGGCCGGGCTGTCGTCGATCCCGCGGGACATCGAGGAGCAGTCGGAGGTCGACGGTGCGGGGTTCTGGCGGCGCCTGTTCGGCATACAACTGCCCCTGCTCGCCCCGATCATCCTGGTGGCGCTGCTCTTCGGCATCGTGTTCACGTTCACCGACATGGCGGTGGTGTTCATCCTGACCGGTGGCGGGCCCGGAAACGCGACGCAGGTGCTGGCGAGCTGGGCGTTCTACAAGGGGATCAACGGCGGCGACCTGGCCGTCGGCGCCGCGGACGCGCTGTTCATGTTCCCGGTGCTGCTCGGCCTCGCGGCGGTTGTGCTGACGATGGCGTCGCGGCGAAGGGGCGACTGACGTGGCCGGCGGGCGCGAGGTGCGCACCATCCGTGGACGCATCGGCGTCTACCTGTTGGCGTTCTGCTTCGCCGTGATCTGTGGGTTCCCCTTCCTGTGGGCGACACTCACCACGTTCAAGCAGAACCCCGACCTCTACTCCACCGGGCACAACCCGTTCGCGTTCACCATGTCGCCCACGCTGGACAACATCAGGATGCTGTTCACGAGCACGCCCTACGTGCGGTTCATCGTCAACAGCGTCGTGATCGGTGTGCTCGCCACGGCGATCACGCTGCTGCTGAGCGTCCCTGCCGCGTATGCGCTGGCACGGCTGACCGGCCGCTGGGGCATCCCGGTGGCGATCGGCATCTTCGTGGTCTACCTGGTGCCGCCGACCCTGCTGTTCCTGCCACTGTCGCGGATCATCACCGTGCTCGGCCTCCAGGACTCGATCTGGTCGCTGGTCCTGGTCTACCCGAGTTTCACGATCCCGCTGTCGGTCTGGCTGCTGGTGGGCTTCTTCCGGTCCGTCCCGGCGGACATCGAGGAGCAGGCGCAGGTCGACGGCTACACCCGCATCGGCGCCATGGTGCGGGTGGTGCTGCCGTTGGTCGCGCCGGGCCTCTTCACCGTCGTGGTGTTCAGCTTCACGCTGACGATGCAGGACTTCATCTACGCGCTCGCGTTCGTGTCGAGCTCGTCCCACATGACCGTCAGCGTGGGGGTGCCCACCAACCTGGTGCGCGGCGACCTCTTCTACTGGCAGTCGCTGATGGCCTCGGCGATGATCGTGGCCATCCCGGTCGCCGTGGTTTACAACATCTTCCTGCGCAAGTTCATCCAGGGATTCACCCTGGGCGCGGTCAAGGGTTGAGTCACCTGTCGTGGCCCGCTGGCCGATCAGGTCCGCGCGCGGACCGGCATCTCCTCGGTGTCGACACCGACGACCGCGCTGTCGTCCGGCTTCTCGGGGAGCACCTTGGCGATGTAGTCGCGCGCGGCCTCCTCGATGGGGAAGTCGCGGTGTGCTGCCTCGGACATGTACCACCGGTGCTCCAGCACCTCGTGGAACAGCTCGGCGGGCTCGATCTTGTGGCGCATCTCCGGCGGTGCCGTGCGGGTGACCGGCTCGTAGATGTGCATCAGCCAGTCGTGCGCGACCTGCTCCTCGTCGTCGTTCTGCCGGTCATGGGCGGCACGGTAGGAGTCCAGGTCGTTGAGCAACCGGCGCGCCTGATTGTCCTCGACGTCGAGCCCGGTCAGCCGCAGCAGTCGACGCGAATGATGGCCTGCGTCAACGATTTTCGGCTGGATCTGGATCGTCGCACCGTCGAAGTCGGTGGTGATGTCCAACTCGCCGACGTCGAAGCCGAGCGAGTTGAGCCGCCGGATGCGCTCATCGACCCGCCACCGCTCGCCGACGTCGAAGCGTTCGACCGCGGTCAGCTCGCTCCACAGCACGGTGTAACGCTCGATGATCCGGTCGGAGACGTCGATCGGGTCGAGCGTCTCGTCGACATACCCACCGGCCTGCAGGTCCATCAGCTCGCCGGCGATGTTGACGCGGGCGATGTCGAGGTCGTGCTCGCGCTGCCCGTCGCTGAGTCGGTCGTGCAGCTCGCCGGTCTCGGCGTCGACGAGGTATGCCGCGAACTCACCGGCGCTGCGCTTGAAGAGCGCGTTGGACAGTGACACGTCGCCCCACCAGAACCCGATGAGGTGCAGCCGCACCAGCAACACCGCGAGCGCGTCGATCAGCCGCGCCGCCGTCTCCGGGCGCAGGCTCTGGCTCAGCATCGCGCGGTAGGGGAGGGAGAACTGCAGGTGGCGGGTGAGCAGGCACGCGTCGAGCGGTTCGCCGCTCTTGGTGAGTCGCCCGCTGACGACGCCGATCGGCTCGACCACCGGCTGTTCCAGGCGGCGCAGCATGCGCAACATGTTGTATTCGCGCCGGGCGATGTCGGACTTGATCTCCTTGACAGCGACGACGCGGCCCTCCAGCCGGACGAAGCGCACCACGTGCCGGGAGATGCCTCGCGGCAGCGCGGCGAGTATGTCCTCGGGCCATTCCTCCAGCGGCAGGCGCCACGGCAGGTCGAGCAGCGCGGGCCACGGTCGTGCGGTCGTCATGTCCAGTGCCACATCACCCATTCTGCCCCTCCGCCGGTGCAACGGGGGACGACCGGGCCGCGGCGTCGCGTCATACCACACGCTGCCACGCACTCCCCCCTCACGCCGAGAGGACACGAAACGCACCGAGAGGACCAGCAATTCCTTGGAATTGCTGGTCCTCTCGGTGCGTTTCGTGTCCTGTCGGCCGGTTTGCCAGGCCGTCAGGGCACTGGCGTGTCAGGACTCGATGCGCTCCCCGCTCTTCGGGTGGAACAGGTGCAGGTGCTCACCGTTGCCCTTGGGCTTGAAGTTGATCGTCTGGCCCTTGTCAGGCACGTTGCGACCGTCGACACGGGCGACGATCTGCTTCTCGTCCTCGGAGCCGCCCAGCTGCTTCTCGCCGGGCTGGTTGCCGATCGTGGTGCGGCCGTAGATGTACGCGTCGGCGCCGAGCTCCTCGACCACGTCGACCTCGACCGGGATGCCGCCCTCGCTGGTCGGCTCCAGGTCTTCGGGGCGGATGCCCACGGTCACGGTGGTCTCGGCCTTGGCCAGCTTGTTGCGGTCGACCGGGTGGACGAGCGAGCCGAGCTTCACACCGCCGTCGGTGATCGGCACCTCCAGCAGGTTCATCGCTGGGGAGCCGATGAAGCCCGCGACGAAGACGTTGTTGGGGTGGTCGTACATCCGGCGTGGTGTGTCGAGCTGCTGCAGGATGCCGTCCTTGAGGACCGCCACGCGGTCACCCATCGTCATGGCCTCGACCTGGTCGTGCGTGACGTAAACGGTGGTGACGCCCAATCGCCTTTGCAGAGAGGCGATTTGGGTGCGGGTCTGGACACGAAGCTTGGCGTCCAGGTTGGACAGCGGCTCGTCCATCAGGAAGACCTGGGGCGAACGGACGATCGCCCGGCCCATCGCGACACGCTGGCGCTGACCACCGGAGAGCGCCTTCGGCTTGCGGTCGAGGTAGCCCTCCAGGTCGAGGATCTTGGCGGCCTCTTCGACGCGGCTGCGGATCTCGGTCTTCGACACGCCGGCGATCTTGAGCGCGAAGCCCATGTTGTCGGCGACCGACATGTGCGGGTAGAGCGCGTAGTTCTGGAAGACCATGGCCACGTCCCGGTCTTTGGGGGACAGGTTGGTGACATCGCGGTCGCCGATCAGGATGCGGCCCTCGTTGACCTCTTCGAGGCCGGCGAGCATGCGCAGTGCGGTGGACTTTCCCGATCCGGAGGGGCCGACGAGGACC
>Ga0164242_10006271_pt1 | contig 13127 bp, 9 predicted proteins | sample OricomgcompostMG_FD_108783 | JGI IMG/M metagenome (GOLD analysis project Ga0164242, IMG submission 108783) | Miracle-Growth compost microbial communities from Emeryville, California, USA - Original compost - Miracle growth compost (MG) ...
GGCAGCACCACCGGTGGCAGCGGCGGCTGCACCGCCGAGCAACTGCTGGCCAACCCGGGGTTCGAGTCGGGCAACACCGGCTGGAGCGCCTCCAGCAAGGTCATCACCAGCGCCTCGGCCGAACCGGCGCACACCGGCTCGTACAAGGCGTGGCTGGACGGCTACGGCACCGCCACCACGAACACCCTCTCGCAGAGCGTGTCCATCCCGGCGGGCTGCTCGGCGTCGCTGAGCTACTGGCTGCACATCGACACCGCCGAGACCGGTTCGACCGCGTACGACACGCTCAAGGCGCAGGTGCTCAGCTCCTCCGGCACCGTGCTGTCGACGCTGGCGAGTTACTCCAACCTCAACGCCAACTCCGGTTACGCGCAGCACTCCTTCGACCTGAGCGCCTACGCCGGGCAGACGGTGACGCTGAAGTTCACCGGGGTCGAGGGCTCCAAGCTCCAGACGTCGTTCGTGATCGACGACACCGCGCTCGACGTCAGCTGACGGTGCCGGCCGGCCCGCCCGCGCCCCGTCAGCCGACGGCGTCCCGGGCGGCCCGGCCACCGGCCGACCCGGCGTCCGCCTCCTGCTCGGGGGCGGCGCCGGCCTCCTCGGGCCCGAACTCGCACCACACGGCCTTGCCGTCGCCGCGGGGCTCGACGCCCCAGGCGGCGGCGAGCGCGTCGATCATCAGCAGACCGCGTCCGGAGGTGGCCGCCTCCCCCGGGGAGCGGCGGCGCGGCCACACGCTGGAGCGGTCCTGCACCGACAGGCGTACCCGGCGTTCGGGCTCCGGCAGCACCTCCAGGGTGAGGACGGCCCCTCCCTCGGTGTGCAGCAGCACGTTGACCAGGAGCTCTCCGGCGGCCAGTTCGACGTCGTCGGCGTACTCCTCCAGGTGCCAGGCGGTCAGCGCCTGGCGCAACGCCAGCCGCGCCTCGGCCAGCCCTTCGGGGTCGGCCTGGTGGACGTACTGGTGGATGCGCGGCGCGCGGGAGGTGCCCGGGTCGGGGGTGCGGCGCAGGATGAGCAGGGCCACGTCGTCGTTGGAGCCCCAGCGCTGCCAGAGGGTCTCGGCCAGGTGGTCGGCGAGCTCCTCCACCCGCTGCGGGCCGTGGTGGACGGCTTCGGCCAGCGCCTCCATACCGATGGTGATATCGGTGTCGCGCTCCTCCACCAGGCCGTCGGTGCAGAACACCAGCGTCTCGCCCGGCACCAGGTCGAGCCGGGTCTCGGGGAACTCGGGCTGGTCCAGCGGCTCGGCCAGGCCCAGCGGAAGGCCGCCGCGCACGTTGGGCCAGCCGGTTCGGCCGTCGGTGTGCCGGACCAGCGGCCCCAGGTGGCCGGCCCGCGCCGCGTGGACGGTTCCGGTGGCCAGGTCCACCTGGGCGTAGGCGCAGGTGGCGAAGCGCTCGGTGTCGAGCTCGGCGAGGAAGTGCGAGGCGCGGGCCAGGATGGTGGACGGCGGGTGCCCCTCGGCGGCGTAGGCCCTCAACGCGATCCGCAGCTGACCCATCACGGCGGCGGCGTGCGTGTCGTGGCCCTGGACGTCGCCGATGACCAGTCCCACCCGGTTCTGCGGCAGCGCGACTACGTCGTACCAGTCGCCGCCGACCTCCCGGCCACTGGAGGCCGCGTGGTAGCGCACCGCGATCTCGGCGCCCTCGAAGCGCGGGATGTGGCGCGGCAGCATGGACGCCTGCAGGCCGGTGGCGAACTCGCGCTCCTGGTCGAAGAGGACCGCGCGCTGCAGGGACTGGGCGACGATGCCGGCCAGCACGACGGCGAGTTCCCGCTGCTCGCGGGTGAACGGGGTGCGCTCCCGGTAGAACAGGGCGAGCCCGCCGACGGAGCGCGCCTGGGCGATCAGCGGCAGGAACGCGGCCGAGCCGATGGAGCCGCTGCGCTCCAGGAACCCGAGCGTCAGCGGGAAGCGCTCGCGCAGTTCCTCGGGGTCGGCGAAGAACTGCGGCCGCTGGTGGAGCACGCTGTCGGCCAGCGGCAGCTGGGTCACCAGCCGCACCGGCTCCAGCGGCGTCATGCGCTCCACCAGTTCGCCGTTGGCGGCCACGAAGCGCATGTTCGTCCCCTCGACCAGGGACAGTGCCAGTCCGTCGGCGCCGAACCGCTCCAGGCCGCCGCCACCGGTGAGGACGGCGGTCACGTCGTCGACGGTGACGGCATGCGAGAGCGCCTCGGTCGTGCGGGCCACCGCGGTCGGGAAGGGCGTGGCGAGAGCGCCGGGCCGGGCGGTGGCCGGCTCCCCGGGCAGGGTCGCCTCGCCGCCCGGGGCGTCTCCGGGGCCGGGTCCGGGCAGCCGGCTCGGCTCGCCGGTGGCGTCCCGGACGATACCGACGATGCGCCGTGGGTAACCGGACTCGTCGCGGACGACCGTGCCCTGGGTGTGTGTCCACTGCTCGACGCCGTCGCGCCGCGTGACCAGGAAGGAGGCGGCGTACGTGCGGCCGCCGGACTGCACCGCCCGGCGCACCGTCCGGTCCAGCCGGTCCCCTTCCTCGGGGGTCAGCCGGGCCACCAGCGCGTCGGGCCGCCCGTTGAACTCCTCAGGGCGCAGGTCGAGGATCCGCAGGCCGGCCTCGTCGAGGTCCACCACGCCCGCGTCGAGGTCCCAGTCGAAGCTGCCCATGCCGCTCATGGCCAGCCGGTCGCCCGGAGCCGTGCCCGGCGGAGCGGGCCGTCCGCCGGCTGAGGCACCGACACGGGGATCGTGGCGGGCGCACCCGGCTTGGTCGCTAGCTGTCATCCACCTGCTCCGGGATCGTCGGGCCTGCGGCTGCGGGAGGCCGCCCGGGAAACCCCCGCACGGCCGCGTACGGGAGGTGCGGCCCGCCGTCGGACGACGCCCCTTCAGCATAACTTCGCCCCGATTCGACCGCAGACTTCCCTTTTCTCACGCGTATTCCGTGACAGGGCAGGGGGTTCCGTGGTGCGCTGCCGGGCGCCTCCCGCGGGCCGCTGAGCGGGGGCAGCTGGCGACCGGGGGCGCGTGTGCGGCCGGACCGGCCGGGTACGCGAGGGGCGTCGGGGGGTGCTCCGCGGCGCTCCTCCGGCCCGTCCCGGCGGCGGCCCGCCACCGGGCGGTACGCCGACGAGGGGAGACCACGATGACCGAGCCGTTTCCCGCACCCGCGCCCCCGCGGCCGGGCGAGCCGGTTCCGGAGCCCGATCCGGTGCCCGCCCCCCATCCGCACCCCGTACCGGGACCGGCCCCCGACCCCGTACCGACGCCACCGGGACCCGACCCCGTGCCGCCCGGCCCCGCGCCGGACCCGGTGCCACCGACGCCCGCACCCGACCCGGTACCGCCCACGCCCGAGCCGAACCCCGTGCCTCCGCCCCCGCGGTAGGGCCCCGCTCCCGGCCGGTCACCCGCGTCCGCCCGGGGACGCCGCCGGCCCCGGCGTGCGGAATTCCCGGCAGGCGGAGCCTGCCCCGCCTGCCGGTTCGGCCCGCGGGTGTGCGACGGTAGGGGATACGGGGCCGAGCCTGGGGAGTGTGGGATGGTCGTGTGGAGCGGGCAGCCGTTCGGCGATGAGGCCGGGGTCGAGCGGTGGAGCGCGAAGGCCGGGTGCGGGGTCGAGGTGGAGGTGCTGACCTACGGCGGCATCCTGCACGCGCTGCGGGTTCCGGATGTCCGAGGCCGGTCCGCCGACGTGGTGCTGTCGCTGCCGGACCTGGAGTCGTACCAGAAGTTCAGCCCGTACTTCGGCGCGCTGATCGGGCGCTACGGCAACCGGATCGCGGGCGGCTCCTTCACTCTGGACGGCGAGACGTACACGCTTCCGGTCAACGACCGCGGACAGACCCTGCACGGCGGTCCGAACGGCTTCGACCGGCAGGTGTGGGCGGCGCAGGCGCTGCCGGACGGCGCGGGCCTGCGGCTGTCCCTGGTCAGCCCGGACGGCGACAACGGCTTCCCGGGTGAGCTGCGGGTGACCGCCACGTACGCGCTCGCCGACGACGGCACGCTGTCACTGGACTTCGAGGCCCGCACCGACCGGCCGACCGTCGTCAACCTGACCAGCCACGGCTACTTCAACCTGGCCGGCGCCGGCACCGGCGACGCGCTCAGCCACACCCTGCGGGTGGACGGGGACGCGTACCTGCCGGTCTCCGGGCAGGGCATTCCCGACGGGCCGGCGTTGCCGGTGCGCGGCACCGCGTTCGACCTGACCCGGGCCCGGGTGCTGCGCGCGGCCGTGGGCTCGCCGGACCGGCAGGTGCGGGCGGTCGGCGGCTTCGACCACAACTGGGTGCTGCGGGACGCCCCCGAGCCCGGCGCCGTACGCACCGCCGCGGTGCTCCACGACCCGGAGAGCGGACGGACGCTGGAGCTGCGCACCAGCGAGCCGGGGCTCCAGGTGTACACGGCCAACGGGCTGGACGGCTCGCTGACCGGCCCCGACGGCCACCGCTACGGGCCGCACGGCGCGGTGTGCCTGGAGCCGCAGCACTTCCCGGACTCGCCGAACCGTCCCGACTTCCCGTCGACGGTGCTGCGGCCGGACGAGGTGCTGCGCAGCCGCATGGAGCTGCGCTTCCCGCACCTGGCCGAGCGGGCGGGCGCGAGCGGGTGACGACGTGACCGGGCCTTCCGGTGGCGGCGGGGTCCGCCCGCTGCTGGTGGTGGACGGCGCGAACGTCGTCGGCTCGGTGCCGGACGGGTGGTGGCGGGACCGCCGCGGGGCCGCGGAGCGGTTGCGGGACGCCTTGGTCCCGGTGTCCGTAGCGGGGCTGCCCGCCCGGCAGGGGGCGCCGGAGTGGGCGGTCGGCACCGCCTTGGACGTCGTCCTGGTCGTCGAGGGTGCCGCTCGGGGCGTCCCGCCGCTGCCCGAGGTCGCGGTCGAGTCCGCTCCCGGAAGCGGGGACGATCTGATCGCCTCGATCGCGGCGGCGGCTTCGCCCGGGCGCCCGTGCCTGGTCGTCACCGCCGACCGCGGCCTGCGTGCCCGCGTCACCCCGTCCGGCGCCCAGGTCATCGGCCCTCGCGTCCTCCACCGCCGCTGAGCCTCGTCCGGCTTTCTCCGTCTGGCCCCGCGGTTGCCGCCGCCACGCGGCCGCGAACCTCGCTCGCGAGCCCGGGAACTGGACGCGGCTAGCTGTATCGCCCTGTGAGGATGCGGGCGATGCCCTCGGGCGACAGGAGATGGCTCACCGCGAGCCGGCGTGCCCCCTCGATACCGGCGCGCCGCCCCAGCAGCGTCGTCTCGATCGCGACCGTGCGGGTGGCCAGCGGAAGGGCCCGCCGGTACACCGCCGCCCGGATGTCGGCGAGAAGATCGTCGTGCAGGCTGGCGATGCTCCCGCCGAGGACGATCGCGTCGGGGTTGTAGAAGCTGACGAGCGACGCGAGCACCTCTCCGATGCGCTGGGCGGCGACGCGCACCTGGCGTCGCGCCACCGGGTCCCCCGAGGCCACCAGCCGCACCACGTCCGCGGCGTGTTCCGCCGGCAGCCCGGCCTCGCGCAGCCGGGCCGCGATCGCCGCGCCGGAGGCGACCGCCTCGACGCAGCCGGTGTTGCCGCAGTGGCACAGCACGTCGTCCTGCCCGGGCACCCGGATGTGCCCGATGTCGCCGGCCGCGCCCGAGGCCCCGCGGTGGACGACCCCGCCGGAGACGATCCCGCAGCCGATGCCGGTGCCCACCTTGACGTACAGCAGGTGCGCGGTGTCGGGGCGCAGCGCGTACTCGGCCAGCGCCATCATGTTCACGTCGTTGTCGACGAGGACGGGCGCGCGCCGGCGGCCGGCGAAGAAGCCGGGCACCCGGTACCCGTCCCAGCCACGCATGATGGGCGGCCGCACGACGGTGCCGGTGCTGGCCTCGACCGGCCCGGGCACGCCGATGCTGATGGCCCGGACGTGCTCGGCGGGGCGCCCGGCGGTGGCGAGCAGCCGGCCGATGCGCTCGTCGACGGCGGCGAGGACCGCGTCAGGGCCGTCGTTGATGTCGATGTCGTCGGTGGCCTCGGCCAGCACGGCGCCGCCGAGTTCGGCCACGGCGACGGCTGCGTGCGTGGCACCGAGGTCGACGGCGCAGACCACGGCGGTGTCGGAGGCCAGTCGCAGGGTCAGCGGCGGGCGACCCCGCTCGGTGGCCACGGTGCCGGTCTCGACCAGCAGCCCGCGGTCGATCAGCAGGTCGACGCGCTGGGCGACGGCCGCCCTGGACAACCCTGTGGCGGTGGCGAGTTGGCTGCGGCGGGTGGTACCGCCGGCCACCAGCACGGCCAGTTGGCTCAGTGAGCCGAGCTGCCGTTCGCCGATCGCGGTCACGGATGAGCCCGCCCTTCGCATTCGGGGGCCCGCCGGCGGCCACCGCCCCGGCCGCTGCGGGCCGGGCCGGAGCCGGCGAGATTTATGACGGAAGTTAGCGTAAATCGCGCCATTGTCAAACCGAAAGGCTGCTGGATAGCGTTTTCTGCGAGCCGAAGTGGAGGGCAGTCTTGGGTCATACAGCGAGGAATCCGTCGCTGCCGCGTACCGCTGTCGCCGGTACCGGCATGATCGGACGGGTCCACCTGGACGCGGTGCGCCGCACCGGCGCGCCCGTCGTCGGGGTCAGCGCCTCGACGCCCGCACGGGCGAAGGAGGCGGCGGCGGCGCTGGGCGTGCCACGGGCGTTCGACTCCTCCGAGGAGCTGGTGACCAGCGACGAGGTGGACGTGGTGCACGTCTGCACCCCCAACGCCACCCACGCGCCCCTGGTGGAGCTGGCGTTGCGCGCGGGCAAGCACGTGGTCTGCGAGAAGCCGCTGACCACCGACGCGGCGAGCGCGGACGCGCTGGCCGCGCTCGCCGCCGAGCGCCGGGTCGTCGCGGCGGTACCGTTCGTCTACCGCTACCACCCGATGGCCGCCGAGGCGCGCGCCCGGGTGCGCGACGGGCGGGCCGGCGAGGTGCGGCTGGTGCACGGCCACTACCTCCAGGACTGGCTGGCGCTGCCGGAGGACACCAACTGGCGGGTGGACGCGGCGGCCGGCGGGCCCTCGCGGGCGTTCGCCGACATCGGCTCGCACTGGTTCGACCTGGTGGAGTGGGTGACCGGGCACCGCGTGGTGGAGCTGACCGCGCTGACCCAGACGGTGGACCGCGCCGGTGGCCGGCCGGCCACCGAGGACGTGGCGCAGCTGCTGGTGCGCACCGACGGCGGAGCAACCGGCGCGGTGACGGTCTCGCAGGTCTCGCCCGGCCGCAAGAACCGGCTGTGGTTCGAGGTGGACGGCGCCCGCACGGCGCTCGCCTTCGACCAGGAGCAGCCCGAGTCGCTCTTCGTGGGCAGCCGCGGGGAGAACGTTTCGGCGCTGCGCGACCCGGCGCTGCTGTCGCCGGAGGCGGCCCGGCTGTCGGTGGTGCCCGGCGGCCACCCCATGGGCTACCTGGACTGCTTCGCGGCGTTCGTCCGCGACGTCCACGCGGCCGTCCGCGAGGGCGGCGCCGGCGGGCAGGGCGCACCGGCCTTCCCGACGTTCGACGATGCCGCCCGCATGGTGCGGCTGACCGAGGCCGTGCTGGCCTCGGCGGCCGACCGGTCCTGGAAAGAGGTCAACTGACGATGAAGCTCGGGTTCCTGACGGCCTGCCTGCCGGATCTGCCGCTGGAGCGGATCGCCGAATGGGCCGCGGCGCACGACTACGACGCGCTGGAGGTGGCCACCTGGCCGTCCACCGGCTCGCGCGAGTTCGAGGCCAGCCACATCGACGTGGCCTCGCTCGGGAAGGCCGGGGCGGACGCGGTGCGTGCCCTGTTCGAGCGGCACGGGCTGGAGCTGTCGGCCCTGGCCTACTACGAGAACAACCTCCACCCCGACCCGGCCCGCCGGGCCGAGATCGCAGCCCACGTGCGGGCGAACGTGGACGCGGCGGCGCTGCTGGGCGTGCGTCACGTCGGCACGTTCATCGGCCGCCACCCCGGGCTGACCGTCAAGGAGAACCTGGCCCAGGCCGAGCGGGAGCTGCCGGCGCTGGTGGAGTACGCCGGCGAGCGCGGGGTGAAGATCATCATCGAGAACTGCGTGATGGAGGGCTGGCACCCCGACGGCTATCCCGGCAACCTCGCCTACTCCCCCGAGCTGTGGGAGTGGATGTTCGACCTCGGCTTCTATCTCAACTACGACCCGTCGCACCTGATGTGGCTGGGCATCGACCCGGTGGCGGCGCTCAAGCCGTACCTCGACCGCATCCCGCACGCCCAGGCCAAGGACGCGCAACTCGACCCGCGCGCCCGGGACCGCTACGGCTCCTTCGGCCGCACGGTGGCCCGCGCGGACGGCTGGGACAGCGGCTGGTGGCGCTACCGGGTGCCGGGCCTGGGCGACGTCGACTGGCGCCGCGTGGTCGACACCCTCTACGAGGGCGGTTTCAGCGGCGTGCTCTCCGTGGAGCACGAGGACCCGGTCTGGAGCGGCGACGTCCAGCGGGTCACCCAGGGCCTGCAGATCGCCCACCGCACGCTGCGGCCGCTCATCGTCGGATGACCCTGCCGCCCGCACACCGATTCCCGCCGTACCCCCTGGAGGCATCGTCCCGATGACCGCATCCCCGCTCCCGCTGAGCATCCAGCTCTACACCCTGCGGGACCAGATCGCCGCCGACCGCGACGGCACCCTGACCCGGCTGGCCGAGATCGGCTACCGCCAGGTCGAGGCGTACGACCCGACGGCCGACCCGGCCGGCTTCCGCAAGCTGCTCGACGGCCTGGGCGTGACCGTCTCCAGCACCCACGCCTACGCCCTGTTCGACAAGGACGCCGGCGAGGTCTTCGACGCCGTCGCGACCGTCGGCACGGACCTGGCGATCATCCCCGGCGGCATCGCGCACGAGGAGTTCACCACCGACGAGGGGCTGGGCCGCACCGCGGACCTGCTCAACGGCTTCGCCGAGAAGGCCGCGTCCCGCGGCGTCAGCATCGGCTACCACAACCACTGGTGGGAGATCGAGCCGCGCTTCGACGGCCGCACCGCGCTGGAGGTGCTGGCCGAGCGGCTGGCCCCCGAGGTGTTCCTGGAGGTCGACACCTACTGGGCCCAGGTGGGCGGGGCCGACGTGCCGCGGCTGCTGCGGACGCTCGGCGACCGGGTGCGGGCCCTGCACGTCAAGGACGGCCCGGGGGTGAAGGAGCAGCCGCACACCGCGGTCGGCAAGGGCGCGATCGACGTGCCGGCGATCCTGGCCGCGGCCCCGCACGCGCAGCGCATCGTCGAACTCGACTCGTGCGCCACCGACATCTTCGAGGCGGTCGCCGAGTCCCGCTCCTACCTGGTGGGGCTGGAGGCGGGCCTGGCATGAGCGGCGGCACAGGGGCGGGACCGGTCGGCGTCGCGCTGGTCGGCGCGGGTGTCATCAGCAACCAGTACCTCACCGCGCTGAGCGGCTTCCCGGACGTCCGGGTGCTGGGCGTGGCGGACCTGGACGAGGAGCGGGCACGGGCGCAGGCGCAGGCCCATGGCGTCCCGCACTCGGGCGGCGTCGCGTCGGTGCTGGCGCTGCCCGAGGTGGAGATCGTGGTGAACCTGACCGTCCCGGCCGCGCACGCCGAGGTGGCGACGGCGGCGCTGCGGGCGGGCAAGCACGTCTACGGCGAGAAGCCGCTGGCGCTGGCCCCGGTGGACGGGGCGAAGATCCTCGCCGAGGCGCAGGAGCACGGTCTGCGGGTCGGCAGCGCGCCCGACACGTTCCTCGGCGCGGGCCTCCAGTCGGCGGCGCGGGCGGTGGCGTCGGGCCTGATCGGCGAGCCGGTCAGCGCCACGGCGGTCACCCAGGGGCCGGGGCCGGAGTCGTGGCACCCGAGTCCGGAGTTCCTCTTCCAGCACGGCGCGGGCCCGCTGTTCGACATCGGCCCGTACTACCTGACGGCGCTGGTGGCGCTCTTCGGGCCGGTGGCCCGGGTCTCGGCCACGGCCCGGCAGGCCCGGGCACGGCGGGTGATCGGCTCGGGCCCGAAGGCGGGTACGGAGTTCGCGGTGGAGGTGCCCACGCACGTCCACGCCCTGCTGGACTTCACCGGCGGGCCGAGCGCGTCGGCGACGTTCAGCTTCGACTCCTCGGTGCCGCGGCGGATGATCGAGGTGACCGGCACGGAGGGCACGCTGTCACTGCCGGATCCGAACACCTTCGAAGGGCCGCTGCGGGTACGGGCGTTCGGCCAGGAAGAATGGCGCGAGCTGCCGGTCACCGGGACGACGGCCGGGCGCGGCATCGGCGTGCTGGACATGGCCCGGGCGATCCGGGGCGGCGACGAGCACCGGGCGTCGGGCGATCTGGCCCAGCATGTCCTGGAGTTGATGTCCACGGTGGCGGACTCCGCACGCCGGCACGAGGTGCTCGCGCTGGAGTCGGCCGCGCCCCGGGTGGAGTTGCTGCCCGAGGGCTGGGAGCCGGCCGAGGCGACGCTGGGCTGAGTCCCGACTGGCCTCCGGCGCCGGCGCCTCGGCCTGACACCTGCGCGCCGCCGCCGGGCCGTACCGGGCGGCACCCCGGTCGCCCGCCGGACCGCCTGTGGGGGACGGGCCGGCCGGGCAGCGAGGAGGGTGGCGGCCGCGGATCCGATCCGTGGCCGCCACCCTCCTCGTCCGGTGCGGCAGGGCGGCGCCCGCTACGGCTGGACGGTGTTGGTGACCAGCAGCCCGATGAGCAGGAAGCCCACGACGACGCGGTAGACCACGAAGAGGTTGAAGTCGTGGCGGGAGACGTACCGCAGCAGCCAGGCGATGGAGGCGTAGGCGACGACGAAGGACACCAGCGTGCCCACGGCCAGCGCCGCGGTGCTGACGCCGCCGCTGGTCGCGTCCTTCAGCTCGTACAGGCCGGCGCCGGTGAGGGCGGGCAGGCCCAGGAAGAACGACAGCCTCGTCGCGGCCATCCGGTCCAGGTCGCGGATGAGCGCGGTGGAGATGGTGGCGCCGGAGCGGGAGAAGCCGGGGAAGAGCAGGGCGAGGATCTGCGAGCAGCCGACGATCATGGCGTCGGCGACGGTCACCTGGTCCTCGCCGCGCTTGTAGCGGGCCATCTGCTCGGCCGCCCACATCACGCCGCTGCCGACGATCAGCGACAGGGCCACCACCCACAGGGAGCCGAGGGGTCCGTCGATGAGGGGTTTGGCGGCCAGGCCGACGATGACGATGGGGATCGTGGCGTAGATCACCCACCAGGTGAACTTGTAGTCGTGGTTGCCGCGCTCCCGCTTGTCGGCCAGGCCCCGCACCCAGGAGGTGACGAAGCGGGCGATGTCCCTGAAGAAGTAGACGAACACCGCTGCGATGGCGCCGACCTGGATCACCGCGGTGAAGCCCACCACGGAGTCGTCGTCGACGGGGATGTTCATCAGCCCTTCGACCAGTTTGAGGTGGCCCGTGGAGGAGACCGGCAGGAACTCGGTCAGTCCTTCCACGATGCCGAGAATGACGGCCTGGCCGACGCCGATGGCGCTCATGGGTGGTTCCCGTCCCCTGGGGTCTCGCGGTGCTCTGTTCCGTGGTGGTCCGCCCGACGCGGTGCCGGCCGCACGGACGGGACCGGGCACGCCGCTGGGCGTGCCCGGTCCTGTCCTGCTACTGCCGGTGACTACACAAGCGTAGACGTATGGGCAGACTCTATTGGATGGGCGGGGCCGGTACGACCTCGGGGCACCACGGTCAGCAGGCGCCCTCGTCCTGCCACACGCCCCACTCGCCGGTGGTGCCGGGGACCTCGTCGGTGGTCCACCACTTGGCCAGCCAGGTGTGGCCGTCGTAGGAGACCTCGTCGCCGCCGACGTAGATCGCCGTCGAGCTCCACGGCTGTGCGGTGCAGGCGCTGGAGCCGCCGGTGACGGTCAGGGTGTAGGTGACCGTGTGGGTGGTGCTGCCGGCCTTCGCGGTGACGGTGAGCGGGTAGCTGCCGTTGACCACGGAGGAGGACGCCTTCAGCGTCAGGGTGGCGCTGCCGCCGGCGGTGACCGAGGTGGGGCTGAGGGTGGCGGTGACGCCGCTCGGGGCGCCGGCCGCGCTCAACGACAGGCCTTGGGCGTTGCCGGCGGTGACGGCCGTCTTCACGGTGGAGGTGGCCGTGCCGCCGGCGGCGACCGAGCCGGAGGCCGGGCTCAGCGCGACCGAGAAGTCGTTGGCCGGCGGCGGGGTGGTGCCGCTGCCGCCGGTGAACGGCTCGAAGGTGTGGCTGAACTGCCAGGTGCTCTGGGAGATGCCGGAGCAGGTGTCGGACGCGCTGCCGCCGGGGCAGCCGCCGTTGTCGCGCTGGAGCGCCCAGAAGGACAGGGTGTTGATGCCCTTGGCGACCGCCCAGTTGTAGACGGTGGTGGCGTTGGCGGTGGTGAAGGTCTCCGCCGGGCCGTAGTCGTCCACGCCGGGCATCTCGGTGACGCCGACCATGTTCCACAGCTGCGCGTCGGTCTTCGACGGGTACAGCTGGGCCAGTTCGTCGTGCAGGCCCTGGGCGGCGGTCTCGGTGTCGGCGGCCATGTCGTGCGTGGCGCCGTCGTAGTAGTCGAACGTCATGATGTTCGCGACGTCGAGGTCGACGCCCTCGGCGACCGCGTCCTGGAGCACGGGGAAGCCGGAGCCGTCGCCGAGGGTGCCGGTGGTCAGGCCGTGGGTGGTGCTGGGCATGGTGTACGAGAACTGCACGGTCCGGCCGTTGGCGGCGGCCCAGTCCTGTACCAGCTTGACGGCCTGGTTGCGGCGCTTGAGGCCGGCCGCGTTGCTGAGCGAGTCGGCCTCGACGTCCAGGTCGATGCGGCTGACGTTGTACGTGGTGATGACGCTCTCGTAGGCAGCCGCGATCGAGTTGACGTTGGTGCAGCTGTCGGCGATGTCGGTGCCGGTGGTGTCGGCCGCGTAGCCGCCGAAGGAGGGTATGACGTCGCCGCCGGAGGCCTGGATGGCGGCGATGTCGCTGCCGAAGTTCGCCTGGCTGACCGGGGTGGAGCTGTCGCCGTTCCAGTCGGGGGTGCAGGAGCCGGCGCTGGCGGTCTGGAGGAACGCCATGGTCAGGTACGTGTTGCCGGACTGGCTGGCGAGGCCGGAGAGGCTGTCGCCGTTGTACGCCTCGAAGTACGGGGCGAAGACATGGCTGGGCAGGGCCGTGGACGCGACCGCGCGATGGTGGGCGGCGCCGTGGGA
>Ga0164242_10006272_pt1 | contig 13126 bp, 11 predicted proteins | sample OricomgcompostMG_FD_108783 | JGI IMG/M metagenome (GOLD analysis project Ga0164242, IMG submission 108783) | Miracle-Growth compost microbial communities from Emeryville, California, USA - Original compost - Miracle growth compost (MG) ...
GATGGATGCGGATGGGCTCCGCGATCTGCTCGCCGATCGTGTAGACGGGGTTGAGGCTCGTCAGCGGCTCCTGGAACACCATGCCGATGTCGTTGCCGCGGATGCGGCGCAGACTTTCATGGTCGAGCGCCGTCGTCGGTTCGTCGGCGATCAGCAGGGCAGGGTTGCAGGCGAGCGCCATGGCGATGGTGGCGCGCTGTCGCATGCCGCCGGAAAGCTCGTGCGGATATTGCCCGGCGCGACGGCGCGGATCGGGAATACCGACATTGTCGAGCAGGCCGATCGCTTCCTCTGCCGCTTCGTGGTGCGATTTGCCGAGGTGGATGCGGATCGGCTCGGCGATCTGCTCGCCGATGGTGTAGACCGGGTTGAGGCTGGTCAGCGGTTCCTGGAACACCATGCCGATGTCGTTGCCACGAATACGCCGCAGCGCCTCGCCGTCGAGCGAGGCCAGGTCGACCGTCTCGCCGGACTTGCCGCGAAAGGCGATGCGGCCGCTCGCCACATGGCCGATGCCCTTAGGCAGCAGTCCCATGATGGAGAGGCTCGTCACCGACTTGCCAGAGCCCGATTCCCCGACAAGCGCCAGCGTTTCGCCCGGCGCAACGGTGAGGTCGAGGTCGTGCACGGCGGACACGTCGCGTCCGCCGATGCGAAAGACCGTCCTCAGGCCGGTGATGTCGAGGATCGGGGCCTGCATTACTTCGTCAGCAGCCCGGTATCACGCAGGATAGCGTCGACCTTGGTCGATTCCTCGGCGTTGAGCGTACGCTGTGGGCGCGCCATGGTGTTCGAGGCGATGACGCCGAGGCTGCGCATTGCCGCCTTGAAGGCGCCGACACCGGCCGAGCCGGGGCTGGTACGCCCGAGGGAGACCCAGACCATCGAAAACAGGCGGCAGAGCCGTTCCTGCTCGGCCTTGGCGGCGGCGAAGTCGCCGGCCCGGCAGAGGTTCCAGAGCTTCACGTAACCAGCGGGATCGACATTGGCGAGGCCCGGGACGACGCCGTGGGCGCCCATGGCCAGCGCGCTGTCGACCACGATCTCGGAGCCGGTCATACCGAAGAAATCGGGGTGGTCGGCCATGTCGAGGAGAACATAGCGCAGATTGCCGTCATCGCCGCTTGAATCCTTGAGCCCGGCGATGGTGCCTTCGCGGGCAAGGGTGACGGTGGTGTTGCGCTCGAGCTTGATATTTACGCAGACCGGAATGTCATAGGCGATGACCGGCACCTCGATCGCCTCGCGGATATAGCGGAAATGATCGATGGTCTCGGCCTGGTTGGTGCGGGTATAGAAGGGCGCGGTGACGACGACGCCCTGTGCGCCTGCCGCCTGCGCGGCCCTGGCGTGCCGGATCACCCGGTCGGTGGTCGGATCGATGACGCCCGCCAGCACCGGCACGCGGCCATTCGCCTGCTTGACCGCGTGCTCGATGATTTTCACGCGCGTCTCGTAATCATGGAACACGACTTCGCTGGTCGAGCCGAGGACGAAGAGGCCGTGCACGCCTCCATCGAGCAGATGGTCGATGACCCGCGTGAAGGAGGCGTAATCGACCTCGAAGTTTTCGTTCAGCGGTGTGACGACGGGAGGGACGACACCTTGGAAGAGCGGCATTTGAGACCTTTGCTAGCGCGCGTTCAGTTGAGATCGGCTCGTGGGTCGAAGGCGTCGCGCAGCCCGTCGCCCACGAAATTGATGGCCAGCACCGTGAGCACCAGGGCCGCGCCCGGGAACATCCACTGCCAGGGGTAATTCTGCAGCACCAGCGTCGAGCGGGCCGCGTTGAGCATGTTGCCCCAACTCGCCTCGGGGGTCGGCACGCCGAGGCCGAGGAAGGACAGTCCCGCCTCGAGCAGGATGCCGTTCGCCACCTGCAGTGTGGCGAAGACCACGAGGATGTCGATGCAATTGGGCAGGCCGTGGCGCAGCAGCAGATGCGGCAGGCCAGCGCCCATGCCGCGCGCGGCGACGACGAAGTCGCGCTCGCGCAGTTCCAGCAGCCGCGCCCGCACCATGCGCGACAGCACCGGCCAGGAGAGCAGCGAGATCACCACGATCGTCGGGGTAATGCCGGTGCCGACGATCGAAGCCAGCACCAGCAGGAAAATCACCGGCGGCAACGTCATGGCAAGGTCGACGAGCCGCATGAGGGTGCCGTCGACGAGGCGGCCGGAGAGGCCCGAGACTGCGCCTACCACGAAGCCGATAATGGTCGAAGCGATCATCGAGACCGTGGCGACCAGCAGGGAGATGCGCCCGCCTTGCAGCAGGCGGGCCATGATGTCCCGGCCGACGCCGTCGCTGCCGAGCCAGTGTGCCGCCTGCGGTCCCTTGTTCATGGCCCTGAGATCGATGCTGTTCGGACCGTACGGCCACCATAGCGGATAGCTCAGCGCCAGCACGACGATCGGCACGAGCATGACAAGGCCGGCGATGGCAGCGGGATTGGCGAAGAACCGGCTCAGGGCGCGGCGCAGCGGCCCGCGTGGACGCTCGGCGACGACGGTGTTTTCGGCGATGCTCGTCATCTCAGCTCAACTTGATCCGCGGGTCGACCGCCGCATAGGCGATGTCGGTCAACAGGTTGACGACGATGACGCAGACGCCGGTCAGCAGCGTCGCACACATGATCACCGGATAGTCGCGGCGATTGACGGAATCGATCAGCAGCAACCCCATGCCCGGCCAGTTGAAGACGCTCTCGATGAAGATCGCCCCGCCGATGGCGATGCCGAGGGTCGAGCCGATCAGCGTGATCACCGGCAGGAGCGCATTGCGGACCGCGTGCTTGACGATCACCCAGAATTCCTTGAGGCCCTTGGCCCGCGCCGTGCGCACGTAATCCTGCGACAGCACTTCGAGCAGCGAGGCGCGCATGTAGCGCATGATCAGCGCCGCATGGGCGATCGAAAGCAGGCAGGCCGGCAGAATGAGATGCGCCAGCAGGTCGCCTACCGAGAACGGCGCGCCCGGCGTTGTCATGCCCCCCGACGGCACCCAGTGCAGCATGACGGAAAAAGCGTAGAGGCCAAGGAGCGCGGTGAGGAACACCGGGCTCGACAGGCCGATGAAAGCCGCCACCGACAGCGAGATGTCGGAAGGATCGTTCCGGCGGACGGCGCCCCAGATCCCGGCGGCGATGCCGACGATGCAGGCGATGAGGATGCCGGCTCCCATCAGGAGGATCGTCGGCCCGATGCGGCTCAGCACCAGCCCCAGCACCGGCTCGCCGGCATGCTGAACCGAATAGCCGAAATCGCCGGTGAGCGCCGCTCGCAGCCAGCCGAAATACTGGACCGGCAGCGGCTGGTCCAGTCCCATCCTGACGCGGAGGTCGGCGAGGTCGGCGGGAGAAACGGGCACGGACGGATTGATATAGGCATCGATCGGATCGCCGGGCGTCAGCCGCAGCAGCACGAAGATCAGGACGGTCAATGCCAGGAGCATCAACACCCCGATGGCGGCGCGGCGAAGTATGTATCGCGTCATGCGAGAGCATCCGGCACGGCAAGGGGAGGGCGGGCGCAACGGCCCGCCCCCGGTGAGTGGAGTGAGTGGAGGACCAGTTTACTGGGCGATGTCCCACTTTTCGGGGTGCATCTCGAACGGTCCGCCCGCCGGCGCCGGGATCCAGACAAAATCCCGGAGCTTGGTCGAGGCGACGCCGAAGCGGCTCGCGACCCAGAGCGAACCCCAGGGCAGATTGTCGTTCATCGTCTTGCAGACGGCCTGCCAGTCCGCGTCCGACTTGGAGGCATCGGTCTCGCCCATCGCCGTTTCGATCGCCTTGGTCAGGTCGGGCATGTCGATGTGCATGATGTTGTTGCCCACCGGCGGCTGCTGCGCCCCGTTGAGGTTGATGTTGAGCGAGCCGGGATTGGGTCCGTTCGCCGCACCCGCGAAGGTCAGCTGGTACTGGTCGTACTGGTCCCCATGCACGATGCCGTTATAGGTCGGCACGTCGACGGCGCGCGGCTGCACATTGATGCCAACCTGGGCCAGCATCGCCTGCATGGCGGCGAGCACATTGGCGATCTGTGGCGTGTTGTAATAGGTCAGGAAGGTGATCGGCTTGTCGCCGTTGATCTTGTCCCAACCGGCTTCCTGCAGCAGTTCCTTGGCCTTGTCGGGATTGTAGGCGTAGTCGTTGAGGCCGTCGGGCACGATCTGCGGCGCGACATAGCCGCATTGTGCGAGTTTCGCCGCGCCGCCATAGAGACTGTCGACGATCTGCTTGCGGTCGATCGCATACATCACCGCCTGGCGAACCTTGAGGTCCTTCCACAGCTCGGTCTTCCAGTTGAAGCCGATGAAGTTGACCACCCAGGAATCGCCGGGGATGACCTTGAAATTGGCATCTCCGTCGAAGGTCTTGGCGTCGTCCGGCTCCGCATAGGTGAACTGGATTTCCCCCGACTTCAGCGCGGCCACCGCCGCCGCCGCATTGGCGAAATAGCGATCGATGAGATGGTCGACCTTGGGTTTGCCGCCGCGATAGCCATCGAAGGCGTCGAGCTCGACATACTGGTCGGAGACGTATTTCGAGAACTTGAAGGGGCCGGTTCCGATCGGATTGGTTGACCAGTAGGTGCTGTTGGCGAGCGAGGCCGGGTCCATCTTGGAGAGCACGTGCTCGGGCAGCATCATCAGCTGGGAGAAGATATCGAGCAGGCCGGCATTGGGCTTGCTGAGCGTCACCACGGCCGTCTTGGGGTCGGGCGTGTCGACGGAGGCGATGTCGCCCAGGCGCGCAGCGAACAGGCTGCCGGTCTTGGCGTTCTTGGCGAATTCGATGGTGAACTTGACGTCGGCGGACGTGAAGTCCTGCCCGTCATGCCATTTCGCATCGGCCAGCTTGAAGGTGTAGGTCAGGTGGTCGTCGCTGACCGTCCAGCTGCTGGCGAGGTCGCCTTCGAGCTTGCTGAGATCGGCGGTCCGGATCACCAGGGGCTCGTAATAGGTGTTGAGCCAGGTAAAGCCGGCCGTGGCGGACAGCGGGTTGAAATTGCCCTGGAAACCGCCCGGACCGACGTCGAAGCCGCCGGTGATGGTCTTGTCCGCGAATGCCGTAGCCGGTACGGCGATCGCCGTCGCCGCCATCAACATGGCCGCAGTCGCCATGACACGACCGAATTTGCCTATATGCATGCTTCTCCCTCCCATTAGGTGGATTTCGGCGGAAAGGCCCGCTCGTCACCCGACCGATTCATTGCGATGACGCCCTGTATGCCGCTGTAGTGGGCGGCCAGGCGCCGACGAGCCGCCTCCACATCCCTGGCTGCGATGGCCTCCACGATGTCGTGGTGGTCCTTCCACGTGGCCAGCGGTGTCGGATTATCGAGATTGGCGAAGTTGGACGCCTTGTAGAAAGCGCTCCAGAAAATATCGATCAGCGAACTCAGCATCTGGTTGTGCTGGCAGCGGAACAGCAATTGGTGAAACTGCTGGTCCTCCTCGGCGAAGCTCTCGTTGCGCCCGGCGCGCTCGCGCATGCGCTCGGTCACGGCCCGCAGGGCGGCGATGTCGTCCTCGCCGATCATGGCGATCGTCTTGTCGATCAGCCCGGTTTCGAGAACGAGCCGGATTTCGCGCAGTTCTTCCACATCCCTGAGCGACGCCTGCAGGCCATAGGCCAGATTGTCGATCAGCGGCTGGAAGGAGAATTCCTTGACGAAAATACCGACACCGCGTCGCGTCTCCAGCACGCCGAGAGATTCCAGGGCCTTGATCGCTTCGCGCACCGAATTGCGGCCGACACCCAATTGCTGGGCCAGGAACGATTCAGGGGGAAGGGGATCGCCCGCCTTGAGGCTGTTCTCCTCGATGTAATGGCGCAGGCTCTCCTGCACGCTCACATGCAGGAGCGGCGGTCTTTCCAATGGCCTGATCGGCTTTATAGCCAACGATTTCCGTCCCTTGCGGCGCTTGCGTTCGCCCTCGTTAGAGGTTTATCAACTTGTAGGATATCGTGCAAGCCTATATGGGGAGCGCCGATGCGCGTAGGATTGATCGGCGTCAGCCACTGGCACGCGCCCATGCATGCCGCCGCCGTGATGGCCGTCGGTGCCGAGATCGCCTCGGTTTGGGACGTGGATCCGGCGACTGCCGAAACTTTCGCCCGGCTTCGCGCCCTGCGCACGGCAGCCTCGCCCGAAGGGGTGCTGGCGGATTGCGACATCGTCGTGGTGATGGGGCGCCCCGACGCCGTTCCCGCGCTGGCCGAGGCAGCCGTTCATGCACGCCGGCCGATGATCCTGGAAAAGCCGGCTGCGAGCCGTACCGAAACCCTCGAAACGCTATCGTCCATGGCGACAGCGGCCGGGCTTTTCGTCGCGGTGCCGTTGCCCAACCGGCTTGGCCCGGCCGTGGTGGAGTATGAGAGGCTTGCTGCATCAGGGCGCGCGGGCGGCATCGCGCATGCGCATTTCCGGCTGGTCAACGGCCCGCCTGAGCGCTATCCGGCCGATGGCGTTCCCTGGATGCTCGATCCGGCGATTTCGGGCGGCGGCGCGCTGCGCAATCTCGGCATCCACGGCGTCGACGGCGCGCTGAGCCTCGCAAACGGCGAACTCCGGCTGGTCGCCGCCCGCGTAGCGAACCGCATGCACCGCTCGCCGGTAGAGGACTACGCCCTGCTGATTCTCGAGGACGAAGCGGGCGCGATCTTCACGGTCGAGGTTGGCTATACCTTCGGCTCGATGCAGCCTGGCGGCGATTTCGAATGGCGCATCGCCACCGGCAATGCCTATCTGGTGGACCACGGTGACCGTGCCTTTGCGGCGACCCTCGACGATGGCGCGCAGGCTGCGTTGCCGTCATTGCCGCCATCCATCCGCTACCACCGGTTTATGGCCGATACGCTCGACCGGCTGACGCGCGGCGCGCCGCCTTCGGTCGGCCTCGAGGACTACGTGCGCGCCATGCGGCTCATCGACCAGGCATATGGAGCAAGTATCTCATGACCAGGATCGGCCTCGTCGGCGCCGGCCATTTCGGCGCCGTGCATGCCCGCGCACTGGCGCGTATCCCCGGCGCCGAACTCGCGGCAGTCAGCAGCGGCAGCCTCGACGGAGCCCGCGCTTTCGCTGCCAAACATGGCGGCAAGCCCTATGCCGATTGGCGGACGCTGCTCGACGACGATGCGGTGGATGTGGTGTCGATCGCCACCCCGCATGCCCTCCATGCCGAAATTGCCATCGCCGCGCTCGAAGCCGGAAAGCACGTCTTCCTCGAAAAACCCATGGCCGCGACGCCCGGCCAGTGCCGCGACATCGAGGCCGCCGCCGGCCGCGCCAGGGGAATGCTGATGGTCGGTCATGTCATGCACTTCTTCCGCCCCTTGATGGTGGCGCGCGACATCCTGGCCACCGGCGAACTGGGGCGGCCGATTACGGGACGAAGCGCGCTGGTCAAGCTCTGGATGGAATCCAATCGCCGTCCGTGGCATCTATCGCCGGGTAGCGGCGGCGGCATGCTCATGACCGCCGGTATCCACGCGCTCGACCAGCTCGTCTGGCTGATGGAGGGCCGCGTCGCCAGCGTCGGCGCCCTTGCCGGCAGCTTCTTTCACGAGCAGGAGGCTGACGACAGCACGCTTCTCGGCCTGCGCTTCGCCGATGGCCGCATCGGGCAGGTGGCGAGCATCGGCTATCGCGATGGCGCCGTGACCAACGCGCTCGAATTGGTGTGCGAGAAGGGAGTCCTCGCCGTCGATCTCAATAGCGGCGTCCGTATCGGCCAGGCCACCGCGTGGCGCACCATTCCCGACAGTTGGGAAGCGAACGGCATGGACGAGGCGGTCTGGCGCGAATGGTCGGCCTTCCTCGCCGCGATAGAGCAGGGCGCCCCGTCGCCCATCACAGCGGACTACGGACGGCACATCGTCGATATCATCGACGCCGCGCTGCGCTCTGCCGTCGAGCGACGGGAAATCGCCACCGCCTAGCGCCAGTCTGCCTGCGGCAGCAGGCCGGGATCGACGAGGCAGCGATAGGTGGCCTCGCGGCGGAACGGATAAGCGGCCTCGATCTCGGGCGTGAGCCGCGCGCCCAGCCCGGGATGGTCGGAAAGGCTGATCGACCCGCCCTTGACGCGCAGCGGATCGGCCAACAGGGCCGCCCTGAGAGGATAGTCGGGCAGCGGCCATTCGACCATTTCTCCGCCTGCCGCGAGCGCGGCATGGTAATTCGCCAGCATGCCCACCCCGGCGCCCCAGCAATGCACATAGACGGCGGAGCCCGAGGTCCGCGCCGCAGCAAAGACGTCCAGGACGGCGCCGACGCCGCCGATCACCGTGGCGTCCGGCTGGGCGATGTCGTAGCAGCCGGCGGCAATCCGTCCGGCGAGTTCGCCCGGAGTCGTCACGATCTCCCCGCCCGCGATCGGCACTCCGAGTACGCGCCGCAACTCCGGCAACGCCGCGACATCGAGCGGCCCCTGGATTTCCTCGAGAAAGGCTGGCGCGCCGATGCCGGCATCGGTGAACTGGGCGAGAAAACTCTCAATGTCTGCTGGGCTTTGCGAGGGAATGGCGAGGTTCTGCGTCATGTCCACGGCGATGCGCGTAACACCGGCCGTCATGCGCTGGCACCAGATCGCCTTGTCGGCCTGGTGGCTGCGCGCCCTGATCTTGAACTGGCCGAGCCCAAGTGCTGCCACCGTTTCCAGTTCGCGCCGCATATGTGCGGGATCGATGGCATCGCCACCGCTGCCATAAGCAACGAGCGGCCGGGCATTTTCGCCGCCCAGCGCCCGCCACAATGGCAGCCCGAGCACCTGCGCGCGCGCATCCTGCATGGCGATCTCGAAAGCGCTCAGCACATGCCGGGCAGCGCCCTGGAAGCTCCAGTAACCGCTTGCGATCTCCAGCGCGCGCATGGTTTCGGCGATCCCTTCCACCTCTCGCCCGGTGAGGACGGGGGCCAGCAACTCGGTGATCGCGACAAAGACGTCGGGCGCGAAGACGGCGAGATAACCTTCGCCCAGCCCCCTGACACCATTCTCGAGCGTGATCTGCACCAGCCCGGTGGTCCTCAAGCCGGCAGGCAGGTGAAGCATGACCTCGGCATTGCCCTCCGCCGGTCCATAGGGTGCCGATAGCAGGACGGGACGGACGGCAACGATCCTGGGCATGCTTCCTCCACCGAACCGGCCCTTGGCGACGCCGCTTTCCGCGGCCGTGCCTTGGTGCTAGACAGGACATATGGGATATCCTTCAAGTCAGGTCGGTGCAATGGACGGAAAAGTCGCCGTGCGCAGCAAACTGCAGCGTGAGGGGGCCAGATGGGGCCGGATCCGGGGTAATTGGGCCACGCTGCTGCTACCCATCGCCGAAGACGATTCGATCGAAATGGCCCGTCTCGGCGACACGCTAGACCGCATGGTCGCGGCTCGGCCCGACGGCATCTATTCCAATGGAACTGCCGGCGAATTCCATAACCAGACCGAAGCCGAGTTCGACGCGATCCAGAAGATGTTGGCCGAACGCTGCGGCGCCGCCGGCATTCCTTTCGTCATCGGCGCCTGCCAGCCCGACCCGCGCCTCTCGCTCGATCGCTTGCGTCGCGCCGCGGCGCTGCGGCCCGACGGCATCCAGGTCATCCTGCCCGACTGGTGGCCGGTAACGCCCGCCGAGGCGACTGATTTCCTGCTCATGGCCGCCGATGCCGCCTGCGACGTGCCGCTGGTGCTCTACCATCCGCCACATGCCAAGCGCGTCTTCGCCCCGTCCGTGCTGGCGCAGATCGTCCGGCCGGTGCCGCAGGTGGTCGGCATAAAGATGGGCGACGGCGACGCGGCCTGGTACGCCGAGGCCCGAGGGGCGCTCGATGACATCGCGCTCTACCTGCCCGGCCATCACCTGGCGACCGGTGTCGCCGAAGGCGTGGCGGCGGGCGCTTTCTCCAATGTCGCCTGCCTGAGCCCGGCGGGGGCGCAGTGGTGGACGGACCTGATGCGAACCGATCTCGACGCGGCCCTGGAGATCGAGGGCCGCATTCGCGGCTTCATGGAAAGGCACATCGTGCCTTTCGCCCGCGATCGCGGCTATTCCAACGCCGCGCTGGACAAGCTGCTCGGCGCCATCGGCGGTTGGTCGGAGACCGGCACCCGGCTGCGGCGCCCCTATCGCTGGATCGAGCCCGATGTCGTACCGGCCCTGCGGGCTGCGGCGCTCGATGCCATTCCCGAGATCATGACCCGGTCCTGACCGGCGCTGGCTATTGCAAGGGGAGGGCAGCAGTGGACAGGCCGAATATCCTGGTGATCATGACCGACCAGCAGCGCCGAGATACGCTCGGCGCCTATGGCTGCGACTGGATCTCGACGCCCAATCTCGACCGGCTCGCGGCGGAGGGCACGCTGTTCACGCGCGCCAGCGTCGACAATCCGGTCTGCACACCGTCCCGCGCCAGCATCTTCACCGGCAAGCCGGTGTTCGAGCATACGGTGCTGCGCGTCCATGACAATCTGCCCGACGACGAGATGCAGTTTCCCGAGCGCCTGCGCCGCGATGGCGGCTACCGCACCGCCCTGTTCGGCAAGCTGCACACGTCGAGCCGCGTCAAGGAGGAGGTGCAGCGCCACCCCAATGACGGCTTCGAAATCTACGAATGGTGCCTCGAACCGTCCGTCAGCATGGACAGCCGCTTTAATGGCTATGTCCCCTGGCTGCGCGAAACCGCGCCCGATTTCCTTGCCGCTCTCAAGCAGAACGGCCGCAGGGAACTTCACCATCCCGAAGATTTGCACATGTCGAAATGGGCGGCTGACCGGACCATCGCTTTCATCGAAGCGGCGAAGTCGGATGGCAGGCCCTTCTTCTGCCTGATGAGCCTGTTCGATCCCCACGATCCCTACGAAGACCATCCGCGCGTCGCCCGCGCCTGGGTCGATGCAGAGCGTATTCCCGCGCCGATCGCCAAATCGGACGCGCCGGATTGCGTTCGCCGCGAACAGCAGGCCTCCTATCTCGGACGCGCCGACGCCTTCACGCCGGACGACATCGGCGAAATCCGCCTCGGCTACGGCGCCTCGATCGCCTTCGTCGACCGACAGGTCGGCCGCGTGCTCGACGCACTCGACGGCGCCGGGCTTGCCGGGGAGACGCTCGTCGTATTCCTGTCAGACCATGGCGATCAATTGGGCGATCACGGCCTGTTCGTCAAAGGCGTTGGCCTCTACGAGCCGACAGTCGGCGTGCCGCTGCTGCTGCGCTGGCCCGGCCATGTTGCGGAGGGCGGTCGCTGCGACGGGCTCGCGCAGGGCAGGGATCTGGCGGCGACTTGCCTGGCCGCGGCCGGGCTCGATCATTCGGATATCCCGTCGAGCGAAGACCTCGTGGGCATGGCCGAAGCGGGCCGCGCCCGGCGCAGCGTCGCGGCAACCCTTTATCGCAATTCCGGCATCAACAACGAAGGCGAGTTCTGGAACCCGCCGATGCTGTCGACCATGGTCCGCGACGAACGCTACAAGCTCGTCGTCTATGGCTCCGGTGGCCGAAGCGAGCGCGAACTGTTCGATCTCGCCGACAATCCGCAGGAGACGCGCAACCTCGCCGGCGCTCCCGGCCACGCCGCGACCGAGGCCAGGCTGCTGGCCGAACTCGCCGCGCTCATGCACACCGAGGCCGCGCAATTGCGTCCCCGAGCCGCACCCTCGCTGCCCAAGGGCAGGCAGCGCCTGAAGAATGCGCTCAAATAGCCGACCGGCGACGCGGCGGTCCTAAAGCGAGAACACCAGCGGTTCGGGCAATTCGACGACGATTCCGTCGTCGCCGGCATCCGCCTTCCACATGATCATGCCGACCTCTGCCGGGCGGTCGAGCACCGTCAACGGCGCGTGCCACACATTGCGCCCAATGCAGATTGCATCCTCCGGTCCCGCCACGAAGGCGCGGAGCCCCGCCATGTCCGGCGCGCCGTCGGGCAGCGTCGGCGCCACGCAGACCACCCAGCGGCTCAGGACGAGGGGCACGAAGGTCTGCACCGAATGTGGATGCCGCTCGAGCACGCGTATCGAAATGCTGCCGGCGGGTGCCGGCTGCGGACAGAGCAGAGTGAAGGCATGCCGACCCGGAACGTCACCGATTTCCAGCACGGCCGGCATCTCGCTGGGCTTGCCGTCTCTTGGCTTGAGCAGGGTAGCGAAAGGCGCAAGCGCCTCGGCATTGATCTTTGAAAGGGCCATGTGCTCCATCTTGCTGTGCCGTCGGCGAGCCTGACGCCGAAGGCTCACTGATGTAGCGCAGGACATTGCTGCGGCGGCATCGAAATCGGCGCCGCGGGTCCGGCTTTTGAACGTCTTTCTTGCCGCCATGGTCCTGCTCTCGCCGTGGGACGGGCCCGAAATACGATTCGCATCGGCAGGAGTGGCGAGCCTCTTTTCCCTGCAGGCCCTCTGGAAAAACGAAAGCCCCGGAGACCGGGGCTTTCAGACAGGCTATCGTGGTGATCGATGCGGACGCCCGGCCTCAGCTGCAGCCGGTCGTCGTGCCGCAGTCCTCACAGACCATGCAGTGCCCGGAGACCTTCATGCGCATCGAGTTGCAGGTCGTGCACTGGTCGCCGGTATAACCTTTCATGCGGGCCTCGGCGCGGAGTTGGCCGACATCCTGGCCCGGAGGCGGGGACGGAATGGGGGCAAGTTCGCCGGGGTTGAAGGCGGCCGGGGCCGGCTCGGCCCGGTAAGCCGTCGAAGTGCGGAGCGCCGTCACCGTCGAGGCATGAAGATTGCCCACCGGGTTGAGGCTCGGCCGGGCTGCCGTGGAGGCAGCGGCGGGAACGAGCATCAGCGACTGGTTGGCGACCTTGCCGCGCGTCATGCCGCGGGAGACGAACTGGTTGGCCGGCACCGGCGAGGGCGCGGCGCGGGTCGACTGCTCCTCGGCGACGCCCCGGCTCAGCGAGGTCGGGCTCTCCGGGTTCACATGGGCGAGGTCGTCGCGGTCGAGATAGGAGACGGCCAGTTCCCGGAATACATAGTCGAGGATCGAGGTCGCGTTCTTGATCCGGTCATTGCCCATCACCATGCCGGCCGGCTCGAAGCGGGTGAAGGTGAAGGCCTCCACATATTCGTCGAGCGGCACGCCATATTGCAGGCCGAGCGAGATCGCGATGGCGAA
>Ga0164242_10006273_pt1 | contig 13125 bp, 13 predicted proteins | sample OricomgcompostMG_FD_108783 | JGI IMG/M metagenome (GOLD analysis project Ga0164242, IMG submission 108783) | Miracle-Growth compost microbial communities from Emeryville, California, USA - Original compost - Miracle growth compost (MG) ...
CCGCTTCATTCAGTTGGCCCTCGTCGCGGGCGTCGAAGCCTATCGCGATTCGGGGCTCGATTCGGCTCGTGACCAAATTTCGCCGACCGAGATCGGCGTCAACATCGGCGTCGGCATGGGCGGTCTTCCCGGCATCGAAGACACCTACCGCACCTTCCTCGAAAAAGGCTTCAAACGCATTTCGCCGTTTTTCATCCCGCAGGTGATTCCGAACCTCGCAGCGGGGCAGCTGAGTATCTTGCTCAACACTCAAAACACCAATCTGTGTTCGGTCTCGGCCTGTTCGTCGAGCGCGCATTCGGTCGGCGAATCGACTCGCACCATCCAACGGGGCGACGCGACCGTCATGCTCGCAGGCGGCGCCGAATCGGTGGTCTGCGCCTTGGGCATCGGCGGCTTCGCAGCCATGCGCGCGCTTTCGACCCGTAACGACGCCCCTGAAAAAGCATCTCGACCGTTCGACATTGGCCGCGACGGCTTCGTGTTGGGCGAAGGCTCGGCCGTGCTCGTCCTTGAAGAGTTGGAATTCGCGAAAAAACGTGGGGCCCGCATCTACGCCGAAGTCGCGGGTTACGGCGCCAGTTCCGACGCCTTTCACATCACCCAACCGCTTGAAAACGGCGACGGCGGGTATCGCGCAATGAAGCTTGCGCTTAAGGACGCTGAAACGACCGCGCATGCGATCGATTACGTCAACACCCACGGCACTTCAACGCCGCTCGGAGATGCACAGGAATGTATCGCGATCCGACATCTGTTGGATGATGACCACGCACACGCGCACCATCTTCACATCAGCTCGACCAAATCGATGACGGGACATTTGTTGGGCGGAGCAGGCGCGATCGAAGCGGCGTTTTCGGCCATGGCGATTCAAAGCGGAATCATCCCGCCGACGATCAATCTTGAAAACCTCGACCCCGCCTGTGCTGCGACGGGATTGAATTTTACTCCGCATCACGCCGTCAAAAAAGACGTCAAAGCCGCTCTCAGCAATAGTTTTGGATTTGGCGGCACCAACGTGTCGCTGCTGCTGAAGAAAGTAGGATCTTGAGATGAAACTGCTGATTGCCGCCGATCATGCCGGTTTTCCGTTGAAGGAAGCGCTGAAGAAGCGCGCGTCCGAACTGCACATCGAATTCGACGACCTCGGCACCCACAACACCGAAAGCGTCGACTACCCCGATTTCGGCGATCGGCTGGCGAATCAGCTCGTCGCCCAACCGCCGGGGAGCATGGGCGTGCTCGTTTGCGGCAGCGGCATCGGGATTTGCATCGCTGCCAACCGGCATCCGCACATCCGCGCCGTCGCGGCCGAGTCGGTCGAAGCGGCCAAGCTTGCGCGCGAGCACAATCATGCGAACGTGCTGTGCTTGGGGGCTCGCCTCACCTCGCCCGAGAAGGCATTTGAAATTTTAAAAACCTTCGTCAACACTCAACCCGATCCGGCCGAACGCCACGTCCGCCGGGTTCAAAAATTGGGATAAGATCATCATGTCGAAAAATTTTTTTTGGAACTCGCTCCAGGAACAAGACGCCGACGTTTTCAATGCGATTCAGGCCGAATCGGTCCGCGAAGAAGACGGGCTTGAGCTGATCGCCTCTGAAAACTACGTTTCGAAGGCCGTGCTCGAAGCTCAGGGCTCGATCTTCACCAACAAATATGCCGAAGGTTATCCCGGCAAGCGTTACTACGGCGGCTGCGTGAACGTCGACGTCGCCGAGAAGCTTGCGATCGAACGCGCGTGCAAACTTTTCGGTGCGGAAGCGGCGAACGTGCAGCCTCATTCGGGCTCCAGCGCGAACATGGGCGTCTATTACGTGCTGATGAACCCGGGCGATACGATTTTGGGCATGGATCTTTCTCACGGCGGGCATCTGACCCACGGAAGCCCGGTCAACTTCAGCGGCAAGCTCTTCCGCGCGGTTCATTACGGGCTCAACCCCGAGACTCACCTGCTCGATCTGAACATCGTCCGTGACATCGCGAAAAAAGAAAAACCGAAGGTCATCGTCGCGGGTGCCAGCGCCTATGCGCGCATCATCGACTTCGAAGGCTTCGACCAGATCGCACGCGAAGTGGGCGCGAAGCTCGTCGTGGACATGGCCCACATCGCGGGCCTCGTCGCGGCGGGTTTACATCCGAGTCCGATCCCCCATGCGACCTACACCACGACGACCACGCATAAAACCCTGCGCGGCCCTCGCGGCGGGATGATTCTGTGCTCGAACGAAAATCTCAAAGCCATTAATTCGTTGATTTTTCCAGGCATTCAGGGCGGACCGCTAATGCACGTCATCGCCGCGAAAGCCGTGTCGTTCAAAGAAGCGCTTCAGCCCGAGTTCAAAACTTATCAAGAAAACATCGTGAAGAACGCGAAGGCCTTGGCCCAGGCGCTGCTCGAAAAAGGGTTCTACCTCGTCACGGGCGGAACCGATAACCACCTCATGCTCGTCGATCTGTCGAAGAGCTTCGACGGGTCGGTCACGGGCAAGGAAGCCGAAGCCTGGCTCGATCTCGCGGGGATCACGGTGAACAAAAACACGGTGCCTGACGAAAAACGCTCGCCGTTCATCACGAGCGGCATCCGCATCGGAACGCCGGCGATGACGACCCGGGGCCTCGGCGCCAGCGAAATGAAAACCGTGGCGAACTGGATTTACCGAGTGATCGAAAGCAAGGGCAACGAAGCCACGCTCGCCAAAATCAAAGGCGAAGTGAAAGAGCTTTGTCAGAAATTCCCGGTTTATCCGCATTCTTCATAAGGACCAGACGATGATTCATGATTCCGTATTCGAAACCGAAGCCCAACAACACCTGCGCGATCTCGCCCGCAAGTTCTGCAAAGATAAAATCGCGCCGCTCGTCGAGCACGACGAAGAGACTGCGACCTTTCGCCGCGAAATCATCAAGGGCTTGGGCGATCTCGGCTTGACCGGTATTCCGGTCAAGGAAGAATACGACGGCGCGGGCCTAGGCTATCAGGAATACACCGCCTGCATCGAAGAAATCGCGGCCGTGAGCTGCGCTTATGCCATCAGCGTGGCCGTCTCGGGCTTGCCTCAAATCATTCTTCAAACCTACGGAAACGAAGCGCAGAAAAAGAAATACATTCCGAAACTCGCGACCGGCGATTGGGTCGGCGCCTTCGCCCTTTCCGAGCCTTCGAGCGGATCGGACGCCGCAAGCCTTCGCACGACCGCGACCCGAGAAGGCGATCATTACGTTCTGAAAGGCACCAAGCTTTGGATCACTCAGGCCGACACGGCCGACGTCATCATCGTCATGGCCCGCACGGGCGGCCCGGGCGCGAAGGGCGTTTCGAGCTTCATCGTCGAAAAAGGAATGCCCGGCCTGAAGATGGGCAAAAAAGAAAAGAAAATGGCGGCGCACATCGACCATACGATGGAAGTGCTGTTTGACGGCGTAAAAGTCCCGGCCGAGAATCTGATCGCGCAAGAAGGCGACGGAATGAAGATCGCGCTTTCGGCGCTCGACTCGGGCCGCATCACTATTGCCGCGAACGCATTGGGTCTGGCACGTTCGGCGATCGAAGTCGCCACCGAGCACGCCAACTTACGCGAGCAGTTCGGAAAGCCGATTCTCGATTTTCAGGGCGTGGGCTTCATGCTCGCCGAGATGCTGACCCAATACCACGCGGCCAAGATGATGGTTCAGCGCGCGGCTTACTTGAAAGACCAGGGCGAGAAATATTCGATCCAGGCGGCCCAGGCGAAGCTTTTCGCGACCGACATGGCGATGCGGGTGACCACCGACGCGGTTCAGATCCTGGGCGGCTCGGGCTACACGCAGGAGTTCCCGGTCGAACGCTTCATGCGTGAAGCCAAGATGCTTCAGATCGTCGAAGGCACGAACCAGATTCAGCGGCTCGTGATTTCGAGGGCGCTCAAGCAAAGATAACGCAGCCGAGCTATCCAAACGCTTCGGATGCCTTTATGATAGCCCCATGTCGATTACCGCCGCTCGTTTTGGAACCGCTCCCCTGTTACTCGATTGGAATGGCTTGAGCCATCATGTGCCCGAACCGTCGCCCGCCGATCGCGCGCGCCTCTTCGAAGCCTGGCAGACCACCCTTCGCAAATTGCACGACAACGTCTCGGGCTTTTACAACGCCGTCATCGACCCCGATCTTTCGCAGGTGCAGACCTCGCAAAACCTCGCGCAAAAATTTCTGGCCCAGCCGCAGATCCGCGATTGTCTTTTTATCGGCATCGGCGGAAGCAGCTTGGGCCCGATGTGCCTGATCGATTCGCTGAAGCACCTTTCGAACGGTAAAATCCAATTTCATTTTTTCGAAAATCCCGACCCGATCGACTGGCAATACCGGATCGCCAAACTGATCCCCGCCAATACCCTGGTCTGCGTCGTCACGAAATCGGGCACCACCTACGAGACGCTTTCGATTTTCATGCTCGCTTATGAATGGCTGAAGCGCGGGGTCGGCCCGCAGCAGGCCGCCGCCCAGACGGTGGCGATCACCGATCCTGAAAAAGGCGAGCTGCTGGAATTCGCCCGCAAAGAAAGCATCGCGACGCTCGCGATTCATCCGAGCGTCGGAGGCCGCTTCAGCGTGTTCACTCCCGTCGGTCTGTTCGCAGGCGCCCTGGCCGGCCTTTCGATGGAAGCCTTTCTGACCGGAGCGCGAAAAGTGCGCGATTACTGCGAGAAGGCCTCGCAGGAGAAAAATCTTTTTTTGACCTGGTCGCATTCCCTTCAGTCGCTGGCAAAAACGAATCCGATCCATATGATGATGCCGTACTCGACGCCGCTTCGTCTGCTCGCCAACTGGTGGGTGCAATTGTGGGCCGAAAGTTTGGGCAAGGACGGCAAGGGATTCACTTCCATTCCGGCGCTGGGGGCCATCGACCAACACTCGATGCTTCAGCTGCTTCGCGACGGCCCGAACGACAAAATTCTTTGGTTCGTGAACGTGCAGGATTTCAAAACGCAGGTCAAGGTTCCGGACGTGGGCTTCAAAGTGAAAAGTTTTGAATTGCTTGCCGGTCAAGAGCTGGGTTCGATTCTCGATACCGAGTTCCGGTCGATTCAAAAAGTGATGACGAATCAGAAGCGGCCGCATTTGCAAATCCAACTCGACTCGATCAGCGAAGAGTCGATCGGCGCGGTTTTCTTCACCCTTTCGATGCTGACGGCGTACATGGGCGATGTGTTGAACGTCAACCCTTTCGATCAGCCGGGGGTCGAAGAGGGCAAGATTTACATTCGTGAAACTCTGACGCAAAAAAAACAGCAGGCCCAACAGGCGGGAGAAGACGATTCCGACCCCGTCCATCGCCTCAGACTGCACCGCGAAGAATGAATTTCGATCTTTTAAACCGTGCGGCTTTCCCCTACAATAGAAGGTATTATGGTCGACGACGATAACAACTCAGGCGACAAGACCGCGATTTTAGGCCTCGATCAAGAGACCATCAATCGCGAGCTTCAGAAGGCGAAGGAACAGCCGGCTTGCTTGATCCTCATTCGGGGTACGCCTCAGGGCCACCGTTACTTTATTACCCAAGACGAAATGATTATCGGCCGTGATCCGGCGGCCGACATTTCAATCGCAGACCAATCCATTTCGCGCAAGCATGCCAAGGTGACTCAAGAGGGCGCGATCGTGAAGATCGAAGACCTGGGCTCGGCCAACGGCACCGCCATCAACGGAAAAAAACTCGAACCGGGCCACGTTGCCAAACTCGCAAAAGAGGATTTGGTCAAACTCGGAAACTCGATCGTCAAATACCTGCCTGCGGGCGAGATCGAAATCATTTTTTACGGAAACCTGAATCAGGCGGCGAACACCGACCCGCTCACTCGCTGCTTCAACAAAGGTTATTTTCTCGAAGCGATCGACGCCGAAGTGAAACGCGCAAAAGCGCTGTCAACTCCGCTTTCGCTCATTTTTTTCGACCTCGATCACTTCAAAAAGGTGAACGACACCTACGGGCACGAGGGCGGCGATTATGTGCTGAAGGAATTCACGAACCTGATTCGCGGGATGGGAATCATCACGAATAAAGATATTTTCGCTCGCTACGGCGGCGAAGAATTCTGTCTGCTCATGCCCGGAAAATCGGTTCAAGAGGCCGCAAAAACCGCTGAAATGATGCGTGGAAAAATCCAGACCCATGCCTTCATCTACGAGGCCAAGCGCATCCCCGTGACGTCGAGTATCGGCGTTGCCGAACTGAAAGCCGACATGGATACCGCAGCCGATCTGATCAAAGCCGCCGACAAACTGCTTTACGAATCCAAGCAGGGCGGACGCAATCGGGTCAGTGTTTAAGGTGGTCCCCACCTTTTGGTAAAGACTTGCGTCATCCGATCCAGGCCCCGACTCCCCAACTGCACAAATTCGCGCAAATCGCGGCCCAAACGGCGCGCCGAAACGGTATTCCCATTTTCCAAAGAGCGAGCGCCTCGACCGTAGGGGCGAACGTTTCGGCGATCGCGACATACGCGCCGAACGAAACCTGTCCCTGAAAGAATCCACTGCTCAAAACCCAGGGCCAGAAAAACCAAACCGCCGGATGGGTGAGCAGATTGATCACGACCACGGCGAGGGTCAGACGCGATCCTTTCCAGTATTTTCTTAAAAAGAGAAAATACACGGGCCATTCTAAAGCCAGGGTCAAGACGAGTGCCTTGAAGTACTCCCTCGCCGTTGCGTTCAGGGGTCCGAGCGTTTCGCCGAGTTCGGAAGCACAAACCGGAGAACCTAAAAAATGCTGAATCAGCGATAAGGGAGCCGAGCAATTGATCATCATCGTCCGTCGTGGTCCGTCAATTTCTTTTCTCTATCGGGTGAGTCATCGTTCAAATATTCTAAAGAGAACGGAGGTCCCGAGCCAAGGGGCTTCCCTACTTTCAGAGTAAAGGAGTTTCGCATGAATCGTAAGATTATCTTCGGATGCCTCGCCAGTATTTTCGGCATTTTCTTTTTCGCGTCGCTCGCGTCGGCGGATATGATCGTCAATCGCCCTCAGCAGAACAATCAATCCTTCCGATCGGTTGATGGAACGAGTTTCAGCTGGGCGCCTGGGAGCCCTTACATCATCACCGCTTCGCAAAGTTGCGGTACGACTAACATTTGTGTCGGTAATTACATTTCATCCGCCCGATCCGCTTATGGGGTAATCAATACCGGAACCGGCTTCGCGTTCTGCAACTCGGTCGGTACGGCCGGATGCCCACCCATCCAAAACTGCCTCGCCGACAATGCGCTCAACGCCAAAGGGCCTGCTGCGACTATCAAAGTCGTGAACACACCCCAAGGGACGTCGTACTACGCGGAACCCGCTCGCTAATCCTTAACGTCAATCACAGGAGAACCCCGATGCTTCGTTCCTTTTTGATTCTTTTATGCCTGACTTCCAGCTCTGCCTTCGCGACCGGCATTCGCACGGTCACGGCCAAAGTCGATTCCTTCGACGAAAAAACCGTGACCTTGAAGATCCCCAACGCGACCATCAAGCTCAACAAAAGCGACATTCCCAAAGACCAGCAGAAGAACCTGAAGGCCAACGGAACGATCACGCTTCCGCTGGACGAACGGGTCATTCAAAAAGCAACGGTTCATCCGAAGGCGAAGCCGTCTCACGCGAAGAAAAAGAAATAAGATTTTATCCCGGTGTTTTCCGCAGACGTCGAACAAATGGTCGAACAAGCGGTCGAGCAACTGGATTGGGTTCGATCCAGAATCCTTTCACGAACCCTGCGCTTCGAACGGCTTCGAGCGCTTTATCGCGACCGCGAACGACGAACCCTCGCGCTCTTTGCGCTTTCGCTCGTCTTGAACTTTTGGCTGGTGCTTTTCTTTCCGAAGATTCTTTTTTACGGCACGCCCCTGTTGATGGGGGTGCCCCACCTGTTCGCGAGCTTCCTCTACTCGAAGGCGTCGCTTCCGCATGAACGCCGGCCGAAGTCCCATTTTCTCTTTCACGCGATCACACTCGCCGTCTGGGCCTCGGTTTTGCTGCAAAACGAGGGAGTCTTTCAAGACCCGCATTTTTTGACCGTCGCGCTGGCCTTCGTGATTTCTCTGTTTTGGATTCGGCGAAGCGGAACCTTCTCGATCGGACCTCTCGCCATCATCGCCGCTGCCACCGTCGGGTTTACGTTTTTTCCGGTCACCGTCGCGATCGTTTTGCTCTTCGGTCACAACTTCATGGCCTTCGCCTTTTGGCACCGAAACGCGCGAACCCCCCGCGCGCGCGCCTCGGCCTTGCGGGCCTTGTCGTGGACCGGGATTGCTTTAGTCACGTTGGCGCTTCTGCCCTTTTTGCATCTGGACATTTTAAATTCGGCTTCGACCTCTGAAATCGCGCGGCTGTTGCTGGGCGACGATTCGCCGATGATCCGTTTCGGGGTCCAGGTTTTTCTCGTCACCCAATCGCTGCATTATTTTATTTGGCTGAAGGCGATCCCCGACGCCGCTTCGACGGCCGAAACCCCGGGCGGATTCGAATATACCGCCCGCAACCTAACCCGTTCGCTGGGAAGGCATGCCCTGAAGATCGGTGTGATCCTGGCCCTTTCGTTGATCGTCATGGCCGCTTTTTACGGTTTTGAGCCGTTTCGCTTGGCCTATTTGGCACTCGCGGCCTATCACGGGCTGTTTGAAATCGCGGCCTGGTGTGGTAGACCTTAACGCGTATGCGAAACGAAAAGGTGAGGCTCACCCCCATCTCGATCCTACCGCCCTTGATTGCGGAGCGGATCGCGGCTGGGGAAGTGATTGAACGACCGGCCAGCGTGGTCAAAGAACTCGTCGAAAACTCGATCGATGCGGGAGCGACCCAGGTCGAAGTCCGGCTACAAAAAGGCGGGTGCGACCTGATCGAAGTTTTGGACGACGGCCGAGGGATGCCCCGCGAAGACCTCGAACTCTGCGTCTGCCGTCATGCCACGAGCAAAATCCAGGCGTTTGAAGACCTGTCGCGCTTGCATACCCTGGGCTTTCGCGGCGAGGCGCTTCCGTCGATCGCATCGGTGGCCGAACTGTCGATCACTTCGCGCGAGATCGCCCACAAAATCGACAGCGCGGAAACGCACGAGATTCAAATCGCGCACACCGCGCCTGCGCGCGCTCACGCCGAACGCGTGGCGAATTACAATTTTTTAGGCAAACCCCACGGTACCCGCGTGCGCGTGGCCTCGCTTTTTTCGCAGATTCCGGCGCGATTGAAATTCTTGAAATCGTCGGGCGCCGAAGCGAGCGCCGTCCGCGAAATTCTGGAGCGCCTGGCCCTCACTCATCCCGACGTGCGCTTCGCGCTTTTCAGCGACGATCGCAAGTTGCTCGATCTTCCGATCGAAAACCTCGCCCGCCGGACCGAACGCATGCTCGGCGACGGCAATCCGTTCGAAGTGGTCCAAACAAAATTGGACGGCCCTTGGGCGATCGAAGTGATTTGGCTGAAGGGACTGAGCAGCCCCCACACGCGCTCGATGTATCAAATCGTCAACGGACGCGCCCTTCGCGACCGCACGCTTCAGTCAGCGATCTTGCAACCGCTGCGGCAATCGTTTTTACCGGGGAATTTCCCTTCGATCGTGGTCAAGCTCGACATTCCCGCCGACGAAATCGACGTGAACGTCCATCCGACGAAAACCGAGATTCGCTTTTTGGACGGACGCAAGGTCTTCGCATTGTGTTCGGCCGCAATCGATCGCTTACGGGTCGAATCGACGCCGACCGAAAACCTGGGCGCGTTCTGGTCTCAAAAGGCCGATGCCGGAGCGGCTCATCAACACTTCTCCGCAAATCACTTTGCACAAAACCGCCAGGGATATCTGACACCGTCGCCGGACTTTCATTTTCCGGCGGAAGCCGCGAGCGGCATCGTCGATGGATCGCTCGGAGGTTCGTCTGCCGCCAGTCCGCAGGACTTTTCGTTCGATGCCACTCCCTTCGGCCAATTTCGGGGCGTTTTGTTCTCGACCTATTTCGTCTTCGAACAAGGCGACGAGTTGTTGCTGATCGATCAGCACGCCGCCCACGAGCGTGTGCGCTACGAGCGGCTGAAGAACAGCGTGCTCAACCGCGAGGTGATCGAACAGCAAGAGCTGCTCGTGCCCGAAGTGATCAAGCTTTCGCCCGACAAGATGACCGAGTTGAAAGAAAAGATCGCGCTGCTTCCTCAGCTCGGTTTCGACGCCGAAATTTTCAGCGAAGAATCGGTCTTGTTTCGCAGCATTCCCGCCGTATGGGGAAAGAACGCGCTTACGCCGCGCTTGAAAAACCTGCTCGAACGCTTGATCGATGCTCCCACCTCGGGGAAAAGCCTGACCTGGGACGAAACGCTTTTTGAAAAAGTGGCGATGGAAGCCTGCCGCTCATCATTTAAGGCGGGCGATCACATTCACGAAACGGGGGCCGTGGACCTGACTCGCAAGCTGATGAAATGCGAGCATCCCGGCAACTGCCCGCACGGGCGGCCTACGTTCATCAAGATTTCGAAGTTGAAGGTCGAAGAATGGTTCAACCGCAAGATCTGACCCAGCAAAAAACCGTGATCCTGACCGGCCCCACCGCCGTCGGAAAGTCGCGGCTGGCGATCGAATTGGCTCAGGTGTTTGATCTCGAAATCATCAACGCCGACAGCATTTGCTTTTACAGCGAATTCGACATCGGCTCGGCCAAACCCACGGCAGAGGAGCGCGCGCAGGTTCCTCATCACTTGATCGACGTCGCCTCGCCCGACGAAACTTACCATGCGGCGAAATTTTATCGCGACTGTTTGAGCGTATTGGACGAAATCCATTCGCGCGGAAAACAGGCGATCATCGTGGGCGGCAGCGGTTTTTACCTGAAGGCTTTACGAATGGGGTTGTGGGAGGCTCCTTCGACCTCGCCCGAGTTTCGGGCGGGCCTCGAAACCGAACCGACCGACGTTTTGTTCGAGCGTTTGCGACAGGTGGATGCGATTCAAGCGCAAAAAATCGGCGCAAGCGACCGCTACCGCTTGGTGCGCGCGCTTGAAATCTATGAACTGAGCGGCAAAAAACCGTCCGACCTCGAAGCCGAAATGCCCGATACGCCGGATGAACGCTTCGAGCTTTGGGTCGTCGACCGCGACAAAGACGAGCTGTCGCGACGGATTCGCGAACGCATCGGGCAGATGCTCGATCAGGGGTGGATCGACGAAACAAGGCGGCTGCGCAAGCGTTATCCCGAATCGAAGCCCTTGCACGCCGTGGGCTATCAGCAGATTTTGGATTTCGAGGACGGGATCGAGCCCCCGGGCCGAATCCGCCGTCAAGGGACCGACGGCCTTCGGGACGAGATCGAACTCGCACACCGGCAACTCGCCAAACAGCAGCGGACTTGGTTTAAAAATTTAAAACCGAATGAATCCTTCGTCTTAGATCAAGACCGCTCGCGAATAACAGAAAAACTGATGAAACTGCATCAGAAATGATTAGACGATCTTAAGTCGCAATTCAGGTAAAAAATTCTGATAGGGGGCATTAGACATGGCACGTGGTTCGAAAATTTGGCTTAACGGAAAAATCCTCTCGGCGGAAGAAGCGAAGATCAGTCTTTTCACCCATGCTCTCCATTACGGAACCGGTGCATTCGAAGGAATTCGCGCTTACTCGCAAAAAAAGGGCGGCGGCGCCGTCTTCCGTCTGCGTGAACACATGGCACGCCTCGAAGACTCCGTAAAAATCATGGGCTTCGAACTCGCCTTCACCGTCGACCAACTGGTTCAAGCCGCCATCGAAACGTGTAAAGCCAATTCGTTCAACGAGTGCTACATCCGTCCGCTCGCCTTCATCGGCGACGGTCCGCTCGGTGTGTTTCCCGGCGCGAACCCCACCGTCGAAGTCGCCATCATGGTCTGGGAATGGGGCAGCTACTTAGGCGACAAAGGAATCAACGAAGGCGCGAAACTGAAAATCTCGACCTACCTGCGTCCGCACGTCAACAGCGCGATGACGAAGGGAAAAATCACGGCGGGCTACATCACCGGCGTGATCGCGAAACGTGAAGCGATTCAACAAGGTTATGACGAAGCGCTCATGCTCGATCCCGAAGGCTATCTGACCGAAGGAACGGGCGAGAACCTGTTCATGGTCAAAGACGGCGTCGTCAAGACCACGCAATTGACCTCGATCCTGAACGGCATTACCCGCAACACGGCGATGCAACTCCTTCGCAAAAAAGGCCTGACCGTCGTGGAAACCCGTTTTACCCGCGACGAGCTTTACACGGCGGACGAAGCGTTCCTGACCGGAACGGCCGCCGAAGTCACTCCGATCTCGAGTGTCGATAACCGTAAAATCGGCCACGGCGATCAAGCCGGCAAGCCGGGCCCCGTCTCGATGAGCCTTCAGCAGGATTATGCGAAGCTCGTTCGCGGCGAACTCCCCGAGTACCCCGCCGAATGGCTCACTCCCATCCGTTAGAAGTTTTATTCGAAGATCAGCATCTGATCGTGCTTTCGAAACCCGCCGGTCTCTTAAGCCAGGGCGACCATTCGGGCGAAGCAAACCTGGTCGACGTCCTGCGCGAGCGCTTCGGTCGTCATTATGTGGGGCTCGTCCATCGCCTGGATCGCAATACGACAGGGTTGATGGTCGTGGCGAAACGTTCGAAGAGCGCCGAGCGACTCACGACCCAGCTTCAAGACGGTGAACTCGTTCGCGCCTATCACGCCATGGTGTGGGGAACTCTCGCGGAAGAATCGCGTTGGGAGCACTGGCTTTTGAAAAACGAAAAGACCAATGAGGTCAAAGTCGTGGCCCCGAAAACTCCCGGTTCGAAGATGGCCATCTTGAAAGCGCAAGCGCTTCGCCCCCTCGTTCACCCGACGACGAAGGACGCGCTCACCCTCGTGCGTTTTGAACTGGAAACCGGCCGTTCTCATCAAATTCGCGTGCAATCCGCCGCAATGCAACATCCCCTGATTGGCGACGCGAAATATGGCGGCGACAAGGTTTTGACGCTGTTTCCGCGCCCAGCTCTCCATTCTTGCTTCCTGTCGTTCGTCCACCCGATTTCGAAAGAGAAACTGAGCTTCGAACAGCGCTATTCCGTTGACATGCTTGAAAGATTTTCTACTCAGCTTGAATAAATAAAAGAAGGCCAG
>Ga0164242_10006274_pt1 | contig 13123 bp, 7 predicted proteins | sample OricomgcompostMG_FD_108783 | JGI IMG/M metagenome (GOLD analysis project Ga0164242, IMG submission 108783) | Miracle-Growth compost microbial communities from Emeryville, California, USA - Original compost - Miracle growth compost (MG) ...
AAAGGCGGCACCTCGCATCTCGGCCGTCCCGTCTTCAATACCGTCAAGGGTGCAGTGGACGAGACCGGCGCCGAAGCCTCCATCGTCTTCGTGCCGCCTCCGTTTGCGGCCGACGCGATCATGGAAGCGGCCGACGCGGGCATCAAATACTGCGTCTGCATCACGGACGGCATCCCGGCGCAGGACATGATCCGCGTGAAGCGCTACATGCGCCGCTACAAAAAAGAAGGGCGCATGATTCTGACCGGCCCCAACTGCGCCGGTACGATCTCGCCGGGTAAGGCCATGCTCGGCATCATGCCGGGGCACATCTATCTTCCCGGCCGCGTCGGCATCGTCGGCCGCTCCGGCACACTCGGCTACGAAGCCGCCGAGCAGATGAAGGCCCTCGGCATCGGCGTCTCGACTTCGGTCGGCATCGGCGGCGACCCGATCAACGGATCATCGCATCGCGACGTGCTTGAGCACTTCGAGAACGATCCTGAGACGGATGCCGTCTTGATGATCGGCGAAATCGGCGGGCCGCAGGAGGCCGAAGCCGGTCTCTTCGCCAAGGAGCACATGAAGAAGCCGGTGGTCGCCTACATCGCAGGTCTCTCGGCCCCGAAAGGGCGTCGTATGGGTCACGCTGGCGCCATCGTCTCGGCGTTTGGCGAGTCGGCGGCCGAGAAGGTCGAGATCCTGAAGGGCTGCGGTGTGACAATTGCACCGACGCCTTCGGAGATGGGATCGACCGTTGCGCAGGTCATCGGCCGCTTGAAGAAGGTCGCCTGAAACGGTGCCGTCTGAAACAGTGCGGGACCGGGGCGAAAGTATTTGCCGCTCCGGTCTTTGCACGCCGAGCGATTATATCTACGCTCGAACGCGGTCCCGCCCCCCGGGACGCGGAGGCTTGATTGATGCAAGATACGACGACGAAACTCAGCGAAGTCGAACTGATCGATGAATTGAAGCGTCTGAGAACGCAGATTCCAGACAATCCTTCGCTCAACCCGATATTGAATTTGGCCTTCGACCTGTCGCGTCGGCTCGAGTCGGGCGACATGTCCTTCGACGAGATCAAAGCGCTCGCCGGCCGGCTGATGGACCGCGCTTGCGTGCGCCGGGCGCGACGGCTGCGCGAGAAAGTCGGTTATGTCGATCAAGCGACGACGCTGAAGGACTTTACGTCCTACGTCGAAAAGATCGCCAACGAAGCAGGCTCCATCGAAGCTTTTTCGGAGCGCTGGGACCGCGCGCGCACCGGCATCGTTCTGACCGCACACCCGACGTTCGCGCTGTCCGATGCACTCTACAGGCGCATGGTCGAGATCGCCGTTGCCGATCCGACGGGCGACGTAACGATCGGATTACCGCACGCGCCGGAGCGCGAGTTGACGCTTCAGCACGAGTATAAATGCGCCCAGGAAGCGATCCGCAATCTTCGCAACGCCTACGAAGAATTGCTGCACGGGTTCTATAGCGTTGCCTCTCAGAAATTCGGCGATGCTGCGTTCAAGCTCCGGCCGAAGCTGACGACCTTGGCATCGTGGATCGGCTACGATCTCGACGGGCGTACCGATATTGCGTGGACTTTTTCATTCCAGGTGCGCCTGCTCGAAAAGCGCGGCGCCCTTGCCGACATTCGCGAACGCTTTGTCGTCCTGAAGCACAAGCTTGAGGGCAGCGACGCCGCCGAGCGGGTTGCGCGCCAGATCGTTGCCAAGCTCGATCTGGGGATCGCGTCGGTCGATGAGCAGCTCAAGGCCCTCGACGAGTTCTTGCACGACCCGTCGACGCTGGCAGCCGCCGCCAACGTCATTACCAAGACCGACGGCTACAACCTGTTGACCGTCGAGCCGCTGCAAGCCCTGTTCGTATCTTTGATCGATACCGTTCAAGCGCCGCAGATGAAGCGCGCGGTTGCCGCACTTTCCGGACTCGTCGAGGCCACGGGCCTCGGCACGTCACACATCCACCTGCGCATCAACGCGTTGCAGCTGAACAACGCCTTCCGCGCGTACGTCCACGAGCCCTGGACGCGGGACCTGACCGAAAGCCAATCCCTGGCGCGCATCGTCGATATGATCAGGGACTGCCCGCAAGAGGCCGTGAACTTCGCGACGCTCGACCTTGAGACGGCAACGGCCATCCGGCAGTTCGCGCTGATCTCTCAAATTCAGAAGCACGTCGATAAGGAAACACCAATCCGCTTCCTCATCGCCGAATGCGAATCGCCGGCGACCGTGCTGATCGCGGTGTTCTTCGCCAAGCTCTTCGGTGTCGACCACATCACCGATATTTCACCGCTCTTTGAAACGCCTGCGGGACTCGAGAATGGCTCCCGCATCATGGAGCGCCTTGTCGAAGAGGAAACCTATCGCGACTACGTCAAGACCCGTAAGCGGATAAGCATCCAAACCGGGTTCTCCGACGCCGGCCGGTTCATCGGTCAGATTCCCGCGACGCTCGCGATCGAACGCTATTATCACGGCCTTGCGGCGCTCTTGGATCGGGCCAAGCTCGACGGCGTCGAAATGCTGATCTTCTCGACGCACGGCGAGTCGATGGGCCGGGGAGCGCATCCAGGTACGCTCCATACCCGGCTTCACTATCTCATGACCGACGAAGCGCGCCGCCGTTTCGCCGACGCAAGCATCCCCGTAAAGCACGAGACGAGCTTTCAGGGCGGCGACGGATATATGTTTTTCGGCAACCGCGCCCTGACGACGCGCGCTCTCGCGACCGTCGTCATGGATGGCGAAATCCCCGAGCCTGAAAGCGATCCGTTCTACGAGGCGCATAACTTCAGCCTCGATTTCTTCCTGCGCCTGCGCACGTTCCAGCAGCGTCTCTTCGCGCACGACGGCTATCGCTCCGTCCTTGGCGCTTTTGGCCCGAACTTGCTGTTCAAAACGGGCTCGCGTCCCGTGAAGCGCCAGGGCGAGCACACGTCGGATCGCGGCAACCCCGCGCGTATGCGCGCCATCCCGAACAATGCCATTCTGCAACAGTTCGGCTACATCGCCAACGTCGTGGCGGGCCTCGGTACCGCAGTCGGATCCGATAGCGATCGGTTCAACAAACTTGCAAATAGTTCGAGGCGGCTGCGCTCGCTTCTCGACATGATCGCCTATGCCAAGAGGATGTCGAGCCTCAACGCCATGGGCGCGAACGCGCAGGTCTTTAACGCGGGGCTCTGGGCCTCACGCGCCTCTTGGGGACGCGAGCAGAATCTGAGCAGCGCGTTCCGTACGCTCGCGACGCATTTGCTGCCGGATCATCGCAAGGAATCGATCAGCGAGCTGGTCCACCTCCTGCGTCTCGATGCGATCGATCTGCACGCCATTCTCGCCGATCTGAAAATCGAGGCCGGAAGCGTCCCTGACGAGAACCGTCTGGAGCTCGATCTCCTTCAGGCTTTGCGCCTGGCGCTGATCATGCGCATCTTCATCTTAGCGGCGCAGTTGCCTCGCTTCACCCCGCAGGACGGCCTATCGCATGCGCAAGTCCTCGAAATGGCCATGGGACTCGACATTCCGGAAGTCTTGAACATCTTGCGCAAGGCGTTCCCGCACTCCGCCAAGAACCTCGAGGAAAAAGGCGCTTCCGAGTTCGATGAACAGGCGACCTATCGCCCGCGCGGTATCGACGACTACGCGCGCCTCGAGACGGAAATTCTGACCCCGATGGAAATTTCCTACGAATTCGTCCGCGAGATCGGCACGGGTATCGAGCATCACTTCGGTGCGTTCGGCTGATCGCGAGCAAAGGCAGAGTGACGCGCAGGTCAGTCAGCGACCGGATGATGATGGCGGCGCTCCCCATCGCGCGAGTCCGGTTCGCGAGCTAAGTGGCGGAGATCGGAAGCGGAGAGCCCAAAAACTTCGCCTCCGCTCCGCTCCGTGTCGAGCCAGAAGAACGGTAGATTCGGAAAAGACGTTTCGAGCCTCTCCTGCCCTGTTCCGATTTCCACCAGCAGGCTTCCATCGGCTGTGAGATGGTCGGCGGCGCTATCGAGAATGCGCCGAACGATATCGAGACCATCGGCGCCGCCAAGATGCGCGAGCTGCGGCTCGGCTTGATATTCCAATGGAAAAGCCGCCACTTCAGCCGCCGCCACGTAGGGCGGATTGGAAATGATCAAATCGTAGGGATCGGCGGGAAGGCCGTCGAACAAATCGGCAGCGAAAAGCCGAACGCGTTCTTGCAGGCCATAATCTCGGACATTGCGCTCGGCGACGGCAAGCGCGTCCTGCGAAATGTCGCTTGCATGAATTTCCGCGTTGGGAAATGCCTCCGCCGCAAGGATCGCAAGGCAGCCGGAACCCGTGCACATGTCGAGCACGCGCCGGATCGAGGAAGCATCGGGCACGATCGAAGCAAGCTGGTCTTGCGCGAGGAGCTCTCCGATAAACGAGCGGGGCACGATCACGCGCTCATCGACGTAGAACTTGCGGCCCTGAATGTAGGCGCACTTCGTTAGATATGCGGCGGGTTTGCGCGTCGCGATGCGTTCCGAAACGATTGCACCGATCGCCTCCCGCTCGGCTCGGAGCAGCCGGCAGTCAAGCCAGGGATTGATGTCGTCGTCGATCGGCAGATCAAGAACCGAGAGGATAATAAACGCAGCCTCATCGACAGCATTCCCCGTTCCGTGACCGTAGACAACGCCAGCGCGTGTCATGGCGCTGACGGCATAGCGCAACCAATCGCGGATCGTAAGCAGCTCGTCGTCCGCGTTGCGGCGATCGGTATTCGTCATCGCACGGCAGCTCGCATTCACGACATCGCGGGCAGCTCGTTGAAGCTGATCAGACGGCGGCCATCCTCGTCCCATAGCTTCAGCCGTGCGCACCTCAGGCTGTCACGCAGCGTCAGCTTATTGATCGCTTTCAGCTCGGGGCTTGCGTTGAGGCAAGCCATCAGCCGGTAATTCGGAATCATGCTGTTGAGATGATGAATATGGTGCAGCCCGATGTTGCCGGTGAACCAGTTCAGGACGCTCGGCAGCTTGTAATAGGAAGACCCGAGCAGTGCCGCGACCTGGAAGTCCCAGCCCTCGGCTTTGTCCCAAGTCGTTTCCTCGAATTGGTGCTGAATAAAGAAAAGCCAACCACCGGCGGCGGCCGCGATATGCAGAACCGGCAGACCGACCCAGAGGACGTTCGCAAGGCCGAACCAGTAAACAAGCGGCAGGTAGAAAACAACCAGCCCAATATTGAGTCCGGCGACGCTGCGCCAGGTATCGCGCGCCGGAAGCGCATGCAGCCACGGCAGCCGTTGCAAAATCACGAAATACGCCGGTACGCCGATCCCGAAAAGGAAAAAGGGATTGCGGTAAAGGCGATAGCGGAACTTCTGCAGCGGCGAAAGCAGCTGGTATTCCCTGACGGTGAACGTATCGATATCGCCGGCGCCGCGCCGATCGAGGTTGCCCGAGGTCGCGTGATGCTGGGCATGTTCCCGGCGCCAGACGCCATAAGGCGCCATCGTCAGCACGCTCATGCATCTGCCGACAAAATCGTTGAGCGAACGCGACGCGAAGAACGAGCCATGCCCGCAATCATGCTGGATGATGAAGGCTCGCACCAGAAGGCCGGCGGCAGGAATGGCGAGAAGCAGCGTCGCCCAATAGGCATGTTCGACGGTCGCGAACATCACCGCGAGAACCAGAACCAGCGGGACCAATGTCGTAACGAGCTGCTGGGCTGCGAGACGTGGCAGCGCGCCGCGATATTTCTGGCAGTGCGCAGCCAAGCGGCGCACGCGCTGCTTCTGCGTCTCCGGCATCACTTCCGGCTCGACAACCGGAGCAAGTCGCACATCGCGGCCGCGAAGCTCGGCACGGCTCTCCGCACGAAGCGGCTGCTTTACGCTCAGATTCAAGATCGTGGTCTCCCGTGAGTGGAATCAAACGCCGTCCACTGGTCGGCCTCGGGTAGCATAGTCATCTTATCTCGCGAAGCGGCGTTGGCGACGCTATTTGCAAAAATTCACGCATTATGTGTCGTTTTTGGAGAAGCGGTTTTAGCGGCTCCAGCCTGCGGTCGGCCGGGAACATAAAAGGGAGCCGGTATCCGTCAGCTGTCTCAGCCGTTGTTTTTGTCATTTGTATGGATGCCCCGCCTGCGTGCCCAGATCTCGACGATGAGCGACGCTTTGCCCTGAACTCGAAGGCGCGATCTCTATTGGGCTGCGGCGCGGTCGATCGGCTGTCGGTGATGACCGCCGAGATCGCGACGCCCGCGCAAACGTCCCTCGGCACGTCGCTGTACATCGCCGTGATGTCATTCAACGTGGTGGCGCGCTAACCGCGAACGCGGACAGCCACGCGCGCGATAGGCCAATCGGGCAAGCGACGGCCAAAGTGGCAATTTTGTCAGCCTCGCCAACGAAAGAGACACATCTTGACGGCAAAATGCGAATCAGAGTGCGCGCGACCTTGAAACCCTCGCCGCACTGCGATGTAGTATTGCGATAGAGCGTCTGCGCCGTCCCAACTACCCCCACAAGGCGCAGGTTCTGTTTCGCCCGCGGTCTCCCCCGACCGCGGGTTCTTTGTTTTTGTTATGAAAATAAGGATGGCCGCTAAGAGCGGCTCGAGGGCGCGAACCCCGCAGCCTTCGCGTCATCCTCGCTGCAGAACCACCGCCCACCCTTATCGGTACGAACCTTGGTGCGGTCGTAGTTTTCGGACCACGGCAGCGCATAAAGCTTCGAGGAGGCTCGAATGTATCCCTTGATCGGGCAGCCGTCCGGCGCGCTGTGCATCGCGTCCTGCCATTGCTGATCGCGCCACGCCTGCGGGCGCAGGATTTCACCCTGCCAGATCCCGGCCTTGGCGGCCCGCGCCGCATCCTCCTCGCCGCTCAACGACCCGAAGAACGAGCGGACGGCAAAAACATATCCGTGCCGCACCAGTTCCGCCGCGACGTCTGTCTTTCCCACATGGCATTGCGCGACGATGGCGCTGCCTTCCGCTTGCCCGGTCGGCGTGCAAGAAACCGTCCGGCGGCGAATGAGACGCGCCAGCCCTGCTTTCGCAGCCGAAGCGCAGTTCCAGCGCCGCCCGTTGGCGCGATGGCAAGGCTGATGCGCATCCGGGGCTTCTACACCGCTGAGCCGCACGAGCCTCCCGCCGACGCGCATGAGATCACCGCTGATCGCGACGGCTCTTCCCGCAATCGCCGCCGTGCTGCCCGCGGCGGGCTTGGCTATATCGGGCGTAAATTTCGCAACGGCGACGCCGTCAGCGCTTCTGAGGATCGGGCCGCCGATATAGATCAACCCCAACGCCCCAAGCGCGCCGATGAGGTGATGCGATTTGATCGGAAGCTTTTGTGCGAAGTCCGGCAGATCGGGTATCTTCGGTAGATTAGGCACCTTGGTACGTACTGCCGCGATCCCGCGGCCGAGCGTCCCGCCGAGCGGAGCCAGCATCACTCCGAAAGCATCTGACAGCACCGCGAGCAAGAATTTCGACCAGCGACCCAGGACGCTGACGGCAGCCGCGGCGAAATCGAGCAGAGCCTCGCTGACCACCCAAAGGAATTTAGAAAATTGCGACCCCATGAACGATACGCTGGCCCGCCCGGCTTCGGCGCCCGCGTCGGCTACGTTCTTCACCTTCGCGACGGCCGCTGCCCGTGCATCCTCGACGCGCCGCTGGCGGTCCGCGCGCCGCACCAGAATCGTGGTGCGCACGTATTCCTTCCACTCAAATCCTTCGCTGCGCCTTCGCCAGCCGAACATTTCTGGCAGCCTCCCATACGACTCGCTCGTGGATTATTCGAAATGAAGTATGGCAGCCCTTGGGCTCGAAAGCGGATCCCCTTCGCTTAGCCGCGCTGGAATGCGCGAGGGCCGTCAGTGGTAGCCTTCGCCCGCCCGCACTTTGCCCCGGAACGTCCAGTAAACGAAGATCGTATAGCCGAGGATGATCGGCAGAAGCAAAAGCGTCCCGACGAGCATGAACAGTTGCGAGCTGGGCGCCGCCGCCGCCTCCCAGACCGTCATCGACGCCGGTACAAGGTACGGCACGTTCGAAATCAGAAGCCCGACGAAGCCCAGGAAAAACAAGGCAACGGCGGCGATGAAGGGCTCGGCGTCATTGCCGATGTTCTCGATGCCATGCCAGCAGCGCCATGCGGCATAGATGACGAGCAGCGGCACGGGCGCGAACAATGCGATGTCCGGCCATGAGAACCATCGCTCCGCGATACGCGGGACGGTCAAGGGCGTCCACAGGCTGACGATGGCGGTCTCGGCGACCACGAGCAGAAGAACGATCTTCGCTATATCACGCGCCCAATCCTGAAGCTCGCCGTCGGTTTTGTAGATGAGCCACGTCGTGCCGAGCAGTGCATAGCCGGCAACGAGGCTTAACCCGCAAAAGAGCGCAAACGGCGTCAGCCAATCGAACGTCCCGCCCGCGAAACGATCGCCTTGGACGGCGAGACCTTGCAGCAAGCCTCCGAGCACGACGCCTTGGGCGAAGGCGGCGACCAGAGCGCCCCAGGAAAATGCAAGATCCCAGAACTCCTGGCGTGGCTTCGCCACCCAGCGAAACTCGAATGCGACGCCGCGAAACACCAGCGCCAGCAGCATCACGATGATCGGGATATAAAGCCCCGACATGATGACGCCGTAGGCCTTCGGAAATGCCGCCAGCAAGCCGCCACCGCCGAGCACGAGCCACGTCTGATTGCCATCCCAGAACGGCGCGATCGTGTTCATGATGACGTCGCGTTGTTCTTCGCGGCGCTCGAAATGAAAAAGAATGCCAAGCCCAAGCCCGAAGCCATCGAGGATCACGTAGAGCGTCACGGCGATGGCAAGGATAGCGGCCCAGATGAGCGGCAGCATGTAAGTAAGCGTATCCATCGATGCTACTCCTCCGATCCGAGGGCGCTGCGCGTCGCGCTTTGAGCGGCGGTGAGCGGATGCGCGCCGAGCGAAGGATCCCCGGACGCCGCAATGGCTTCACCTTGCGGGCCCTTCTCGATCAGCCTGTTGATGTACAGGATGCCCATCGAGAAGACGCTCGTGTAGATCAGCACGAAAAGGATCAGCGTCGTCAGGACCGCGCCGAACGAGACGGGTGATACCGCGTCGACCGTCTTGAGAATGCCGTAGACAAGATAAGGCTGGCGCCCGGTCTCCGTGACCCACCACCCCGAAATGATCGCGATGAAGCCGAGTGGCCAAGCGTAAGTCAGCGGCTTCAAGTACCACGTTGCCTCGAATAATTTCCCGCGCCACCAGAGATAGGCGCCGGTCAGCCCGATGGCGATCAGCAGCAGCCCGATGCCGACCATCGCCCGAAACGCAAAAAAGATCGGCAGCAGCGCCGGCCGCTCGTCTGGTTTGAAATCCTTGAGGCCCTTGAAGAGCCCGTCCGGATTATGCGTGATGATCAGGCTGCCGAGATGCGGAATGCCAACTTCGAAATGATTGGTCTCGGCTTTGGCGTCGGGCCACGCGAACAGCACAAGCTCGGCGGGTTTGCTCCCGTCCCAATGCGCTTCCATCGCGGCGAGCTTTACCGGCTGGTACTTTGCCGTGTTGAGCCCATGCTGGTCGCCGATGAAGAGCTGCAGCGGCGCCAGAACGGCGACCATCCCGAGGCCCATGCGGATCATCGTCTTTGACTCTTCGATGAAGCGACTCGTCACCAGATAGCGGGCGCCGACGGCCAGCACGACGACGGAAGTCGTCAGGTACGCGGCGGTGAACATATGCGCGAAGCGATAGGGAAAACTCGGATTGAAAATGATGTGGAACCAGCTGACCGGATAGGCGACGCCGTTCCTCATCTCGAAACCGTCCGGCGTCTGCATCCAGCTGTTGGCCGCCAGAATCCAGAACGCGGACATCGATGTGCCGAGCGCAACCAGAATGGCTGACAATACGTGCAGATTTGGCGAGACGCGTTCCCATCCGAACAGCATGATGCCGAGGAAGGTCGCTTCGAGGAAGAACGCCATCAGGACTTCGTAGCCCATCAGCGGGCCGACGATGTTCCCGGCAACCACCGAGAAGCCTGCCCAGTTCGTCCCGAACTGGTAGGAAAGGACGATGCCCGAGACGACGCCCATCGCAAATGAAACTGCGAATATCTTCGTCCAGAAGCGCGCCAGTTTGCGGAAATGCTCTTTGCCCGTCATGCGCCAGCGGACAAGCAGCGTCGCTATGAAGGCGGCAAGCCCGATCGAGAAGCTCGGGAAAATGATGTGAAATGTGATCGTAAAGGCGAATTGGATGCGAGCCAGCAGGACAGCGTCCATATCCATTGCGAAGGCACCTCCATCGATTCGACGGACGGAGCATAATGCTATTCGATGTTAAATGTGAGGAAACGAGTTGGAGACAACCGGTTCAAGTCAATTTTGCTGTGCAACCTGAGGATCGGTGGTCTGCCAGAACCGCACGACGCCGTCCTGCCCGCCCGTCAGCAATGTCCGGCCGTCGTTGCTGAACGCGACGGCCTTGGCTCCCGAGCCGAGACCGGGAAGCGCCAGCAGTTGCCGCAAGCGTTTGAGGCTTCTCACGCGCACGACCCCGTCTTCCGACGCCGAGGCGAGAAGATCGTCGAAGCTCGACAGCGCCACGGATGTAATCCGCGCCTTCTGGCCTGTGAACGTGCGTTGCACACGGTAGGAATTGAGCGACAGGACTTTCACCGTGCCGTCGAGGCTGCCGGCAGCGAGAAGCGTCCCGTTCGGTGAGAACGCCAGCGCCGAAATGAAGTCGCTGTTATTGCGATACGTGCGCCGAACGTCTTTTCCTGCGACGTTCCAAATCTTGACCGTGCGGTCGGCACCTCCGGAGGCCAGCCACTCTCCGGAAGGATCTGCCGTAACGGCTTGCACTGCGTTCTCATGGCCTTCGAGAACCGCGGCTGGCGCGCTTTCCGATGATGTCTCCCAGATGCTCACCGTCCAGTCGTGACTGGCGGCGGCGATGCGATCGTCTGAGCCGACGAACGCCACGCCCCAGATCCGCGCGTCGTTGCGCTTGAAACGGTAGAGCCGCTGTTTGCTACCGAGGTCGTAGACGTCAACGGCGCCGTTGGCATGCCCGGTCACGGCGCGATTGTTGCGCACCGCCAGCGACGTCGCCGGGCCATCTTCGAGCGCGATGACGCCCTTGGGCTCATGCGAATCGAAGGACCAGATTTTGAGTTCGGGCTGATGTGAAGCCGTGACGATCAATCGGCCGTCGCCGCTCAGCGCCAGGTCCTCGATCGCGCTGTCATCCGCTTTGATCTGAGCCGTCTGCTTGAGGGACGGCTCTCCGGTGGCCGGACGTGATATCGCCCCGGTCGTGATGTCCGACTCTTGGACCTTGAGGAGCTTCGGCAGCCGGTCATGGAACGCAAAGCCGAGAGCGGCGAGCGCCACGGCGACGATCACCTTCGATTTTAGCCCGCGCGTCAGGGGACGACGCCCGACATCGGGTTTCGTGCGGGATTTCTGCTTCGACCGAAATTTCCCGGCGGGCCTGGGTAGCGGCGGAAGCGCTGGGACCTTAGCCGGCGCTTTCTCCTTTTTGGCTTTGGCTTTCTCGGGCTTCGCCTTGTTGGCGGCAGGCTGTTTTTTCGAGGCGGCGGGTACCGGATTGGATGCAGCGGGCGACGGAGTTGGGGCGTCCGCCTCCGCAGGCTGCTTGAGCGCGTCGAAGAAATCGAGAAGACCGCCCTTCGGACCCGGTGCGTCGGGCGGCGGCGGGACGACCGTGCTCACGATCGCTTCGGTTGCCCGCTGCTCTTCTTCCTTCCGTCGGCGAACCTCGGTCTTTTCCTTGAAGCGCTGAAAAATGCCGGGCTTCTCCGGCTCGGGTGCGAGAAGAGCGCTCCGCCAAACAGCAACCGACTTCGGACGGCCATCGACGGCCAGCGTCAGCCCCTGCTGAATGGCATCGAGAAACGTGCTGCGATAGCCGCCGAGCGTCGCTTCGCGCACCGGCACCATCTCGTCCTTCAGCATGCGCGACGGCGAATCGGGCGGCCGCTTGCCCGTCACCGCGTGATAGAGCGTCGCCGCGAACGCGTAGATGTCGGTCCATGGCCCCTGCTGGCGGCTCGTCTCCGCGTATTGCTCGTATGGGCTGTAGCCCGGCTTGACGAGAGCCGACACGGTCTTCGTCTTGGAGTGGGCGGCGATATCGCTACGCGCCGCTCCGAAATCGATAAGCACCGGATCGCCAAGGCTGCGGATAATGATGTTGTCGGGTGCGATGTCCCGGTGCAGGAAGTCGGCATTGTGGATGACTTCGAGTGCGTCAAGCAGCGGCCCGACGATGGTGTCGAGTTCCTTCTGCCGCGGCGCGCGCCCCAGATCCTTCAGCCAGGTCTTGAGGCTTTTGCCTTCCTCGAAGTGCAGCACCATGTACGCGGTGTTGTTCGCGCGAAAGACGCGATGCACCTTGACGATGTTGTTATGATTGAATTTGGCGAGCGTCTGCGCCTCGTCCACGAAGCGGTCGAGGCCCCAGTTGTAATCGCTTTTGCACCCTTCGGAGCGCGGCGTGGCCTCCAGCGACGGCAACCGCGACGCGAAATCACTCGGGAAATACTCTTTGATGCTGACGAGCCGCGAAAGGTTGGGTTCTTCCGCGAGATAGGTGACGCCAAACCCGCCCGCTCCGAGGACGCGCACGATTTTATAATCGCCCGCTAACTCGGTTCCGTCAGGTAAAGCGACAAGTTGCGTCATGATCCCCACGCGCGTGTTCGCGCTTGCGGTTGTTCCATCCTCGCGCTGGCATCAAAACAAGCCAGCCCATCACCCTTGTCTATGCTTCGCACGCATGACGCAAGAATATGGCTTCTCGGCGGGCAATGAACCTTGGATGAATAAATCCCGATGGTGTCTCTTTCCGGCCATGTTGCCGCCGCCATCGCTGCGCCAGATTCGCGAGACGTGATTTGGGCAGAAATCATGACGGGCGCGCATTCGCGAACGGGAATATGGGCGGTTGGAGCAATATCGGCTCTTGCCTTTTTCGGCATGTCCGCAACGGTCGTGCGGAGTATCGGCAACGACCCTCTGCAAATCGTTTTGCAGTTCGCATACGCGGCAAAGTCCGCCATTTCCGAAGGCTACCGCGTGGCGCCGGCGCTGATGCTCGGCTTGGCGCT
>Ga0164242_10006275_pt1 | contig 13120 bp, 8 predicted proteins | sample OricomgcompostMG_FD_108783 | JGI IMG/M metagenome (GOLD analysis project Ga0164242, IMG submission 108783) | Miracle-Growth compost microbial communities from Emeryville, California, USA - Original compost - Miracle growth compost (MG) ...
CATGAATTTTAATTTTACTTAAAAAGAAGGCTTACTTTTTTTGTTTCAAAAAAGTATTCAATAAAATCAATGGTTTTAGACTATTTATAGTTTATTTTTTATTTTTATCGGACAGTAGTGAAAAAAAACATAAAAAAAACTCTCTCGAAATCGAGAGAGTTTTAGCATAAAAAAATGCGCTCTTATTTAGTTTCTAATAACCTGTACAAAACCTTGTTTTTTGATTTCTTTACCGCTCAACGATTTAGCTATAGCAATATAGAAATATACACCTTCAGCTACTTGAGCTCCTGATTTATCTTTTCCATCCCAAATAAAGTTGGCATCGTTAAATTCTCTAATTGGATTTCCCCAACGATTAACAATTGTACATTGGAAATCAGTTAATCCAGTAAATTCCAGTAAATGGAATCCATCATTCGTTCCATCATTGTTAGGAGTAAATACATTTGGTAAATTAAAGTCGCAATTTATCACCTGAATATAAGCATCGTCGGACATCACTCCACACAAACTTGTTGCAGTGATAGAATAAGTACCTGTTTCTGTAATTGGAATTGAAAGACCTGTCGCACCCGTATTCCACAAATAAGAAGTATTTTGTTTTTCATCTAGTGCATTTAACTGATAAGGTGAATCACTACAAACCAAGGTATCTAATATTTGCGTATACGGATATGCCGAAAATTGAACGTCAATACTCGTTGCGATTCCACAAACAGGATCTAGATATTGTAGCGTAAACAAGCCATAATCATCAACAGTGACAGTCGTATTAATATCGTTTGATGCAAAATGAACATGTCCATTTCCATTTGGAGAAGACCAAGTACCTGAAGGACCAGAATTATTTGTCATGATTAATGTATCATTACAAACTAAGCCATACGCCCCAAGAACTACTGGTGGTTCAAAACCAATTGTGAATGTGGTATCTTTTGAACAACCTAAATAATTCGTGTAATGCGCAGTGTATGTTCCAGCTAATAAATTAGCATGAAACAATGTATCATAAGCTGGATTTACTAATCCCCAATGATAATCTATTACATTCAATGAATCATCAAAAGTAATGTGTTCAGAGGTTTCATTTCCACAAATAAAGAAATCCGACTTAAAAGCAAAAGGCTTAGGTTGTTGTATTGTTATTGTAGCAGTATCTGCATCCGAACATGAAGTATCTGAATAAACTAGATGATAAGTTCCAAAATCGGAGAAATTGACAACTGTATTCACATTATTTGCAGTGAAGGTTGGTGTTCCTGCACTTGCATAATATGTCCAAACACCATCATTTGTACCTAGATTTTGAGTCATTGTATATTGTAAAGTACAGATCTCGTTTGGAAGATTTAAATTAATCGAATCTTTCACCGTAATTTTAACAATCGTATCATAAGGACAACCAAAATTATCTACGACATTAAACGTATAATCATAATTACCTGGAATATTTGGTTGAACAATAATTAACGTGTCATTTTGTCCAGAAACAATCGTTGGATCAGGAGACCAGAAATTGGAAGATATATAATTTTGATACGATTCATTATTTGGAAATAAAGAAGCATCGAAAGTAATCTCCCAACTAAAGATATAACCATCATCAATCCCTTGATTATCCTGTACATATATAGACCAGTTACCATTAAGAGGACAACCAGCAAAACCAGCAAATGTTGTAGCAGGTTGATATATTCCATTAGGATTCATTGCATTACCAGAAGCAGGTGGAAAGCTAGTTGCGGGGAGTGTATAACCTAACCCTAACTCTGTACCCATATTTCCTAGAGTTGCATTTACAGTAGAAAAACAATAATCCCATCCAATTCCAGGAGTTCCATTTCCATTGTCATTCGCGTCACCTAAATAAGTTCCGCCACCGCCAAAACCACCAGGAAGATGACCAGCAACGTATGAATTCACTAAGCCAACTTCAGTTCCATTTGGACATACTAACCATATATCTAAATCACCTAAATAACTATGTTCAATATTCATACAAACACTTTGTAAATCGGAAGCATTGGTAAATGTTGCTCCGGGTGCAAAACCACTCATCGGAATTGTAGTATGATAAGTTATACCTGTTCCGTCAGGAAGAGGTGTTAACCCAGCAACTGATCCTCCGACTGCAAATGTGCCAGGAGGAATAGTTACTCCTACCGTATCTGTTACAGTTGTTCCTCCAATCAAAACTGTTTGTTCATGTATACAAACTGTATCTTTTAAAGGACCGGTTCCAACAAAAGAAGGTAATTGACTTACTCTTATTTTTGCAGTAATACGTTCTAATTGAGGAAAAATATCATTTAATTTTAAGTCAACAAAATAACCATTACGAGCAGGAGGAGTAAACCAAACGCTATCATTATTTGGACCAGTAGTTCCGTTACTAAATTCCCAATCGTAAGTTGTATTATTTAAATTTTGAGAATAACCAATTCCATTATTTTCAAGAGAATATGGAAAAAGAGGTTTAGCAACTAATAAAACAGAATCTCCAAAACACATGTCAACATATCCTGTATCAATTGGGTTAAGAACATTTGCACCTTGACCATTAATAAATGCTTCTAAATGCGGATAAAATGGTTGCGCTGGATTTCCACAAGAAATATTTGCACCCCATCCTGTTCCTTCTGTTGCACCATCTGAGTGAAAAACTAGTGTTAAACACCCCGAAGTATTGTTTTCAAATGAAGATTGAAAACTTCCACCAGTCGGATTGGTTCCATTATTTATTGCACCAAGTAAAGGAGAATTTACATCAGGTCCATCAAAAATATAAAGTGTATCAGAAGGATCTATATCAAATGTAAAACCAATATTCGTTGCAAAAATCAAAATAATTTTTGGTCCATTTGGTAAATCTGGACATATCGTTATCGTATCTGTAGCATTTGCAGAATAATTACCTGCTCCTCCATTGTCTTCAAAATTAATAACTGAACCATCATTATACGAAGCACAAGGAATTGGATTCGAAGGCCCGAAATCTGGTCCCGTGATAGGAATCGTTTGTGCAAATAATGAGTTTCCTAAAAAGAAGCAAAGAGTAGTAAGAGGTAGTATTTTCTTCAAGTTTCGCATTATTTTGAGTGATTTGGTACAAGAAATATTTTTGGTTGGATAACAAGCATTTTGTTAGTCCCCTCTATTTTAAAGTATTGATAGCGATCTAAAATTTCTTTACCTAAAGAAATATACGTGTAAGAACCAGCTGGATCAATATTCAAAACGCCGTCAAAAACAATGTCTTTTGCTTTTTCTTGAGGAATATCTCCAATAAAGAGACCTCTTTCGACAGAATTTACCAAAAATTGATACTGATCTGGATCAGCAACTTGCATTTTTTGGAGTTCAATTGGTGAATATTTACCTAAAAGACGACTGTCGACCTTTTGCGTTTGACCATTTACGCTGAAGCATATAAAGAGGGCAATTGTTGATATAATTTTTATCATAATAAATTTAAAAATGTTCTTACACAAACTAAAAACGTAGTAAAAGATTAAATAGTTGCATGGAAAACATGTTCAAAGATAATTAAAAAACTTAAGTCTAATTCTATTCAAAAAAGTAAATTTGCAAAAACGAATTCATTTTTTGCATGGAAAATAACAAACTAAAAGAAATAGCTTCGCAAGTAAGAAGAGACATTGTAAGAATGGTAGCCGCTGTAAATTCAGGTCATCCAGGAGGTTCATTAGGTTGCGCTGACTTTTTTACCGTTCTATACTTTGATACAATGAAATGTAATCCAAGTGAATTTACAATGGATGGAAAAAATGAAGATCTATTTTTTCTTTCAAACGGTCACATTTCTCCAGTTTGGTATAGTATCTTAGCACACAAAGGTTATTTTCCTGTAAAAGAACTAGCTACTTTTAGAAAATTAGGAACTCGTTTACAAGGACATCCAAGCGTTGATAAAAAACTTCCAGGTATCAGAATGGCTTCGGGTTCTTTGGGACAAGGATTATCTTGTGCTTTAGGTGCTGCTCTATCAAAAAAATTAAATAACGATAATTCTCTAGTGTACACATTACATGGTGATGGAGAATTACAAGAAGGACAAATTTGGGAAGCAGCCATGTATGCAGCTGCAAAAAATGTAGATAATATTATCTCAACTATTGATTATAACGGTCGACAAATTGATGGTGATGTGTCAGATGTTCTTTCTCTTGGAAATTTATCGCAAAAATGGCTCGCTTTTGGTTGGGAAGTTTTGGAAATGGATGGGCATAACATTCAAGAAATAAAAGATACCTTGGAAAAAGCAAAGAGCATGACTGGAAAAGGTAAACCAATTATGATTATCATGAAAACAGAAATGGGTCAAGGTGTCGATTACATGATGGGAAGTCATAAATGGCATGGGGTTGCTCCAAATCCAGAACAACTTGAAAATGCACTTAGCCAATTACCTGAAACACTCGGAGATTATTAAATGAACTATTTTTTCATACTAATATCATTCTTAATAGTAAGTTTTTCATCTCATTTGAAAGCTCAAACCCAAGATTTGACTAGAATTCTGTTTATTCTAGACGCTTCCAACAGCATGAATGCGCAATGGGACGGAGAAACACGTATAAAAATAGCGAAAGAACTTCTTTCTGCTTCTATCGATAGTTTAAGAGGTGTTCCAAACCTTGAAATAGCTTTGCGTGTTTACGGACACCAATCTCCTATTACACCAACTTATCAAGATTGTAGCGACACAAAACTGGAAATTCCTTTTGGTCCAGATAATATACTAGCCATCAAAAATAAAATCAGAACTATTTCTGCGAAAGGAACTACGCCAATCGCTCGTAGTTTAGAAGCTGCAGCAGGAGATTTCCCAGATAAAACTTCTCGAAATATTATTATTCTTATCACAGATGGTTTAGAAGCTTGTGATGGAGACCCATGTGTTATTGCTCAAAAACTGAAAGATAAAGGAGTTACTATTCGTCCATTTGTAATTGGTATAGGTTTAGATTTATCTTACCTAAGTAAGTTTGATTGTATCGGAACATATATGGATGCAAACAACAAGGCTACTTTTAAAAATGTGCTACAAACAGTAATTTCGACTGCATTATCTAATACAACTGTTCAAGTTAATTTAAACAACCAAGATGGTAATCCAACAGAAACGGATGTAACGTTTAACTTGTATAAATCAGGAACAGATAAAATTCTGTACACGTTTGAACATACCTTAAATCGATATAAAAATCCTGATACGCTTAGTATTGATCCAAAAAACACGTATGACATTGAAGTGTTTACAACACCTCCTGTTCGAAAAAATGGAATCATCATTAAAAAATACCAACACAATATTATTCCAGTTGATGTTCCGCAAGGATATTTAAAAGTTCAATTTTCGACTGCTCTTAGAGATTATCCAATACAAAGTCGTGTTACACTTGCTAATAGTAATAAAACACTCAACGTTCAACAAATGAACCAAATTGACAAATATATTATTGGAAAATACGATGTTGAAATATTGACTTTACCTAGAATTTATAAAACAGTTGACATCAAACAAAGTAGCACAGAATCGATTATTATTCCTGCTCCTGGGACATTCACATATCAAGTTACTACATTCATTATTGGTCAAATTTTCTATGTTAATGAAGGAAAAATGGAATGGGTCGCAAACTTGAATAGCAGTTCGACATCTGACACATATTTACTTCAACCGGGATTATACAAAGTTGTTTATCGACAAAAAACGGCTATGTCCACCACATACACTACTGAAAAAGATTTTAGAATAATATCAAACAGCACTGTATCTATACATTTATAATTATGAAAGACTTTGAAATTTTTGGAAATAAAGACACCCGATCTGGTTTCGGAGAAGGGTTAGTAGAATTAGGTAGAAAAAATCCAAATGTAGTTGGATTATGTGCCGATTTAACGGGTTCTTTGAAAATGAACGCTTTTGAAAATGAATTTCCAGAACGCTTTTTTCAAGTTGGAATTGCGGAAGCAAACATGATAAGTTTAGCTGCTGGAATGACTATTGGTGGAAAGATTCCATTTACAGGAACTTTCGCCAACTTTTCTACAGGTCGTGTGTATGATCAAATTCGTCAATCGGTTGCTTATTCACATAAAAATGTAAAAATATGTGCTTCTCACGCAGGATTAACCTTGGGTGAAGATGGTGCAACGCATCAAATTTTAGAAGATATTGGAATGATGCGTATGTTGCCAAACATGACGGTTATCGTTCCGTGTGATTTTCAACAAACAAAAGCGGCAACGATTGCAATTGCTGATCACGACGGTCCAGTTTATTTAAGATTTGGTCGTCCATCCGTTCCAATTTTCACACCAGAAAGTCAAAAATTTGTGATTGGAAAAGCAGATGTTTTAACAGAAGGAACAGATGTAACAATTATCGCTTGTGGACATTTAGTTTGGAAAGCAATTGAAGCTGGAAAAATCTTGTCTGAAAAAGGTATTAGTGTAGAAATCATCAATATGCATACGATTAAACCACTTGATGTTCAAGCAATCATTAAATCTGTTACTAAAACAAAATGTGTTGTTACTGCTGAAGAACACATGAGAAATGGCGGTTTGGGAGATGCAGTAGCGCAAGTTCTTTCAGAAAATTGTCCGTTACCTCACGAATATGTTGCGGTAAACGATACTTTTGGAGAAAGCGGAACACCAAACGAACTGCTTACAAAATATCATATTGACACGCAAGATGTTGTTTTAGCAGTTGAGAAAGTAATCAAACGCAAATAACACAATACTTTAATTTCTTGAGATGAATCGAGAACAAGTATTTATCGAAAATTTAGGGCAAACGACTCCATTTCCTTTCAAATTGGATATAGATTTCGCGAAAGGAATTTATATTTATGATAAAACAGGAAAATCATACATGGATATGATTTCTGGCGTTGCTGTAAACAACATTGGACATTGCCATCCTGCTGTTATCGAAGCACTTCGTAAACAAATGGAAAAGCACTTACATGTTATGGTGTATGGTGAATTTATCCAAGATAGTCAGCTCGAAATGGCAAAAGAATTGACTTCTATTTTACCTGATTCTTTGAATAGTGTTTACGTTGTAAATTCTGGTACAGAAGCCAACGAAGCAGCACTTAAACTAGCAAAAAGAGTAACAGGAAGAACGGAAATCATCTCTTTTAGAGGTTCTTACCACGGTTCAACACACGGATCGATGAGTGTTTCGGGAAATGAAATCAAAAAACTTGCTTTTAGGCCACTTTTACCTGATGTGAATTTTATTCAATTCAATATTGAGGAAGAGTTAAAGCAAATTACCGAAAAAACGGCGGGTGTTATTTTAGAAACCATTCAAGGAGATGCAGGTGTAAGAATTCCAGATATTTCCTACATGAAATCGCTTCGAAAACGCTGTGATGAAACAGGAACTTTACTTATTTTAGATGAGGTTCAAGTTGGAATGGGCAGAACGGGTAAAAACTTCGCTTTTGAGCATTTTGATATTGTTCCAGATATTCTCACACTCGGAAAAGCACTTGGAGGCGGAATGTCGATTGGCGCGTTGGTGAGTTCTACCGAAAACATGAATCAATTCACGCACAACCCAATGCTTGGACATATCACCACTTTTGGCGGACATCCAATGAATTGCACAGCGTCAGCAGCAATGATAAAAGTGTTGAAAGATGAAATTGATTATCAAGAAGTAGAGCGATTAGGTAAATTACTAGAAGATTTAGTCTTAAAAGAAAAAGAAGTCATCGAAATACGCCGAAAAGGAATGTTGTTTGCTATCGACATGGTTTCTGCAGAACGCGTAAGCAAAGTCGTAGAAGAATGTTTAAAAAATGGCTTACTCAGTTTTTGGTTTTTATCGCATCCATACAGCTTTCGCCTTTCACCACCACTCAACATCACCGAAAAAGAAATTCGCCAAGCAGCTAAGATTATTTTGAAAGCGATTTTGGATACTAAAATTTAAATAGATTCTTTATATCTGCTACACTAACAATTTTATTAGGTTGTTTTTTCTCCTAAATTAAGGAAGTAGTGAAATCAATTACATTGAATGGAGCTAAACTTAAAAAATTTCAATTCTTTTTATTAGTTAATGGTTTTAAAAAAGTTACTTCTTCCTGTAAACTTTCATTCTCTTTCTCTAATAATTTGATGTATTTCTTCATCATATCAAGCATTTCTTTTGGAATATTTGCATTTTGCACACCTATATAGCCGATACTGTTTTCAGTAAAAGTACATTTTTCATTGTACTGACCAATTGATTCGCCTTTCAATGATTCAACACTTGTTTCCAAAGTTTCTGCCAGTTGTAACCATTCACGTTCTGTGAAATTATGAATACCTCTCTCTTTTCTTGAATAAGTAGTTTGTTCCATATTAAGCATAGCTGCCAATTCATGTTGGGAAAATCCTTTCATCTTTCTTGTTTTAGTTAGTCTTTCTTGTTTCATACTGGATTTTTTACTGTTTTACATTAAAGAGATATGCAATAATAAGTATTTTTATTCACATAAAACCAATGAATAAGCAAAAATATGCAATTTTTAAGCAATTTAAAGCGTAAAAAATTCCTGAAAAGTTCCTAACATTTTAAAGAACTCTATACAGAATTGATTTAGATTTAACTTTTTCAACTAATTTATTCACAGCATATTCTTATGCAACAAACCTTATTACTATGAAAAATTTTGGACGTATTACTTTTTTGTTTATCTTTCTGATTCAAAACAATTTGTTTGCTCAAATGGAAAAAGCTCAAACCGTACTTTCAACTGCTCCTTACGTTTTTAACGGAGTAGTTTTGGGCTTTAATTTTATACAAGATGATTCGGGGCAATATTTTATGTCCTACAAAATGAAAGTGAAGCAGAACTTAAAGGGCGACAGTTACTTAAAACTAGGTGATACCATTGAAGTGATAATGTCATTACCCGATAGATACCAAGTTTTTGAAGACGGTTCGTATGTAAAAAGCGAAGAACATAAAATGCCTTCTCCTTATTTTAAAGGTTGGTCTATGGGCGTAAATACGCAAGGTATTTTTGGCATACAAAAAAGCACGATTTCTGCAACAGGAAATAAAAATTTAAAATCGTTTGAACCTTCAGTTTTACCTAAAGAAAATAGTTATTTTGCGATTGTACCTTATTTCGTAAAATATGATGCAATAGAACATGTAAATATTTGTACTTATTCCGTACAAGGATTTGATGTAAATTTTAATTCATTCGAAAACTTTAATGCTTTTTTAGGTAAAATGAATCTTCCTGCTGTAAGTGATTTACATCCTTATGAAAAGAAAAGTGCTGAAACAATAAAACAAGATAGCTTAAATGCTGTGCAATATGCAAAAAGGGTTGCTAATGCTAAAGTATATGATGAATTTTTAAAAACACGTATACAAAAAAAAGATAGTAATCCGTCTAAAGCGCTTGAAGATGTTAAATATCAAATAATCAATGAAACAGTTACTGGAACTGGCACGCAATATTTTGAATTTGATATTGTTGTTTCGGGAAGTAGCTCTAATACTTATTTGGATAACTCGGCATTTGTACTTGAGTTTAATACTGCTGCTTTTGGCATTAATTTGGTTTACAATAATTTGATAACCTTAACGAGAGGTTCTGATTACAGTATTCCTACTTATGAAGATCCGATGAATATGGCTACAGATGACTCTCAAAGTTCTGTGCGATTTAGAATAGGAACCGATAACAATATATCTTCTTGGAACAGGGTGCTGGTAACACCTACTCCCAACCAACTTGCTCATGTTAAAATGCAATTAATTGATTGTAATGGATTCACAGACCTTACCTTTGGTGATGTAGCTAATGTATCCTACGTTGATACGTACACAGATAATCCAACTATTTCTCCAACGGCCCCTTATTTTTATGATTATGCAGACTATATTTATCCTGTCAATTACGAGCTTTGCCCACCTCCTGCAATTAGTGGTTTTAGCCCTCAAACAATTTCTGCGGGTACAAAATCAATTTTAACCATTACTGGACACGGTTTTGGAAATACTCGAGGTGCAAGTCAAGTACGTTTTATGGATGCAAATACTGCTAACACCACTATACAGTTTTTAGATGCAGTAGATTATTATTCATGGTCAGACACTAAAATACAAATCGTGCTACCTTATTTTGTGGACTCTCTAACACAGGATTTTTACCCTGGATCGGGTATTTTTAGTATTAAAAAAGGAAACGGGGATACATTATTCAGCCCCTCTCCCATAAATATTCAGTTTGCGCTAAAAAATTCTTATAAAGGTACTTATGGCGTTCCCGATTACAAAAAAATCCCTTACCGTCATATCAATTTTGCGATCCCTCATAATGGTCGTTCAAGAGAGTTTTCATTAGACACGAGCATTACGAATAACCCTCAAATGGCAGCAGTTATATTCAAAGCACTTAGAACATGGACTTGTGCTACTGGGATTAATTGGGTGATTGTAGATACCGTGATGACAGGCAAAACGGCATTCGACGGAAAATCAATTATTTACTTAACCGATAATGAATTTGAAGGTAATACCAAATTAGGGTTAACAACATCAGATGCAGCACATATTTGTACAGATGCTAATACAACTGAAGAATATATAAGTTTTGAAGAAACCGACATTGCCTTTCCACGATATTTCAAAATCAATACGCAAACACCTATGGACTGGAATTTTGATACAACGATGACACAAAATATTGATGCTATCGAAGATGACTTTTACAAAACTGTATTACATGAACTAGGACATGCTCATTATTTGGGGCATGTACGTGATGAAAATGATATTATGTATTTTTTAGTGCGATCTTATTTAGGTCAAATAAATGCTTCAGACAGAGTACGACTCTATACCAGCCCTAACTCGATGTTTGGAGGTAATTATGTTATGGCAAGAGACGTAACTATTGTTACAACTGGTGCATGCTTCGGTACGGGAATTGATAAAGTAACAGCGCATTATATTAGTGATTGTGGTGATTTAGGTATTTCTTTCTATCAAAAAACCAATCAAAATATAAGCGATATCAATGTCTATCCCAATCCTTTCGAGCAGTCATTTTCAATCGATTTTAACTTAAAAGGAGATATGGATGTTTCTTATCTTATCTATGATTTGTCAGGTAGAATAGCTTTCCAAAAAGAAAAACAAGCACTTTCAGAAGGAGAGCACACCGAAAAAATTGATCTAAGCACTTGTTCACAAGGGTTTTATATACTTTCTGTGCAAATGGGTAATAATACCAATACCTACAGCATTATTAAACAATAAATATGAAAAAACTGCTTGTCATAGCATTTAGTTGGGTTTGTCTGTACGGGCAAGCCCAACTTTATACGGAATATGGCAAAGTCGCTACCATGGATTCGTTGGTCAATGCTGTATTTGGATCTTCCAATGTGCAGATTTTTAATACCCAAGTAAAAGGTTTTTATAACTATTACCAATATGCTAGAGATATTGGCTATTTCAAATTTACTAATTCGAGCATTGGCATTCCGGAAGGAATTATTCTTTCTGGTGGCCCTATAGAACCTCCTTACGGCTTAAGTGTTCCTGCTTCCAATTACTTACCAGGTGTTGCATATTGTTATGGAGATTCTTTATTAGACAGTATTGTTGCACCTTTTCATACAATCAATGCGGCTATACTGGAATTTGATTTTATTCCTAATGGTGACAGCGTACAATTCAACTATGTTTTCGCTTCAGAAGAATACCCTAATTTAATTTGTTCATATCACAGCGACGTATTTGCTTTCCATATTTCTGGACCAGGTATCAACGGACAGAAGAACATTGCATTGATTCCCGGCACTAACCTTCCTGTTGGTATCAATTCGATTAACGACACTTCACTAACTAATTTTAGCGCTAGTATAACCAATTTAAACAATTGTCAGTCAGTTAATTACCCACAGTATTACATTAGCCATGCAAACGATCAACATTTTATTTTCAATGGTTCTACTACAGTGCTTACGGCAAGTGCCGCTACCATTCCTTGCGAAACCTACCACTTGCGCTTTGCAATTGGTGAAGGACAAGGGCCAGGAAATTATTCGGCTGTGTTTTTAGAAGCCAATTCTTTTAATTCTCAACCTTTAAGTATAGAATCGAATATTAGTTATGGAAATGGCGATACACTTTTATACGAAGATTGTGGTTCTGCTCAAATTGTTTTTAAACGTACATATAACATTCAACAAGCTAAAACCTATAGTATTTCTGTGGGTGGTACAGCAACAAATGGTTTAGATTACAATATTTTACCTACACAAATAACAATGCCTGCGGGTGTAGCTTCCGATACCTTGTTTATTATTCCTATAAAAGACAACATAGCAGATGATGGTGAAAGTATTATTTTAACCATAGGCGATACTTTATGCAACGGTAATTACTACGAAACAGACTTAAGGTTGGTTATACACGATAAACCAGATTATAAAGTCCATATTTATCCCGATACAGGTGTTTTTTGTACGGAAACACTTTTTCAATGCCAAGTACAGGGAGCAGTTTCTCCTATCAATTATGATTGGAATAGTGGTTTGTCTTCAAACGATTCACTAAATTATTACCCCAATCTAATGAATGATTATCAGAAAAGTATTATTTATGTAGATGTTTTAGATGCTTGTGGTAATTCTGTTTCAGATACGGTAAATGTATTTTTCTCAAAAAAACCCAATGCTAATTTTATTTTCACACCGGGTTGGATTGATTTATTGAACTCAGAAGTGAAATTTACAGACCAATCTACTGGAAATGTTATAAACTGGCTGTGGAAGTTTGGAGAGAATGAAGATAGTTCTTCACTTCAAAATCCTGTTCATTTTTATTCTGTTGTAGGAGATTATCTTGTTTCGTTGCATGTTAAGAATAAATATAATTGTATGGATTCAACAGCTAGAAAAATAAAAATAAATGATATTCCAAGTTTGTATATTCCGAATACATTTACACCCAACGGAGATGGAAATAATGATGTCTTCCAAGTATATTATAATGAAACTTCAAGAATCGAAATGACGATTTTTGACCGTTGGGGCAAGGAAGTATATC
>Ga0164242_10006276_pt1 | contig 13120 bp, 13 predicted proteins | sample OricomgcompostMG_FD_108783 | JGI IMG/M metagenome (GOLD analysis project Ga0164242, IMG submission 108783) | Miracle-Growth compost microbial communities from Emeryville, California, USA - Original compost - Miracle growth compost (MG) ...
GGACAGCCCGGCCCGTCACACCACGAAGGGCGACGACTTCCGCATGCAGAGCTGGAACACCCCCGACCACCACATCGCCGGCACCGACCACGGCACCCTGCACTTCACCGGCGACGTGGCCCTGGTGCTCGCCGACTGGCAGGTCACCGAGAACGCCCCCGACGCCGACGGCCGCATCTACGCCTCCGTGCGCGGCTGGCTGGCCAACGGCAACGGCAACGGCACGGTCAACGACCCCTACACCGAGCCCCTCGAGGCCGGCCGCGCCCGACTGGTCCGCAGCGAGCTGCGCGGCCGCCAGGCGCTGACCGACCTGGATGTCCACGTCGACTACTACAACCCCGGCCGGCCCTACCCGAACACCTGGGACCACCCTGGCTGCCTGGTCACCGTCTCGTGGATGGACCGCCGCGTCAACGCCGCCGGCCAGCCGATCCCCGAGACCGAGATCGGCCTCACCCAGTGGACCAACCCCGACACCGGCCAGGTCTTCGACCTCACCGCCGCGTACGTCCCCGCCGGCAAGCTCTACGACCCGACCCGCCCGGGCTTCACCTGGCAGCACTTCGACCACTGGTCCGGCGGCGTCCCGGTCCTCCACCTGTTCCACGGCGACGCCAAGTCCCCCAGCCGTGGTTTCGGCTCCAACGGCCGGCTCATCACCGACGGCGAGTGGGTCAAGACCACCGACGCCCCGCGGTTCACCGAGCCGGCCCCGGCCGGCTCCTGACCGCCCGCAGCTCTGCGCCCTGGGGCGGCCGCCATGGCCGTCAACCTCACCGGTCGCCCCGGGCACCCACCCCCGAATCACCGACACGAGAGGGAGCCCCAGTATGGACTCCGTCCTGCACGCCACGGGCCGGATCGGCCCGCGCACGCTGCTCATCACCACCGCCGCCTTACCGCTGGCCGGCTGGACCGTGCACGCCATCGCGCTGCACAAGCGGCTCGCCGCGACCCGCCGCGACCCGCTGACCGGGCTGCTGCGCCGCGAGGCCTACACCGCGCGCGCCCGCCGGCTCCTGGCCCTCCACGGCAGCACCGCCGTCGTGGTCATGGTCGATTGCGACCACTTCAAGGCCGTCAACGACACCCTGGGCCACGCGGTCGGTGACGCCGTCCTCGCCGCGTTCGGCGCCCGGCTCGCCGCGTGGGCGGGCCCGTACGGCGTCGCGGGCCGCCTCGGGGGCGATGAGTTCGCCGTCGTCCTCGAGCTGCCCGCCGCGCTCCGTACGCAGCGCCTGGAGCAGCTGCTCGACATGCTGCGCACCCCGGTCGTCCTGGACGACGGCCGCGCCGTCGACGTCGCCGCCTCGGTCGGCGCCGCGACACCGGACGTGATCCGCAGCCGCGACCTGGGCGAGCTGCAGCGGGCCGCCGACGCAGCCCTGTACGCGGGCAAGCACACCGGCGCCGCAGTCCTCGCCGGGAAGGAGCACCGCGCCGTCCCCTCCGTCAACGGGCGCCGCGCCGGCCGACCGGGCACCCACCTGGTCACGGCCGGATCCGGGCAGGTGGCGGCATGACCCGGCCGGCCGACACCGGCGCCGGGGCAGGGGCGGGCATCCCCTTCCCGGCCCCGGCCACCCCGACCGCCTGCCGCACCCAGCCCGCTCTGTTCGACCACGGGGTCCGCGGCACCAGTCCCGACGACGCGCGGCGCGTCGCGCAGGCCCGGGCACTGTGCACCGACTGCCCGGTCGCCGTCGACTGCCTGAAGTGGGCGCTGGCGCACCCGGACCTGAGCCCGGAGGGCATCTGGGCAGGCACCACCCCGGCGCAGCGCAGGACGCTGCGCCGCCGCCTGGTCGACCGGCTCGGCCCCCGGTGGGCCGCCGTGGTCGCCGAACAGGACCGCCGCCGCAAGGAACGCCAGGCCCTCGCCCGGCACCAGCCGCTGACCGTCCGGCAGGCGCAGATCGTCCGCGAGGACCGCGAGCGCAACGGACCCATGGGCCGGCCCCGGCCCGCGCTCACCCCCGAGCTGCAGCAACGCAATCGCGACCGGCTCGTGGCTGCCCTCACCGGGAGGGCCGCCTGATGTTCAACGACTGGCAGCAGGCCCTGGCCGCCGAGGGACTCCCCCTCGAAGCGATCCCGGAGGCCGAACTCGCCGCGGCCGCCCGCCGCACCGCCCGCAACTCCCGCGACAAGGACGACCTCGCGCTGCTCCTGGAGGCGATCGGCGTGCCCACCGACACCGACACGATCACCGCCCTTCTCCCCCTCATCCCCGACCCCGCCGACACCGACCCGGCCGACACCACCGGTACGACAGGAGACGACCCCGACATGACCACCACCGACCCCGAGAAGGCCAAGACCGCCCTCACCGCCGAAGAGGCCATGGCGGTGTCGATGTACTTCGCCCACCGGCACATCGGCGACATCATCGAGATCACGGGCCTGAGCGAGCAGAGGATCCGGCGTCTGGCCGACGCCGCTGAGGCCGAGTCGGACGCCCTCCAGATGGCCGTCGAAGGCCGCACCACGGCGGACATCGCCGCGGCCGTCGACCTGCCCGAGTCGACGGTCACCGACCTGATCGACGCCGCACCGATCACGCCCACGCACCCGCAGACCCCGGCCAGCACCACCGCCAGCACCGCCGCCGACACCCCGGCCGGCACCCCGGCCGGCACCGACAAGGACCCGGTCGCCGTCGGCACCATCGGCGTCCTGCTGGCGTGGGCGGAGAAGCACGACCTGGCCAGCATCCGCAGCCGTGCCGCCCGGATCCGGACCGACCTGGCGGAGCTGTCCGACCGCCGCAACACCGAGCAGGCGACCGCTCAGGCCGAGGCCCGCGTCGCGGAGCTCAAGGCGCAGTTGGAGGCGGCGCAGTCCGCTCTGCGGGCGGTGAAGTCGGGCACGGCCCGCCCCACCCCCACCTCCACCCCCACCCCCGGCGCCAGCGTCGGCGTCGTGCCGGTCCCGTCGCCGGCCGCCGGCGGCAAGCGGTCGCGGGAGGAACTGGCCCGGGTCCGGGCGTGGGCCCGCGAGAACGGCTACCAGGTCGGCGTCGCCGGGATCGTGAAGAAGGCGATCCTGGACGCCTACGACGCCGCCCACCAGGCATCGGCGCAGGCGGTCTGACCCATGGGCGCCGACGACATGGCCGTCCTGGACGGCTACCTGGAAGACGACCCGCTGCCCGGCGACAGCCTCGCGCTCACCGCGCTGTTCCGGCTGACGCTCTCGCCCACCGACGACGTCGCCGACGAAGCGATCCTGCCGTGCACGGTCACCGACCCGCAGCTGGCGCACCAGGTGCTGCACACGCTGCGCCCCGGCGACCGGCTGCGCGTCACCGGGGCGATACGGCTGCCGCAGATCCCCGGCGACGCCTTGCGGGTGTGCGTGTCCGCCCTCGAGGTCCTGGACACCGCGCCCCCACGCCCCAGCCGTGACACCGGGGCCCTGCCGCAGCCGCCTGCCCGGGCAGCAGAGCAGAACGTCCTGCCGCCGCTGCCGCGGGGTGCCTCGCTCGCGCACGACGGCGAGCTGGAGCGGTTCGGCCCGTACGTCATCCACTACGACCCCGACACCACCATCACCAGCGTGTGGCGGCAGGACGGGAAATGGGTCGGCGCCGACGCCTACCCGGTGTCGGTCGACGACCTGATCGACGCCTTCGAGCGCCGCACGGCTGCCGGCGAGATCTGACCGGCGGCAGCATGCCGATCCGACCGGAGAACGCCCACCGCTACCCGCGCAACTGGCGGGAGATCAGCGCACGGATCCGGTTCGACAGGGCGGGCGGCCGCTGCGAGTGCTCAGGCCAGTGCGGCCTGACGCACCCCGGCGGCCGCTGCCCCGCCCTGCACGACCAGCCCCACCCGGACACCGGCTCCGAGGTCTGCCTGACCACCGCGCACCTCAACCACACCCCCGAAGACGTGCGAGAGGACAACCTGCTCGCCGCCTGTCAGCGCTGCCACCTGCGGATCGACGCGGGCCACCACCGGGTGACCCGCTCGATGACCCTCGCAGCCCGCGCCGCGGCCGTTGGCCAGCTCGCGCTCGAGGCCGTCGCCGTCCTGGCTATCCCCGTCGAACCGCCGCCGGCCGCCGCGGGCTGCGCGGCGGCCGCCGTCACCCACGACGTCCACGACGTCCACGACGTGCCGCTCCCCCTCGAACTGCCCCTACCCGACCAGCCACCCACCTGCCCGGAGGCCCCTCACATGGCCCGCATCACCGCCACCATCAAGCCGATCCACGACGACAACAGCGTCTGCACCCACCCGGTCACCAGCACCGGCAAGGCCCGCGACGCCGCCTCCGGGTGCACCGGCCGCGCCGCGTACACCGCTTCGTGCAGCGCGGGCGACTGGACCGAGACCCGCCGTACCAAGGCGGAGCTGGAGTACCTGCGCGACACCCACTTCCGCGCCCACCTCACCAAGCCCGCCGCCGCGGCCACCGCGCGGGCCACCGTCTGAAAGGCGCCCGCACCGTGAAGCTCACCCTCGACGCCCGCGCCCTGGCCGACGCCGCCGGCATCGCCGTGCGCGCCCTGCCCACCCGGCCGCCCGTGCTGGTCCTGGCCGCGCTCAAGCTCCACGCCGGTGACGGCCAGCTCGCCGTCACCGGCTACGACTACGACGTCTCCGCCTACGCCACCGCGGCCGCCCGGATCATCGAGCCCGGCACCGTCCTGGTCCCGGGCCGGATCCTCGCCGAGATCGCCCGCACCCTCCGCAAGGACGTGCACGTCTCCACCGATGGCGCCCGCCTCACCCTGGAGTCCGGCAACTCGCGGTTCACCCTCCACACACTCCCGCTGGAGGAGTACCCGACCCTGCCCGACCTCCCCGAGGCAACCGGCACCGTGAACGGCCCGGCGCTTGCCGAAGCTGTCGCGCAGGTCGCCGCCGCAGCGGCCCGCGACGACACCGTGCCGGTCCTGACCGGCGTGCAACTGGACGTTGAAGGCCCGACCATCACGCTGTCCGCGACCGACCGCTACCGCTTCGCAGTGCGCACCCTGCGCTGGGAGCCCGACGGCGCCGACTGGACCGGTCGCGCCCTGCTGCCCGCCAAGGCCCTCCTGGACAGCGCCAAAGCCCTCGCCGGCGACGACACGGTGTACCTGACGCTGGCCGATGAGGACTCCGGCATCAGCGGGGTCACCGGCCTGACCGGCGACACCCAGCGCACCACCATGCGCGGCCTGGAAGGCAAACTGCCCAGCCACGACGCCCTGTTCCCCACCCAGTTCGCAGCCGAGGCCGTCGTGGCCACCGACGTCCTGGCCGACATCGTCAAGCGCGTCGCCCTGGTCGCCGACCGCAAAACCCCGCTCCGGCTCGCCTTCACCCGCGGCACCGTCACCATCGAGGCCGGCTCCGGCGACGACGCCCAAGCCGTCGACCGCGCCGACGCCGACTACACCGACCACACCGGCGGCGAACACGACATGCTCCGCATCGCCTTCAACCAGCAGTTCCTCCTGGACGGCCTGAACGCCCTCGACAACGACACCGTCCGGATCCGCTTCACCCACCCGCACAAGCCCGCGCTGCTCACCACCAACAACGGCGACCCGGAAGCCGGGCTGCAGTACCTGCTCATGCCGGTCCGACTGTCCGGCTGACCGCCCCGAGGCCCGGGCCCCACGGCCCGGGCACCCGCCCCACCAGAAAGGGGGAGCCCGTGGAAGACCACCTGATCCGGTGGGCGGCCGGCCACAACCTGACCGTGCAGACCGGCACCGCGACCCTGGACGGCAGCACCGGCCGCCTCGCCGTCTTCGACGCCGCCCGCACCCACCGCTTCGCACTCACCCGCCGCTGGGCACCCGACGGCCGGACCGCGCTGTTCGTCATGCTCAACCCGTCGACCGCCGACGCCACCATGGACGACGCGACCCTGCGCCGCTGCACCAGTGCGGCCCGCCGCACCGGCCACAACGCGCTGGTTGTCTGCAACCTGTTCACCGTCATCGCGACCGACCCCGACGTGCTGACCGGTCACCAGGCGCCCGCCGGCCCGCTCGCCGACGACGCCCTGACGACCCTGCCCCCGCTCGCGGACACCGTCATCGTCGCCTGGGGCACCCGGCACAGCACCCTGCATGGCCGCGCCGCCGCCGTGCTGAGCAGCCTCCGCGACCAGCACCTCACCCTGCACTGCCTCGGGACCAACCGCGACGGCTCCCCCAAGCACCCCGTCCGGCTCCCCGAGACCGCCCCGCTCATCCCCTACCTCGGAGACACCGTGCCCAACACCACCGCCACCACCAACACCACTGCCGCTACTGCGGCGTTGACCGCTGTGCGCCGCGGCCTGCTCCGCATCGCCTACCTCACCCCCGACGTGCAGACCGCGCGGATCGCCGCCCTCGCCGACCAGGCGCTGACCCTGCTGGCCGTCGCCGACGATGCCGCTGCCGAGGCCCTGGCAACCCGGGCCCGCAGCGGCCCCCTCGGATGGCGCCTGCCGGAAACCGACCAGCGCACCCTCGCCCAGGCCGAGGCCCTGGGCGAGGACACCAGCACCTGGCCCGAACGCCGCGCCGCCGTCCGCGCCCAGTTCAGCTACGGGATCGGCGGCGGCGACGACGTCTTCTCCCCCGCCGGGCGGGCACAGGCCCTGTGGGCCGGCCTGCTCGCCCACCACCCGCAGGTCGCCGCCGCCCTCGCCCACCAGCTGCGGGCCCTACCCGAGCCGTGGGCCGCCGACCTCTTCGGCGTCACCGACACCGACGAGATCCACGGCCCCGCCGTCGGCGACGTCCCCGCGCCCGAGGCGGCCCCCTTCAACGTCGACTGCGAGAACTGCGAGGCGTGCGTGGAGCACGGCAACCTGTGCCGGTTCCACCGCGGCGTGGACGACGCCTGGACCTACCAGCGGCAGCTGCTCACCCTCCTGGCCGACGACGCCGACGCGCGCCAGGCGGTCGCCGACGCCGGCCGCGACACCGCCGGCCTGGAGGGCGCGGCTGCCCTCCTGCTCGCCCTGGAGACCGACGACACCCTCCGGGACCTCCTGGATCAGCGGCTGGTCGCCCATGCCAAGAAGACCGGCTGACCCCCGCCCAGCCCTGCGCAGCAGCCCGTACCAGGCCGAAGCCGCCCTGGCCGCCCCCGTCGAACCACCAGCGCCGCCGCGTACGACGTACCGCTCCTTCGACACACCCGACCCATCACCCCGTCCGGAGGACCCGCATGGCCCGCATCGCCATCACGATCCGCCCCCTGCACCCCGACAGCAGCGTCTGCGACCACAAGGTCAAGCCGTCCGGGAAGCCCGCCGACAGCTCCAGCGACTGCCCCGGCCGCCGCGCGTACGAGGTCCACTGCTCGATCCACGGCCGCGTCGGCGACCCCCACGGCCTGCGCGTCATCGCCGAGGAATACCAGCGCGCCCACCGCTCCGAGCACCTGACCACCAAGGCCCCCACGCGGGCCTGACACCCCACCACACAGAAGAGAAGGGGTGCGTGCCCCGCCTGGAAGCCGGCACGCACCCCCCACACCCCTCAAGGAGCGCACACCCATGATCCGCCTCCCCCGCCGCGATGACACCCCCGCGCCGCAACCCTCCACCCCCGCCACCGGCGACCAGGCCCCGCGCCAGGCCGACCGGCCGGACGGCGCGATCGACGCCGCCGCCATCGCCCGCAAGCCCCGCGAGGTCGCCACCGTCCTGCAGCGGCTGCACGGCATCTGACCCACACCCCACCCGGCACCAGAGAACGGAGCACGATCCCATGCCCGACCCCACCCCCAGCCCGGACACGGCCACCGCCGGCACCGCCGACGCGCCCGCGCACTTCACCGCGGACGTCCCGGCCGACCGGCCACGCACGGTGTGCCTGTGCGGCAGCACACGCGACTGGGACGCCCTCACCGAAGCCACCGCCGCCGAGACCCTCGCCGGCCGGATGGTCCTCGCCCCGGTCGACCTCAAAGCCCACACCCACCTGATCAGCCCCGCCGACACCGAACGCGTCAAGAAGAACCTGGACGCCCTCCACCGCGCGAAGATCCGCATGGCCGATGAGGTCCTGGTCGTCAACGCAGCCGGCTACATCGGCGAGTCCACCCGCGCCGAGATCGCCTACGCCCTCCACCTCGGCAAGCCGGTCCGCTACACCGAGACCTACGAGCACGCCGTCCTCGTCACCCGCCCCGGCCTGGACGACATACGACTCGGACCGCTCCGCTACCGCCACCAGGCCGAACGGATCGCCACCAGCCTCACCGGCCAGCTCCACCACACCGCGCACATCCCCGGCACCACCATCACGCCCGCGCCGTACGACCCCACACAGCCCCACCGCGGCCTGCCCACCACCACGACCCCCTACGCCCTCGCACTCTCCATGGACGACGCCGACACCCCCGACCCCATCCAGCCGGGCAACGCCTTCCCCGACACCTACGCCCTCCTGGTCGCCTGGCACGGCCCCGACCGCGCCGCCGACCTGTGGACCACCGCCTGCAACGTCTACGACCACCTCCACGCCGACCCCGACGACGAAGACCACTGACAGCACACGGCCCCGGCCTGCAGCATCTGCTGCGGGCCGGGGCCTTTTGTGTTTTCGGCCTAGCGCTGGGGGAGTCCTACGCGCCGGTTGCCTCCGGCTGCTTGCTGTTGGCTTCGTTGACGACCCGCAGGGCTGCGCTCAGCCGCTTCCCTGCGCGCTCGATCTCGGCACTCAGGTACTCAAGGTGTTCCTGGGCTGCGGCCGCGTCCGCGTCCGCGGCCGCGCGGACAGCGGCGGGCGCCAATGGCGCGTACACCCTTTCCCGTACAGAGTGCGCAGCTCGCTCAAGCGCCAGGAGGGCCGGGGGGATCGGCGGCTCGGTAGCCGGGGAGGGGTCAGAAATTTCTGACCTCGTCTCCTGGGTGGGGATGGCCGGCGTGGTGAGGGCCTTCGCCTTGTCCGACAGGATGGCGGCCGTTGGCCGCTTCTTTCCCAACCGAGCGGCCTCCGCGAGTCCCTCGGTCATGACCGCCCTAGCGGCTTCCAGGCCGTGGGTGGCAATCACCTCCGAGACGACCTTCCGGGTGTTCGCCTTGGTCAGGTGCTGCGCGAGATCCGGACCGAGAGCGCCGATAGCGCGGATGCGCTCGGCATCCGCTAGCAGCTCGAAGACGTACTTCGGTTCGACGTCCAGGACGCCTCCGGCCCACACGGCGAAGTTCGTGTGGCCGGCCACCGTGTGGAGCTCCCGTTGCTGCGCAACCTCCAAGAGCACGCCCTTGTTGAGGATGGTGAAGTCCTCGGCCCGCTTCCCGAGATTGTCGATCTCGATCAGCCGCTCGGTGACGTACGCCAGCTGCTCTTCGGGGCTGCCCTGGATGTCCTCCCCGGAGAGGACGCGCCCGCCGGCGAAGGGGCTCGGCTCCCCGGAAGCCGCTACCTGGAGTTCTGCGGGGACCGCGGGATCGACCTTGCTGTCGGCCGCCTTCTGCAGACGGCTCGCGCCCGCCGCAACCAACTTGTTCCGCGCCACTGCTTACTCCACTCCTGCCGCGGTAAGAATCCGGTCGTAGGCCTCTGTCAGAGCTCGCGCCTCTGCGCCGGGGGCATCCGTAATCGGCACGCACGCGAACCGGGTCTGCTGTCGAACGTCGTGACGAGGGATCGAAAGATCATCCCGGTAGAGGTCGGGGTAGGTGTCCGCCAGGTACTTCCCGATGACGGTCTTCAGGGTCCTCTTCCCGCCAGGCACTATCGACGGGACGATCGCGACCACGCGAAGGTCAGGGTTCATGCCCAGGTCCTTGACCAGGCGGATCGTGGCCAATGCCTCCTTGACGCCGATCCGGCCGTCCTCATCGAGCGTTGCCGGGATGACGACATCGGTGGCCGCGATCAGAGCGGAGGTCACGAGTTTGCCACCGGCGCGTGGTGGCAGATCCAAAATGCCGACCATGCCGGGCTGTATCACACCCTTCAAGCCCAGCCGCAGACGAAACTCCAGGCCCACCGCCACGTTGTCCGTCTCCCGGTTGGCCAGGGCGCGCTCAGCAGCTATCACCCTGACCCCTGACCATGCGTCGGAGGCGTCAGCGAAGGCGTCGGCAGCCAGGCCTGTCTCGCCCTCGGGGTCCAGGGCGAGCAGGTCGTTCATAGAGAAAGCCGGCGCCTGGTCGTCCGGGATGCCGAGTTCAGCAGTGAAGGTCCCTCGAGGATCCAGATCCCCAGCCACCACGGGGATGTTCCGCTTCCGAGCTGCGGCAACCAGTCCGGCGGCAAGCCCGGATTTACCGACGCCGCCCTTCTCGCTGTAGACCGCCAGCACTTTGCTCATGCCACGCCCGCCATCCCTTCCCGGTGCCCGATGTACGCCGAAGGCTACCCAGAAGACCAGGGGCGGAAGGAAGCGACTCGGCTCTGCCGCCCCTTCGAGTCCGTTTCAGCGCACACGGGTGACGGCGACAGCGGCATGGCGCCAGATCTTCCATGGTCCGCCCGGTACTGGTGGTGATTGTCCGGGGCGCCAGCAGTCGCGCGGCCCCACCCGTACCAAGTGTCGCCCTGCAGCACCAACTTGGTTCGCGGCCCCAGGTCTGCACCTCCGCGCTGCCAGTGTCGAAAACGAGGCACCGCCTCCGGCCTGGGCAGGCCAGAATCAGCGCTCTAAGGAGAGGCTGAGGTGGTCATGGAGTTTGCGTTCGAGGACGGGACCCTGCTGGAGCTGGGACGGAGAGAGGGGCAGGAGCTTGCCACGCTGCTGCCGGGTGTGGGCGTGCACCACTTCCGGCTCGCCCAGCAGGTGAAGGCGGTGAAGCTGGCCGACGGCGTCAACCAGGTGCAGATGGCCGGGCAGTTGTGGGCGGCGCACGGCGGGGGAATGCGGTGGCTGGGTTCGTTCACACCCGTCTCGGTGTACCTCGGGCAGGTCTCCCGCGACGCGCTCCTGTCGCTGCCCCTGACCACCGATCAAGTCCTCGCCCTGGAGCGGGAGCGCGACGGCGGGGAACTGCTGGTGAAGGTGGACTTCTGGGCCACGCTCCCGCAGAGCAGGAAGTACCCGTTCGTGGAGACGCAGGTGGACTTCCGGGTGCCGGCCAGCGACTGGGAGCGGCAGATCGAGAACGTCAACCGGGGCGCGTTCTTCACCGTCATGGTCCCCCTGCCGCTGGATGACGGCCCGCTGGCCGAGGCGGCCAAGCACCTACTCGCGGCGAAGCGGCAGATCACGGCGGGGGAGTACCACGACGTGATCCGGGAGACGCGGCTGGCCATCCAGATCATGCGCGACATGAAGGTCTGGCCCCGAGACATCCCCAAGAAGCGCGACGACCAGGACCAGGCCGACCGCTACGGCGCCATGCTCAACGAACTCGACGCCCACGCCGAGGGCTACCAGCAGCTTCTGCAGAAGGCCTTCAACCAGGCCAGCGGCCCGCAGCACACCGACGGCCCGATCGGGCGCGCCACGTGGATCCGGGCCGACGCGGTCTCCCTGCATGGGATGGCTGCGTCCTTGATGCACCGGCTCGCTGAGGAAATCCGGGCCTGACGTCGACGGGGAGCGGCCCGCCGCTGGAGGGCGACGGGCCGCGGGAACGCCGGTCTGCTCAGCTTCTACTCAGCTGCCGAACACCGGCACGCGGTGCCCGCAAGACCGCCTCGGGGCAGGGGCCGGTTCGGAGCTTTGGGACACGGCGTCGTCGGCCTGCTCGCGTGCGGTGCCGGATCCTGCCCCACGGGACGGCCCGAGAAGTTCTTCGGGCCCTCCCTTCCGTCTGCCGGGACGTGACGCCGGCTGCGCCGTTCCGGCCGTGCTGGGTGGGGTGTTGTGGTGGGGTGACGGTGTCGATAGCGCGGGTGCCACCAGGGTCTGGGTATCGCTACTACCCGAGAAGTGTGGCGGTGGGCGACGGCGTCCGGCCTCGCCGGGTGCCGCTGCCGGTCGGCCAGGAGTTGGCGGGGGTGCCGGCGGGGGAGTGGATCGGCCGTGGGGCGCGGCTGCTGGGGTTGTCCGGGGTGGTGACCGAGGCGGAGATGGAGCTGCTGTTCGGGCAGGGCCTGCATCCGCACCCGGAGCTCCTGGCTCCCGGCGTCCTGGAGGGCGAAGTGCCGGCGGTGCGGCTGGGGCGGGCGTTCATCCGCCCGACGTACGACGACGACCAGGACCACGGCCAGGAGTCGGGGGAGCCGGAAGCGGTGGTGCCGGACGATGACGGCAAGATGCGGCCGGGGCGGCGGAAGATGAAGCGGGGGCCGGTCGCTGCGTTCGATCTGGTGCCGCGGCCGCCGGCGTCGGTGTCGCTGCTGCGGGCGCTGGGGGACGACGCGACCGTGGCGGTGATCGATGTCAGTCACGATGTCGCGGTCGCGGACGTGCTGGCGTGGCTGGAGGACGAAGCGGTCGTGGTCTACTCCGGGCCGGGCGGCACGAAGTGGGAGCGGCCGGTGGGTCTGGTCGTCGCCCGCTTCCGGCACTGGGATTCCCGGCATCGGATGCCGCTGCTGCACGACCACCTGGTGGTGTCGGTGAAGGTGCTGCGCGCGGACGGGAAGTGGGGGCACCTCGATTCGCGGCGGTTGTACGCGCACGTGGTGGCGGCCGGCGCCCTCTACAACCAGCGGGTCCTGGAGGAGGTCTGCGCGAGGTTGGGGCTGGCGACCGAGCCGCGCACGGCCACACCGGGCCTGCGGCCGGTGATGGAGATCGCCGGGGTTCCGCCGGAGCTGATCGCGTGGTCGTCCACCCGGCAGCGCGACACCGCCGTCCTGCTGGAGCAGGCGGAGGCGGAGTACGCCGCCGATCACGGCCACCCGCCCACGCCCCGGGTGCGGGCCCGGCTGATGAAACGGGCCGCGGACGACAGCCGTCCGGCCAAGAAGACGCCTCTGCCGCTGTCGGAGCTGCGCCGCCGCTGGCGGGCCGAGGCGAGCCGCCGCTTCGGCACCGAGCTGGTCGACGGGCTGCTCGAGCTGTGCCGCCGCGCCGCGGCCGCGATCCGCGCCGCCTGGACCACCGCCACACCGGCCGTCGACGGCGCGGCTGCGGCGGTCGTCGACGTGGACCTGGCGGCCGTCGACGTCGCCGCGACCGTCTACACCCACCACGAGCAGTTCCGCCGCCGGCACCTGCTTGCCGAGGCCCGCCGGCACCTCGCCCGCGAGCTGCGCGGCCGCCGCGCC
>Ga0164242_10006277_pt1 | contig 13119 bp, 10 predicted proteins | sample OricomgcompostMG_FD_108783 | JGI IMG/M metagenome (GOLD analysis project Ga0164242, IMG submission 108783) | Miracle-Growth compost microbial communities from Emeryville, California, USA - Original compost - Miracle growth compost (MG) ...
GGGGGAGCTGTCTTGCCGGTGTCGGCCGGATCGTCACCTGGCGCACCCCGCACGTCGGAGGGTTGCGGCCCAGCAAGCCAGGGCTTGTCGCTGGGTCTCGAGATCCGCCGCGAGCGTAGGTCGGCGCCGCCCGGGGTCGGGGTTCCGGGCCACGGTCCGGACTCGCGCAACGCGCGTGTTACCGCAGGTCACGGTGTATTTCGGTACGGGTCCGTCGGCCCACCCGGCGCCTTTCTGGACAGTCATGTCCAAAACGACGTAGCGTGGGCTCATGCCCAGGAGACGAGAGTTCGACGAGGACGCCGTCGTGGACGCCGCCATCGCGGAGTTCACCGAGCACGGCTACGCCGGGACCGACGCGGTCGGGCTGTGCGAGCGCGCCGGGATCGCCCGGTCCAGCTTCTACAGCACGTTCGCCAGCAAGGACGCGCTCTTCGAGCGCGCGCTCGCCCGGTACACCGGCCGAGGGGTCGACGAGCGCGAGGCGCTCGTCGCGAGCCAGGACCCCGCGCCGGTCGTCCTGCGCCGCCGCTTCACCGACGCGCTCGGCGACCAGTGCGCGCGCGACGACCGCCCCGGCTGCCTCTCCGTCAACACCACCGTCGAGCTCGGCCGCAGCATGGACGGCGTCACCGCGCTGCTCGACGCCGACCGCGGCGCCTGGATCGAGACCTACGCGCGGATCCTCGAGCGCGGACGGGTCGAGGGCCACGTGCGGCCCGAGCTCGACCCCCACGCGTTCGGCCCGCTCGTCCACTCGACGCTCGCGGGCCTGCGGGTCGCGGCCCGCGTCGCGACGCCCACGGAGGTGCGCGCCCAGCTCGACGCGTTCCTCGACGCGCTCAGCACCGACGCCGGCCGCGCCGCCCTCGCAGCGGCCCCGCCGTGCACCCTCGCGGCGGAACCGGCCGCCACCACGAGCACGGAGGTCGTCGCGTGAGCGCGGCGACCGCGGCCGTCGCCCCGGCCCGGGTGCGGGTCCCCGGCGTCGTCCTGCTCCTCGCCGCCGTCACGTTCTGCCTCGGCACCAGCGAGTTCATGATCGCCGGGCTGCTCGAGCAGATCGCCGACGACCTCCACGTCAGCATCCCCCAGGCCGGGCTCCTCATCACCGCGTTCGCCGTCGGGATGGTCGTCGGGGCCCCCGCGATGGCGGTCCTCACCCTGCGCCTGCCGACCCGCTCGACGCTCGTCCTCATGACGGCGGTCTTCGCCGCCGCCCACGTGCTCGGGGCCCTCGCGCCCGGCTACGGCGTGCTCCTCGTCTCGCGCGTCGTCGCCGCCGTCGCGTGCGGCGGCTACTGGGCGGTCGCGGCCGTGCACGCGCACCGGGCCAGCCCGCCCGAGGCCGTCGGGCGGTCGCTCGCGGCGCTCGTCGGCGGCCTCACGATCGCGAACCTCGTCGGCGTGCCCGGCGGGGCGTGGCTGGGGGAGCAGTACGGCTGGCGGTCCGCGTTCTGGGTGATCGCCGTCGTGACGGCGCTCGCGGCCGTCCTGGTCGCGGTGTTCGTCCGCGACCGGCGCCCCGCGCAGGGCGTGGCCGACGAGCCCGCGGCCCCGCAGCGCACCCGCGACCTGCTGGCCCGCGAGCTCGGCGTGTTCCGGACCGGCCGCATCTGGCTCGCGCTCGCGACGACGGCCCTCTTCCAGGCGTCCGTGTTCGCGGCGTTCTCGTACTTCTCGCCCCTGCTCACGAAGGTCGCGGGCCTCGACCCCGACGCCGTGCCCCTCGCGCTCGTCGGGTTCGGCGTCGGCGCGTTCGTCGGCGTCACGGTGGGCGGCCGGATCGCCGACCGCAACCTCTTCGGCAACATGCTCGGGTCGCTCGCGGCGACCGCCGCGAGCCTGCTGCTCCTCGCCGCGGTCGCGTCCGTGACGTGGGCGGCCGTGGGTGCCGTGCTGCTCGTCGGGATGTCGGCGTTTTCGATCGCGGGCGCGCTCAACGCGCGCGTCTTCCAGATCGCCGCGGGCGCCCCCACGCTGGCGGCGAGCATGAACACCGCCGCGTTCAACGTCGGGAACGCCGTCGGGCCCGCGCTCGGCGGCGCGGTCATCGCGCTCGGTCTGGGCTACCGCGCCCCCGTCTTCGTGGGCGTCGCGCTCGTGCTCGGGGCGGTCGCGACCACCCTCGTCGCGATGCGGCGCGACGGGATCCGCGTGCGCCCCGCGGCGCCGTCGGCTGCCTCCCCGGCGGTCCCGGCCGACCTGTGCTGCGCCCCGGCGGAGTAGCCCCGCACGACGACGGGGCCCGGCCACCCCAGGCCGGACCCCGTCGGTGGGCCCCTCGCGGGAGTCCCTGGCTCCCGGGAGGGAGCCGGCGCCCGTGGGCGCCTCGCGTCGCCGGGCGGCTACCCCGCCCCTCCCGACGACGCCGTCAGCGGACCGTCACTTCGCCTTCCAGGTGTCGACCAGCAGGTCGAGGCGGGAGTCGGCGCCGAGCGTGACCCCGTGGACGTCCTTCTGGGTCCCGATGATCGACGTCAGCTCGTGCACCGGGACCTCGTGGTGCTGCGTCACGAGGCGCTCCTGGATCTGCGCGAGGAGGTCGTTGCGCTTCGCGGCGTCGCCGGCCGCGAGCTGCTCCTGCAGGAGCTTCTCCAGAGTCGGGTCGTCGATGCGGTAGTAGTTGGTGGCCGCCGTCGAGAACGACGTGCGCAGGATGTCGCCGTCCGCGCGCGAGCTGTTGCCCCACGCGGCGTCGTAGTCGCCCTGCTGGAGCTTCGCGAGGAACTCGGGCACCGCCCCGGTCTCGAGCTTCACGGCGATCCCGACGGCCTTGAGCTGCTGCTGGATGAGCTCGAGCGCCGTCTGGTTCGGGGCGAAGTTCGAGATCCACTCGATCGTGAACGTGAGCTGCTTGCCGTCCTTGGTGCGGATGCCGTCGGCGCCGGCCTTCCAGCCGTCGGCGTCGAGCACCTGCTTCGCCTGGTCGGGGTCCGTCACGATGTCCTTGCTGACGTCCGCGTAGCCGGGCGTGGTCGCACCGAGCGGGCTCGTCGCGACGGCGAACTTGTCGTTGAGTGCGGTGTCCCGGAGCTCCGTGGGGTTCACGGCGAGCGCGACCGCCTTGCGAAGCTCGGGGTCCTTGCCGAACGGGCTGCCCTCGTTGAACGTGAGGCCGAAGACGAGCCCCGGGTTCGCCCGGTACACGAGAGGGAGGCCGGCGCCCTCGAGCTGGCTGACGTCGTTGGGCTGGACGCCGCCGATCACGTCGGACTGGCCCGACGTCAGCGTGCCCGTGCGGACCCCCGCCTCGGGCACGACCTTGAACGTCACCGACGCGAGGTGCGCGCCCGAGGTGTTGTCGAACGACGACGGCGCCCACGTGTACCCGTCGCGCTTCTTCAGGACCGTCTCGACGTTCTTCGTGTAGTGGTCGAGGACGAACGGGCCCGAGCCCACGATCTTCGAGCCGTCGGCGCGGTCGTCGAACGGCGTCGCGAGCGTGGACGCGGCCAGGATCCCGAGCCCGACCTGCGACGTCGCCTGGGGGAACGCCGCGTTCGGCTCCTTGAAGCGGACCGTGACCGTGTCGCCCTCCGCGGTGATCGTGTCGAGGCCGACGAACGCAGGGACCGCGTTGAGCGCCTTGGCGCCGTTCTTCACGATGTCGTCGAACGTGTCCTTGACGGACTTCGCCGTCAGCGCCGTCCCGTCCGAGAACGTCACGCCGTCGCGGATCGTGAAGGTGAAGGTCTTCGCGTCCTCGCTCGCCGTCCACCTGGACGCGAGCCACGGCTTGAGGGAGCCGTCCTTCGGGTCCTGGTAGAGCAGCGAGTCGACGAGCTGCCGCGTCACGTACAGCGTGTCGTTGCCCGAGCCCGTCCCCGACGGGTTGAGCGAGATCGGGTCGTTCTGGATGGCGAAGCTGAGCGCCCCGCCGTCCACCGGGGCACCGCCGTCGGACGACGCCGTCCCCGCCCCGGACGAGCCACCGCTGCAGGCGGCGAGGGCGAGCGTGAGTGCCGTGGCCGTCGCGAGGAGCGCGGCGGGTCGCCGCAGGCTGCGGGACGACGGTCGCGTGGGTCGATGGTTCATCGTTCTCTCTTCTCGGGTTCAGGAGGCTCAGGCGGGGACGCCGGCCTCGACGCGTGCGCCCGGGATCGCCCCGAGCAGCTCACGGGTGTAGGGGTGCTCGGGGTGGGTGAGCACCCGGTCGGTCGGGCCGTCCTCGACGACCCGGCCACGCTCCATGACGACGACCTCGTGGGCGATCTGCCGCACCACCGCCAGGTCGTGCGAGATGAACAGGTAGGAGACGCCCAGCTCCGCCTGGAGGCGGGCCAGCAGCTCCAGGACCTGCGCCTGCACGCGCACGTCGAGCGCGGACACCGGCTCGTCGAGCACCACGACCTCCGGCTCGAGCGCGAGCGCCCGCGCGATCGCGACCCGCTGCCGCTGCCCGCCCGACAGCTCGGCCGGGCGCCGGCCCAGGGCGCTCGCGGGGAGCGCGACGTGGTCGAGGAGCTCCGCCGTACGGGCGCGCCGGGACGCGCGGTCCCCGACGCCGAACGCCCGCAACGGCTGCGTCACGATCCGCTCCACCGACAGGCGCGGGTCGAGCGACGCGTACGGGTTCTGGTGGACGAGCTGCACCCGGCGGCGCAGCGCCCGCAACCGGGAGCCCGCGGCGCGCGTGACGTCCTCGCCGTCGAGCAGGACCGAGCCGCTCGTGGCGTCGGCGAGCCGGACGGCGACACGGACCGTCGTGGTCTTCCCCGACCCCGACTCGCCGACGATCCCCAGCGTCCGCCCGCGCTCGAGCGCGAAGCTCACGCCGTCGACCGCGCGGAGCACGCCGCCGCCGGCGGCGCGGGGGCGGTGGAACTCCTTGACGAGGTCGCGGGCCTCGAGCACCGGGGTGCTGGCGGTGGCCGTCGTCGGGTTCGCGTCCGTGGTCCGGTTCGCGGGGCGGGGGGAGACGCGCGCGGTCTTCCATCCGGCCGCTCGTTCCTCGCGGCCTCCCGCCAGACCCTCCACGACCGCGCGCGTCTCCCCCCGCCCCGCTTCGTCGTCGGCTCGCCCGGGTGCAGCGTCCTTCGCGGGCTCCCGCGTGCTCGAGGGTTCCAGCCCTCGCGATTCCTGCTCGTCCTCCGGCGCGCCGGACCCAGCCACAGCACGCGACCCCACCACCAGGCTGCGGGTCGTGTTCAGGCTCGGGGCCGCCGCGATGAGGGCCTTCGTGTACGGGTCGGAAGGAGAGCCCAGGACCTCGTCGGGGGTGCCGACCTCGACGACGCGCCCCTGGGACATGACGGCGATCCGGTCGGCGCGGTCGGCGGCGACGCCGAGGTCGTGGGTCACGAGGAGGACGCCCGTCCCCGCGGACGCGGTCAGGGTGTCGAGGTGGTCGAGGATCTGGCGTTGCACGGTGACGTCGAGCGCGGACGTGGGCTCGTCGGCGAGGAGCAGCGCGGGGCGCGCCACGAGGGCGATCGCGATGAGCACGCGCTGCCGCATGCCGCCGGACAGCTCGTGCGGGTACAGGTGGGCGACGCCGTCCGGCAGGCCGGCCTGCGCGAGGGCTTCGTCGGCGCGCGCGGCGGCCGACCGGCGGTCCGCGAGCCCGTGGATGCGCAGCACCTCGGCGACCTGCTTGCCGACGGGCGTCACGGGATTGAGGGAGACGGTCGGGTCCTGCGGGACGAGACCGATCCCGTACCCGCGGACGGCGCGGAGGCGCCGGGCGGGCGCGGTGGCCAGGTCGGTGCCGTCGAAGTGGACGTGGCCGCCGGTGATGCGGGCGGACGGCGCGAGGAGCCGGACGACGGCGTGCGCCGTCGTGGACTTGCCGGACCCGGACTCGCCGACGAGCGCGACCGTCTCCCCGGCCGCCACCTCGAGGCTGACGCCGCGGACGGCGTGGACGTCGCCGCGGGGGCCGGAGTAGGTGACGTGGAGGTCGTCGACCCGGAGCAGGGGTGCGGGCGCGGTCATGACGGGGTCCCTTCGGTGTCGAGCGCACGGGCGAGGCGGTTGCCCGCGAGGACGGTGAGCGCGATGACGATCCCCGGCAGCGTGGTGAGCCACCACTGGCCGCCGAGGTAGTCGCGCCCGCCCGCCACGAGCGAGCCCCACTCGGGCTGCGGCGGCTGCGCGCCGTAGCCGAGGAAGCTGAGGGACGACACCGCGAGGATCGCCGTGCCGAGCTCGAGGGCGGCGAGCACGAGCACGGGCCCGACGGAGTTCGGCAGGACGTGCACGAGCAGGACCCGCCACCAGCGGGAGCCGCCCGCGCGGGCGGCCTCGACGTACGCGGAGGTGCGCACGCGCAGCACCTCGGACCGCAGGATGCGCGACACCGACGCGACGCTCGTGGCGCCGACCGCGATCGCGACGTTCGTCGTCCCGAAGCCGAGCGCGGTCACGACGGCGAGGGAGAGCAGGAGGCCGGGGATCGCGAGCAGGACGTCGGCGACGCGCATGAGCACGGCGTCGACGGCCCCGCCGACGAACCCGGCGAGGAGCCCGAGCACCGAGCCGACGACGAGCCCGATCGCGATGGCGAGCAGCGCCGCGTGGAGCGTGGTCCCGGTGCCGTGCACGACGCGCGTGTACAGGTCGCGGCCGAGCTGGTCGGTGCCGAACCAGTGCTGCGCGGACGGGCCCGTGAGCTTCTCGGCGGGGACGCCCGCGAGCGGGTCGCCGGACGCCAGCACGGACGGGGCCACGGCGGCGACGAGCACCGCGACGAGCCACAGGACGGCGACGACGAGCCCGGGCCGGCGCACGAGGTGCCGCGCGGCGTACCGCAGCCGGGCGGCCCGGCCGTGCGCCGCGTCGACGGGTGCGGGGGCGGCGTCGGTGCGCGGGGTGACGACGAGATCGACGAGCGCGTCGGCGCGGTCCTCGGTGAGGGGACCGTCCGGGCGTCCGGGCGCGAGGGCGGTGGTGAGGTCGGTCATGAGGATGCTCCCTGGGTGCGCCGGCTCAGGCGGCCGCGACGGCGTCGGGGACGGGGGTGCCGGTGCTCGCGGGGCCGCTCGTCGTCGGGCCCGGCGTCCGGCGCCGGCGCCGCTCGAGGCGCGGGTCGAGGAGCGGGTAGACGAGGTCGACCAGCAGGTTCGCGAGGACGAAGACGAGCGCCCCGACGAGCACGACGCCCTGGACGACGGGGATGTCCTGGGCCTGGACGGCGGTAGCGGTCAGCCGCCCGAGCCCGGGCCGGGAGAAGACGGTCTCGGTCACGACGGTCCCGCCGAGGAGCCCGCCGACGAGCAGCCCGGTCGCGGTCAGCGCCGGGAGCGACGCGTTGCGCAGCGCGTGCCGCAGGTGGACCCGCGTCGGGGACGCGCCCTTCGCCCGGGCCGTGGCGACGTACGGCTCCCGGAGCGTCACGACCAGGCTCTTCGACAGGAGCTGCGCGATCACGGCGCCCGTCGGCAGCGCCAGGGTGACGGCCGGCAGGACGACCGACGCGAAGCCCTGGTCGCCGACGGCCGGGAAGAGCGGCAGCCGGAACGAGAACCACTGCAGGAGCATGAGCCCGAACCAGAAGCTCGGGATCGCGACGCCGAGCGGCGGCAGGCCGAGCAGGAGCGCCTGGACGGAGCGCCAGCGGGCGAGCGTCGCGACGACCGCGAGGCCGCCCCCGACGGCGACCGCGAGCACGAGCCCCGCGGCGGCGATCTGGACGGTCGGCCCGAGCGCGTCGCCGATCAGGCCACTCACGGGCTGGCGCGTGCTGACGGACCGCCCGAGGTCCCCGTGCAGGACGCCCCCGAGCTGGTGGAGGTACTGCACGAGGAGCGGCTGGTCGTAGCCGTACTCGTGCCGGACGGCCGCGAGCTGTTCGGGCGTGACGTCGCTCGAGTCGGTCCCGAGCAGCAGCGAGACGGGGTCGCTGGGCAGCGCCCAGAGGACGAAGAAGGAGACCGTGTAGGCCGCCCAGAGGACGCCGACCGCCTGCGCGAGGCGTCCTGCGACGTACCGGAGCATGGGGGTACCTCCGTTCGGGCCGGCGGGCGCGGGACGGGGTGGGCGTCGCGCCGGCGTGCGTCTTGCCGGGTGGGTCCCGGCCGGATCGTCACCTGGGGCACCCCACACGGTGGAGGGTTGCCGCCCGGCCAGCCAGGGCTTCGCGCCGGGTCTCGTGATCGGTGCCGCCGCGAGGGCGGCGGGGTTCAGATGGCGGTGTGGTCGCCGATCCGGTGGTAGGTGCGGTCGTGGTAGACGAGCGGTCCGGGGACGACGGCGTCGGGGGCGTCGGCGCGCGTGCCGTGCTCGAGCGCCCGCAGCGAGACGAGGAAGCTCGAGCCGACGGGCGTGCGCTGGACGACGCGGGCCCTGACCCAGGTGAGCGCGTCGTCGATCACGGGCTCGCCGGTGGGCAGCGCGGACCAGCCGCCCGGGGCGAAGCGGTCGATGCCGCTGGTCGCGAACCGGGCCGAGACGTCGTCCTGGTCGTCGGCGAGGAAGCTCACGGCGACCGTGCGGGCACGGGCGAGAGCGGGCCACGACGACGACGTCGACGCGATCGAGAACGCGAGCAGCGGCGGCTCCGCGGACACCGAGATGACGGACGTCGCGGTGAACCCGACGGGCCGGGGCTCCTCGCCCGACTCGGGGTCCTCGTCGCGCAGCGTCACGACGGCGACCCCGGCGGGGTGCCGGCGGAAGACCACCTTGTAGGCGTCGACGCTCAGGTGGGGCTCGTCCTGCTCGGCGAGCAGGGCGTCGAGGCGGACGAGGTCGTCCGACAGGGGCTCGGCGCTCATCGGGCGACCTCCGTCCGGACGGTGCTGCGCAGGGCGGGGGCCGCGTCCGCGAGCCAGCGGTCGAGGACCGCGTCCAGCGCGGCCGGGTCGGCGAGGTCGGCCTCGGTCACGGCGAGCGCCCGGGTCGGCACGACGGCGCCGAGCTCGACGAGCAGCGGCCGCAGGTGGACCTCGCCCGCGAGCGCGTGCGCCGGGTTCCCGGACACGACGAGCGGCACGGCGACGACGTCGCGCAGGTCGCCCGCGCGGTAGAGGTCGAGGAACGCCTTGAGCAGGCCGGTGTACGAGGCCTTGTAGACGGGGGTCGCCACGACGACGACGTCCGCCCGGGCCAGGTCGGCGAGCACGGCGTCGGCGCGCGGGTGCTCGGGGGCGAGCACCTCGCCCGCGAGGTCGGCGAGCTCGACGAGCTCGACCTCCGGCGCGGACGGGCGGACGCCGTCGAGGGCGCGGGCGACGGCGTCGGCCGCGGCACGCCCGGTCGCGGCGGTCCGCGAGCCGGTGCGCGGGTTGCCGGACAGGACGACGAGACGGAGGGCCGACGGGGCGCCCGGAGTGCCCACGTCGTCGGTGGTCGGGGGAGCGGAGACCGCTTCGGTGGTGAAGGTCATGGCATCTTGTAGGCCTCCGGGGGGCGCCGGGTCACGCGTCGCCGGGAAGTTCCCGGTCGCTGGGCGAACGTTGCGCCAGGTGACGTGGCGTCGGGAGCGCTAGCCTCGTCGCGTGAACGACGGAACCCGCTCCCGCCCCCGCCCCCGCGCCGCCCTCGAGATCGCGGTCCAGGACGTCGCCGGCGTCCGCACCGCGCGGGCGGCCGGTGCTCAGCGCGTCGAGCTGTGCGTGGCGCTCGGCGCCACGGGTGGTCTCACGCCCAGCGTCGGGCTCGTGGACGTGGCGCTCGCCGTCGCCGAGGACTTCACCGACCACGAGCCGATCGAGGTCCACCCCCTGATCCGGCCGCGCGCGGGCGGGTTCGTGTACGACCGCACCGAGCTCGACGTCATGGTCGCCGACGTGCGTGCCGTCGTGGACGCGGGCGCGCACGGCGTCGTCGTGGGGGCGCTGACCTCCGACGGCCGGGTGGACGTCGAGGCGGTGCGCGCGCTCGTCGCGGCCGCGGAGGGCCGGGAGGTCACGTTCCACCGGGCGCTCGACGCCGTCCCCGACGTCCTCCGGGCGCTCGACACGCTCGCCGCGCTGGGGGTGGCGCGCGTCCTGACCTCGGGCGGTGAGGCGCGCAGCATCGACGGGCTCGAGCAGCTCCGACGGTGCGCGCAGCACGTCCACGACGGCTCGCTGCCGCTGCAGGTGCAGGCGGGCGGGGGCGTGCGCGTCGCGGACATCGCGGCGCTCGTCGACGCGGGGGTGGACGCCGTGCACCTGTCCGCGAAGACGCTCGTCCAGGACGCCGCCGGACCGGGTGGCGCGGGCGAGTACGAGGTGACCGACGCCGGCCTGGTGCTCGCGGCGCGCGACGCCCTCGACGCGGCGCTCGCGACCGACTGAGGCCGCCGCTCCGGGGCCTCCTCGCCCCGGCGCGTTGCTGCGCTGTATCAGTTAGGTAACTTTCCTGATCTATCGGGGTCGACCCGTCAGCGGCTTTGTTAGTGTCCCTGCACACCTCACGGTCGAGGCGCGGGCGCAGGGCGCACGGGCGTCGCCATCCTCCAGGGAAAGGACCAACGATGATCCGAAGCACGAGGCGCAGGAGCGTCGTCGTCGCGGTCGCGCTGGCGTCGGGCGTCAGCCTGCTGCTCGCGGGGTGCGGCGGTGGCAGCAAGGGCGCGGAGACGTCCACCAAGGCCAGCACCGAGAAGCCGACCGGGGTCGCGAACTCGACCCGCGTCCTCAACGTGTGGGCGGGCTCGATGACGCCCATCGTGTCGAACTTCAACCCGTTCTCCCCGAACGTCCTGCACGCCGCGATGGGCCCGATCTACGAGCCCCTCTTCGCGTTCAACAAGGCGGGCTCGGGCGACCCGACGCCGCTGCTCGGCGAGTCGTACGAGTTCAGCGCGGACGGCACGTCGCTGACCATCAAGGTCAAGTCGGGCGTCAAGTGGAGCGACGGCGATCCCTTCACCGCGAAGGACGTCGCCTACACGTACAACTACGCGTTCTCGAAGCCCGCGTACATCACGTCGGCCGAGGCCACCGACGACACCACCGTCGTCCTGAAGTTCGACAGCCCCCAGTTCACCAACGAGTTCTCGCTGCTGGGCACGACGTTCATCATCCCGGAGCACATCTGGAAGGACGTCAAGGACCCCGCGAAGTTCACCAACGACGACCCGGTCGGCACGGGCCCGTACGTCCTCAAGAAGGGCTCCGTGTCCTCGCAGGCGTACACCGTCGTCGCGAACCCGAACTTCCGCGACGCCGCCCAGGGCAAGCCCGCGGTCAAGACCGTGCGCTACGTGGGCCTCGACGGGAACCAGAACGCCGAGGACCTCGTCAAGCAGGGCAAGATCGACTGGACCGGCATGTTCGTGCCCGACGTCGACGCCGTGACCGCGCTCGGGATCGGCTACATCAACACGCCGCAGGACCCGACGACGATCTACACCTGCTCCAACGCGGACCAGGGCTGCACCGGCGCGCAGACGGACAAGGCCGTGCGCCAGGCGCTCAACGTCGCGATCGACCGCAAGCAGATCAACGACAAGGCCTTCAAGGGCCTCGGTGCGGTCGTCTCCCCGACGTTCGCGCTGCTCGGACGCGACGACAAGTGGATCACGAACGACGCCTGGAAGGAGTCGCCGCAGTCGGCCGACGCCGCCGCGGCCGCGAAGATCCTCGAGGACGCCGGGTACACCAAGGGCTCCGACGGCTTCTACGCCAAGGACGGCAAGACGGTCAGCCTGACCCTCAAGTCCCCGAGCGGCTGGACCGACTACAACCAGGCCGCCGAGCTCATCGCGTCGGAGGCCAAGGCCGCGGGCATCAAGATCACGGCCAGCACCATCTCCGAGCAGGAGTACTTCGACGCGCGCGGCTCGGGCAAGTACGAGCTCCTCATGGGCGGTGTCGTCGGCACGTCCGTCGCCGACCCCTTCCAGATCTACAAGGACTGGTTCGCCGGCTTCTCGACCACCAAGGTCGGCACGCCGCTCAAGGCGAGCACGTGGAACTTCTCGCGCTACTCCAACGCCGACGTCGACGCCGCCGTCAAGGCCGCGGCGTCCACGAACGACGAGGCGAAGCGCAAGGAGCAGTACGCGGTCATCCAGAAGAACATCGTGGACGACCTGCCCTACATCCCGGTGATCATCAACGCGACGCAGACGTTCTTCAACCAGAAGGACTTCTCGGGCTGGCCCACGCAGGACGACCTGTACATGTTCCCGCCGTCGTGGGGCTCGGTGTCCTCGGGCGTGATCCTCGCCAACCTCGTCCCGCTCAGCTGACCTGAGGGCCTACCGAGGATGAGCTCGACGACGACGGGAAGAACCGAACCATGAAGTACGACGGGCGGCGGGTGGCGTTCTACGCGATCACCCTCTGGGCCGCTGTCTCCCTGAACTTCCTCATCCCACGGATGCTGCCGGGCGACCCCGCGCAGATCCTGCTGGGCAAGCTCGCCCGCAACGGCGACGTGACCCCGGCGGTGGAGAAGAACGTCGAGCTCATCCTCGGTGGCTCCGACGAGCCGCTCTGGAACCAGTACTGGGCGTACCTGGACAACATCGTCCACGGCGACCTCGGCATCTCGGTGTCGAAGTACCCGGAGCCGGTGTGGGACCTCATCAAGGACGCCCTGCCCTGGACGCTGTGCCTCGTCGGTGCCGCGACGATCATCGCGTTCGCGATCGGCATCGTCGGCGGTGCGTGGATCGGCTGGAAGCGCGGCAGCGCGTGGGACCACGTGATCCCGTTCACGGCCCTCCTGCAGTCGGTGCCGTACTTCTGGCTCGCGATCCTGCTCGTCTACTTCCTCGGCATGAAGCTCGGCCTCGCGCCGATCTCGTGGGGGTGGGACGTGCAGACGTACGACCATCCCGAGTGGACGTGGGCGTCGGTCGTCGACGTCTTCCAGCACGCGGTGCTGCCGGCGCTGACGATCGTGCTGAGCGCGGTCGGCGGCTGGCTCGTCGGGATGCGCAACATGATGGTCTCCACCCTCGCGGAGGACTACATCGTGACGGCGGAGGCCAAGGGCCTGCGCCCCCGCCGCGTCCTGTGGGTCTACGCGGTGCGCAACGCGGCACTGCCGTCGTTCGCGGGCTTCGCCGTCGCGCTGGCGTTCGTGGTGTCCGGCTCGCTCGTCATGGAGCAGGTCTTCAGCTACCCCGGCATCGGCAAGCTCATGATCACCGCCGTCAGCAACGCGGACTACGCGCTCATGCAGGGGGTGTTCCTGCTCACGACGGTCGCCGTGCTCGTCGTGAACTTCCTCATGGAC
>Ga0164242_10006278_pt1 | contig 13116 bp, 12 predicted proteins | sample OricomgcompostMG_FD_108783 | JGI IMG/M metagenome (GOLD analysis project Ga0164242, IMG submission 108783) | Miracle-Growth compost microbial communities from Emeryville, California, USA - Original compost - Miracle growth compost (MG) ...
ACACGTCCTGACCTTCGCGCCCACGCGCTCGGGCAAGGGCGTGGGTCTGGTGATTCCCACCTTGCTCACCTGGCCGGCCTCGGCCGTCATTCACGACATCAAGGGCGAGAACTGGCAGATCACGGCTGGCTGGCGCGCGCGTTTCTCGCACTGCCTGCTGTTCAATCCCACCGATCCGAAGTCGGCCGCGTACAACCCGCTGCTCGAAGTCCGGCGCGGTGCGCACGAAGTGCGCGACGTACAGAACATCGCGGACATCCTGGTCGATCCCGAAGGCGCATTGGAGCGGCGCAATCACTGGGAAAAGACCAGTCATGCGCTGCTGGTCGGCGCCATCCTGCATGTGCTCTATGCCGGCGAAGACAAGACACTGCGCGGCGTCGCCAACTTTCTCTCCGATCCGGCGTGCCCCTTCGAGTTGACGCTGCACCGGATGATGACGACGAAGCACCTGGGCGATGCAGCGCATCCCGTTGTCGCTTCCGCCGCGCGCGAAGTGCTCAACAAGAGCGACAACGAGCGGTCGGGCGTGCTGTCCACGGCTATGTCGTTTCTCGGCCTCTACCGCGATCCCACGGTGGCCGAAGTCACGTCGCGCTGCGACTGGCGCATTGCCGACCTGATCGCGTCCGACCATCCGGTATCGCTGTATCTAGTGGTGCCGCCCTCGGACATCAGCCGCACCAAGCCGCTGATCCGGCTGATCCTCAATCAGATCGGACGACGCCTGACCGAATCTCTGGATGGCAGCGACGGCATTGCCCGCCGCCACAAGCTGCTGTTGATGCTCGATGAGTTTCCGGCCTTGGGCCGCCTCGACTTCTTCGAGTCGGCGCTGGCCTTCATGGCGGGCTACGGCATCCGCAGCTTCCTGATCGCGCAGTCGCTCAACCAGATCGATAAAGCCTACGGGCAGAACCACTCGATCCTCGACAACTGCCATGTGCGCGTCACGTTCGCCACCAATGACGAGCGCACCGCCAAGCGCATCTCCGAGACGCTGGGCACGGCGACCGAACTGCGCGCACAGCGCAACTACGCCGGCCACCGCCTCGCGCCTTGGCTCGGGCACCTGATGGTGTCGCGCCAGGGAACGGCGCGCCCGCTTTTAACGCCCGGCGAAGTGATGCAACTCCCGCCCGACGACGCGGTGGTGATGGTGTCCAGCCTGCCGCCGATCAAGGCGAAGAAGCTGCGCTATTACACCGACGCCAATTTCCGGCGGCGTGTACTGCCACCGCCCACGTTATCTGTCGGGCGCTATGCCGATGTACCGCCGTCGCGTTCCAACGACTGGAGCGGCCTGGTGATTCCCGCCGTGCCAGTTGCGCCGGCGCCGGTGTCATCCAGCAGTGACGAGAGCACGGCCGATGACGGCGGCCCACGCCGCCAGCCCGAACTGGCCGACGTCTCCGACCACGCCGCCGAACTCGGCCCGCAGGCCAGCGACCTGGCGCTGCTCGATGACGACGACCTGCCGCTGCCCATACCCGCGCAACTCGATCCGCGTTTGCAACGCAGCGCGCGGCTGGCTGCCCTCGACCCTAACGACGGGATCGCGCTATGAGCCAATACCGCCTCAACCTGTTCATTCCACCCGAGCACGCGCGGCGGCTCGACGAGCTGGCCGTCAAGAAAGGCGTGTCCAAGTCATCCATCGTCGCGGCGGCACTCGCATCCTGGCTGTCGCCGGACGCAGGCGACCAGCGCGAAGCGGCGATGGCCAAGCGACTGGACCGACTCACGCGCCAGTTCGAGCGGCTGGAACGCGACCAGGCCATCCTGATCGAGACGCTGGCGCTGTACGTGCGCTACTACCTCACGGTCAGCACGCCCGTACCCGAGGCCCATCAGGAAGCGGCACGTGCCCAGGGCAAGGCGCGCTTCACGCAGTTCATCGAACAGCTTGGCCGCCACCTGTTGCGTGGTCACAGTCTACTGCGCGATCTGGTGGAGGAGATCCAGCCCGACACCGTGCGGCGCGAGGCCGACGAAGCCGCGTCGGTGGCGCAGACCAACGGAGAAGCGCCATGAGCGCGCAGCCGCACGACCTGAGCCCGGCGGCGCGCTCGCTGGACCGGCGCGTGCGCATGTTGCGCACCGCAATGGGGCCGCTGATCGCCGCCGCACTGGACGATCCCGACGTGGTGGAGGTGTTGCTGAATCCTGACGGGACGCTATGGATCGACCGGCTTTCCTCGGGTCGCGCACCGACGGGTGCCTCGCTGTCGGCCGCTGACGGCGAACGCATCATTCGACTCGTCGCCGCGCATGTGCGCGCCGAGGTTCACGCGGGCAAACCGCTGCTGTCGGCGGAACTGCCTGAGACGGGCGAGCGTTTCGAGGGCGTGTTGCCGCCGGCGGCACCGGGGCCGGCCTTCGCCCTGCGCAAACGTGCCGTCGGTGTCATCCCGCTCGAACGCTATGTCACTGACGGGATGATGACGGCCGCGCAAGCGGATTTTCTGGTGCATGCCGTGCGCGAACGCCAGAACATCCTGATTGCTGGTGGCACCAGCAGCGGCAAGACCACGCTTGCCAATGCCTTGCTCGCGGAGATCGCCGCCACTGGCGACCGCGTGCTGGTGCTCGAAGACACGGTGGAACTGCAATGTGCGGCGCGCGATCACGTACCGCTGCGCACGCTGCCCGGCGCCGTGTCGATGACCGAACTCGTGCGCGCCACGATGCGCTTGCGTCCCGACCGCGTGATCGTCGGCGAGGTGCGCGGCGGCGAAGCGCTCGATCTGGTCAAGGTCTGGGGCACGGGGCATCCCGGCGGCATCGCCACCGTCCATGCCGGCTCCGCGCACGGCGCGCTGCTGCGCGTGGAGCAACTGATCCTCGAAGTCGCCGTGACTCCGCCGCGTGCGCTGATCGCCGAGGCGGTCAACGTCGTCGTTTTCATTGCCGGGCGCGGCCGTGCCCGGCACATCCAGGCCATCGCCCGCGTCGTCGGCTTCGACGAACGCGGCTACCAGCTCAGTGACGCCGTGGAGTCGCCACGGCCATCCCGTCCGATCCCGCCATCGTCCTTGTCTGGAGAGCTGCCATGAGCCACGCCCAGGTTTTGCGCTTTTCTGTAAATCCGCTTGCACGTCTTCGCTGCCTGGTTGAGCCCGCACGGCAAGGCATCGTGCTGGCCGTTGTCATGGCTGCGCTGACCGGCACGGCAAAGGCCGCCGGATCGAACATGCCGTGGGAAGCGCCACTGCAATCGATCCTCGAATCGATCCAGGGGCCGGTCGCCAAGATCGTCGCGGTCATCATCATCATCGTGACGGGCTTGACGCTTGCCTTCGGCGACACCAGCGGCGGCTTCCGCCGGCTGATCCAGATCGTGTTCGGCCTCTCGATCGCATTCGCCGCGTCCTCGTTCTTTTTGTCGTTCTTCAGCTTCTCCGGCGGGGCGGTGGTGGCATGAACGAACCCACCACGTTCGCATCCGGCTTTGAAGTGCCGCTGCATCGGTCGCTGACCGAACCCATCCTGATGGGCGGCGCACCGCGCACGGTGGCGATCGCCAACGGCACGCTCGCCGCCGCCGTCGGGCTGGGCCTGCAACTCTGGATTCCCGGCATCGCGCTCTGGCTGATCGGGCATTCGCTCGCCGTGTGGGGCGCCAAGGTCGATCCGCAATTCATGCAGGTCTTCGCGCGGCACCTCAAGCACAAACCGTTGCTGGACGTGTGAGGCCGACGTCATGTTGAACCTCGCCGAATACCGCCAGCGTCCCGAGCTGCTTGCCGACCGGCTGCCGTGGGCGGGATTGGTCGCGCCCGGCGTGGTGCTTAACAAGGATGGTTCATTCCAGCGCACGGCGCGTTTCCGTGGGCCGGACTTGGACAGCGCGACGCAGGGCGAGCTGGTGGCCACCACGGCGCGCCTGAACAACGCGCTGCGCCGGCTCGGCTCGGGCTGGGCCTTGTTCATCGAGGCCGAACGCCGGCCAGCGGCGGACTACCCGCGCTCGGATTTCCCCGAGCCACTGTCCTGGCTGGTGGACGAGGAACGGCGTGCGGCGTTCGAGGAAGCCGGTAGCCACTACGAGAGTGGCTATCACCTGACGCTGGAATACCTGCCACCGGAGGAGGCGCGAGCACGCGCCGCGAAGCTCCTCTATGAGAACACGCCGACGGCTGGCGTGGACTGGCGTGAACGGCTCACCGCTTTCATCGCCGAAACCGATCGGGTGTTCGACCTGCTCAATGGCGTTATGCCAGAGATCGCGTGGCTGGACGACAGCGAAACGCTGACGTACTTACACGCGACCATTTCGACGCGACGCTACCGCATCGGCGTGCCGGACGTGCCGTTCCATCTGGATGCGCTGCTGACGGACTCGGCGCTGATCGGTGGCCTCGCGCCCATGCTGGGCGACCAGCATTTGCGCGTGGTCACGGTGCGCGGGTTCCCGACCTCGACCTGGCCCGGCCTGCTCGATGACCTCAACCGGCTCGGCTTCGCCTATCGCTGGTCCACACGCTTCCTCTGCCTGGACAAGGCCGAGGCGGAGAAGGAGCTGACGCGCCTGCGCCGGCAGTGGTTCGCCAAGCGCAAGAACGTGGTCGCGCTTCTGCGCGAAACCATCTTCCAGCAGGAGTCACCGCTGGTCGATAGCGATGCAGCCAACAAGGCCACCGACGCCGACGCCGCCCTGCAGGAATTGGGCAGCGACCAGGTGGCCTTCGGCTATGTGACCACGACCGTCACGGTGATGGACGCCGACGCGGCAACCGCCGATGAGAAGCTGCGGATGGTGGAGCGAGCGATTCAGGGACGCGGCTTCGTCACGATTCCCGAAACGCTCAATGCGGTCGAAGCGTGGTTGTCGTCCGTGCCGGGCCACGCCTACGCGAACGTGCGCCAGCCGGGCATTTCCACGCTCAACCTCGCGCACATCATGCCCGTGTCGGCCGTCTGGGCTGGCCAGGAGCGGAACACCCATCTGGATGGCCCGCCGCTCATCGTCACACGCACGGACGGCGCCACGCCGTTCCGGCTGGTGACCCATATCGGTGACGTGGGCCATACGCTCGTGGTTGGCCCGACCGGCATGGGCAAGTCGGTGCTGCTGGCCGTGTTGGCGATGCAGTTCCGCCGCTATCGCGGCTCACGCCTCTTCGCCTTCGACATGGGGCGTTCTATGCGCGCTACCCTCTTGGGCCTGGGCGGCGAGCACTACGACCTGGGTGCCGATGGCGCCATCGCGTTCCAGCCGCTCGCGCGCATCGACCAGGAAGGCTATCGCACGTGGGCGAGTGAATGGGTCGAAGGCCGGCTGACGCACGAAGGCATCGCGGTCGGCCCCGACGAGAAGGCGGCTATCTGGTCGGCGCTCGGCAGCCTCGCCGGCGCACCGTTGGAACAGCGCACGCTCACGGGCCTGTCGGTGCTGCTCCAGTCCAATGTGCTGCGCCAGGCGCTCGCCCCCTACGTGCTGGGTGGTGCGCACGGTCGCTTGCTCGATGCCGACCACGACCGGCTGGGCAGCGCCGACGTGCAGGGCTTCGAGATGGAAGAACTCATGCACAGCAAGGCCGCGGTGCTGGCCGTGCTGGGGTATCTGTTCGCCCGCTTCGACGAACGGTTCGATGGTGCGCCGACGCTCCTGATCCTCGACGAGTCCTGGCTGTTCCTCGATGACCCGGTGTTCGCCGCGCGCATTCGCCAATGGCTCAAGACGCTGCGCAAGAAGAACGTCAGCGTGATCTTCGCCACGCAGTCGCTCGCCGACATCAAGGATTCGAGCATCGCGCCTGCGATCATCGAGAGCTGCGCCAGCCGCATCTTCCTGCCGAACCCGCAGGCGACCGAACCACAGATTCGCACGATCTACGAAGGCTTCGGCCTCAACAGCCGGCAGATCGAGATCGTCGCCACCGCGCAGCCCAAGCGCGACTACTACTACCAGTCGCGGCTCGGCCATCGTCTCTTCGACCTCGACCTGGGGCCGGTAGCGCTCGCCTTCGCCGGCGCCTCGACGCCGCAGGACCAGCGCGACATCGACCGCGTGCTGCGTGATGCCGGTGTGCCGGGTTTCACCGGCGCTTGGCTGCGCCACGCCGGCCTCGATTGGGCCGCCGACCTCATGCCTTCCTTTCCCTCGCACCCGGAGATTCGGTCATGAAAACCATCGGGCTGGCCGCCGCTGTGGTCGCGCTGTTCACCTGTTCGTCCGCGAGCTTTGCGCAGTGGGCGGTGTTCGACGCGGCGAACTTCTCGCAGAACCTGCTCACCGCTGCGCGCGAACTGCAACAGATCGACAACCAGATCCAGCAGTTGCAGAACGAGGCGCAGATGCTGGTCAACCAGGGCCGCAATCTCACGAGCCTGAACTACAACTCGCTGTCGCAGTTGCTGACCACGTTGTCGAGCACGAACCAGTTGATCGCGCAGGCGCAGGGATTGACCTTCAACGTCGCACAGTCGCAAGCGACGTTCAATCGGCTCTATCCATCATCCTACGGCGTCGGCACCCCCAACGCGCAGATGGTGCAGGACGCACAAACGCGCTGGCAAACCTCGGTGCAGGCGTTGCAGACCGCGACGCAGATGCAGTCGCAGGCGGCGCAAAACCTGTTGTCCGATCAAGGCGTGCTGAGCACTCTGGTCACGCAGAGCCAAGGCGCGGTCGGCGCGTTGCAGGCCAGTCAGGCGACCAACCAGTTGCTTGCGCTGATTGCGCGCCAGGCGATCCAGGCCCAGCAGCTCACCGTGTCGCAGGATCGCGCGACCGCGCTGGACGAAGCACGCGCAGCGGCCGACGAAGCGCAGGCCGAACAGATGCGTTCGCGCTTCATCGGCGGCGGCCCGCAATACACGCCGCAGCCGGTGAACTTCTACGGGAACTGACGGCGATGGAGCGCGCACTTGTCATGCCCGTTGTGGCGATGCTGGTGGCGTGCAGCCGGCATGCGCTGCCGTTGACCGTGAATGCACTGGCGCATGACCCGCAGCAGCTCTATGCACTGCGTCATCGCTGCGCCGTGATACGCGCGCGGACGGACGATGCAACGTGTCGCCTCGTGCAAGCCGCGTATGCGCGGCGCTTCTTCCTCGGCCTGGGCGGCCCCGGTGAATACCAGACGCTGGCTTCGTTGCCGCCGATTCCGGCGAGCTTCGACACCGACGACGGAGCGCGGCCATGAACGATCTGTCCGTCATCGACCAGTTCCTGGCCGTCTTCTCGCAATACATCGACTCGGGCTTTGGACTGCTCCACGGTGAAGTCGCGTATCTCAGCGCCACGCTGATCGTCATCGACATGACGCTCGCGGGCTTGTTCTGGGCGATGGGCGGCGAGGAAGTGCTGGCGAAGCTGATCCGCAAGACGCTCTACGTCGGCGCCTTCGCCTACATCATCGGCAACTTCAATTGGCTGGCCGGCATCATCTTCCGCTCGTTCGCGGGTCTCGGCCTGCTGGCGGCTGGCTCGACGCTCAGTATCAGCCACTTCCTGCAACCGGGACGGCTTGCCCAGATCGGCGTCACGGCGGGTCAGCCGATCCTGCAACAGGTCGGCACGATGTGCCACGGCTTCACGGCTGTCTTCAGCAACCTCGACATGATCGTGGTGCTGCTGCTCGCCTGGGTGGTGGTGGTCATCAGTTTCTTCATCCTCGCCGTACAGCTTTTCGTGACGCTGGTGGAGTTCAAGCTGACTACACTCGCCGGTTTCGTGCTGGTGCCCTTCGCGCTCTGGAACAAGACCGCGTTCCTTGCCGAAAAGGTGCTCGGCAACGTCGTGTCTTCCGGCGTCAAGGTGCTGGTGCTGGCCGTCATCGTCGGCATCGGCTCGACGATCTTCGGGCAGTTCCAGACGCCGGCCGGTGCCGATCCGTCGTTGAATCACGCGCTCGCCATCATGCTGGCCTCGCTCACGATGCTGGGACTCGGCATCTTCGGTCCGGGCATCGCCACGGGTCTGGTGTCCGGTGCACCCCAGCTCGGTGCCGGAGCGGCGGCCGGGACGGCGCTCGGTGCAGCGGGTCTGGCCGTCGCCGGAGGTGCCGCCGTGGCGACAGGCGGCGCGGCCGTCGCCGCCGGAACACGCCTCGCGGCACGCGGCGCGGTGGGCACCGCGCACGCGGCCAGCGGCGCCGCATCGGCATATCGCGCCGGCGCCGCTGCATCGGGCGCAACGGGTGCGCGGGCCTTCGGCGCCGGCATGGCGAACGTCGCACGCAGCGGTGCACAGGCTGCCGGCGAGCGGGTGGCCGCTGGCGCTCGTGCCGTGCGAGATCGCGCAGCGTCGGCAGTGGGCGCCAAGCCTGCCGCATCCAGCGCAACCACTGGCGAAGCGGCCAGCGCCGCATCCAACACCGCAGCGGCCGATGGCGCTCCCGACGACAAGCCGCCCGACTGGGCGCAGCGCCTGCAACGCCGCCAGCGCGTCGCGCATGGCGCCTCGACGGCCGCGCACGTCGTGCGCTCGGCCGACCACGGCGGCGGCGGTGCCGCGCCGGAACTGCGCGATTCCTCGAACGAATAAGGGAGGCAAACCATGCGCTTCAAACGACCCGGCGTGCGCTACAGCGAGTCGCCCGTACCTGCCACGCCATACCAGGCTGCCGCGCAGGTATGGGACGAACGCATCGGCACTGCCCGCGTGCAGGCAAAGAACTGGCGGCTGATGGCCTTCGGCTGCCTGGGCCTCGCGCTACTGATGGCCGCTGGACTGGTGTGGCAATCCGGTCAGTCGCGCGTCACGCCCTACGTAGTCGAAGTCGATCATGCCGGGCAGGTTCGCGCGGTCGGTCCGGCGGTGACGCCCTACAAGCCGACCGACGCGCAGATCGCTTATCACCTGGCGCGCTTCATGACCGACGTGCGCTCGCTGTCGATCGACCCGATCGTGGTACGGCAGAACTGGCTCGAAGCCTACGGCTACACCATGGACCACGGTGCGGCCACCTTGAATGCCTACGCCCGTGCGCACGATCCGTTCGCCCACGTCGGTCAGGACTCCGTCTCGGTGGACGTGACCAGCGTGGTACGGGTCAGCGATGCCTCGTTCCAGGTGCGCTGGGCCGAGCAGCACTACCACGAGGGCACGCCCACCGGCGTCCAGCACTGGACCGCGATGCTCACCCTCGTCATGCAGACGCCACACACCGAACAGCAACTGCGGCGCAATCCCCTCGGTATCTACATCAACGGGCTGTCCTGGAGCCGCGACCTGGACGCGCCGGAAGGAGTCAAGCCATGAAACACGCCATCGCCGTTATGACCGTTCTCGGCTTGCTGGTCGCGCTCTCCGGTTGCGCGACGCAAGGCAAGCCGCCGCCCACGATTTCGCTGGACGAACCCGTCAAGGCGCAACCGCTGCCCGAGCCACCCACGCCGGTCGCGGTGGTGGAAGTGCCCAAATCGTTGCCGTTGCCGGACCAGATGAAGCCGTTACCTCCCGCCGATGCAAAACCGGCCCCTGAGCCGGCCGACGCGAAAGTGCGTGTCGAACAGGCCAACGCCGAAGCAAGCGTGGTGCCCACGCGCGACGGCTACATCAACGCGATCCAGGTCTGGCCGTTCTCCGATGGCGCGCTCTATCAGGTCTATACGAGTCCGGGCCGGGTGACGGTCATCACCTTGCAGGCGGGTGAGGAACTGGTGACGGTTGCCGCCGGTGATACCGTGCAGTGGATCGTGGGCGACACGGCGAGCGGTAGTGGTGCGAGCCGGCGCGTGGACGTGATGGTCAAGCCGGTGCGCGTTGGCATTAAGACGAACCTGGTCATCACCACGAGTCGGCGCACCTACCTGCTGGAACTCACGTCCACCGCGAAGGCGTGGATGGCGTCGGTGTCCTGGCAGTATCCGAAGGACCAGATGCTGGCGTTGCAGGCCCAGGCGCAGGCGGCCGATGCCGCCGCGCCCGCCGCCTCGGGCCTATCGCTGGACCAGTTGCACTTCCGCTATGCGATCACGGGCGACAACCCACCGTGGAAGCCCGTGCGTGCGTTCGACGATGGGCAGCACGTCTATATCCAGTTTCCGGCCGGCATCGCGCAGGGCGAGTTGCCGCCGCTGTTCGTGGTCGGACCAGACGGCAAGGGCGAACTGGTGAACTACCGTTTCCATGCGCCTTACGACATCGTGGATCGCCTGTTCGGTGCGGCCGAGTTGCGCTTGGGCGGGAAGAAGGCCGCCGTGGTGCGCATCGAGCGCACCGACGGCATCGCTGCGGGAGCGGATCATGGGCGCGACTGACCGCGACACGCCGCCCGCACCGAAGGTCGCGCCCGAAGGTGTCGCATTGCGGGCGTCGCCGCGCCCGGTGACGCGGCTCAACCGCCGCACGTTGGCGGTCTCCGCGGCACTCCTGGCGGTGGCTGTTGCCGGGGCGTCGATGTGGGCGCTGCAATCGAAGGGCCGTCGTGGTTCAGGCGACCAGACCAACCTCTACAACGTCGATCGCATCGCCAAGGCCGATGACCTCGACCAGTTGCCGGCCAACTACTCACAGTTGCCCGCGAAACCCGCTCCGGCGCCCGCGGCCAGCGTGCCGAAGCTCGGGCCGCCATTGCCGGGCGATTGGGGCGCGGCATCCGCGATGACACCGCTCCCGAGTGGCGGAGCGAATCCGGGGCCGTCGGCCGAGAGTATCGACCGGCAGCGTCAGGCCGAGGAAATCGCACGGTCGGCCGTGTTCTTCCGTACCAGCAGCCATACCGGCAAGCCTGATGCAACCTCGATGCCGGCGGTCGCCACGCCATCGGTCAATGCCTCGGCCGGGCCGTTCAATCCGATGGGAGCCGGGCCAGCATCCACGACTGCGCAGCCCAATGATCCGACCGCTATCCAGAACCGGCAGGATCAGAAGGAAGCGTTCCTGGCCAGGGGCGGCGATGCCGCCACCCGCAACACGGGCAGCTTGCAGGCGCCGGCTCCGCCGTACACGGTGATGGCGGGCACGATCATTCCGGCGGCACTGGTGACGGGCATCAACTCTGACCTGCCGGGAGAGATCATCGCGGAGGTGACGCAGCCGGTGTACGACACCGCGACGGGGCATGACCTGCTGATCCCGCAGGGCTCGCGCCTGATCGGCCGCTACGACAGTCAGGTGGCGTTCGGGCAGCGGCGCGTGCTGCTGGTGTGGTTGCGGCTGGTGTTGCCGGATACCTCGTCGATCGCGCTGGACAAGCTCCCCGGCATCGATCCGGCCGGCTATGCCGGCGTGGAGGATGGCGTGGACTGGCATTGGGGTCGCATCCTGTCCGGCGCGGCGCTTTCCACGTTGCTGGGCGTCAGCTCCGAGCTGGCGGTGTCGAACGAAGGCGACATCAATGGCAACACCGTCCTCGCGTTGCGCGACAGCGCACAGGACACCGCGAATCAGGTCGGCCAGGAAATCACACGGCGCAACCTCAGCATCCAGCCGACGCTGACGGTGCGGCCTGGGTTTCCGGTGGACGTGATGGTGAACAAGGATCTGGTACTGCGACCTTACCAGCCGCTGTTTATCCAGCGAGGGCTGATGCCATGAGTGCGTCCCCGAAGAAACTACGGCTCGGGCCGCTGCCCGACGCGCGGACTGTCAAGCTGACGTTCCCGTGTCCGGCCCGGCTCAAGGCCGATCTTGATCGCTACTCCGCGCTGCATGCGCAGATCTATGGGGAGGCGGTCGATGTTGTGACGTTGATCCCGCTCATGCTGGAAGCGTTCATGGCGGGGGATCGAGGGTTCAGGAAAGGCATGGCATCCAGATTGCAGCCGCAGCCTCCCCGCCGAGATACGAGCCCATCGTAGGCGGCATGGCCGGCCTGGGATCGGCGCAGACCAAACGCGCAAGCCAACGGCTTGCGCGTTTGCGTTGGGTGGGCGAAATCAGGGCATTGCCGTAATATGCGCCGGTTGCTATGCGGTACGGGCGAGGGACACGCTGGAATACGCCGACCCTGCCACTGGCAAGGCTCCCATATGGCTCCTGGCCTACGATGCCAGGGCTGATCGGAAGCCTTGATGGATCACGTAACGCCGCGACAGATATGACCTTTCGCCGCTTCAAGCATTTTATAGCGGGCTTGACAGCGGACATTTTTTATTCTCGCGGTCCTTGGTTGGAAAGAAGGAAAGCCGGTCATTAACGCAGGATTTTTTGTGCGTATCCTGCTTGTCCCTGCACTGGCCGGAGGCTTGATAAGCAGCCTTATTTACTTTCGTTACGAGGACCTGGTTGCACGCATTGATCTCTGGAATAACCTGTGTCGCCGAATCCACGCAAACTGGCGTTGGTGGGCGCAGGAGCGCATTGCAATCGTCGGCAGTGTCACGCTTACGCCGGAGAGAGACCTGGGCGTGCGCATGCTAGGGCTTGAAGGTGCTCCGCCGGCCAACGCCGGCAAGACGCTGGCGCTCGCGCTAGACCGGAAAGAAGGTTCGAGCTCGCGTGTGCAGCAGGTGCTGGAAGAACTGGTCACCCCATTCGCCTCCTATATGACCGCTTTTGCGGGCCGGCAGAGGTTCCGCATTATTGTGCAGTCGGACCGGGAAGCGGATCTGAACGATCTGCGGGCGCTGCTGCGCAAACTGGTGTCACGCAACCTGGATTTTATCGAGTTGATCCGCGTACCCGAAGGTCTGGATATGGGGCTTGTCGAAGGTTGGCTGTGCGGGAACGAGATGAGCGATTACTGTCTCGTACTCGCCTGGCAGCTTCACGTGGCCGGCAAGGAGCCGCTCTGTTCGGAAGCCGCCGTAGCGCTGCTGTTTGCATCCCGAACAGTTATCCGTCGCAGCGACAACAAGCTTAAGCCGGACGCGTGGGTATTCCGTCCGGCCGCCGCTGCGATGGACGGGGTATTCGACACCCTGAAAACAATGTTGGCCGCGGAACAGGCACCCGTCGAGCGGATCAGGCATTTGTGGCTGACGCACGTGCCGGGTCAGGGGAAACACGCCACGCTGACGGCCGTTAAGGACGCGGGTCTTGAGCTCGCCACACACGACCTTGATTTCGCCATTGGCTTGCCGGGGCCGATAAACACGTTGCTCCTGCAGGCTCTCTCTTCGCGGATGGTGCAGCATGGGCAGGGTACGCAACTGGTTGCAACGTCCTACAAGGGGGGCGTCATGCTAAACCTCGTTGGAACCCATGTCGCGCCTGTTGAA
>Ga0164242_10006279_pt1 | contig 13116 bp, 9 predicted proteins | sample OricomgcompostMG_FD_108783 | JGI IMG/M metagenome (GOLD analysis project Ga0164242, IMG submission 108783) | Miracle-Growth compost microbial communities from Emeryville, California, USA - Original compost - Miracle growth compost (MG) ...
CGCCCGCCAGGTCGTCGCCTCGAAGCCGATCCTGGTGATGAAGTCCGGACGCACCGAGGTCGGCATGCAGGCCGGACGCTCACACACCGCCGCTGCGGCCTCGTCCGACGCCGCGATCGACGCGCTATTCCACGTCAGCGGGGTGCTGCGAGTCCGCACGATGCGAGAACTCCTCAACGCCGCCCGACTGCTCTGCGATGTTCCGTTGCCCGCAGGCCCGCGCGTGGCGATCGTCGGCAACTCCGGCGGCCCGGAAATCCTCGCCGCGGACGCGGCCAGCGACAGCGGCCTGGCGGTGCCAGAGTTCGACGCTGCCACCCGCGCGGCGCTGCAGGCGCTCGACGTGCCCACCAGCAATCCGCTCGATCTCGGGGCCGCGGTGCAGGCGGGCACTGTGCGGGCCGTGCTGCGCGCCGTCGCCGCGGCCAGTTCGGTCGACGCGGTGCTGACCGTCTTCACCGGACTCGCCATCGCCGACGCCACCGAGCTCGCCACCGCCGTCGCCGCAGCAGCGGGCGAGTCCGAGAAGCCGTTCGTGGCGGTCGCCCTCGGCGAGCCGGAGACGACCCTGTCGCTGCCGGGAACCACGCGGCGACTACCAGTCTTCGCCTTCCCCGAAGAGGCGGCGGCGGCGCTCGGCGTGGCCTGGCGTCACGCTCAGGTGCGCACCCATCCCGCGCACCTGCCCGAGCGTCCAGAGGGCATCGACTCCGCGGCGGCCCGCGCTCTGGTCGCCGACGCCCGGCGCGCGGGAGCCGAGTGGCTTCCGCTGGACGCAGCGTTGCGGCTGCTCGCTCACTACGGCATCCCGGTCTGTCCCTATGTGGTGGTGACCGATGTCGCGGCAGCGCTCGCCGCAGCTGACCGGCTGGGCTACCCGCTGGCCGCCAAAGTCGCCGCGCCCGGCTTGCACAAGAGCGAGGTAGGCGGGTTACGTCTGAACATCACCGACGCGGACCGTCTGCGCGCCGCGATGATCGAACTTCTCGCGCAACGCAACGGCGCGGTCGTGCTGCAACCGATGTTGTCGAAAGGCACCGAGCTCATCCTCGGATCAGTGCATGACCCGCAGTGCGGACCGCTGGTCATGATCGGTGCCGGCGGCGTGCTCACCGACATCCTCGGCGACCGCGCGTTCGGCCTGGCTCCGCTCACCGCCCGCGACGCCGACCAGCTCATCGACCAGCTGCGGTCGGCGCCGCTGTTCGCCGGCTACCGCGGGGCCCCGGTCCTGTCGCGCTCCGCGATCCGCGATCTCCTCCTCCGAGTCGCGACGCTGGTCGACGACATCCCCGACATCGCCGAACTCGACATCAACCCGGTCATCGGGCGTGTCGAGGGCATGGCGGCGGTGGACGCACGCGTGCGGCTCGCCGACCCACCGCAGCATCCCGATCCACTCGTCCGCCAGCTACGAGGGCCGCGCGCTGTAGGACACGACGCGGCTCGGGCGCGAACAGGACGAGAAACGTGAGCTGTGGCGTATGGCATCACCGCGCCTAATCGTGATCATGCTGGTTCGGGTCCCGTAAGAGATCTGTCGGATGAGGCAATGTCCTGAACTGCATAGGTCGTTGGTCACTGGGGACGGTGCGTCTGCTGAGGCAGGATTGTGGTGTCGGATCGATCCGACACCACGGCCTGAGGGCAGACGGGTAAGGAGTCACAGTGTTGTTGACTGTGCTTGACCCAGCGTCTGAAGACGGGGACGTCTCGCCCTCAGGCCGCACCGCGCAGCGCAAGAGGACACGACCCTCGCGCGCAGGCCGCAGGGGTCAGACTCGGCTGGACGGTGCGAGCCGATGAGCGTGCTTGCCGATCCGTCCGCCGCGGGCATTCTGCATCGCGCAGCGCTGCGCGCGATCCGCGCCCCGTCCATCCACAACACCCAGCCGTGGCGGTTCGTACTCACCGGCGACGCGCTAGAGATTCACGCCGATCGCAATCGCCGACTCGACGTGCTTGATCCTCGTGGTCGACAACTGCTCATCAGCTGCGGGTGCGCCCTGCTGCATGCTCGTATAGCCATCGAGGCGGCCGGACGGAAACCGCTTCTTCTACGCTTCCCCGACGGCAGGGGATCCGACGTGGTCGCCAGCCTGTGGGTCGGGTCACCGCAGCGTTACCCGGACAGCGTCACGCTCGAGACCGCAATTGACGACCGTCGCACGAACCGCCGCGCCTTCGCCGCCGAGCCGGTTCCGACCTCATTGATCAGCGAACTCCAGCGTGTTGCAGCCGCGGAGGGCACCGTGCTGCATCACATTGAGAAGCCCGAGCAGCGCGCCGTCATCATCCGGCTCAACGCGCAGGCCGACCGGATCGAGCGCGCCGACCCGGCCTACCTCGAGGAGATCCACTGTTGGACCACCGATGACCTGCGCCGCCCGGACGGAGTGCAGGCCGCCAGCGTCCCCTACGTCGGCCCAGACGCCGAACAAGCTACCGACCAAACCGCCGGACTCGTGATCCGTGGCTTCGACGTGCGCGGCATGGGCTGGCTCCCCGCCGCCAACAGCACCGAGTCCACCGAATGCCTGCTCCTGCTATGCACGCGCCAGGACGACCCACTCGACTGGCTGCGCGCTGGCGAGGCACTGGAACGCGTCTGGCTCACCCTCACCGCCCACGGCTATTGGGCCAGCCCGCTCACGCAGCTCATCGAGGTGCGCAGCACCCACGAACAGTTGCGCACCGAGCTGCACCTAACCGATCACCCTGAACTGCTGCTGCGCGTCGGCCGCGCACCGTATGTCGAACCGACCAGGCGTCGCGCCCCAGCCGATGTGATCGTCGAGCGCAACTGACTTGGGGTCGTGTCCGACCGCGAACGCAGCTCGGCTGGTGGTGGGACTGTCGAAATAACGGCTCTGGCGCACTTTCGGTGGTGAGGCTGTTCAGGCAAGCAGGGTCCGGTGTCGGAGTAGTTCGAAGCCGGCGCGGCCATACATCTGCCGTTTCATCATCTTGGTGCGGGTGTTGACGCCCTCGGTTCTGCCGTTGTGATGCGGCCTGCTCAGCGCGGCGTTCACGGCCTTGAGGTCCTGGGTGAGCCCGCGGACGAACGAATGCACGTGCGGAAGGTCGCTGCTGCGCGCTGAATCCATCCATGCCCGCAGCCTGGCTGGGTTGTCTTGCTCGGGTGTGAGCAGCACTGCGAACACCGCGACAAGGCCGCGGACTGTGGCGATCTCGGGACATGCATCGGCGAGCTGGTCCAGGCGTTCGCGAACATGCCGGTGATCTTTGTCAGACGCGGCATGGAAAGCGCATTAGCAGGCTCGATAGATCATCAGTCGACCTTGATACCCGAATGGCAATCTCGCCTCTGGCTTCGCGCATCGCGCGGGCTCAGACCGCAACGGCCAGCCGGTTCACCACTTCCGTGACGCCGGGCGCAGCCCACGCGGCGTGCTCCGCTTGCCGACGTTCAGCCCATGATGACACGGTGCCTGTCAGCGTCACCCCGCTGCCATGCACGGTAACGGTGATCCTGTTCGCGTCCAGTTGTGCATTGCGCATGATCGCAGACGTGATCTTGGATTTAGCCTTGCTGGCCGACACGGTCACCGTCGGCTTGAGCTGAATGTGGTTGACCACCCCGGTCACCCCGGTAATTGCACCCACGGTGCGCTGGGCGGTCTCGCGTTGGTATTGCCAGGTAACGGTTCCGGTCAGCGTAACGACGTGGTTATGCACGGTGGCTTTGACCGAGTCGGCGGGAATGACGACGCTGCGGTCGAGCGCGGCTGCGGCGTCCCTGGCGACGTCAGCGTCTGCGCGAGGACCCCAAGCTCCATGCTCGACCACGATTTCGTCAGCGACGGCAGTCACGCCGCGAACCCGGAAAGCCGCACGGACGGCTGCTTCCTTCTCGGGGTAGCTGTTCACCTCGCCGTGTAGCGTCACCGCACCCTCGTTGACCGAGACCGCGACCCGGTCGGCTTGAACGTTGGATGCCCAGGACAGCTCGTCTTCGATCGCAAGCTTCAGTGCGTGGTCTGTCTTGTGTTCTGTCTTTGTGGTCATGAGTTCAGGGTCGATCGTCCATGGTGCGGACAGAAGGGTCCTGTGGCCTATTCCGCCCGGGACCGTCCTGGGACGGGCACCGGTAGGTCGTTGGACTCTGCTGGGGCGGGTAGTAACGACGGTGAACTCGTTGCAGTAACCCGCGCACGAATGGGATGGGGCTGTTATGAGACGTTGGCGGACCCCCACGCCGGTTTCGGTGCCGACAGCGAACGGTGGCGGCATCGAGACCAGAGCCGGCAACTTGGCGGCGCGGACGCGACTGGCCCCTGCGGTGCTATACCGCGTCGTAGGGTGTGCTCACAGCGTGATGGTCGATCTCCGGGCGCGACGTCGAGCCGATGGGGTCGAGGAGGCTGCCGCGCGTGGCGGTCGCGCTGCACGCCGAACATCGCGATCTCCACGTTTTGTTGCGCGCTCAACTGGGGCAGCAGGTTGTGGAGCTGGAACACCAGGCCGACCTGCGTGCGGCGAAACCCTGCCGGCCGGGCTAGTTGGGCGAGGTCTTGGCCGAACACCGCGATCTGGCCCGCGGTCGGCGGGTCGAGGGCGGCAATCAGGCGCAGCAACGTCGACTTTCCACAGCCCGGTGGCCCGGCGATGGCCAGCCACTCGCCACGTGGACACCGTTGAGGGCATGGACCGCTCCGCCGTCGAACTGTTTAACGACCTTTCGCAGTCGGACCGCGAGCGTGTGATCACTCATGGCTGAGCGCCGCCGTCGGAGACAGCCGGGCCGCCCAGGCCGGTCTTGACATGCGACCAAGGACCGCGCGCCATCCGGCCCTTAGACCCAGGAGGAACAGCGAGCGGGATTCGACGATGGAGCCACCGGCGTGTGCCGCCCGATTCGAGGAGTCCGTATGAAGCGCAGAACGTTCGACGTGTTGGCCAGCGCGGTCGGCCTTGTGCTCGCCGCCTTACTACTAGTTGCCGGTGGCCTGCTCACCTGGGCCCACAGCTTTGTGCAGGACGAGGTGCACAGCCAGCTTGCCGCGCAGAAAATCTATTTTCCAAGCGCGTCCGATCCCCAGTTGAAGCTGCCCGAGTTCGCCGCGGTGCGCCAGTACGCCGGTCAGCAGTTGACCACCGGCGACCAGGCGCAGGTCTACGCCGACCACTACATCGCCAATCACCTGAATACGATCGGTGGCGGGCAAACTTATGCGCAGCTCTCGGCCAAGGCGCAGACCATCCCCAACGACGCGAAGCTCGCCGACCAGGTGCAGACGATGTTCCGCGGTGAGACGTTGCGCGGACTTCTGCTCAACGCCTACGCCTTCGGCAAGATGGGCTACATCGCCGGTATCGCCGCGATCGTGGCCTTCGTCGGCGGAGGGCTGCTCCTGGTGTTCGGCGGACTCGGGTTCTGGCATGCGCGCCGGGTTCCGCGGGACGCAGAGCTGCTGGGAAAGCACGGGAACGGACCTCGGCCGAACCCTGACGTTCCATGGCGCACCGTGACGTGGAGGCTGCGAGGGGGGAAAGTCGACCTATGACCGGGACAAGGCAGCCGAAACCACTTCGCGCCGAGGAACTGGACGCGCTCGACGCCTATTGGCGGGCGGCGAACTACCTGTCGGTCGGGCAGATCTACCTGTTGGACAACCCCCTGCTGCGCGAGCCGCTACGCCCGGAGCACGTCAAACCGCGGCTGCTCGGACACTGGGGTACCACGCCTGGGCTCAACCTGCTCTACGCGCATCTGAATCGCGCGATCCGCCAGCGGGACCTGAATGCCATCTTCATTACCGGCCCCGGGCACGGCGGTCCCGGTCTTGTGGCCAACACGTATCTGGAGGGCACCTACAGCGAGATCTACCCACACGTCAGTGAAGACCTCGATGGGCTGCGGGCGCTGTTCCGGCAATTCTCCTTCCCCGGCGGGATCCCCAGCCACGCCGCCCCCGAGACACCTGGCTCGATCCACGAGGGCGGCGAGCTCGGCTACGCGCTCGTGCACGCCTACGGAGCCGCGTTCGACAACCCCGACCTGCTCGTCGCCTGTGTCGTCGGCGACGGCGAGGCGGAGACCGGAGCATTGGCGGCGAGCTGGCACTCGAACAAGTTCCTCAACCCGGCGACCGATGGAGCGGTGCTCCCGATCCTGCACCTGAACGGCTACAAGATCGCCAACCCGACCGTGCTCGCCCGGATCGGTGAGAACGAGCTGGCCGACCTGATGCGCGGCTACGGATACCAGCCCCGCTTCGTCTCCGGCGGCGACCCGGCCGACGTGCATCACCAGTTGGCCGCCGCGCTCGATGCGGCGCTGGAGGAGATCGCCGAGATCCAGCACCGGTTTCGCTCGGGGGCGGCCGACGGCGATCGGCCGGCGTGGCCGATGATCGTGCTGCGCACCCCGAAGGGCTGGACCGGCCCCAAGGAAGTCGACGGGGTGCCCGTGGAGGGCACCTTCCGGTCGCACCAAGTTCCGCTCGCGGAAACCCGAACAAATCCGGATCATTTCGCACAGCTCGAACGGTGGCTGCGTAGTTACCGCCCGGAGGAACTGTTCACCGAGGCTGGCGCGCTGCGACCGGAGCTGCGGGCACTCGCGCCGGCCGGAGCCAGGCGGATGAGTGCCAATCCGCACGCCAACGGCGGCCTGCTGCTTCGCGACCTCGAGCTGCCCGATTTTCGCGACTACGCGGTCGACGTCCCTGCCCCGGCGCGCTCGACATCGGAGGCGACCCGCGTGCTCGGCTTCTTCCTGCGCGACGTCATCCGCGCCAACCCGCGGACCTTCCGGCTCATGGGCCCGGACGAGACGGCGTCCAACCGGCTCAATGCGGTCTTCGACGCCACCGACCGGGCCTGGGACGCCACGATCGCGCCAGGTGACGATCACCTCGCCCCGACCGGGCGGGTGATGGAGGTCCTCTCCGAGCATCTGTGCCAGGGCTGGCTGGAGGGCTACCTGCTCACCGGACGGCACGGGCTGTTCACCTGCTACGAGGCGTTCGTCCACATCGTCGACTCGATGTTCAACCAGCATGCGAAGTGGCTCAAGGTCACCCGCGGCATCCCGTGGCGGCAACCGATCGCGTCGCTGACCTACCTGCTCTCCTCGCACGTGTGGCGCCAAGACCACAATGGCTTCTCCCACCAGGATCCCGGCTTCATCGACCACGTCGTCAACAAGAAGGCGCAGGTCGTGCGCGTCTACCTGCCACCGGACTCCAACACTCTGCTGTCAGTGGCCGATCACTGCCTGCGCAGCCGCAACTACGTCAACGTCATCGTCGCCGGCAAGCAACCCGAACTGAACTACCTGACCATGGATGCGGCGATCACGCACTGTACCCGGGGGCTGGGCATCTGGAACTGGGCCGGCACCACCAGCGGCGAGCCGGACGTGGTGCTGGCCTGCGCCGGCGACGTGCCGACGCTGGAGGTTCTGGCCGCGGCTGACATCCTGCGGCATCGGCTGCCCACACTGAAGGTGCGGGTGGTCAACGTCGTCGATCTGATGCGGCTGGAGCCCGACAGCGAGCATCCACACGGGCTGCCGGACCGGGAGTTCGACTCGGTCTTCACCACGGACAAGCCCGTGATCTTCGCCTACCACGGGTACCCGTGGCTGATCCACCGGCTCACTTACCGGCGCACCAACCACGACAACATCCATGTCCGCGGCTACAGGGAAGAAGGCACCACCACCACACCCTTCGACATGGTGATGCTCAACGACCTCGACCGCTTCCACCTGGTCATGGACGTCATCGACCGCGTCCCGTCCCTAGGCAGCCGAGCGGCCACCCTTCGACAAGAGATGTCCGACGCGCGGCTCGCCGCTCGCCGCTACACCCGCGAACACGGTGAGGACGATCCCTCGATCGCCGGATGGACCTGGTCGCCGACCGAGCCCACCGCGCCGACCCGGAGCTGACTAGGTGCGCGTGCTGATCGTCAACGCTGGCTCCTCCAGTCTGAAACTCCGGCTGCTCGACGACGCAGACACACTCCTCGCCCGGACCGACCTGCCCGCCGGCCCCAACGGCGTGGACACCGGTGCGGTCTCGGGGGCCATCGCGGCGTGGCCGCGCCCGGACCTGGTCGCGCATCGCATCGTGCACGGCGGCACCGAGTTCACCCAGGCCGTCCGCATCGACGAGCGGGTGCGGGCGCGCCTGCGCGCGCTCACCGACCTCGCGCCGCTGCATCAGCCCACGTCGCTCGCCGGGCTGGACGCCGTCACCACCGCCCTCCCGGGCGTGCCCGCCGTCGCCTGCTTCGATACCGCGTTCCACACCTCGATTCCACCCGCCGCCGCCACCTACGCGGTACCGGCGGAATGGCGACAGCACTACGGGGTGCGGCGGTACGGCTTTCACGGGCTCTCTCACGCGTACGCGTCGCACCGCGCGGTGCAACTGGCCGGCGTCCCGGTCGAGGGCAGCCGGGTCGTGACTTGCCACCTCGGCGCGGGCGCGTCGCTGTGCGCGGTCCGCGACGGGCTCAGCGTCGACACCACCATGGGCTTCACCCCACTCGAAGGCCTGGTGATGGCCACCCGCTCAGGCAGCGTTGACCCCGGCCTGGTGCTCTGGCTGGAAGAGCACGAACACCTGAGCCCACACGAGGTGGCCACCGCGCTCGAACAGCGCTCGGGGCTGCTCGCCCTCGCCGGCACGGCCGACATGCGGGTGGTCGAGCAGCACGCAGCCGATGGCGACCCCGACGCGTCGCTCGCCCTGGACGTGTACCAACGTCGCCTCGTGGCCAGCATCGCCGCGATGACCGCGGCGCTCGACGGCCTCGACCTGCTGGTGTTCACCGGTGGCGTCGGCGAGAACTCGCCGCACGTGCGCGCCGACGCGGCGAAGCGATTGGAGTGGTTGGGCGTCGCTATCGATGCCGAACGCAACCACACAGCCGCGCCGGATGCCGACGTCTCCTCCCAAGGCGCACAGGTACGGACCCTCGTGATCGCTGCCCGCGAAGATCTGCAAATCGCCGCCGAAGTCAGACGGCTCGGCAATAGCTGGTGATCGCCGGCGGCATGCGGCGCGCCCACAGGAGACGGCAACGCCGCGGCGCCGACCCGCGCGAGGTGGCTGTGAGGCAACGATCACGACGCACGTGCGGACATAGCCTCACTTCTTTGCACGCCTCTTGAATCGATCGCCGGGGCGACGTATGAAAAAGAGTGCGGTCGATCCTGCCGGGGATCATACAAAGCGACGCGAACGCGGCCGGTGGCACGGCTGACGAGCATTCGTGGCGGGCCGCGGGGGAAGGGGCTGCCATGGCGGCGCCAGACGAATCAGACCCGCCGTTGTCGAGCGCAGACCTGCAGAGCATCAACAAGTCGCCGGTCGGCTTCTTGGTCAAGGTCGCCATCAGCTATGGCAGCCCGCCCGCTGCAGCGATTGATTACGCGCAGTCGCTGGTCGAAAACCATGGCACAAGCCGGCGCATCAGCGCAGAGCACGCCGGCGCGATGTGTCGCGAGATGGAGGCCTGGGCCCGCCAACATCGCCCGAGGGCGTGACCGGCGCCGCCGAACACGGACATCCGGGGTGGTGGCGTCGACCGGCACACAGGTGCCCTTGGAAGCGAGTTCGTGAGTGGACCGCGCCGGCGCCTCGCAGGTTGTAGGGCCGAAGGACCCGCAGCGACCGGGTAGGCGTCCGGGCGACGGATCGTCGTTCGGCCCTGCAACACCGTGTCCTGATCGAGACGCGGTCAGTGCCTGAGACGGCCAAGGATCGCGTCGATCACATGTTCCGGGACATATTCCGCGACGGCATCGCTGGTCGAGTGCTGGCCGACCGGTTAGCCGAAGGCCTCGCCAACCCGCTGCGCGTCGAGGAGTTCATCGAGGACGGCAGCTGCGTCATCCGCGCAGAGCCGCCCGGCATCGATCTGGAGAAGGACGTAGAGATCAGGATGCAAGGCGGCATGTTGGACGTCCGCGCGCCGTGAAGAGTGCAAGGAGGAGGAACGCCCTGCTGGCTACCGGTCGGAGTTCCACTACGGCAGCTTCAAGCGTCGTCCGCCTGCCACAGGACGTGCGTGAAGAAGACGTCAAGGCGACCTATAAAAACGGCGTACTCAAGCTCCGGGTGCCGCTGGCTGAGCCTCGGTCCGAGCCGACCAGGGTTCCCGTCGAGCGCGGGTAAGCCGGCGGGGGCCGCCCCTTTGCGATCCGGCCGTACCTCGACCGTGCCCGGCGCGCTTCGCACCCGACTCTCACACTCGCTGGCTGATCGCCGTGTCAGGTCACGGCCTGGCGCTTGGAAGCGCGCTCGGCGTACACCGGCAGGAGCAGCACCGGGACGGTAGCGTGCAGCACCGACTCGCGTACCGTGCGAGCCCGGCCGCCTGCGATGCGCCGTGACCAGCCAAGGGCGATCAGGTCGACGTTCTCGTGGGCGGCGACGTCCATGACGTGTTCGGCGGGCACGCCGCTGCGCAGCTCCATGCGCGTGCCGGACGGTGCGCCAGTGCGGAGCAGGAATTCCTCGGTCCAGGCACGCTGCGCATGGCCGAGCTGGTCCCAAAACTTGGGGATCGTCGCCGTGTCGAAGACATGCAGCACAAGTAGGTCCGCTCCGGCGTGGTCGAGCAGGGCTGCGACGTCCCGGACCGCCTCAGATGACTCCGGGGTTCCATCCAGCGGCAACAGCACCCTGCCGATATGCGGCCGGATCGTGCGCGCGGCGGGCGGCACCAGCACGACGGGCTTGTCCGCGCTGGCGGCCACCGACCAGCACGCGGCATCCGGGTCGGGTGAGCAGTCGAGGACGCACGCGAGAGCGAGTGGGCTGTCGAGTTCGGCGAGCAGCGCGTCAGCGGCCGGAGCGGGAACCCTCAGCGGTCTGACCCGCGCGTGCAGCAGCTCGGCGAGCGCGGTCGCCGCCATGGCGACGGACCCGCCGCCGCCGCCCGTGATCACCTCATACATCAGCTGCCTCCTTTCAAGGGCACCGTCAGCTCTCCCGCGCCCGACAGGCTGAGCACCGGTTGCCCGGCCGTCTGGACGGCAATCGCGCCGTCGGCGCGCACCTGCGCGCGGTCACCCGTAATGTGCATGCGCAGCTGTCGGCCAAGCGCGCGGAACCGCACGTCCAGGCTGCTCCAGCCCGCCGGCAGCGACGGCTCGATCAGCAGCCGTCCGCCGGAGACCCGAACCCCGGCGAAGCCCGACAGGACGCATTGCCAGACGCCGGCGAGCGTCGCGAGGTGCAGCCCGCCGGCGGTGGTGCCGGTGAGGTCGGCGAGGTCGATCGATAGTGCCACCTGCAGCAGGCGCAGCGCGTCGTCCGGGCGTCCGGCACGGGCTAGGAGTGTCGCTGTGACTGCGGGGGACAGCGAGGAGCCGTGGGCGGTGCGTGGGTTGTAGAAGTCGAGGTTCACGGCGAGCGAGCCTCGTGCCGTCTCGCCGGGGACTAGGTGGTGCAGCATCAGCACGTCCGGCTGCTTGATCAGTTGTGAGCCGGCGACTCGGCGCGGGCCCAACAGCACGTCCATAGCGAGCGGCGGTGTGCCGACATCGGCCACTAACATCGACTCGAGGTCGAAGTAGCCGGCGAACTGCTCGTAGCGGCCGGTGGCCGGGTCGTAGCCGTCCACGAGCGAGTCGGCGAGCCGGAGCCACGGCGCAGCGGAGCTGCTCATACCGACGCTCTGCATCAGGTGGGCGGCGCGACGCAGGTTCCAGCGGGCCATCACGTTGGTGAAGGCGTTGTCGTCGACGTCTTCGTGGTATTCGTCCGGCCCGATCACGGAGTCGATGTGTGTGCGGCCGTCCGCGTCGGTGCGGCACCGTGACTGCCAGTACTGCGCGGTCGCGACCAGCAGCCGGCCGGCTGCTGACGCCGGCCTGATCGGGGAGCCCGACCAGTCGGCGCAGAACGCCGCCCCCCAGGCGACGTCCGCGGTGATGTGCTCCTCCTGTTCGCCGGTGCGGATCGGGACGACGTCAGCGCCGAGCCGGCCCGAAGTGGGTGTGACATCTGTGCCGGCGGCGGCTGATTCCCACGGGAACCGCGCGCCCGCGCCGCCGAGCTGCTTGGCGCGTTCACGGGCCGCGCCGAGTCGATGCGTCCTGTAGCGGACGACCGCGCGGGCCGCGGCCGGGTCGATGCTGGCCAGGGCGGGCAGGACGAACACGTCGGCGTCCCAGAAGACGTGGCCCGCGTAGGCGGCGCCGCTCAGCCCGCGTGCGCCGATCGCCAGCTCGTCCAGCGCGGCGGAGTTCGACCAGAGTTGGAACAGCGCGTAGCGCACCGCCAACTGCGTCTCGGGATCGTCGGGAATGCGCACGTCGACCGCCGCCCACCTGCGCGCCCATACGGCGCGCTGATCACGCAGCAGCCGAGCGAAGCCCCGCCGGTCGGCGGCGGCCAGCAGATCCGCTGCCGACCGGGGCGACGGGGGCCCGCGCCGGCTCGGCACATACGCCGCCATGCGGTCGACGACGCGCAGCCCTTCCAGGTCGGTTGTGCGCTGGCGCGCGGCGACAGCCACGCCCGCGGTCCCGGCCCCTGACGCCGTTACCGCTACCTGGCCGTCCTCGGGTACCTCGACGGTGTTGGTGAGCGGCGGACCTGCTTGGAGCCCGTCGGCAGATCCTTCGACGCGTAGCACCATCACGCCGGGCAGCGCCGCGCTGGCCCACCGAGTCGAACGCAGCGGCAGGGGCGCCGGGTCGGTCTGGACGCGCAGCAGCACGCCGGTGCGCAGATCGAGCACCCGGCGGTCGGTCCGCACCGGCGCGACATGCTCGATCCGGGTCCAGCCCGGCAGCGGCAACAGGTGTTGGTCGCTGCCGTCGCCCTGGTAGACCCCCGCCGCGGCCACCAGCGGCGTCGACCCGGGCGGCTGCTCTTCCAGCGACCCGCGAGTGCCGATGCCGCCCGCGGCGACGCTGAGCAGCGTCTCGCTGACCCGCCGCCGCCGCTCATCCGCGCTGCCCTCACTGATCACCCAGGCCGGGTCCTCGTCCACCATCGAGACTCGAGGGTGTTCGGCACGGCGCAGCACCGTGTCGAACACCTCGATCGCGGCCCGGGTGCCGCCCGGACGGTGGATCGCCTCCGCCGGTAACCCGATCGCGGCGTCGTCGACCGCCACGAC
>Ga0164242_10006280_pt1 | contig 13110 bp, 10 predicted proteins | sample OricomgcompostMG_FD_108783 | JGI IMG/M metagenome (GOLD analysis project Ga0164242, IMG submission 108783) | Miracle-Growth compost microbial communities from Emeryville, California, USA - Original compost - Miracle growth compost (MG) ...
AGATGTACAAAATCAGGACGGCAAAATAACGCAGACCATGAAAATTACATCACACAGCGCCGGTATCAATCCGCAGAATATCGAATGGGTGCGGCGTGGAATGCGCGCTACCGTAACTTCTGGAACAGGTAGCGTGGTGGATTTACCCTGGTTGCAAGTGGCGGGAAAGACCGGCTCCGCTGAAGATGTCCATCACGATTTGCCGCATGCCTGGTTTGTCTGTTTCGCGCCTTATAAAAATCCGCAAGTTGCCATTGCGGTAATTATCGAAAATGCAGGACACGGCGCGTCCAACGCGGCGCCGGTGGCGAAAGCAATTTTGGAAGCGATGTTTCCCGATCCTGGCACAAAAAAAGGAAAAGGAAAGAAGGGCGCGAGGGACTAAAAGTACTTTTATGACTCTTTCGCAGAAGAATTATCAAGATGTTTTTTGCAAAAGCGTTTTGCTTTCAATTGCGAATAGCCAATTAAAAAGAAGACAATGCCCAGAAACAGCAAAAACAAAGGAACCGCGCCGCAGATAAATAGCCACACAGCATTCCATTGCCACGCGGCCAGCGCCGCGCCAACTATCAGTAGAATTGTTCCTACGCCTATCATCATAGCGGTTTCAGTTTATCAGAGATAAACATAAAGGTAATCATAGGGCCGATGAGCTGAATTCAACTAATTTCTTCCAATCTATATCGCCATTCGATTGACAAAAGCTTTGCGAGAATTCCAGCGTAAATTTATTAATCATCCGTGCGTAGGATAGTTGAAATTCGTCGTTTTTCTCTTTTGCCTTATGTCCCAGAGGTTCAATAATGCTTGTGTACAATTTTTGATCTCCTGAAATGAACTCCCAAAATTGCTGACCACAATATTTATAATGATCACCTTTATCGGGGTTATTGTCCCTTCCGTAGCAACAACCATTTACAGCGCAAATAATTAGTTTGGAGTTACTGGTTCGCAGCGTGCGTTGTGCTGTTTTGAAGTCTGTTTTCATTTTTTCAATTTGGCTGCTGTTTCCCCAGTTGGGGCCAGATTTAATTGCTATGATAAAACGTTTGCCATCATTATCAAATTCTAAATCGATACCTTTGATTCCTGACTTCCAGCCATTATAAACACTTTTATTAACAAAAATTGCCAACTCTTCCAGCCAAGCACCGAAAACAGTTTCTTCATTAGATGAAATAAATGCATCTGTTAGGCTTTTGATAATTTGTTCGGACGTGAGGAGATATTTCGCCTTGAATAGATAGGGATTTTTCTTGCGCAAGACTGTATGCAGATTTAATTGGTCGAGACGTTCAACGCGCTTTTGGTGAAAGAAACCAATGTTAGCTTCCACGTATTGCGCGATGTCCGTTAGTAATATTGTCTGCATGAGAATCGTCCGCTGTTAATAAAAGTAATTTCACTGGTTCCAGTTTTTCTTTCAGGGCGTGATAATATTCTTCCTGTATTTCAATGCCAATGGAATGTCGCCCCATTTTTTGCGCCACACGATTGGTAGTTCCCGAACCGGTGAATGGATCTAAAACGGTGTCGCCTGGTTGGGTAAATAGTTTGATGAACCATTCCGGCAATCCTTCGGGAAAAGCTGCGCTGTGATTTTTGTTGCCGCATTCGGTGGCCAAATGTAAAACGTTTGACGGATATGCCATGTCGCGTCCTACCCAATTCGAGATGTTTTTCCCAAACCCGCTTCCTACCTTGGACTCGTCACGTGTCAAATCGGTCGCACTTAATTTCTTTAACCGTGATTTTGCCCAATCGCCGATTGGTACGCGAACGGCATCCTGATACATATTGAACGATTTGGATTTGTTAAATTGTAGCAATCTTTCCCAGGAATCTCGAAATCTGTTTGGCCATTTACCTGGATAGCTATTCTTCTTGTGCCAGATAAATTCTTCTGTCCAAAACCAACCTTGCTTTCTCATTCCGAGAATTAGTTCCATGACGTAAGTACTTCTTTCGCCATTGAGTACTTTCTCCTTAATGTTCAGCACAAAAGTCCCGCTGGGATTTAGCACTCGCAACAATTGTTCGCTAATAGGAAGAAACCATTGTACGTAATCATCAGGATGGATTCCACCATAAGTACTTTTACGCTGATCGGCATATGGCGGAGACGTGAAAATCAAATCAATCGAATTATCAGGAATGTTTTGTAACACTTCTTTGCTATCGCCCAATAATATATCTGCTTTGATTTCCATAATTATATCGCTTAAAGAAGCGGATAAAAACAGTTTATCTGAATTGGCTATTCTGCCCAAAAGTACTTTTATGGCAAGATTTACAACTCAATAATCTTCGCAGGTTTGGCGCAGTGTGAAAGTACTTTTGGGCCATCTTTGCCGACGACGATTAAGTCTTCAATTCGCACGCCGCCCCAGCCGTCGATGTAGATTCCTGGTTCGCAAGTGACGACCATATTTTCTTTCAGCGTTCCTTTGCCCAGCGGTGAAAGTCGTGGTTGTTCGTGAATATCAATTCCTACGCCATGTCCTAATCCGTGACCGAAATAATCGCCATAACCAGCGTCGGCAATTATATCGCGCGCTACTTTATCAACTGCGGTGCAACGCGCGCTAGCTTTGATGGCTTGCAAGGATTTTGTCTGTGCATTCCACACAGTTCGGTATATCTTTTTTTGTTTGGCGGTGGCTTTGCCGAGACAAACTGTGCGCGTGAGATCGGAACAATAGCCATCCACAATCGCGCCGATATCGAGTGTTACCAAATCACCGGATGAAAGTACTTTTGAAGAAGCCACGCCATGCGGCAACGCGCTGCGCTCGCCGGACGCCACGATGAAAGTGAAGCTGGGGCCACTGGCTCCTTGCTCACGCATGAAAGTTTCCATCATCAGCGATACTTCATCTTCGCGCAATCCCGGTCGCAATTCTCCGCAGATATAATCAAAACATTGATCGGCCACAATTGCCGCGCGTTGGATGATTGCTAATTCTTCGTCATCTTTAATCAAACGCAGCTTTTCCACTAAATCGCGTTGCGGCAAAAGTTGTATCTTTTTCAATTTGGACGCAGCATCTTCGGCAGTTGCGACGGATGTGTGTTCTGATTCAAATGCTAATGTTTCCGCAGATTTAGGCAGCAGTGGCGCGAGACAATGCCAGGGATTTTTATTGTTAATATGCACTTCATAATCATCTGGGATTTGCTGGGCGGCTTGTGCGGAATAGCGGGAATCGGTGAGAAAATGCGCCGCGTCGCGCGTGATTAACAACGCGCCTGCGGTGCCGGTGAATCCGCATAAATAACGCACATTGACAAGATGGTTAATAAATATCGCATCACATTGACGCGGCAAATGGCGTCGCAAATTTTGGAGACGTTTGGTGTAATCCATAAAAGTACTTTTATCCTATTTTTCCGTGGAGGAATGTAGTAAATCCAACGCAGCTCGCAATCCCAATTCGTAGGAAAGCGGACCAAATCCCGCGATGCTGCCGGCGCAAACCGGCGCGATGACGCTGTGATGTCGCCATGTTTCGGCCCGGGCGGCGGTGTTGGAAAGATGCACTTCGATGACAGGAAACGGAACCGCCGCAATAGCGTCGCGTAACGCGTAGGAATAATGCGTGAACGCGCCAGCATTCAAAACCACAGCGGCGGCTTTGGTGTGATGCAACTGATCGATCAATTCGCCTTCGTGGTTGCTTTGAAATGTTTCTATTTTGACGCCAAGTTCCGCACCCAGCTTTTCCAGACGACGATTAATTTCCACCAGCGTGACACGCCCGTAAACATTCGGTTCGCGTGCGCCGAGTAAATTCAAATTTGGTCCGTGTAAGATTAAAATTGTATTCATGGTGAAGTGTCAATTACGCATTATGAATTGTGACTAGCGCTGTTGCATAAACTTCAATCGTGTCATTTCGACCGAAGCGAGGAACGAGCGCAGTGGAGAAATCTTGCTTTTATCTTAGTTTTGAAGCAAAACGGCAAGATTTCTCGACTACAAAATTTGTTGAAACAAATTTTTCGCTCGAAATGACACCCAAGCTGTTCATGCAACAACAAAATTCTGGATTATAAACCCTAAACTTCCTCCGTTTCATTCCAGTTTTTCCCAATGCCAATATCAATAACTAACGGGACATCCATGTTTATTTTACTCGATGGCAGATCGCACATGAACTGTGGCAGCATTGCTATGACTTGATCCTTTTCGTCTTCTGTAACTTCAAAGATCAATTCGTCATGCACTTGCATCATCAATGTGGATTGCATTTTTTCTTCTTGCAATTTTTCCAGTGTCGCAATCATCGCAATTTTGATGATGTCCGCTGCCGTGCCTTGAATCGGATGGTTGATAGAGGCGCGTTCTGCTGCGGCGCGTTCCACGGCTTTTGGCGAATGCAAATCCGGTGAAGGGCGGCGGCGTCCCAGCAATGTTTGAACATAGCCATTCTTACGTCCTTCTTCAATGGTTTCTTCTATATAATTTTTTACGCCGGGCAATGTTTCAAAATAGCGATCGATGATTTCCTGCGCTTCTTTGGGAGATGTATTTCCCAATTGGCGCGCTAATCCAAAGCCAGAAACGCCATATGCAATCGCGTAATTTGTCATCTTCGCTTTGCGCCGCATTTCCGAATCCACTTCTGCAATGGCAACTCCAAAAATATCGGCGGCGGTGCGCGAGTGTACATCTTCGTTGTTTTTGAACGCTTCAATGAGCGATGAATCACGCGTGATATTTGCCAAAATGCGCAATTCAATTTGCGAATAATCCGCTTTCAATAATAAGCGTTCCGGCGCCGCAATAAACGCCTGACGAATACGGCGCCCTTCTGCTGAACGGATGGGAATGTTTTGCAAATTAGGATTGGAAGAACTAAGCCTTCCCGTGACCGCGCCGGTTTGATTAAGTTCTGTGTGGATGCGATGCGTTTTGTCATCCATTGAAGAGAGAAGGGCATCTACATAAGTACTTTTGAGCTTGGTCAATCCCCGATATTCCAAAATTTTGGCTACAATAGCATGATCGTCAGCAAGTTTTTCTAATGTGGATGCATCGGTGGAGCGTCCGGTTTTGGTGCTGCGTCCCGGCGAAAGTTGCAGCTTTTCATACAGAATAACTTGCAATTGTTTGGTCGAGGCGATGTTAAATTCCTCATCCGCCAATTCCCAGATTTCTTTTTGCAACGTAGCGATTTGTTTTTCAAAATCATTGCGACATTGAAGCAAAGCGCCTGGATCAAGTTGCATTCCGTTGCGTTCCATCTCCAAAAGCACGTCCACTAAAGGCAATTCGATTTCATCAAAAAGTACTTCTTCACCGATTGCTTTAAGTTTTTCGCGTAATTTGGGATGTAATAAATCTATGGCAGCGACGTAATTGGCCAACACTTTTTCATCGCATTCCGGCTCCGCATCATCCTCTTCGAATAAGCTGACTTTCGCCTTTTTATCTTTCGCGGAAACAGCTATATCTTCCACGACTACACTCAGATATTTTTCGCATAATGCCGGAAAGGGCAAAACGTTGCTACCTGGTTTTACTAACCACGACATCAACATGGTGTCGTTTGTCATTCCTTTCACGACGATATTGAGAGATTCAAAACTCTTAATGAATGCCTTCGTGTCGTGCGTGGCTTTATATAATTTTTTATTTTCGAGCCAGCTTTTTAATGTCGGAGAATCTGTATTGCATAAAAGTACTTTTGCATCCTGCGCCAGAGCTACTGTTTTTCCAACATGCGCTACTGAAATACATTTGTTCTGATGCTCATCCAACCATTTCTGCACAGAAACATCATCGTTAGCGCGTACAAATTCGGTGTCTAACGGTTTAGTAATTGGCACTTCGCTGGGAAGCGCGCCACCGCTTAACATCGCGCTGTACTTGGCTGTGAGGCTTTTAAATTCCAGCAGTCGTAATGTATCTACAAATCGTTCTTGCTTTTCCGCCGAAAGTTCTTCAAAAGGCGCTACGTCACATTTCTGAGGATCGAGTTCCATCGGCAAATCTGTAATAATGCGCGCTAGTAATCGGGATTCAAAAGCCTGCTCGCGATGTTCTTCTAATAGCTTACGAATGCGATCTGGTTTTACGCTCTCCAGGTTTTCGTATATCTTTTCTAATGAGCCGAACTCGCCCACCAGCTTGCTGCCGGTTTTTTCTCCGATTCCTGGAACGCCAGGAATGTTATCTGACGTGTCGCCGCGTAAGCCTTTATAATCTGGTAATAAGTCGGGCGTAAATCCAAATCGTTTAATCACGGCATCGTGATCGTAATCCTCCAAGTCCGTTACGCCGCGCCGCGTCAGCATGACGTGCACTTTTTGTGTCGCTAATTGCAGCGCATCGCCGTCGCCGGTGACAACCGTAACAGCCCAATTTTGTTTTTCGCCATGGTGCGCTAATGTTCCCAGAATATCATCCGCTTCATATCCCGCATGTTCATACCACGGCACGGAAAGTCCATCCAGCATTTCGCGCAGGCGCGTGGTTTGTGGACGCAAATCGTCGGGAGTATCGGAGCGTGTGGCTTTGTAATCCACGGAGCGATCATGCCGGAATGTAGGCGAGTGTGCGTCAATTGCCACCAGCAAATAATCCGGTTTTTCATCTTCCAACAGCCGAATCAACATACGCGCAAAACCATAAAGCGCGCCAGTCGGTTGGCCGTCTTTGGTGGTCAGCGGCGGGGAAGAAAAAAAAGCGCGAAAGAGGAGAGAGTAGCCGTCGACTAATAAAAGTTTCATGGTGAAGGAGTTTGTTCGATATGTGTAATCAGTTTTTTTGCGTTACTCTGCCAATTATCTGGTGTTGCGCTAAACGCTTGCAAAGTGACTTTGAAATTAAATTTCTGTCCAATGCCGGTTGGCAATTCTGGACGCAAATACAGTTTATTATCGCGCGGGCGATTCCAGAAGGAATTGTTAAAGGGAGTTTTTCCTTTATAGGTTTTGGGGTACGCGTAAACTAAACCTATTGTTTCCGCAGAATCATAAATTGCAGCCCAACGTATATCTTTCTTTAGCGTGAACGAATTATCATCCAAAAATTTTCCTTCTTCGATGCTGCCATCGCCCAGCTGCGCCATCCATTGATCGGTTTTATTGGTGAAGCAATGCATAAAAGCATAGATGAAATTAACATTGCTGTCGTCGCTAATAATTTCATAATGGAAATCTTCAACGATGCGCGCGCCATCGAAAGTAATAATGTCGAATTGGCGATATGGACCGATTACAGATTGCTTAGAAAGAATAAATTTGGTGCCGTGAAGATCAAGTCCATCTGTTAATTTATATGATTTTCCATCTACTTCCAAACCGGCATTTTCAACTGCTTCATTACCGTGGCCCGTGCCATGCCAACCAGTCTCTTTTAAATTAGCAACTGTGCCAAAAGCGCCTGTTGGGCTGAGTAAGAGTTTTCCGTCAAAGTACAATTCCTGAATTGTCCATGATGATTTCTTGATAAACGACAGTTTGTAGGAGTTTTGAGTTATGGTCAAAATACCATCTTTGATGACGGCGTTGCCAGTGTTAGATTTAGGTGAAGGCGCTGCCATGATTATTTGTGGGATAAATAAAATAATGGCGATGATGAAGGAGAAACGTTTCATAGTCGAATAAATTTCGTGCGTCATTCTGAGGAGTAGGTTGATCACTCATTCATCATCACATTTCTTTCGCTGCTCGTGGCGGCATTTTCCCCAGAATGACGTAAGTCTATTTACAAAAGTACTTTTAATGTAGTGATTCACCGAATTCAAAAACTCACTTTCCCGGTAGTCGGTGAGGCAGCTTGTTGATGTGCCTGTTGTTGTAATTCTTGCATTAAGCCTTTTGCTAAAGCACGTCCCAGTTGATCGCCTGCGGCGTTGGCTGCGGTGGAGATTTCGCCGGAGAAAGTGGATGCTCCAAACAAGCCGCTCAGACCTTTACCGCCGCCAATTGCCACGACATCCGGTTCGCCATTGATGCCGCCTTTTTTAGCAGCGGCTGCAATGGCTGCATGCAAGCCGCCCAATTCATCAACCAGTAAATTTTTCTTGGCTTGCTCGCCGGTATAAACGCGGCCGGTCGCCAGTGAAAGTACTTTTGTGCGTGTCAGCTTTCCGCTTGTTGCCTCGTTGCGTCCGGCCACCACATCATTGACAAATTGATTATACAGATTCATTAACAAGCCATGAAAAAGTTGTCTTTCGTCTGGACGCAGATCGCGGAAGGGGCTTCCTGAATCTTTGTATTTTCCCGTCACCATCACATTGCTTTTCACGCCCAATTTTTGCATCAATCCCTGGAAATTCATGAACTCGGAAATGACGCCGATGGAGCCGGTGAGCGTTGCGGGATTCGCGTAAATTTTGTCGCAGGCTGAAGCGATGTAATATCCGCCGGACGCGGCCACATCGCCCATGGAACAATAGACAGGCTTTTTTGCACGCGCGCGTCGGATGGATTCATACATTTCCTGTGATGCGGCGGGAGAACCGCCGGGCGAATTGATTCGCACGACGACTGCTTTGACGGAATCGTCTTTTCTAGCCTCATCCATCTGGCCAATAAAGTCCTGTGGAGTCGTTCCGCCGCGCAGCACGCCGCCACCTTCGGAATCAGCAATCGCACCGTAAAAGGAAATGACTGCTACGTGTGGTTTTCCTACTGAATCACCTGAAAACAGTGCGCCAATGAAAATCAATCCGATGCTGCCGATCACGACGGCCAGCACAATCATGGTAATCAATAAGCCGGAAGGAACAAGTTTATTTTTTTGCATAAAAGTACTTTATCCTTTTATGGCGAGGGCTGCACGTCTGTTGCTTTTGTTGCAGGCGGTGTAGTTTCTGGCGCCGATGTAGTGGAGGGCGCGGGTTGCGGCGCTGGCGCTGCCTTCGTTGGCGCTGGCGCGGGAGCTGGTTTTTCCATTCGTTGTAATGTGATGGATTTGAAAATGAGATCCTGTTTGGAACCCCACGTGTTGATAATCATGTCATAGCCATCGCGATTTGTGAAAGCAGCGCGAGGAATGTCCGCTGTATAAGTTATCGTTCCGGTTCCCTGTTCCACTTCTTGCCACGGTGTGAAAAGGAATCCTTCCGGTGAATCATACTGAATGTTAAATCCGCCTTTGGGACGGAAAGCATCAGTTCCTGTCGACGGTGGTTTATAAATTGTCACAGTCACTTGTACAGGAACGCCCGGTTCGTCATAGAGATAAGCGTCGTCAATGTCCAGATAAATCGATGGATTTCCTGCAGCGGGATTATAAATATCGCGAGAAACTGTAGTAGCCAATCCGCTGGTGTCGTTGTATTTTACGGGCTGCGCTTCGCCGCGAAAATCGACATATTTTTTCCAGTGGATGCCGTTTTCGGTTTCGTGATCATTGGAAAAATCAGCGCTGACGCCATTCTCAAAATCGACATCTGCTTTATGTACTAAATCATTTAATGGCTGTTGCGACATGGATTGCAATTGTGCTACAAATGCAGCATCAAGGTTTGTGATCCAGACGGGCGCATCGCTCAGTTTGACAGTGTTTCCTTTGGAAAGTACTTTTCCTGTCACATCCAATATCTGCGATTTATCGGTTGTTTTGAGGATCATTCCTGTTGGAGCCGTTTCGGGCGTGTTGGCTACAGCTGTGACGGCCGCCGCAGCCGGCGTGTCCGGAGCGACTTCTTGCAATGTCAAAGTACTTTTAGCCTTATCCAATGACCAGGCGACTGCGGTATTTTGAACTCCGTCAGAAAAGAGCAAGATCACTGCATCCGGCCCTTTCGCCAGGGTGCCGGCATATGTGGCTTTGCCCAGCAATTTATTGAGATTCACGAAAGCTTGATACGCTGGTCGCGGTTGGAGATCGGTTTTGAGCAAACCGCTGTTGGTATCTGCATTTACAGGATCAACTTTGGGATAACTAAATTCGTCGCGCAATGCGCCCCAGATGGTTTTGGGAATGCCGGCAGCTAAAGCGAGCGTGTTGGTTTTTACTAAATAGTCGGCTTGAGCCTGTGGTGTAAAAGTACTTTTAAGGCGATCCAATAATGCTGTATCTTTGGTATTGAATATATTCTTGAGCGGCGAATCTTCACTGAGCACGGGATATGACAACGCATCGGCCCAAAACATTTCGGACTTGTTCTCGCGTAAGGTGGAGTAGGGCAATAAAAACGCCGATGGTTGCGCGAGAACGCCTGGCTGCCATTGCGATACTGGATGCAGCATGATGCCGGCTGTCGCGGAATGGATCCCGTTGTCTTTTAAGCTGTGTAAGAATCCCAGATTAACGCCGCCAGGTTCGCCGGCAAATACCACTGCATCGGCGTCGACCAGGTTTGCCATCACAGCACCGCGCCGCACAATGATGCGATAATCTTTTGCACCGGAACGAAAATTATAAGAAGCGGGATATTCCCAAATTTGCCAGGCGTGCACGTCTTTGTGATAACGTCCCACGACGCGTCGTACGTAATTATCCCAGGCAGGAAAGTACTTTTCCGCAGGCGGCGCAGAGCGCCATTGCTCAACGTCCTGAGAGTCAGGATAGATGGATGCCCATTGCGTGGAATCGCCCAAAACGCCCACTACGCCCATTCCGCGAGTAGCCGCGCCGCGCACCAATTGATCGAAAATACCCCAGGAAAAATCCGCGCCTTCCGTCGGTTCCAGTTTTGCCCAGTCGAAACGTAGTTTGATGAAACTGGCGCCAGATTTTTGCGCCGCGTCCAACAACGCATCGGTATCGCTTCCGCCGATAAGATTGACGACATTAATGGTAACGCCAAAATGTCCCAATCGATTCAACGCTGCCAAATGATTAATAGAAGCAACGCTGTTAATGAGAACTGTTTTTGTATCGCCCTGCCATTGCACTTGATAACCAAAAAGTTCCGCTAAGGAACGCAGCGGAACATAAGTGCGGCCGTTATCTGCTTTGGGCGCCGCGCTGAGAGGAATTTCGATTTGATTCAATGTGGCAGTCGGCAAATTCATCCCAAGCAAGAAAGTGCGTCCGCCTTGCTGCACAATAATTTGTTGCTTTTCAGCGTTGTAAGTTACAATGGCATGCAGATTTTCCAAAACTCCACGCAACGGTACTAACACTGCGCCCTTTTCCAGCTTTGCCGGCGGATCAACAATAGTCGCTTGTCCATTAATTTTAATGCTAACTTCTGACGGAGTATCTGCTAAAAGTACTTTTGTGGAAAGAAAAGAAACGCCGATGCAAAATGAAAAAGAAATCGAAAATAGCTTAGAGCGAAAAGATGATGAAAATAGTGCCATAAGAAGAATCAGACGCTTAAATGGGTTGAGGGTTCAGGGTTCTTAGTTCAAAGTTCTCGGTTATTGGTCGTGAGGCGAACAGCATAATTCTTCGTAAACCCTGAACGCTGAACTAAGAATCCGTACGAACAAACGGCGCAGCAAAGCGCTGCGCCGCAATTTTAAAATTTCCAATATAAAATTGGATTTGGGAGATTACATACCACCCTGAGATTTGACAGCTTGCACTGCCTCCTCACGTGAAATCCAACGTCCGGTGTTCTGCAGATACTTCCAGCGCAGATAACCAGCCAGAGACATAAAGTTCGCCTCTGGTGTGAACGCTGTCAGGCCGGACACGGACGGATAATCCTGAGCCATGGCTGGCTTCGACATGGACATCATGCCAACGGCCGCGATCACTGCAACAATAACTCCAATCAGTAATTTTCGCATTTTACTTCACCCCCTCTGTGTACAATCGTTTGGACGATTATACCTCATTTTTGCCACATTGCAAAATGGCAAGTTTCATGCCAAGTTAAATTTGATGTGTGTCATATTGAGCGCAGTCGAGATATCTTGCGATTTGTTTTGCTTTTTACTACAAGATTTCTCCACTTCGCTCGTTCCTCACTTTGGTCGAAATGACACTGTGGCCTGTATTTCGTAGAACCTATTCATCGCTTTGCGATAATGCGTTTCGTTTTACCCTCAACGCCCTTAGGTAAAAGTACTTTTTCCACGGCTTCCTTCACGTCTTTGACAAACTCAAAATTGATGGCATCGCGGATTTCTTCGGGAATTTCACGCAGATCCGCTTTGTTGCGTTCGGGCAGGATAATAGTAGTGATTCCCGCCTGATAGGCTGCCAATGACTTTTCCTTGATGCCGCCCACCGGCAAAACGCGGCCGGTCAGCGTCACTTCGCCCGTCATGGAAACATCATGCCGCGCTTTGCGGCCGCTGAGCAAACTGGCCAGCGCGCACGTCATGGCGACGCCGGCCGACGGGCCGTCTTTGGGAATCGCGCCGGCGGGAACGTGAATATGAATGTTGCAATCGTCATCGCACGTATCGGGAATGCCGACGTCTTCGCTGTGGCTGCGCAGATAATCCAGCGCGATGCGCGCCGATTCTTTCATGACGTCGCCTAATTGTCCGGTCAAAGTCAGGCCGCCTTTCCCCGGCATGCGCACCGCTTCGATAAACAAAATTTCTCCGCCGCGCGGCGTCCACGCCATGCCTGTGGTGACGCCGACTTGCGATTTTTTATAGGCCATTTCATGCAGATGTTTGGGCGATCCCAGATATTCTTCCAGCACTTTTGCGGTGATCACGGTTTTTTTGCGGGTAGCATTGGCGGAATGATTTTCAGCGATCTTGCGCGCGGTCTTGCGGCAGATTGTTCCGAGTTCGCGTTCCAGATTTCGCACGCCCGCTTCGAAGGTATATTCGCGAATCACCATGTGCAGTATTTTGTCAGTGATGGAAATATTACTTTCGCGCAGGCCGTTTTCCTTAATTTGCCGTGGCAGCAAATATTGCCGCGCGATGTGCATTTTTTCTTCTTCTGTATAACCAGGCAAATGCAGAATTTCCATGCGGTCGCGCAACGGTTCGGGAATTGTGTCCAGCACGTTCGCCGTGGTGATAAACATTACCTGCGACAAATCCACCGGCACTTCCAGATAATGATCCTTAAAAGTACTATTTTGCTGTGGATCCAAAACTTCCAATAAAGCGGATGTCGGATCGCCGCGATAATCGGAACCGAGTTTATCGATTTCATCCAAAATCATTACCGGATTATTGGTTCCGGCGTCGCGCAAACCTTGCACAATGCGACCCGGCAGC